>WNFL01327944.1_pt1 | contig 17776 bp, 14 predicted proteins | sample 5400361 | NCBI WGS metagenome assembly WNFL01 (sample SAMN13153351, study PRJNA577476) | soil metagenome | isolation source: 40 cm soil on Douglas fir-dominated hillslope | place: USA:California | collected 2013-09-17 | reverse complement strand
ACCGCCGTTCTTTTCGGCTCCGGGTCCTCGACGATGTCGAGCCTCGCCCCCAGGTATTGGTTCAGCTTGTTCACGCCCTGCTCGCAGCCTTCGTCGGCCGCGTTCCACGGGACGTTCAGGTAACATTTGCCGGCTTCATCGATCTGGCGCACGAAGAGAAACAACAGCATCTGCCGCGGCCACCCCTGGTCCCAGTAGTACTTCAGCGTCTTCATTTCCACGGGCGTGGTGATGCCGCTCATGAACTCCTTGGTGTCGAGGACGCCCACGTCGTAGCTCGGGTTGATCGTCAGGTTCAGATTCGGGTTGACGATATACGTGCTCGGCGCGTCGCCGCCGAACGGCACGGTCACGTTGCCGGTGCCGGCCTGCACGCTCTGCGAGCCGCGCAGCAGGGTGAGGCCGGTGAAGTACATCGGATGGCGGTAGGACGCGCGAACGACGTTGAGCAGCAGCGTCTGGTTGTTCGTGTCCTCGACGACCTTGTTGTAGCCGACGGCGCGGCTCGTGATCATCGTGGACGCCACGCAGCCGCTCAGGCAAAAGAGGAGCGGAAAAACGGGTAAGAGCCGAAGTCGCATCTTGGCCTCCCTTCGCGATTCGCAACGCGGAACGATCTTTTAAAATGCTACTGGATGCGGCAAGGCGAGTAAACGGGGCACATCGAATAGGGGATCAAGGCTTCCGATGCTCCTGGAGAATCCCCTCGACCGTCCCGGCCACGTCGTCGACGTCCTCTTCGCTCATGGCGGGGAAGAGCGGCAGGGAGAGAATGCGCCCGGACGCCCGGCCGGCGTTGGGAAAATCCGCGGCGCGATAGCCGAAAGCCTTTTGATAATAAGGCTGCAGGTGGAGCGCCGGAAAATGGACGCCGGCGCCGATGTTCCGTTGTTTGAGGATGTCCAGGAATTCGCCCCGGTCGATGTCGAGCTTTTCCAGCTCCAGCTCGACGACGAAGAGATGCCAGGCGTGCCTGACCGGGTAGGCGACCGGCGCGAGCGGCCTGACGCCTTCGATTTGCGAGAATTTTTCTCTATAGCGCTCCGCCAGCAGCGTCCGGCGCTCGATGAAGCCGTCGAGCCGGGCCGCCTGGTGAATGCCGATGGCGGCCTGGATATCCATCATCGTGTACTTGAAGCCGGGCGCCTCGACGGCGTAGAGCGGGGACTTCCCGCCCGCCTGCCGCTCCCACGCACTGGTCCGGATGCCGTGAAACCGAAGGAGCCGCATCCGGTCGGCCCACTCGGCGTCGCGCGTCGCCACCAGCCCGCCCTCGCCGGTCGTGATCGATTTGATCGGGTGAAAGCTGAACATCGTGGCGTCGCCGACCGCGCCGATCTTTGTGCCCCTGTAGGCCGCGCCGAGCGCGTGCGCGGCGTCCTCGATGACGAGCAGATGGCGCCGCCGCGCGATGTCCAGGATCTCGTTCATGGCGCAGGGCTGGCCGGCGAAATGGACCGGCAGGATCGCCCGGGTCTTTTCCGTGACGCGGCTCTCGACCGCGCCGGCGTCCAGGTTGAGCGTCCCGGCCTCGCAATCGACCAGCACCGGCCGCGCGCCGGTGAGAACGATCGCGTTCGCCGTGGCGGCGAACGTCATGGACGTGGTGATGACCTCGTCGCCCGCGCCGATCCCGGCGCCGAGCAGAGCCAGATGGAGGGCGGCGGTGCCGGACGAAACCGCAATAGCTTCGGGCACTTGCAGATAATCTCGAAGGCGCTGCTCGAACCAGGCGACTTTCGGGCCGGTGGTGATCCAGCCCGAGCGCAGCGTGTCGACGACCTCCTGGATCTCCTCCTCGCCGAGCGACGGCCGCGAAAGCGGGAGAAAGTCTTTTCGAATGGCGCGCATGTTTATCCGAGTTTCGAGTTTCTGGTTTCAGATTTCAAGCAAGCGCCATGGAATGAATCGTCCTCGCCGACTTCAGATTATCCGAAACTAGAAACTTGGAACCTGAAACCCGAAACTAATTTACTCCCCCTGGCACGCGACCCACCCGCTGCGGCCCGGAACGCTGCCCCGCTTTACCGGCAGGCGCGCGACCGATGCCCGCTCCGGGAGCAATTCCGCCGCGACGTCCTTGAGCAGGACCGTCGCCACCTTGCGGCGGCGGATTTCCCTGAGAAAGTCCTCGAACAGGGCGAGATACGGCCGCCCTTCGACCTCGGCGTGCGTCGCCGAGCCGGGAGAAAAGCGCGTCGTTCGGGCGCGGCTCGCGGCCGGTCAATTCGTCCAGCGTCGGCAGCGTCGTCGGTATCTGCAGCGTCTCGAACGCGCGCCCGCCGGCCACGGGGAAAAACGGCCGGACGCCGCGCGCGTCGCTCGCGTAGTCGAAGCCGAGCCGGTCCTCGACCGCGAGGCTCGCCGCCGTCAAGCGCCAGCCCGGCGCCGCGGTTGCGCGCGGCCGCGCGCCGAGCACGCGCTCGTACGCCGCCGCGCTCCGCCCGAGCTCCGCCGCTATCTCCAACTCGGTCATCTTTTCCAGCCGGTCCTGCCAGCGCACGTGATCGTAGCCGTGAATCCCCAGCTCGTGGCCGGCGGCTTCGATGGCGCGGAGACAATCCGGATTCTCCTCGCCGATCGGCCCGGACGGGAAGAGCGTTCCCGACAGGAGCGTCTTCAGGCCGTAGAGGCGCAGCGGATTGGTGCGGATCATCTTGAGGAGAAAGGACGGCCGCCAGAGGCGTCGGATCGCGCGGCCCGAATGGTCCGGGCCGAAGCTGACGAAAAAGCTCGCCCTCACCCCGTGGCGCCGGAAAAGGTCGAGCAGGCGCGGCACCCCTTCCCTGAGCCCTATCCGCGTGTCCACGTCCACCTTGATCGCCAGCCGCATAAACGCTGGAATGATACACGGAAATGGCGGCGTTGTCGCCGGTGACGGCGGACCGACGAGAGCCACGCCGAAGCCGCCGGAATTCTTAAACCAAAATGAAGCCCTCCCGGATGCCGATGGCAACGGCCGCGGCGCGATTGGAGGCGCCGAGTTTGGCGAAAATCGAGCCGATGTGAAATTTCACCGTATGGTCCGAAATGCCGAGCCTGGATGCGATTTCCTTGTTGCCCAGACCGTCGGCGATCATGCGCAACACTTCGATCTCCCGCGCGGTGAGAATCCCATCCGAAGGGACGAGCTCCGCCGGTTCGCCGCCGTGGGGCCGCATGGAGTCGACCGCGTCCGGGTGTAACACGATCAAGCCCGCCGCGCTCGCCCGGATCGCGGCGACAATCTCTTCGGCTTTCGCCCGGCGCGGGAGTATCGCGCGCACGCCGGAGCGAAAAGCCTCGCCGGCCAAAAACCTTTCCGCATGGTCGGTCAGGATCAGCAGGGCCGGCCCGACCGTGAAGTCGCCCGCTTCGCTTCCGGGTAACGACGCCTCATCCGCCGGAGATTCCACATCCAGAACCAAAACGTCGGCGGGCACGGCTTCCAACCGGGCCAAGGCATCGGAGATCGAGAATCTGCCGACAACTTGAAATGCCGGCTCCGCGCTCAGCAGAGACGCCAGCTTGATCCGCATCGCCTTGGATGCTCCGACAAGAACACGCGTCATGGAGGGACCCTTACCAATCCGTTGCCTCCCTTATCTCGGCGTTCGTTCACCTACGGTGACGTTGACCTCCACGAGATTGCCGCCCCGGACGACGGATAGGGGCATAGTGCTGCCGACGGATTCCGGTCCGAGCAAGCCTTGCAGATCCTGCATGTCGCCGATGGCCTTGCCTTCCAGAGCCGCGATCACATCCCCGAACAGCAAACCCGCACTGCCGCCCGGCCCGTTCGGCTCTACGCTTACAACCAGCAAGCCCGAGTCGGAAGACAGGCCGAGCGCGCTTTTAAGGTCTTGCGGCAGCGGTATGGGCCGCATCCCCAGCCCGAGATAGCCCCGGCGAATGTATCCCGTTTCCAGCAGGCGTCCGACCACGCGATCCACCGTCGAAGCCGGAACGGTCAACGCCATATGGCGCGACAGCCCCGAGGTGTTGATCCCCAGGACGCGCCCATGCGCGTCCGTCAGCGGACCACCCGCGGCGCCGGGGTGGAGCTCGAGATCGAGTCCGATGAATCGGTCGATGAGGCCGCCGCGCCAGGTGCGCCAAGCGCCGCTCAAAACACCGATGATTCCCAGAGTGGCGTTCAGGCCCCTCTCGGCCCCGCGGCCGGCGGCAAGAACGACATGGCCCACCTCGAGTTGTGAGCTGTCGCCGAAGCGCGGAGGCATGAGTCCGGCGGCGTCGACTTTGATCACAGCCAGGTCCGTGCTTGGATCCGCGCCCGCCAGGGCGGCCGCGACCGTTTGGCCGCCCGCCAGAATTACGGAAATGTCCTCCGTGCGTCTTAGCGTATGCGCAGCCGTGACGATGATCCCGTCGCGCCAATACACTCCGCTCGAAGACAAATGGCGCCGGGCATTGATCGCGACCACGGCCGCGCCGACTTGCTTGACCGCATCGGCCAGATCGCGCGACAAAGACTGCAATGCGGTTGCAGAAGTATTTTCCATGGGAGCCCTCCAGATTTTTATTTTTCAGGCGGAATGGCGAACTCCGCCTGGATTAACGATAAACATTTCTCAACCCCGCCGCTATCGGCCAAATGGCCAGGAGGGCCCGAAACGGCGGGCCGGCTTTATTCCGGACCGCCGGCGCTGTCTTTGACTTGCTTCGGAATATGCTTTAAAGTCGCTCCATTCTGACGACGCATCCCAACGCACCTTCCACGCTCCGGCACCGCTAAATGGAATCCCTCTGGGACCTGTTCCATAAAATTTACGACGTCGAGACCATCGTCCGCGTGGGCGGTCTGGCGACGCTGACCGCGATCGTCTTCACCGAGACCGGGCTGTTCATCGGCTTTTTTCTTCCCGGCGATTCCCTGCTGGTGACGGCGGGCATCTTCGCGGCCCGGGGTGATCTGGACATCGTGACCCTCAATATCTGCCTCGGCGCGGCCGCTATCGCCGGCGACAGCGTCGGCTACGCCATCGGACGGCGCGCCGGGCCGAAAATATTCACCCGGGACGACTCGCTTTTTTTCCGCCGCAAGCACCTCCTGGCGGCCAAGGAATTTTACGAGAAGTACGGCGGCTTTACGATTTTCGTCGCCCGCTTCATGCCGATCATCCGGACCTTCGCCCCCGTGGTCGCGGGGGTGGCGGGCATGCACTACCGCCGCTTCGTCGCGTACAACATCGCGGGAGGCATTTTCTGGGTCCTGAGCACGACCCTGGCCGGCTATTTTCTCGGCAAGGCGTTCCCCAACATCGGCGAGCGGCTCCACACCGTCATCGCGATCGTGATCTTTCTCTCGCTGCTCCCGGCGATCATCAAGTTCGCGGTCGAAAAATGGAAAGGGCGGAAGCGGCGCCGCTAGCGGCGCGCGGATGGAAGAGCCATGGACAGCCTAGCCGTCGCCGTCATTTTGGGCATCGTCGAGGGACTCACCGAGTTCATTCCGGTCTCTTCGACCGGGCATTTGATCGTCGTCGGGACGCTGCTCGGCTTCGTGGGGGAAAAGGCCTCGACGTTCGAAGTGGCGATCCAGCTCGGCGCGATCCTCGCGGTGGTCGTGCTGTACCGCGAGCGCTTCGCGCGCCTGATCCCGAAAAACACCGACCGGTTTTCACCCCTGGGCTCCGCGCTCGACGGCTGGTCCGGGCTCTACCGGATCGGCCTGGCGACGCTGCCGGCGCTCGTCGCGGGCTTCGCCACGCGCAGCCTGATCAAGCGGTATCTCTTCACGCCGCACGCCGTCGCGCTGGCGCTCTTGGTCGGCGGGGTCGGCATCCTGCTGGCGGAGCGCCACGTCCGCCGCCGGCCGGCGGCGGCGCTCGACACGCTATCGCTCGGACAGGCGCTCGGCATCGGCCTGTTCCAGACGCTCGCGCTGTGGCCGGGGACGTCGCGCTCGGCCGCGACGATCATCGGCGGCATGCTGCTGGGGCTCGACCGCAAAGGCGCGGCGGAGTTTTCGTTTCTGATCGCGGTGCCGATCATGGCGGCCGCGACCGGCTACGAGCTGTTGAAAATAAAAGACGCGATGAGCGGGGCGGAAATCGCCCAGCTGGCGGTCGGCTTCGTGACCGCGTTCGTCGTGGCGCTGCTGACGATCCGCTGGTTTCTCCGGCTCCTCAACCGCTGGAGCCTGGCGCCGTTCGCGTGGTACAGAATCGTGGTCGCGCCGATCTTCTATCTCATCACCGGCGGCTCGCGGTTTTAAAGCGATCCGGCCCACATTTCATCACTGCATCCCGGAGCGCTCTAGGCGGTTGGTCAACAGGACGTTGTAGTCGTTGCCGGCCAGGAGGTAGATGCCGGGCCGCGCCTCGGCGCGCAGTCTTTCATAATTTTCCCGGTCGGTGAGCGCATACATGGCCTTCCCTCCGTCCCAGCGCCGCCAAAACTCCGGGCCGTCCAGCATCCACCCGCTCGCATCCTCGATGCGCGCGCCGAAAGCGAGCTCGCCCCTCCAATCGACCACGCTCACCCGCCGCTCGAGATAAACCGGCAGGTCCTGGTAGTAGGTGCGGTACGTGGCGACTTCGTCCGCCGGGCCGAGCCTGGGTTTCAACAGGAGCGCGAGACTTTTCACCGAGCGGCGGTCGTCGAGCAGCGGAAAGCCCAGGTCGACGACGGTCAAAAACAACGCGCTCGTCACCGCAAGAGCGGAAAAAATGCCGCCGACACTGCGGCGCCGCGCCGCCAGCGCCGCCGCCGCCGCGCCGCCGAGCAGGAGCAGGGCCTGGGCGTAGAGGTAGGGCTTCAAGCGCTCGATGTCGCCGTAGCGCTCCGACCGCGTCGAAGGAACCGTCGCGTCGTCGCTCGGCACCTCGAGGCTGGGCCAGTTCGAGTAGCGCTCCAGACCGTGCTGAGGCGCGCTCGCTCCCACCAGGACAAGCAGCGCCATCGTCGCGGCCGCGGCCCACACGCCGGGCCAAAACCCCGGCGCCGGAGCGCCGTCCCACCACTCGGAGAAGCTCCGGCCGATAAGCAGGGCGAGCGGCGGCAACACCGGCAGGACGTAGGTAGACAGCCGCGAGCCCGAGCCCGAGAAAAACAAAAAGATCACGACCGCCCATAGAGAGAGAAAAGATTCTTCCTTGTGATGGCGCCGCCGGCTCCAGGTGAAAGCCAGGCTCGTCTTGATCGACTGGAACAAAAAGGCGACCCAGGGAAAGAGTCCGACCAGCAGCACGGGGATATAAACCCACGCCTGCCCCATCGTTCCCTCCTCCTCGAGGAGATAGCGCTCGAAATGCTCCCGAATGAAATAAAAATAGGCGAACTCGGGATTTCTCGCCGCCACGACGAGGTGCCAGGGGACGGCGACGGCCGCGAACAGGACCATGCCCGAGGGAAGATAAATATTTTTTAAGATTTTCCATTCGCCGAGGAGCGCGATCCACGCGCCGATCACCAGGGCGGGGAGGACAACGCCCATGAGCCCTTTGGTGAGCGTCGCCAGCGCGGCGCAAAGATAGAAGCTCCACAGTAGCCGGCGCCGCTTCGGTCCGGGCGGCGCGCGCACGCCGAGCAGGAAGGCGAGGAGCGCCGCGGCGAGGAAAAACGACAGGGCCATGTCCACGGCGACGACGCGGCCCAGAACATAGTAAAGCGGGCTCGTCGCCAGCACGACGGACGCGAGGAGCCCCGCCCTCGGACCGAACAGCTCCCTTCCCGCGCCGTAGACGATGAGACAGCCGAGCAAGGCGAAGAGCGCCGGCCAGAGCCGGAACGACCATTCGGAGAGGCCGGCGAGCTTGATCGAAAGCGCCTCGAGCCAATAGAAGAGCGGCGGCTTCTCGAAGTAGACGACGCCGTTCAGGCGCGGCGTCACGTAGTCGCCGGTGACGACCATCTCGCGCGGGATCTCGGCGTAGCGGCCCTCGACCGGCGACCAGAGCGCGCGCTGCCCCAGGTTGAAGCCGAAGAACAAAGCGAGCGCCAGCGCCAGCAGAAGCAGATCGAGCCGCCGGTCTGTGCCCCCGAGCATCAAGGCTCTCCCAGCCTGTCGCCGGGGCGAAGCCGCGCGGCGAAGAGAGCCGCCGGAAGCTCCTCTTCGCCTTCGAGCTGGAGCCGCTGGATCAGCAGAGCGCCCTCGCCCGCGGCCGCGCGCACCCCTTCCGGGCCGAGGGACAAAACGCGCCCCGGCGCCGCGCGGGTCTCCGCGCGATCCGGCGCGGCCTGCCACAGAAAAAGCTTTTTGCCGGAAAAAAAAGTAAACGCGCCGGGGTAGGGATGCGTGACGGCGCGGATGAGATTGTAAATATCCGCGGCCGGCCGGCTCCAGTCGATGCGGCCGTCTTCCGGCCGCCGGCCGGGGAACTTCGTGGCCAGCCGGTGGTCCTGCGGGATTCTCGGCGCCCGGCCCGCTTGGATCGCGGGATAAATTTCTTCCATCAAGGCGCGCGCGGCGCGCGTCATCTTCCGGTAGAGCGTCAGCGCCGTGTCGTCGAAATCGATCGGCACCCGCTTCTGCGCGACGATGTCGCCGGCGTCCGCCTTCTCGATCATATGGTGCAGTGTGACTCCGGTCTCGCTCTCGCCGTGGACCAGCGCCCAGTTGACGGGCGCCCGGCCGCGGTAGCGCGGCAAAAGCGATCCGTGGAGGTTCAGCGCGCCCAGAGGCGCGGCGGCGAGCAGCTCGGCGGACAAGAGCCGCCGGTAATAAAAGGAAAAGATCCAGTCGGGCGCGGCGCGGCGGATCGTCTCGACGAATTCCGGCGCGTTGGGATTTTCCGGCGCGTAGACCGGCAGGCGATGCCGATCGGCCAGCCCGGCGACGGAGCGGAACCAGATCTCCTCGCCCGGATCGTCGTCGTGCGTCGCCACGGCGGCGATCTCCGCGCCGGCCTGGATCAGAAAGTCGAGGCACTCGAAGCCGATGTCCTGGTAGGCGAATACGGCGAGTTTCATGGAAGACTTTTGCTTTGAACCCACCCGCGTGTTACAAAGTTTTACCGCATTCTACGATGGAAAGCACCGGATGGGTTTCGACGCCGCCATTTACTCGTACATCTCGAACGAACTGCAGATCCCTGCGCTGAAAATGGCCGGCCGCTTCGCCGCCGGCCTGGAACTCGGCGATCAGCTCGCCTCCTTTTGCATTTTGTTTATCATGGCCGGCTATCTGTGGCAAAAACCCCGCCTGGTGAAGACGTTTACCGGCGCGCTGTTTTCGCTGGCCGCGGGCGGCATCGCCGTGCAGATTTTCAAGCACCTGATCGGCCGCGCGCGGCCGGCCGAGGGCCTCGGCGACATGGTTTTCATCGGCCCGCACTTTTCGCCCGGTGGCTACGACGCGTTTCCCTCCGGCCATACGACCGCCATGTTCGCCCTGCTGGGCTTCGTTTGCCGCTTCTATCCCGCCTGGACCGTACCGCTTTACATCGCCGGCTTTCTGCTCTCGCTCCTCGGGCGCGTGATCACCGGGCAGCATTTTTTGACCGACGTCGTCGGCGGCGCGGTTCTCGGCTTGGCCGTCGGCATCGTCCTCGCGGCGCGCTGGCGCGCCGCTGTCGAGGCGCCGCCGTCCGCAGCGCCGACGCCTGAAGCAGATCCCGGCGCCGGCGCGCCGCGCCGCCCCGGCCCGATCGCCATGCTCGGGGAGCTGTTGCTGGTGAGCGTTTTTTCCTCTGCGACCCTTTTCATCGGCGCCGGCTCGGAATTCGCGCCGCATTTTCCCTCCGCCCTGATGGGCCTTTTGACCGCGCTGGCCGTTTATTTCCTGGCCCGGCGGCTTTGCGGCGCGGACACGGCCCTCTACTCCGCCCTCATCCTTTCCAGCTCTTTCCTCTTCGTGAACGTGTGCCGCCTGCTCCCGGCGGACACCGCGTGGCTCTTTTTCACCACGCTCGCGTTCACCTACTACGCTTATTCAACCGCCGGTGCGCGCCGCTCCAACCTGATGCTGGCGCTGGCTTACGCCTCGATCGGGCTCGCGCTCCTGGCCAAGGGGCCGCCGGCTCTCTATGCCGTCGCCGTCTTCCTGCTTTACGAATACCTGAGCGAAAGGCCGTCCCTCAAATCGTTCCTGCTCGGCAACGCGCGCCGCCACGCGCTCTTCCTGGGTGCGGCGCTCCTCGCGGCCGCTCCCTGGATCGGCCGCGGAATTTTCTCATACGAGCCGCCGGCCGGCGATTTCTTCTTCGACGTGATCGCCGCGCGCGCGGGCCTGACCCGCCACGCCGGGCGGGTGATCTACTATCCGCCGCTCCTGCTGGCCGCCCTCTTCCCCTGGACGTTCTTTGCCCTCGCCTATCTCGTGCAGGCGGGCCGAAGATGGAGCCGGGGATTGGAGCGCGATTCGTTATTGTTGTTTTTGTGGGCGCTGCCGGCGCTGGGACTGTTTCCGTTTGTCGCGGCGAAGACGCCGCACTTCCTGGTGATCGCGCTGCCGCCCTTGTCGCTGCTTTTAGGGCGGTTCGTCGGACGCGGGCCGGGGCGCTCGCCCGCCGCCGTCAGCTTCTCTCTTCTCGGCGCGCTTTTTGTCGCCCTCTCCTCGGTCGTCGCGGCGGCCGTTCTTTTCCGCGTGCGGCCCGAATACGCCCCGCTCAAGGTCGCCGCGCCGTTCGCCGTGCTGGCGTTTTTTCTCGCCGCCGCCTGGCTGCTGAGAAAGCGTCCCGCGTTTTTTGCCATGATGTGCCTGGGCGCGCTCGGCTTTTACGCGAGCGCGATTTTGATCGCGCTCGGCCCGTGACGGGTCGGAGCCCTACTCCAACACTTCCTTGATCACGTACGCCGGGCGGCGCCGGACTTCCATATAAATCCGCCCGACGTACTCTCCGATGAGGCCCAGGGCGAGGATCTGCAGGCCGAGGAAAAAGAAGAGGATCGCGAACAGCACGAAGACGCCCTCGATCCCGGCGCCGGCGATCAGGCGCCTGAGGCCGAGAAAAAGCCCGAAGCCCAGGCCGAAAAAAGAGACCGCGATTCCCGCCAGGCTCACCATTTGAACGGGCCAGAGGGAAAAGCCGGTCATCAAGTCGAAGTTCAGGCGCAAGAGCTTGAGCAGGCCGTATTTGGACGCGCCGGACCGCCGCGCCGAGTGGGCAATGGAAACTTCCGCGACGGAGCCGGCGAACGCGTTGGCCAGGGCGGGGATGAAGCTCGACAGCTCCCGGCACTCGCGGATGCCCCTGCGGTAGGCGCGGAGCATGCAGCCGTAATCGTTCATTTCGACTCCGACCACGCGCGCGGCCAGCCGGTTCGCCGCAAAAGAAAAAAAACGGCGCAGCGCGGAGTCCCGCCGCTCTTCTCTCCACCCGCCGACGACGTCGTAGCCTTCGTCGATCTTCTCGAGCAGCCTGGGAATTTCTTCCGGCGGGTTTTGCAGGTCCCCGTCCAGGGTGACGACGACCTCGCCCGCGGCCCGGTCGAACCCGGCGAGGACCGCCGCGTGCTGGCCGTAGTTGCGGTTGAGGACGACGACCTTGACCCCGCGGCTCCCCGCGTGGAGCCGCTTGAGGATATCCGCGGTGCCGTCCGCGCTGCCGTCGTCGACGTAGATGATCTCGGACGATCTGCCCAAATTCGTCAGCGTGGCCGAAAGCCGGGCGTGGAGGATCTCGACGTTGGCCGATTCGTTGTAAAGCGGGACGACGATGGAGAGCTCGGGCCGTTCGTTCGCGCTCGTCATGGGCGCCGATCATGACGCCGAACCCCGCTGAATTCAAGCCGCCCGGGCGGCGGATTTTGATCCCCGGATCCTTCGCCTTTTTCACGAATCGTGTAATTTTCTTGACATTGGATAGAAATAGAGTTTCAATGGTCTCGAATCGGGGCTCTCTGAAGTTTTACACTTGCGCGTCGTCCAACCACTTGAGCCCCGAGTGCACTTAACCGGGACCCTTCGGGGAAGGAGGTCGCATGCAGGCCCTCAAGAGCTTCTGGTTGATGTCTGCTCCGGTAAAAACCCGTCTATTCAGATATCCCCTGCGCGAGTATCATGCTGTAGTCAGAGCCGGACACCGCGATCGGCCCGCTGACGATTCCCATGGCTAACTCGGCTACACCACGCCTGTTTCCCGCGCTCCGCTCCCCGGATCATCGAGCTTTTATATTATTATCGTCTAATCGGCAGGATCCATTCCGAAAGGAGGAACTATCGGAATGAACCACGAGTTTGAAAACCTTATTCGCAAGGACCGCGATATCGCCAAGGCGAAAGCCTGGAAGGGCAGCCTTTTGGGCTACCTCGAAAAGGTCAAGGAAAATCCGTCGGTCACCAAGCTCTCCCACGCGCGGATGTACGAAAACATCACCCGCCCGGGAATCCACGACATCCAGGACACCGACGACCCGCGCATCAAGCGGCTGTACAAGGACGAGTCGGTCAAAGTCTACAGCTTTTTCGCGGAGGAGTTCTTCGGCATCGAGAAGACCATCGCGCAGATCGTCCGCTATTTTCACGCCGCGTCGCTCAAGGGCGAAGAGAGCCGGCAGGTCCTCTATCTCATGGGGCCGGTCGGCTCGGGCAAGAGCTCGCTGGTCGAAAAGCTCCACCGCGGACTGGAGGAGAGCGATCCGATCTTCGCCATCGAGGGCTGCCCGATGTTCGAGGAGCCGCTGCACCTGATCCCGCGCCACCTGCGCAAAGAGTTCGAGAAGATGCTCGGCGTCCATATCGAAGGCGACCTCTGCCCCGTCTGCCGCTTTCGCCTGAAGGAGGAGTTCAACGGCCGGTACGAGGAATTCCCGGTCGGCACGGTCGGGTTCTCCAAGCGGGCGCGCGTCGGCATCGGCGTGGTCCCGCCCGTCGACCCCAACAACCAGGACACCTCCGTGCTGATCGGCAGCGAAGACATCTCCAAGCTCGACCTTTACTCGGAGGGCGACCCGCGCGTGCTCGAGTTGAACGGCGCGCTCAACATCGGCAACCGCGGCGTCGTCGAGTTCATCGAAGTCTTCAAAAACGAGATCGAGTACCTGCACTGCATGATCACCGCGACGCAGGAAAAGGTCATCCCGGCGCCGGGGCGGCACGGGCTGGTCTACGTCGACGCGGTCATCGTGGCGCACTCCAACGAGGCCGAGTGGCAGAAGTTCAAGGCCGACCACACCAACGAAGCGATCCTCGACCGCATCGTCGTGGTCAAGGTGCCGTACAACCTGCGCCTCTCCGAAGAGGTCAAGATCTACCAGAAGATCATCCGCCACTCCGACTTCCACGCCCACGTCGCGCCGCACACGCTGGACATCGCCTCGATGTTCGCGATCCTTTCCCGCCTCGAGCCGACCAACAAATGCGACCTCATGACCAAGCTCAAGCTCTACAACGGCGAGGAGGTCGTGGAGAAAGGCCGGACCAAGAAGGTCGACGTCGAGGAGCTGCGCGAGGCGACCAAGCGGGAGGGCATGAACGGCATCTCCACCCGCTTCATCATGAAGGCGCTGGACAACGCCCTTTCGGACAACACCGCGGGCGACTGCATCAACCCGATCAACGTCCGCGAGTCGCTCACCAACATGGTCAAGGAGGCGGACCTCCCCGACGACACGCGCAAGCAATATCTGGAATTCCTGCAGGACACGCTGCACAAGGAATACCTCGAGCTGCTGGAAAAAGAGATCACCCGCGCGTTCGTTTACTCCTACCAGGAGCAGGCGGAGTCGCTGTTCCAGAACTATCTCGACCACGCCGAGGCCTACGTCAACAAGAGCAAGGTCAAGGACCGCAACACGAAAGAAGAGCTCTCGCCGGACGAAGGCTTCATGAAGTCGATCGAGGAGCAGATCGCCATTATCGGCTCGGCGGCCGACGGCTTCCGCCAGGAAGTCATCGCCTATCTCTGGGCCGCCAACCGGCGCGGCGAGAAGATCGACTACAGCAGCTACGAGCCGCTGAAGGAAGCGATCGAGAAAAAGCTCATGACCTCGGTCCGGGACTTGAGCCGCATCATCACCAAGGCCCGGACGCGGGACGAGGACCAGAGCGACAAGTACAACGCGATGGTGCGGAACCTGCTCGAGCACGGCTATTGCCCGAGCTGCGTCGACGTGATCCTGAAGTACGCCGCCAACAACCTGTGGAAGGATTGACGCAGGCGGCCGCGCTGATGTCATGGACTCGATTTTCCGCACCTACGACCCCTCCTCGGCGCAGCGGAGCGACCGCTCGGCCGGCGACCGGCAGCGGCACCGGGAGAAGGTCCACGAGGCGATCCGCCACAACATAGCCGACATCATCGCCGAGGAATCGATCATCGGCCGCGACCGCGACCGGATCATCAAGGTCCCCATTCGCGGCGTCAAGGAATACCGCTTCGTTTACGGCGACAACGCGCCCGGCGTCGGCCAGGGCGGGCCGGATACCCAGCCGGGCCAGGTGATCGGCAAGGGCGAGCAGGGGGGCGACGGCCAGCAGGCCGGCGACCGCCCGGGCGTCGATTATTACGAGACCGACGTCTCGCTCGACGAGCTGATCGACATGATGTTCGAGGACCTGGAGCTGCCCTACCTCGAGCGCAAGCACCTGCGGGAAATCGAGGTCGAGGAGCTCTTCCGGCGCAAGGGCTACCGCAAAAAAGGCATCCGCATCCGCCTCGACAAGCGGCGCACCGCCATCGCGCGGATCAAGCGCAAAAAGGCCACGCAGCGGAAGGACGCCTTCGCCTTGAGGCCGCAGCGCTTTCCCTTCCACAACGACGACCTGATCTACCGGCACACCGTCTCCGAGATCCGGCGCGAATCGAACGCCGTCGTCGTCTGCGTCATGGACACCTCCGGCTCGATGGACACGATGAAGAAGTATCTCGCCCGGAGCTTTTTCTTCCTGCTCTACCGCTTCGTCTGCACCAAATACCAGAACGTGAAGATCGTCTTCGTCGCGCACCACACCGAGGCCGCCGAGGTCACGGAGGACGAGTTTTTTCACAAGGGGGAGGCCGGCGGCACGTTTATCTCCTCCGGCTACCGCAAGGCGCTGGAGATCATCGAGCAGCGGTTCCACCCGTCGCTCTGGAACGTCTACGTCTTCCATTGCTCCGACGGGGACAATTTCGAGTCCGACAATCCCGCCGCGCTCCAGGCCGCCAAGGAGATCGCCGCCATCGCCAACCTGTTCGGCTACGGCGAGATCAAGCCGCTCGGCTCGGGCTACTACGGCAGCAGCATGATCCAGTTTTTCTCCCAGCTCGAGGCGGATAATTTCCAGACGGTCCAGATCCAGCGCAAAGAGGACATCTGGCCCGCCTTCAAGGGCTTCCTCTCGCGCGAGCGCGCGCGGGACGACGCCGCCTGAGACCTGCGGCCATGCCGGCGACCTTCACCATCCAGGAGCTCGAAGCGTGGAACGAGCGGATCTTCGCCGTCGCCAAGCGGTTCGGCCTCGATCCCTACCCGCAGGAGTTCGAGATCTGCGACCACGAGCAGATGCTCGCCTACATGGTCTATTCCGGCATGCCGTCCCACTATCCCCACTGGTCCTACGGAAAAAACTTCGAGAAGTTGAAGACCCTCTACGATTACGGCGCGAGCGGCCTCCCCTACGAGATGGTGATCAACTCCAATCCGTCGATCGCCTATCTCATGCGCGACAACAGCCTGCTCCTCCAGGTGCTCACGGTCGCGCACGTTTACGGCCATAACGACTTCTTTAAAAATAATTTCACCTTCAAGTCCACGCGCGCCGAATTCACCATCGAGACGTTCAAGGCGCACGCGGACCGCGTCCGCGGCTACGTCGAAGACCCGAGCATCGGCCTGGAAAAGGTCGAGCGCATCCTCGACGCCGCGCACGCGCTGTCGCTCCAGTGCCGGCGCAACCTCGCGATCCGTAAGCCCAGCCAGGAGGAGGAGGTCGCGCGGCGCCTGGCGGAATCGGCGCCGGCGCCCGATCCGTTTCAATCGATTCACCGCCGGCGCGAGTACGTCGCGCCGGACTTGAACCGCGTGCCGCTGTACCCGGAGGAGGACCTGCTGCTTTTTATCCGCGACCACAACCCGCTCTTCAGCGATTGGGAGAAGGACCTGCTCACGATCGTGCACGAGCAAACCCAGTATTTCATCCCGCAGATCGAGACCAAGATCATGAACGAAGGATGGGCGAGCTTCTGGCACAAGCGCATCCTCGACACCCTCGAGCTGCCCCAGGGGATGCAGATCGAGTTCATCGTGCGGCACAACCAGGTCCTGAGCCCGGCGAAGGGCACGATCAACCCGTATCACCTGGGCATGAAGGTATGGGAGGACATCGAGCGGCGCTGGGACCAGCCCGAGCGGGAGGACGGACGGGAGCGGCCGCGGACGAAGACCGGGAGAGAGAAGATTTTCGAGGTGCGCGAGGTCGAGAGAGACGCGTCGTTTTTGCGCCGCTATCTGACCGAGGAGCTGATCCGCGAGCTGAACCTGTTCGAGTACCAGAGCCGGGGCGGCGACCAGGTCGTCGCGCGCGTCGCCGACGACGACAACTGGCGCGCGATCAAAGAAACGCTCATCCGCAACGTCGGCACGGGCACGACGCCGGTGATCAAGGTCGAGGACTCGGACTACAACCGCAACCGGGTACTGTTCCTCAAGCACCACCACGACGGCCGCGACCTGCAGCTGGAATACGCCGAGAAGACCCTCCAGTACCTGCACCAGCTCTGGGGCCGGGAAGTGGCCCTCGAAACCGAGCTCAGCGGCAAGCCGTCGATCCTCTCCTTCGCGGAAGACAAGCTCACGATCAAACCCCTGCATTGAAATGGTTTGCGGTTTCAAGTTTCTCGTTTCAAGTTATGGTAAACTCGAAACCCGGAACTCGGAACTCGAAACCATTTAGATGACCGACCTCGACCGCATCCAGTCCTGCATTTCCAACCGGCTCGACCGGAGCGCCGTCGGCGCCAAGCGAATCGCCGCCGTCATCGGCGGCTCCCCCTCGCGCTATAGTAAAAGCCCGGCCCTGTGGAACGCGGCGTTCCAGGCGCTCGCCATGGACGCCGTCTACGTCGCCCTGGACCTGGACGAAGGCCGTCTCGCGGAATTGATGGCGGCGGTCAAAGAGTCCGGCCGCGTGCTGGGATTGAACGTGACCGTGCCGCACAAGCTCGCGGCGCTGAAACACCTCGACGCGCTGGAGGAAAGCGCGCGGAAGACCGGCGCGGTCAACACGATCACGCGCGCCGGGGACGGGCGGCTTTCGGGCGCCAACACGGACGGCGCGGGCTTCGTTCAGAGCCTCTTGACGCCCCCGGCCGGCGGCGCCTCCCCGATCGTCGAATCTCTGGAATCTTTGAGCGGCATCGACGCGCTCGTTCTCGGCGCCGGCGGCGCGGCGCGCGCGGTCGCCTTCGCCCTGGGCGAAAGGATCGGCAAGGGCCGCCTCGCCATCGCCAACCGGAACCGGCAAAGCGCCGAGTCGCTCGCGGCGGAAGTCGCCGCGTTATACGGCAACGCCGCCGCGGTCAGCGACGAGGAGATCGCGGCGCACGCCGTGAGCGCGGGCCTGATCGTGAATTGCACCACCAGGGGCCAGGGCGGCGGCGCGCTCGAGCCCTACTCCGCTCTCGCTCCCGACCGACCGGAGGCGCCGGCGGGCCCAGAAAGCATAGATGCGAACAACCGCGCTTCGTTGGAGCTGGCGGGCCGGGTCCCGCAATCGACCGTTTTTTATGACCTCGTCTACCATCCGGCCGAGAGCGTGTTCCTCCGCCACGGCCGGCTCACCGGCCACCGCACGCAAAACGGCCGGGGCATGATCGTCGCCCAGGCGGTCGAGGCTTTTTTCAGCCACATCTGCCGCCAGGAGCTGGAGCGAGCGGGCCTGCACACGGAAGAGACGCGGAAGAGGGTTTTG
>WNFL01343721.1_pt4 | contig 17786 bp, 21 predicted proteins | sample 5400361 | NCBI WGS metagenome assembly WNFL01 (sample SAMN13153351, study PRJNA577476) | soil metagenome | isolation source: 40 cm soil on Douglas fir-dominated hillslope | place: USA:California | collected 2013-09-17 | reverse complement strand
GAGCCCTCACGCCTCCGCCGCATCCTCTTCATCGAGCGATCGGCGTTTCGGACGCGCGTTGCGCCGCCGCAGGAAGAGCAGGAACAGCACCATGGGCGGGAAGATGAACGACCAGCCCATCCAGAACGAAACATCGCGAACCTTGATGCCGGCAAGGATGCCCGCAAGTGCGGTGGCGGCGAGGGCGGTCAGTCCCCAGATCACGACACCTTGCACCATTGCGGCCTCCTCGAGCCCGATCGGCTCTTCCTACTTATACAACCAATAGTGCTTACCGTGAGCGAACTCGTGGCGAAATCATGTGGCCGGCAAGGCTGTCCTTGTCGCAGCACCACGAGGATTGGACTCACGTGCGCGTGAGCGGATCGAAGTCGAACCCGATGTCGAGTACCGAGGCCGAGTGCGTGAGCGCCCCAACCGAGACGAGGTCCACCCCCGATTCCGCTATAGCACGCACCGTCTCCAGGTTTACGCCGCCAGAGGCTTCCGTGAGCACCCGTCCGGCCACCATTCGCACCGCCTCGGCGAGCAGGGCCGGTGTCATGTTATCGAGCAGGACGGCGTCGACGCGGTGCTTCAGGGCCTCGGCGAGCTGATCGAGGGTGTCGACCTCGACCTCGATTTTGACCATGTGCCCGGCGTGGGCGCGGGCGGCCTCGATCGCCGCTCCGATGCCGCCAGCGGCGATGATGTGATTGTCCTTGATGAGGACGGCGTCGAACAGGCCCGTGCGGTGATTCATGCCGCCGCCCGCGCGCACGGCGTACTTCTCGACGGCGCGCAGGCCGGGCGTCGTCTTTCGCGTATCGATGATGGCAGCGCCGGTGCCGGCGACGGCATCCACATACTGCCGGGTGAGGGTTGCGATCCCGCTCAGGCGACCGACGAAATTAAGGGCGACGCGCTCGGCGGAGAGCAGGGCACGGGCGCTGCCAGAGACGCGGGCAACGATCGCGAGGGCGGGCGCTGACTGACCATCGTCGATGAGGATGTCGAAACTCGCGTCGGGGTCGAGCTGTCTGAAGGCGGCTTCGGCGAGCTGCAATCCGGCGACGACCCCAGGCTTGCGCGCAGCGAATACTCCCGATGCGCGCTGCCCGAGGGAAATGATCGCATCGGTCGTGATGTCGCCGGTCTGCCCCAAATCCTCCGCGAGCGCCGTGACGATGGCGGCTTCGACGAGGTGCTTCGGCAAGCGCGCCGCGAATGTCCCGGCATTGGGCATAATGGGCTGTCCTTGTTCAGCGCCGGGCGACAGCCGGCATTAGCATCTCGGCCAGATCCCGCGGCGGCGGAGGTCATCCAACGTCGTCGCACTGTGGTGCTGCTCAGTCTGCAGGGCTTGGGGAAAATCGCTGCGGATATGTCCGCCGCGGCTCTCGCGGCGCCGGAGCGCGGCGTCCGCAACAAGGATGGCAGTCAGCGCTGCATTCCGGATCGTGGGATCATCCTGCCCGCTCCGCGCAATGCGCGCCAGTGCGTCGAGTGCGCTGAGCAGTCCGGCTTCGTCGCGGACAACGGCCACGTTGCGCGACATGGTGGTCCGGATCTCGGCGATGGCCGCCTTCCGCGCCGCGCGATCAGGCGCGCCAAGAGTCACGATGCGATTCGCGTGGAGTTCGCCACCTGGCGACGACGGGTTTGTGACGGCGATGTCCGCGGCCGCGCGCGCCGCGAAGACCACCGCCTCGAGCAGCGAGTTGGAGGCGAGGCGATTGGCGCCGTGCAGCCCGGTCGCCGCCACCTCGCCCACGGCCCACAGCCCCGGCACGCTTGTTCGGCCGTGGGCGTCGGTGCGCACTCCCCCCATGTGGTAGTGGGCGGCCGGGGCGACCGGGATCGGCTCCGACACCGGATCGATACCCACTTGCCGGCAGCGCTCGTAGACGGTCGGGAAGGCTTCCGGGAAGCGCGCGCCGATCGCCGCGCGGCAATCGAGGTAGGCGCCACGGCCGGCCGCAATCTCGCTGAAGACGGCGCGGGCGACGATGTCGCGGGGAGCAAGCTCCGCATCCGGGTGAATGTCGCGCATGAACCGGCGTCCGGCGCGATCTACCAGGACTGCGCCCTCGCCACGTAGCGCTTCGGTCGCCAGGGGCGCCGGATCGAGCCCCGCATCGATGGCGGTCGGATGGAACTGCACGAACTCGGCGTCGGCAATGATAGCGCCGGCGCGGGCGGCGATGGCGACGCCCTCGCCCCGCGCGTGAGGCGGGTTGGTCGTCACCGCGTAAAGGCCACCAACGCCGCCGGTCGCGAGGATGACGGCGCGGGCGCCAGTGATGTCGAGCCTCGTTGCGAGATCATCCGACCATTCGAGCCGCACGCCGGTGACCCGTCCCCCGCTGACCACGAGGTCGACGGCGCCATAGCCCTCCAGCACCGAGATTGACGGCGTGCTGCGGACGGCGCTGATCAGCGACTGCATGATGGCGAAGCCGGCCCGGTCGCCCGTGACGCGCAGAATCCGCTCAGCCGAATGGGCCGCCTCGCGCGACAGGACGAAGCGCCCAGTCGCATCGCGGTCGAATGGCACGCCGTAAGCCAGGAGATCACGGACGCGTTCGGCCGCCTCGGCCGCGACAATGCGTGCGATGTCCTCATCGACGAGGCCAGCACCGGCGCGGATCGTGTCGGCAGCATGCGCCGCCGGGCTATCGCCCTCGCCGACGGCAGCCGCAAGCCCGCCTTGGGCCCACGCACTCGATGCGCCCTCGCCGAGGGGAGCGGGGCAAATGACCGTCACCGGGCGCGGCGCCAGCTTCAGCGCGGCGAGCAGCCCTGCGAGGCCGGCACCGACTATGACGACATCGCCTTTTAGCGCCGGCACTTGCGGCACCGCTGCAGTTGCCATGACCCGAGCCTTCATCGTACCGAGCGGCTTGAGGCTTCGCCTGCGCCCTCAGTTGGTGAGGTTCACCATGCGCTCGACCGCGCGCCGCGCCCGCTCGGCGACGAGTGGATCGACGGTCACCTCGTGGCGCATGTAGACAAGGCTCTCGAGGATGTTCTCGAGCGAGATCCGCTTCATGTGCGGGCACAGATTGCAGGGCCTGACGAATTCGACATCCGGAGCCTCGACCGCCACGTTCGAGCTCATCGAGCATTCGGTCACCAAGACGACCTTTCGCGGCCGGTTCTTCTTCACCCAATCGATCATACCGGCCGTTGAGCCGGTGAAATCGGCGGCCTTGATGACATCGGGCGGACACTCGGGATGCGCGATGATCTTCAGCCCCGGATCAGCATCGCGAAACGCTTCGAGCTCGTCGGCGGTGAAGCGCTCGTGCACCTCGCAGTGGCCCTTCCACGCGATGATCTCGACATTGGTCTTGGTCTGCACATAGCGCGCGAGAAACTCGTCGGGGATCAGAAGAACCCGAGGCACGCCCAGGCTTTCCACGACCTTCACGGCATTGGCAGAGGTGCAGCAGATATCGCTTTCCGCCTTTACCTCGGCTGAGGTGTTCACATAGGTTACGACGGGGACGCCCGGATAGGCTTCGCGCAGCATCCGCACATCGGCGGCCGTGATCGACGAGGCGAGCGAGCAGCCTGCCCTGAGGTCCGGGATCAGCACGGTCTTATCTGGATTGAGCAGCTTCGAGGGCTCGGCCATGAAGTGCACGCCGGCCTGGACGATGACGCTTGCCTCGGCGCGGGCTGCTTCCTTGGCGAGCTGCAGCGAGTCGCCGCGGAAGTCGCCCACGCAGTGAAAGATCTCGGGCGTCATGTAGTTGTGCGCGAGAATGATCGCGTTGCGCTGTTTCTTGAGCTCGTTGATCGCCTTGATGATCGGGGCGAAATGCGGCCACTCGAGCGGCGTCACGACGTGAGCTACCTTGGCGTAGAGGGGCTCCATCTCGCGAGCGACCTCGCGCGTGAACTCCAGCTTCGGCATCGGCACCGCGCCAGACCGCCTGACGGCGGGGGCCGTTTCCGCGAATCCGTGAAGCGTGGCCATGACGGTCTCCTTGCTTCCCTGCCATTTAATACTCGCATTGAGCATTAAGTGGGCCTGAATAAAGGTCAGACCTGACGGTCAGACCATATTGTGCTCGCTATGAGCATTGTCAGCACACTTAACATAGGTCAGCCCAGGCGAAATTTCCAGTGCCGACGAGGCGTGGGCATTGCCCGTGGCGCTGCGCCAGGTTTCTGCTTAACAATTGAGTCCGGTTACTTCGGTTGCACCCACCCCATTCGCTTTAAGGAGTGAGGCAAATGAACACGGCGGTCTCCGGTCAGTTCACCACATCGCTGCGCAATGATGACGTAGACCGGCATTTGGACGCAGCACTGGCGCGGGCTCGCGACGCCTATGCATCAGCCAATCCGCAGAGCCGGGCGCGTGCCGAGCGCGCAGCTGAGGTGATGCCCGGAGGCAATACGCGAACGGTGCTGTGGGTCGATCCGTTCCCGCTGGGGCTCGCCCGGGGCGAGGGCTGCCGGCTGTGGGATCTTGACGGACATGCCTACGTCGATTTCATCTCGGAGTTCACAGCCGGGCTTTACGGGCACTCGCATCCGATAATTCGAAAGGCCATCGAGCAGGCCCTCGACGACGGTTGGAATCTCGCCGGACACACCCTGGCCGAAGCGGAGTTCGCAAGCGCGGTGTGCGAACGATTTCCGTCGATCGAGCGCGTGCGCTTCACGAACTCCGGGACCGAGGCGAACATGATGGCGCTTGTCACGGCGCGCGCCGTGACCGGGCGCGAGGGCATCGTCGTGTTCGAGGGCGGCTATCACGGCGGCACGCTGTACTTCAAGGCTGGAGGCTCGCCCGTCAACGCGCCGTTCCGGTTTCACATCGCGACCTATAACGACGTCGACGACACGCGCGATCTGCTGCGCCGGGAGGGGAGCGAAATCGCCGCTGTCCTCCTCGAGCCCATGCAGGGATCGGGTGGCTGCATTGCAGCACGCCGGCCCTTTCTCGAGATGCTCCGTGAAGAGACGGCGCGCTCAGGCATTATCCTCATCTTCGACGAGGTCATGACATCGCGGCTGGCGCCAGGCGGCCTCACCGCCGAGCTTGGAATTCACGGAGATTTGACCACGCTCGGCAAATATGTGGGCGGCGGCATGTCGTTCGGAGCCTTCGGCGGCCGTGCCGATATCATGGACCGCTACGATCCGCGGCGCGCCGACGCGCTGCCCCACGCCGGCACATTCAACAATAACGTGCTGACGATGCGGGCCGGGTTGGCGGGCCTGCGCGACGTGTATACGCCCGAGGCCGCGCGCGCCGTGAATGCCGGCGGCGATGCTCTCCGGGAGAGGCTCAACGCCACTGCCGCGCGCTCCCGCCTGGCCGTCCAGTTCTCCGGGCGCGGATCGATGCTCAACATTCACTTCAACACGCGCGACATCGTCGACCAGCGTGACGCCCAGGTCGGGGACACGCGGCTGAAAGAGCTGTATTACTTCCACCTGTTGGAGCAGGGGATTTACGCGTCGCGGCGAGGGTTCATGGCCCTGTCGCTGCCGCTCGGCGATGCTGAGTTCGATCGGCTCGTCGCGGCGACAGAGGCGTTCCTCGTCCGCTATTCACACGAGATCGAGCTTGGCGCGGACCGCGCGTGAGAGCCTGGAATTTGAGCCAGTCGCAACGCCACGGCCGCGACCGGCTTGAGCGGCGGCGAGTCTTAAACCCGCCCGGACTTGATGCGGACGCCGGGCGCAGGACGCTCGAGCAGCACCTCGCGGCGGAAGCGATAGAGCCGCGCCGGCCGCCCCCCGGTCTTGGCGCGGACCTCGCCGGTCGGCTCCACCAAACCGGCGCTTTCAACCAGCCGGCGGAAATTCTGCTTGTGCAGATGCGGACCGAGAATGGCCTCGACCGTCCTCTGCAGCTCGAACAGCGTGAACTCGTCCGCCATCAACTCGAAGAGCACGGGACGATATTTGATCTTGGCGCGGATGCGGCCGATGGCAGTCGCCAGGATGCGTCGGTGATCGAAGCGCATCGCGGCGCCAAGGCGGGGCGCGCTGCCGCTCCAGCTCATGGCAGCCTCGCGCCCGTCGCGACGGGCTTCGTCGAGCAGCCCCGCTTCATAGAGCAGCTCGTATCGCTCGAGCACCTTTTCCTCGTCCCAAGCGCCGCCGCCGAGCCCGAAGCAGACGCGCAGCCGCTCACTGCGCTCCAGCGGGCGCGATGGTGAGGTCTGCAGGATAGGCCGCTCGGCCCATGCCGCGAGCTTCGGCTCGATCGCCTCGGCGAGGATCGCGGGCTTGCCGCGCCGCCAATCCTCCCACGGGAAATAGTCATACCAGCTCCGCCACGAGCCGCGCTGCAGGTCGCTCGTATCGCTCGGGCCGGTGAGGGCGAGATACCCGATCGAGACCACGTGGGGGTTTGTATCGCCAGGCTGCGCGTGGCGGCCGCGATCGCCGAAGGTGTAGAGCTGCTCGACATACCCAAGATCGAGCCCCGTCTGGCTCTGGACCCAGGTCCGCAGGCCGCCCTCGAGGGTACGGTGCTCGATCGGGGAGAACGGGCCATAGGGGAGGAAGTCGCTCGGATTGCGGGCCTCGGCCTGGGGCCGCACGACGAGCGCGACTGGCTCGTTGTTGCGGACTGCGAGGATGGCGGCATTCAGCCCAATCTCGACCGCTGCCAGCTCATGCCGCTTCAGTGGTTCCTTCGTGGTTATGGGTGCTCGAGCTGGGTGGCTCAGTTGAGCTTCGGTGGTCATCGGTCATCTCCCGTGACGGGCATTATTGAGCGATCATCTCTGTTGGTGTCCTCACAATCTCCCCATGGTGGCCACTAGTGATCGATCATGGCGAATTTCGGAACCAGGGGGCGAAATTGCTCCCTGGACCACCGATGTCGCCTTGTCGTCGGGGGCGGAACAGACGCGCCCTCACTCGAAACGGCTGGCCAGCAGGAACGGTTCAGCCTCCGCCGCAATTTCCGCCGGTCCCATGGCCCCGAGTGCCGCGAGCATCCGCCCGCGCCGGCCTAGACAATCGTCAGCGAGACGCACGAGCAGGCCGTTGGGGGAGGCGGTCGCAGAGGCCGCGCGGAGCTGGCGTGCGATCAGCAGCTCGGAGACCCCGGGGTTGAGCGCGCAGGCGGCGATGAAGGCTGCCGCCGTCGATCGGCTGATACCGGCATGGCAATGGATGACGAGCGCGCCCTGGCGGTTCCAGCTTTCGGCAAAGCGCAGAAGCTCGACGATGTGAGCCTCGCAGGGATGCACGAGCCCGTCGGTCGGCGCGACGATGTCGTTGACGGCGATCTTCAGGTGTCTCGCGGCGATGATCCCGGCCGGTGTTTCCGGCATGGTGTGGTAATTGATCAGGGTGATGAGGTGCTGCGCCCCCGTTCGCGCTACCGTCTCAGGTACGCGGCTCAGGGGGCACACGCAGAGGGGCCCCGACGCAGCTATGGGGTCGGCTGTTCGAGGAGATCCTTCGGGTGAGGCTTCTGACATGGGTGGCGTCCGATCGCGATCCTTGAGATGGCTGAACAGGCGTCGATTTGCAAGCGGCCGTCGCTCAGCCGCCGCTACTCAGCCGTGAGCGCCACAAAGCGCTCGAGGAACAGACGCTGAGCCTGACCAGTCGGCCAAGCCTCGAAAGCGGCGAGGCGCGTTTCGAGGCCGGCCGGTAGCGGCCCGGGGCGATGGAAGTAGCGCTCTGCCTCATTCTCGCTGAAGCCGGCGAGCCGGGTCGCCTCGAAGTAGGCGGCGATCCGATCCGCATCCTTGATCGCCGCCGCCAGCTCGGGCGGAGCTTCCGCCGGCAGGTCGAAGCGGGCGTGGATGGCCTGCAGGAGGCGCACCTCGAATGCCTTGTAGTCGAGCCCAATGGCGGCCTTGAACGGGCTGATGAGGTCGCCGACGACGTACTCGGGGGCGTCGTGCAGCAGTGCCATGAGCCGGAAGCCGCCGGGCTCGGCGGGTCGCAGGCAGCCGGCGATGTCCTCGACGACAAGGGCGTGCTGCGCGACCGAAAGTGCGTGATCGCCGGTCGTCTGTCCGTTCCATCGGGCGACCCGCGCGAGGCCGTGAGCGATGTCCTCGATCTCGATGTCGAGCGGCGAGGGGTCGAGCAGGTCGAGCCGCCGGCCGGACAGCATCCGCTGCCAGGCGCGCGGTCGCTCACCCTCGGAGGGGCTGCGCGCGCTTTCTGCGCCAGGCTTCGTCATGGTGATCGTCCGCGGGGCGGGCGGAATTTGCGTTGTAGCGCGGCGCAAGCCGCATGCCGGTAGCAGGTCGTCAGGTGGTCGTTGACCATGCCCACCGACTGCATGAAGGCATAGACCGTAGTCGGGCCGACGAAGCGGAAACCCTCGGCCTTAAGCGCCTTGGACATTCGCAGCGACAGCTCGGTTTGCGGCGGCACTTGGCCGACTTTTGTGTGCTCGTTGATGATCGGGCCATCGGGGAGGAAGCCCCACAGGAACCGGCTGAGCGGCATGCGCTCGGCCAGCTTCAGGTAGGCGCGCGCGTTGTCGATGGCGGCTTGCACCTTGAGGCCATGGCGGACGATGCCGGCGTCCGCCATCAGCCGCTCGACATCCTGCGCGCCGTAGCGGGCGACCTTCTCGGGATCGAAGCCGTCGAAGGCGCGGCGGAATGCCTCGCGCTTTCGCAATATCGTGGGAAGCCCTCTAGTACGAGCTTCTCGAACATTGCACGATCGTTGGCGTGGGGCACGCCCCATTCCTCGTCGTGATAGCGCTCGTAGAGCGGGTCGGAGAGTCCGGTCCAGGGGCATCGGACGAGGGCCACGGACTTGGCGCTGGTCTGGGTGCTGATCTTTGGGCTGGTCATGCGTCGACGCCGTGCGCCTTGGTCTTGAGGTCGAAATGAACCCATGGTGGAAGGTCGATGCGAATCGGGATGCCGCCGGCAGTTAGCGGATCATCCTTGGCCAGGGCCTCCCCGGCTCGGTCGAGCCGCAGCAACGCGAGGCCGCGCGCGCCGCTCACCGATCCGACGGCTCCGATGACGGCCGCGCCCGCATTGACTTCCATGCCGCTCGCGAGCGGCGCATCGCCGTTAACGGGGACCACCCTCTTGCGGGCCGTGCCGCGATGCTGCATGCGGCTCACGATTTCCTGGCCGACGTAGCAGCCTTTCGAGAAGTCGACGCCGGCGAGCTGATCGTAAAGCGCCTCGTGCGGATAGGAGTCGCCCAAGGTATAGTCGCGGCCTCCTTCGGGAACGCCGAGCGCGACGCGATGAGCGTGGTAGTCGTCTGGGCTCGCCGTGACGACGGAATTCAGCTCCTCCGAACGCGGAGCAAGCGCGCGCGAGCCTAGGCCTAGCCCAGGCAGGCGGGGGTCTGCATAGGCGAGCCATTCCGGCGGGTGCGCCGTGGCGGCCGCCGCCCCATCCCAGATGGCAACGATGGCGTAGTCGGCCGATGCATCGCTGACCGTGACCTTGGCGCGTAATTTGTAGAAGTTGAGCCGTTTGATGAGATCGGGGACTTTGTCCTTCAGGGTGTCGAGGAGAAAGCCGCGATCGCTGGGAACGACGAAGAATTCAAACAGGATCTTCCCCTGCGGCGTCAGCAGGCCGGAAAAGATCGCGGACCTGCCCTTCAAGTCTTCCAGCTCGTTGGTGATCAGGCCCTGGAGCAGCTTCAGGGCGTCATCACCCGCGACCCGTACAACGCCCCGCTCGTGCAGCACCGCTAGCTTGTGGCCGCCCATGTGTGCCATCCCATTCTCGTGAGGTGCCGATAGGCCCCACCTGGTAGTTATTCTAACACCGGCGCGAGACAAGTCGGAAGGAGCCGCCGTGGAACCAACCTTCGATGTGCTGCTCAAGGGCGCCCAGGTCGTCAACCAGGACGGCATCGGGTTCCGCGATATCGGCATTCGCGACGGCCGGATTGCGGGGTTGGGCGCGATCGCGGCCGATCGCGCCGGCGAGGTGATCGACTGCACGGGGCTGCATATCCTCCCCGGTGTCATCGATACGCAGGTGCATTTCCGCGAGCCGGGTCTGGAGCACAAGGAGGATCTCGAGACCGGCAGCCGGGCGGCCGTTCTTGGCGGCGTCACGGCCGTGTTCGAGATGCCGAATACCAAGCCGCTCACGACCTCGGCCGAGACGCTCGCCGACAAGGTCGGCCGCGCGTCGTCGGCGGCACGCGCGAGAACATCGACATGATTCCAGAGCTCGAGCGGCTTCCGGGCTCGGCGGGCATCAAGGTGTTCATGGGCTCGTCGACTGGCGACCTGCTGGTCGAGGATGATGCCACCCTCGACCGGATCATTGCCAGGATCAGCAGGCGGGCCTCGTTCCATGCCGAGGACGAGGCGCGGCTGAAGGAGCGTATGGATCTCAGAGCTCCGGGCGACCCGTCCTCGCATCCGGTGTGGCGCGACGAGACGACGGCGCTGCTGGCCACTCAGCGTCTCGTGCGGCTCGCCGAGACGCATCGCAAACGCGTTCACGTCCTGCACATCTCGACGGCGGAGGAGATGGCCTTCCTGGCCACCCGCAAGGAGTGGGCGAGCGTCGAGGTAACCGCGCATCACCTCACACTGGTGGCGCCCGACTGCTATCAGCGGCTCGGGACAATGGCGCAGATGAACCCGCCGGTCCGCGACGGCCGCCATCGCCGGGAGATCTGGGCGGGCCTCGCCGCGGGCGTCGTCGACGTTCTCGGCTCCGACCACGCGCCTCATACGCGTGAGGAAAAGGAGCACCCCTATCCGGAGAGCCATTCGGGCATGACCGGCGTGCAGACCCTGCTCCCGATCATGCTCGATCATGTCAATGCCGGACGCCTTTCGCTGGAGCGGCTGGTGGATCTCACGAGCCACGGACCGCAGCGGGTGTTCGGCATCCGCAACAAGGGCCGCATCGCGGTCGGGCTCGATGCCGACCTCGCGATCGTCGACCTCAATCGTGAGCAGACCATCGATGATCGGATGATCGCCAGCCGCTGCGGCTGGACGCCCTATAATGGCGTCACAGTGAAAGGATGGCCGGTCGGCACGTTCGTGCGCGGCCGGCGCGTCATGTGGGAGGGCGAGGTCGTCGCTCCCGCACAGGGCGAGCCGGTCCGGTTCTACGAGGGGGCCTGAGCCCGCCGACCACGCTACAGCGCAGAGCGGTGGAACTTGTGCCCGTGGTCGCGGGCGCTCTCCGTTTTCACTTCGACGTGTTCGCCTCGATCTCCGGCGGCAGATAATCGACGACGGTCACCTTTGTCCCGGGCCGCACCAGCCGCCAGAGGTGCGCCACATGCTCGTTGCGCATGCGGAAGCAGCCCGAGGATGCCGCCGTGCCGATGGTCGTCACGTTGTTCGTGCCGTGGATCCGGTAGAGGGTGTCGCTCAGGTATATGGCCCTCGCGCCGAGCGGATTTTTCATGCCACCGGTCATGACCTCGGGCAGCCGCGGGTCGCGCTCGCGCATCTCTGCCGGCGGGTGCCAGTCCGGCCACGACCGCTTGTAGGAGACCCGCTCGGTGCCGGTCCATCGGAAGCCCTCGCGGCCGACACTGATCGGGTAGCGATAAGCTTCCGTTCGCGAAACGAAGAAATAGAGCCGGCGAGAGGCGGTGTCGATCAGGATGCTGCCGACCGCCTGGCCGGCCTTGAGCCTGACCACTTCCGGCGCTTCCGGTTCGATCATCGGGCGGGGGCCGCCGTCGACGACGGCCGGCGGCGCCTGATCCGGCGTCGGAGGCGCGTCGGCGAGATGTGGGACCTGCAAGGCGGCAGTCCGGTCGGCAGCACGCTCGGGACTGACAGCGGGCGTCGAATGCGACGGGCTCGCCGGCGGACGCGCGGCCTGTCGTCGAACGCCTACCGGCGGAGGCGGAGGCCGGAACGGACGGCTCGGACGATCTATCGATAGAATCTTGCCATCAAAATTGAAGAAGACCTCGGCCAGGGCCGGAGTGCAGGTGAGAAATAATACGGCGCAGACGAACAGGCACAAGCGAGACATAGCCACGCTTTCTCCGAGAGTTACACGCTCGGATTGAAGAACAGTCTCAATCGGACTTTTGAAAGGCGTGCCACGTCCCATCGGCCCCGATCGCGAGCCGGTACCAGGTCCATCTCTTCTTCTCGCGCATGACCTTCGCCTCAGCCGGCTTGATCATCCGATAGAGCTGCACCTCCTGCTCGGGCGTCAGCTTGTCGAGCGGCACCTCCGAGATCGCCGGCCAGACGTACATGAGGTTGTTCTCGATATCCTTGCCGAGCGGCACCGCGACCGGGCCGGCGTCGAGGATCTCGGCGAGGATCGCCAGGATTTCGCGGCCTTCGCCGTCGCCGGAAACCTCCTTCCAGTAAGCAATCGGGTCGGATACCTGGCGGGATGCGATCTCCGGCTTCATCTCGTTCCACTCGAGGGGGACCCGCAGGTCCTCGATGCGGCCGGAGTGCACCGCTACCAGAATTGCGTCCCGCATCTCGGCTACCGGAGCAGGGAGGCGAGCCGTCGTGGCGGGGGGAGTGGTATCGACGGTGGGTGGCTTTGCAGGCGCAGTCCTGGTGCGGCCTTGAGCCGCGAGCTCCACTGACGGCGGGAGCCAATGGACAATGCCCGCGACCGTTACTACGAATACGAACGCGCAAGCCGCCAAACAAAGATCCGTCACTCTCATCGGGAGGCCTCCGTGCAGTCCACCGCAGGGCTTGCTTTTGTCGTTCCCAGGTTTCGCCGCGTCAATGCCCGAGGGCTCCCGGGCGTGCCGCCGACCGGCGCGACGTCATGCGGGTGGACGTGCATCAAGCGCGCAGCGCCGGAACGAGCAAGCGCGGCCTGATGCAGTTCATACCGAACCCCCTGATCATACCGATCGGCCTGATTATTGGCGTGCTGGTGGCCGCGCCCGTCGGGCCGGTCAACATCCTGTGCATCCAGCGCGCGGTCCAGCACGGTTTCTGGGGCGGAGTAGCGGCCGGCCTTGGTGCCGTGCTCGGCGACGGGCTCATTGCGTTTTGCGCGGCGCTGGGCGTCGGTGCGATCTCGGGCGCCATCCAGGACTATCGCCACATCATTCAGCTCGTCGGCGGCCTCGCTCTCATCGGCTTCGGCCTGATGCTCTATCTGACGAAGCCGCACGTGGAGCCAGCGCAGAACAAAGGAGACAAGCCAGTATCGCTGGTCGATTTCGCCTGGGATCCGGTCAAGACCTTCTTTCTGACGATCACCAATCCGGGCGCCGTGCTCGGACTGGTGGCCATATTCGGCGGCGTCTCGAGCTTCGTCGAGGTGCACTCGACCATCGATGCACTGACGATGGTGGCGGCCATCATGGCCGGCAGCTTCGGATGGTGGGTGCTGCTGTCCTCGCTGATCGGACGCATCCGCCACCGGTTGACGGACCGGCGGCTGCGCCAGATCAATCACATTGCCGGCATTCTGCTATTGGGGTTCGGCGGGTTGCTGATCGGCGAGATAACCGCGAAGTGGCTTCACCTCATCTGAAACAGGCCCGAATCTGAAACAGGCCAGACCCCACGCCGCGAAAATGATCTACTGCCGCGTCTCAACCATCGTGAACTCACCCTGCCGGACGCGGGAGTCGAGCCCGCGCGCGAGCTGCGCCACGGCGTCCTCGCCGAACGCCGACACAAGGTCGGTCAGCGCCGTGAAAAGCGCCGCGTATGCCATCAGCTCCGGAGCGATGCCCTGATCCGCTCCTTCATCCCAGGCTTCGAGAATGAGCCTCAAGGCCTTGTAGCTGTTGCTCTTCACTTCTGGCCGTTCGCAGACCGTTGACATGCAGGTACTCGCTCTACTAGCGCCGGCTGATGCCGGCCTCCCCTTTGCGATTTGCTCCGTAGCACACAAAGAGTCCTCGAGTAGCAAGCGCAACAATTAACAGTGAATCGGCTTCGCTCGGAACGTGAAGCGGTTAGGGCACAGTGCGCACAAGCCCGTCGGCGATCTGGGCCGCCTCGGCGAGAAACCGGGTGATCGCGGTCTGGGCTGAGGCTGTGCAGGCCTTATAGGTACGGCTGTACCCTTGTTAAAGCTGCGTGTCAGCCTGGCACGCCTGAGCGCCGAGGAGCCCTCGGCCTCCGTCAGCTCCCGCATCTTGTCCCGCCAGAGCTGGCCGTCGTTGGCGCCGCACAGCTCACGCAGGTAGTGCACGGCTCCCAGGATCTCGGAAAGACGCATTAGCTTGTCGTCATAGGGGCGCGCGTCCTGGGCCCTGGCTGCCGGTGCAGCCGCGAGCATGAGCGCAAGCGCTATCCTGACAGCTCGACTGCTTGCCGGTGCCCTCCAGGGCCGATTGGAACGAACGCTGCGGGGCACAGGCCGCTTCCCTCTGTTAAGGCGATTGTCTCACTGGGGTGTTTGCATCTTATGAAGGCGGCGCGCCCCGGGCTTCTGCTGCCTCGTGCGCTGCGACAAGCCCTCTCGCCAACTCGATGACCTGCAATGCGCCGTCCGTCAACCTGTAGGTGTGAAGCTCGGCCGCCGGAACGAATCGTGCATCGCGGGAATCACTCGCCGGGACAGGTTCGCCCCTCAGCCAGATCCCATAATGCACTGCAATGAGATAATGCGCGATCAACCGGCCATCCGCGTCGCGAACAATGAAATCGAGCGCATCGGCGAGACCCAGCACCCGCGCCTCGACGCCAGTCTCCTCGGCAAGCTCGCGCACCGCCGCCTGGAGCCGAGTCTCGCCCGGCTCGATATGGCCACCGGGCAAGCTCCAAAGGCCGCGGGCAGCACCCTTGCCGCGCTCGACCAGGAGCACCTGGTCGCCGCGGAAGATGGCGGCGCTGGCGCCGGCGCGCGGCCATGGCGGCGGTGTGGTCGGTTCAGATGTCATAACGTGCACCGGAGCTTAGCTAGGGAACGGGACACTAGCCGCTGGCGCGCGCACTTGCACGCTCTGCCCCTGGTCTGTAATTCTCCCGCGCCTCGCACGCCCTCCGCTCTGGGAGTTCCATTGTCATGAAGTTGTTCGTTGGCCTTGGTAATCCGGGCGAGAAGTATGCCCGCAATCGGCATAACGTCGGGTTCATGGCCCTCGACCGCATTGCCGAGCGGCACGGCTTTCCCGCCTGGCGGCGGAAGTTCCAGGGAGCCGCCGTGGAAGGGACGATCGGGGGTGGGCGCGTGCTGCTGCTCAAGCCGCAGACGTATATGAACGACAGCGGGCAGTCTGTCGGCGAGTCAGCGCGGTTCCTCAAGTTGTCCGAGGCCGATATCGTGGTCTTCCATGACGAGCTCGACCTCGCGCCCGGCAAGATCCGGGTCAAGACTGGCGGCGGCAACGCCGGTCACAACGGCCTGCGCTCGATCACTGCGCACCTCGGTAACGAGTACGTGCGCGTGCGGATCGGCATCGGACATCCCGGCGCAAAGGACGCCGTGACACCCTACGTGCTGCATGACTTTGCCAAGGTGGAGGAGGCGTGGCTCGAGCCCGTTCTCGATGCGATTGCGGCTGCCTCGGATCATCTCGCCCGCGGGGAGGAACAGCGGTTCGTGACCAAGGTGTCACTGCTGGCGCAGGAGGCGCAGGAGGCTCACGAGCCCCGCGAGCCCGATGCGGCGGCGGAAGGTGCCGGCAGGCCTGTACGCAGGAAAGAGCCGAGAGCCAGCCACCCGGCCGGCGAGCGCCAGGCGAAGCGGCAATCGGCGCTCGCTGAAAATCTCAAGAAATGGCTGGCGGGGCGCTCAAAGCCCTAAAGCGGGGCCGCGCGCCGACGTCATCGAACGGATCGGAGATTATGATGCAACTCGGCATGATTGGCTTGGGCCGCATGGGGGCGAACATCGTCCGCCGTCTGCTCCGCGCCGGTCACGAGTGCGTGGTCTACGATCGCAACCCTACGCTTGGAGCCGAACTGGCGCTCGAGGGCGCGCAGGGCGCACCGAGCATCGCAGAACTGGTGCAGCGCCTCGAGCAGCCGCGCTCAGTGTGGGTGATGCTGCCCGCTGGTGCAGCGACCGAAATCGCCATCACCGACCTCGGCGATCGGCTTACCGCTGGAGATATCATCATCGACGGCGGCAACACGTTCTGGAAGGACGACATCCGCCGGGCGCGCGAGCTGAAAGCCAAGCGGGGCATCGGCTACGTCGATGTCGGCACCTCCGGCGGGGTTTGGGGCCTCGAGCGCGGCTACTGCCTGATGATTGGCGGCGAGAACGGGACCGTTCGGCATCTCGATCCGATTTTCGCAACGTTAGCGCCCGGCCGGGGCGACGTCGCACGAACGCCGGGCCGGGAGGAGCGCGATCCCCGCGTCGAGCAGGGATATCTGCACGCCGGCCCGAGCGGAGCCGGGCATTTCGTCAAGATGATCCACAATGGCATCGAGTACGGCATGATGCAGGCGATGGCCGAGGGGTTCGATATCCTGCGCCACGCCCGCACGCCGCGCCTCCCTGCGGAGCTGCGTCTCGATCTCGACGTAGCTGATATCGCCGAGGTCTGGCGCCGCGGCAGCGTGGTAACCTCATGGCTGCTGGACCTCACCGCGGCGGCGCTCGTTGAGGACAGCGAGCTCGCTGCTTTCAGCGGGCACGTCGAGGATTCGGGCGAAGGTCGCTGGACCGTGCAGACTGCGATCGAAGAGGCCGTGCCGGCCGAGGTCCTGACCTCCGCCCTCTACACGCGGTTCCGGTCGCGCCAGGATCACACCTTCGCCGAGAAGGTCCTGTCCGCCATGCGCAAAGGTTTCGGCGGGCATGCCGAGCCCGGAGCTCACGCTGCGGTGGAGAAGAAAGCGTGACCGCTGGGCCCTCCGATGGCGAATTGCTGCTTTCCGGCATTCTGCTGATGGGGGTCTCGGGCTCCGGCAAGAGCACCACAGGCGAAAACCTCGCTACCGAGCTTGGCTGGCCGTTTCGCGATGCCGACAGCTTCCATCCGCCGGCCAACATCGCCAAGATGAGCAGCGGCATTCCGCTGACTGATGAGGACCGCTGGCCGTGGCTAGGTGCGATCGCGGCCTCGCTCGATGAGCGGCGCATCAGTCGGCAGCCCGGCATCGTTTCGTGCTCCGCCTTGAAGCGACGGTACCGGAGGGTCCTGCTCGAAGGGCGTCCCGATGTGCGGCTCGTCTATCTCGAAGGGGAGCTGCCGCTGATCGCCGGCCGCATGGCCAGGCGCCAGAACCATTTCATGCCGGCCTCGCTCCTGCGGAGCCAGTTCGACGCCCTCGAGGAGCCGGACGTGGTCGAGTGGCCGATCGTCGTTTCGGTCCACACCTCCCCGCGCCGGATCGTCGAACGCATTCTCGCGGACATCGCGGCATCAGGCGACTGGCGGAAGTAGCGCCAGCATCCTCAGGGCCGCCAGCGCTCGAGCGCCGCCTCATCGCAATCGCGCGCATCGACCCATCGGCCTTCATTGTCGGAGCCCGTTTCTTTCTTCCAGAAGGGTGCCCGCGTTTTCAGGTAGTCCATGAGGAATTCGGCCGCTTCGAACGCCGCCTGCCGGTGCCGCGAGGCCGTGACCACCAGGACGATGTTATCGCCCGGGCGCAGTTCGCCGTGGCGGTGGATGATGAGGCTTGCCTGCAGCGGCCAGCGCTTGTGGGCTTCACCCTCAACCCTCTCGAGCTCGCTCTCGGTCATGCCCGGATAGTGCTCAAGTGTCATGGCCGTTAACAAGCCGCCAGCGCCTTCGCCACGGACCAACCCGGTGAAGGTCACGATGGCACCAATGTCGGTGCGCCCCTCCGTTATCTGGCGCACCTCGGCGCCGATATCGAAGTCCTCCTTCTGGACGCGGACAGCCAAGGCGTCAGCCTCCGGTGACGGGCGGGAAGAATGCGATCTCGCGCGCCCCTTCGATGCTCGCGCCGGGCTTGACGT
>WNFL01298006.1_pt2 | contig 17787 bp, 16 predicted proteins | sample 5400361 | NCBI WGS metagenome assembly WNFL01 (sample SAMN13153351, study PRJNA577476) | soil metagenome | isolation source: 40 cm soil on Douglas fir-dominated hillslope | place: USA:California | collected 2013-09-17 | reverse complement strand
CGATGAAACACCTCCGTGCCATGCAGCCGGGGGACGACGTGTTCATCTACCACACCGGAAACGAGAAGGCGGTGATCGGGACGGCGACGGTGATGGCGGCGGGCGATCCGCCGAAGCTCAAGGCCCGGGCACCGCTGCACCGTCCCGTCACGTTGGCCGAGATCAAACAGGACAAGGCGTTCGCCGACTCGCCGCTGGTGCGCATCGGGCGTTTGTCGGTGATGCCTGTGGCGCCGGCGCAATACCACAAACTCTTGAAGCTCGGCGGTGCGGGCGTATAATAGCGGCTCCCTTCCACCCGGAGTCTCGTCGTCCATGTCCCGCCTCATCGCGTTCGCGGGTTGCGCACTCCTGATCTGCGTTGCCATCCCCGGGGCCGCGCAACGGCGCGCCGCTCGCGCCGCGCCCTCCGCGGCCGCTCCCGTCGTCGCGTTCGACACGTCGCTCTACAATGCGCTCGAGTGCACCGTCGCGGGCCACGCCGACCAGCCGCTGACATTCTACTTCGGCGCGACGGGCGGCGGTGTCTGGAAGACGACGGACGGTGGTCTCACCTGGCAGCCGATTACCGACAAGGACTTCCACGCCGGCTCGATCGGGGCGATCGAAGTGGCGCCCTCGGACCCGAACGTCGTGTACGTCGGCACGGGCGAGTCACCGATCCGCGGCAACGTGTCGCCGGGCGACGGCATGTATCGCTCCACCGATGCCGGCAAGACCTGGACGCCGTCCGGACTGCGCGACGCGGGACAAATTGGCGCGATCCGCGTGCACCCCGGCAATCCCGATCTCGTGTACGTCGCCGTCTTGGGGCATGCCTTCGGGCCGAATGCGGAACGCGGCGTGTTCCGCTCCAAGGACGGCGGGCGCGCCTGGGACAAGATCCTGTTTCGATCCGACTCGGCGGGCGCGATCGACCTGGCGATGGATCCGGTCAACCCGCGGATTCTCTACGCCGCCTTCTGGCAGGCGCGGCGTGGCCCCTGGTACTTGTCGAGCGGCGGCCCGGGGAGCGGACTCTTCAAGTCCACCGACGGCGGCGATACGTGGAAGGAGATCACTCGCAACGAGGGCCTGCCCAAAGGGGTCATCGGAAAGATCGGCGTGACCGTCTCAGCCGCGAACCACGACCGCGTCTGGGCGATCGTCGAAGCGGAGGAGGGCGGCGTGTTCCGCTCCGACGACGCGGGTGCCACGTGGCGTCGCACCAACGAGGAGCGCAATCTGCGGCAGCGCGCCTGGTACTACACCCATATCCACGCAGATCCCAAGGATCCCGAGACCGTGTACGTCATGAACACGGGGCTCTATCGGTCGGTGGACGGCGGGCGGACGTTCACGGCGATCCGCGCGCCGCACGGCGACAACCACGCGCTGTGGATCGCCCCGAACGATCCGATGCGCATGATCAACGGCAACGACGGCGGCGCGAACGTCAGCTACAACGGCGGCGTGACCTGGACCGGTCAGGACAATCAGCCGACGGCGCAGTTCTACCACGTCACCGCCACCACGCATTTTCCCTACCGGGTCTGCGGCTCGCAGCAGGACAACAGCACGGTGTGCATCGCCACCCGCACCGACGGCGGCGGCATCACGGAGAAAGACTGGTACGAGGTGGGCGGGGGCGAGAGCGGCTGGATCGTCGCGCGGCAGGACGACCCCGACATCGTGTACGCGGGGAGCTACAGCTACCTCTCGCGGCTCGACCGCCGCACCAACCAGGAACGCAACGTCACGCCTTGGCCTGAGAACCCGATGGGGTGGGGCGCGGCCGACCTGAAGTACCGCTTGCAATGGACATTCCCGATCGCGCTGTCGCCGTTCAATCCGCGCGTGCTCTATGCCGGCGCGCAGGTGGTGTTCCGCTCCACCAACGAGGGCCAGAGCTGGGACGTGATCAGTCCCGACCTGACGCGCAACGACAAATCCAAGCAGGGCTCGTCGGGTGGGCCGATCACCAAGGACAACACCAGCGTCGAGTACTACAACACGGTGTTCGTGATCGCGCCGAGTGCGCGCGACAGCAGTCTCATCTGGGTGGGGACGGACGACGGCGACGTGCAGGTCACGCGCGACGGCGGCAAGACGTGGACCAATGTAACGCCCCCCGCGGGCGACCTGCCCGAGTGGTCGCTGATCAGCTCGGTGGAGCCCTCGCCCCACGATGCCGGCACGGCCTACGTCGCCGCCACGCGGTACAAGTGGGACGACTTCCGTCCCTACATCTTCAAGACGACCGACTACGGCCGCTCGTGGCGGAAGCTCGTGGCCGGGATTCCGGACAATCACTTCATCCGCGTCGTGCGCGAAGATCCGGTGCGCCGCGGGCTGCTGTATGCCGGCGGCGAGTTCGGCGTGTACGTCTCGTTCGACGACGGCGTCACTTGGCAGACCCTGCAACGCACCCTGCCGATCGTGCCGATTCACGACCTTGTCGTGAAGGACAATGATCTCGTCGCGGCCACGCACGGCCGGGCGTTCTGGATCCTCGACGATCTGACGCCGCTGCACCAGCTCGCCGACTCGGTGGCGCGCGCGGCGCGGTTCCTGTTCACGCCGCGCGATCCCTACCGGATGGGCGGAGGCGGCGGGTTCGGGGGCCCGGCCACAGGGGTGGGTGCCAACCCGCCGGGCGGCGCCGTCGTCTTCTTCTTCTTGAAGGACAAGCCCGACTCCGCCGCCGACGTGCGGCTCGAGTTCCTCGACTCCCGTGACTCGGTCATTCGGCGCTTCACCACGCGGCCCAAGGACCCCGGCGACTCGCTCAAGGTCCGGGCGGGAATGAACCGCTTCGTGTGGAACCTGCGCTACCCCGAGGCGAGCAAATTCACCGGGATGATCTTCTGGGCGGGAGGCACGCAGGGACCCGTCGCGGTACCGGGCACGTACAAAGTCCGGCTCAGCGCCGGCGACTGGTCACAGACTCTGGGCTTCAGCCTCAAGAAGGACCCGCGCGTGACGACGAGTCCCGACGAGTACCAGCGCCAGTTCGACTTGCTGATCCGGATTCGCGACCGGGTCAGCGCGGCGAACGACGCGGTGAAGCGCATTCGCGACGTGAAGGAAGCACTCGACGGCGCGGCCACGCGGGCGCGCGGCATGGCGGGCGATGCCGGGCGGCGCATCGCACAGCAGGCCGACTCGATCAAGGCTCGGCTCTCCGCCATCGAGGCGGAGATCTATCAGGTGAAGAATCGCAGCAGCCAGGACCCGCTCAACTACCCGATCCGGCTGAACAACAAGATCGCCGCCCTCGCGGGCGTGGTGGCGAGCGCCGACGCGGCGCCCACCGACCAGTCCGTTCAGGTATTCGAGCAGCTAACCGCCGCGCTGCAGGTGCAGCTCGACCGGCTGAAAGCGGTCCTCGACGCCGACATCCCGGCCTTCAACAAGCTGGTGAAGGACAGCGACGTCCCTGCGGTGATTCTGAAGTAACTAGCGGCGCCGCGCGCGCTTCTTCTTCGAACGTCCCCCGTCCCGGGCGGCGGCCATGCCGGCGGCCACCGCCGCGACGAGCGCCGCCTTCCCGGCGGCCTTGAGCACACGCCCCGTCTTCTGGAGCGCCTGTTTGACACGGCGGCGCCGCGCTGCCGACTGGGCGCGCTGGCGCGCCGCTTTGAGCAGTCGATCTGCCTCACGCAACGCCACCATTGCCGCCTGCTTGGCTTTCTGCGCGGCCTGCTGGGCCACTCGCTTCCACCGATCGGTTCCGGTTGCCATGGCTCGTGCCCTCCTTTGTGGGGTGTTCTGACCCCGGGCATACGCTCCGGTTCCGCTCCGGTCAAGCCTCCGGCCGGGACGAAGCCCGGACCGTAGTCATCGGCGCTGGGGTAGGGCGAAATCGGCGCGTCGCGAGCCACGCGGCGGCCGCGATGGCCCCGAGCGGGATGACAACGCCGAGCGACTGCACGAGCACCGCCAGAAGCGTCACGAAGTTGCGCCAGGCTTGCCGAAACGCCTCGCCCATCACGCTGGTCCCCGCGGTCCCCACGACCGGCACCGGCTCGTGGACGGACACGGTCAGCGTGCTCATTGCCGTATGCGCCCGCAGATAGCGGAGCCGCCCCTCGTAGCGCTCGATCTCTTCACGTACCCGCGCCAGCGACTGCTCGACGTCGAGCACGTCCTTCAGCTTGCCGGTGCGTGTCGCGAGCAGATCGATGAGCCGCCGCTCCAGGCGATGCGCATTGTCCATCCGCGCCGTCACGTCCACGTACTCTTCTCCGACGTCTTCGGTCTCGACGTTCGCGGACTCGAGTTTGCCGATCGGCTTGAGGCCCGCCAAGGCCTCGTCGAACCGGATGGCGGGGACTTTGACTTCGATCGTCGCACTGCGCAGCTCGCCCTCTCCCGTTTGAATCGCCGTGTTCGCGACGAAGCCTCCGACGCGCGCCGCGAGCTCGCGCACTGCCGCGACCGCAGGCTCGAGCGAGTCGACCTTGACGGACGCGGTGGCGGTGCGGATCACCATGTTGGTCACGGCCGGCATCGGTAGGGCGGCGTCGGTCACGACGATCTCGCTCAGCTGCGTCGCCGCAGGGCGCCCTGCGCGGTCGTACCCGATCATGCGCGGTACGGACCACCGCGCCTGGTAGCGGTCGGCGGCGCCAACCGAATCAGCGGCGACCCGCGCTACACGATCGCCGCAGGCGAGAAGAGAGAGCGATACGAGGGCGAGAAGCGAGCGTCGGTTCACTGGGCAGCTCCTGTGAGGGGACTGCCCCTATGAGACGACGCTCATTCGAATCCTTGCACTACATCATGACGCCGAGTGCCGCCGCGGCCTTCTTTAGGTCTTTGGGCTTCACCCACAGCAACGCCCCGAAACGTCCCATTCCCGAACACATCGCGTCCAGCGCGGTGATGTTCACCTTGGCCGCGGCGAGCTTCGCCATGACTTCGGACAGGGCGCCGACACGATCGTCGCCGTCGATCAGGAACACCTTCTTCGGGCCTTTGAGCTTCAGCTTCGCCGCCTTGGCAGTGGCGACGAACGCCGCCGGCTCCGCCGGAATGAAGTCCGCCTGCGACTTGCGCTGGCTCGGGAACGCTGAGAAGGCCAGCAGGTTCACCCGCGCGTCGCGCAGGACCCTGAGGATCTTGGCTCCTTCGCCCGGCTTATCGGGCACCATCGCGTAGTAGTAGTCCACCAAGCGTGTCGTGTCTGCCATGGCCGTCTCCAGTGCGCCGTTGCGCCTAGGTATGCGCCGGGGGAACTGGGTCGTCAAGGACGCCGTAGGTTTGAAGCATGGGAACGGGCGGCAACGCCGATCGACTGGCCAAGCTACGGCGCGAAGCGCGACGTGAGTGGAAGCAGCGCTCGAAGCCGCGCAAGCGCGAGGCGCGGGAAGCCCGCGACTGGCGCCTGCTCGGCGTCGCGCTGCTCCAGGGGCTGGGTCGCTTGGTGGCGATCGTCGCCCTGCCGTTCGTGCTGCTGGTGCGTGGGGCGGTGTTTTTCTACGAGTACGGCGCCGTTCCCGCGTGGCTTGCGCTCTCCGTCTCCGCGCTCCTCACGATCGGATTGGTCACGCTCTACGCCTCGTGGCTGCTGCGCAGATTCACCGGGCGCCCGCCGCTGCTGCTGCTCGCGAAGTGGGTGGCGCTGCCGCTCGTCGTCTCCTATTGCGGGTTCTCCCTTCTCTATCTCTCGCGCGTCAACTCCAAACCCGACGTACGCGCCTACTACGGGACGGTCCACCCGCTCCTGCGGCTGGCGCTCTCCACGTGGATTCTGGTCGACGACAAGGTCGTCGTCACCGACATGCGCCGCGCACGCGAGGACTACGCCCGCATGGGCCTGCCGGTCAACGAGACGTCGTTGCACTACCGCCAGGCCGACGGCTGGGTACACGCCGTCGACCTGCGCACCGCGAATCGGGGTTGGTTCCGGAACCAGCTCCTGCAGATCTACTTCTGGGGAATGGGGTTCAACACGCTGAGGCACGTGGGGACGGCCGATCACCTGCACGTCGATATCCGCTAGCCGAACAGCCGCTGCAGCTCCGCATAGGGAATTCCATACGCCGCCAGCGTGCCGTACGTCCCCTTGTCCTTCCACTCGCGCGCCATGCGGCGCACCAGGCCGAGCGTCGCGCGCATCGGCGCGGACCCGAAGGTCACGCGTCGCACGCCCAGCGCTTCGAGCGCCGTGAGACTGGGCGCGTCTGGAGCTCCGAGGATGTTGAGCGGCGCGGCGATCTCCTTGACGAGCCGTTCGATGGTGCCCGAGTCGCCCACGAACGGGACGAAGACCGAATCGGCCCCTGCAGCGCGGTAGGCGTTGCCGCGCCGCACCGCTTCCGCGAATTGGCGACCGGGTGGCAGCGCGCCCGGGTGGAATGCATCGGTGCGGGCGTTCAGGACGAGCGGGACGCCCGCGGCCGTCGCTGCCTCGCGGGCCGCTTGCACACGCGCCACCGAGAGGTCGAAGTCGAACAGCTTTTCGTCTTCCTCCGAATCCTCGAGGTTCATGCCCACGGCGCCGGCGTCGAGTACGCCGCGAGCGGTCTCGGCGACGGCCTCCGGCGAGGGCCCGAACCCCGCCTCCATGTCCGCCGTGACGGGGACGCTCACCCGCCGCGTGATGCGGGCGACCGCGGCGAGCATCTCGCTCCGGCTGATCTTTTCACCATCCGGGTAGCCGAGGCTGAAGGCGATGCCCGCACTGGAGGTGGCGAGCGCGGGGAAGCCCGCATCGACAAAGATTCGCGCGCTGCCCGCGTCCCAGGCGTTGGGGAGTACGAGGAGCGGTCCGTTCGTATGGAGCCGGCGTAGCGCGGTCGCTCTGGCGGGAAGCTCCGACGTGCGATCGGAAGTCATGGTTCGTATCTTAACGAATGATCGTCGCGCTCGTAGCGGTCGTTCTGCAGACTCAATCGACATGCGTTTCGAAGCCGGCAGCGCAGGTGGTCCAACGCTGGGCCGCGGCCGCGGCGCGCGCGCACGCCATCGCCTGCGAGAAACTGGCGCCCAACATTCCAGGATTCGCGATCGCGGTGGCGGTGGACGGTCGCATCGTATGGTCCGAAGCGTTCGGCTACGCCGACCTCGAGGCGCAGCGCGCGGCGACGCCCGCGACGCAGTTCCGCATCGGAAGCGTGTCGAAGCCCCTCACCGCCACGGCGATCGCCCAGCTGTTCGAGATCGGGACGCTCGACCTCGATGCTCCGGTGCAGCGGTACGTTCCGACCTTCCCGGAGAAGGGGGCGCCGATCACGACGCGCCTCGTCGGCGGCCACCTGGCCGGCATACGTCACTACCAGGGCGACGAGTTCCTGCTCAACCGGCACTTCGCGACCGTGACCGAGGGGCTGTCGATCTTCGAGAACGACTCGCTCGTCGCGCCGCCGGGAACGCGCTACTCCTACTCGACCTACGGATTCACCCTCCTCAGCGCCGTCGTCGAGGGCGCATCGGGGGAGGAGTTCCTGGCGTACATGAGCCGTCATGTGTTCAAGCCGCTCCGGATGACGGCGACCGCGGCCGACAAGCGAGACAGTCTCATCCCCAACCGCACGCAGTTTTACGAGACCCGCAGTCGGTGGCTCGGAGGCGGGTTCACCGTCGCGCCGGTCGTGGACAACAGCTACAAGTGGGGAGGGGGTGGGTTCCTCTCGACTGCCGAGGATCTGGTGCGTTTCGGGTCGGCGCTCCTCGGACCGGGCTTCTTGAAGAGCGCGACGTTGCAGGTGCTCTTCACGCCGCAGCGCACCAGCAGCGGGGAGGTGACGCCGTACGGCATCGGTTGGTTCGTCGCGAAGGATAGTCTCGGCCATCATTACGTGTACCACGGCGGGGGGTCGGTGGGCGGCACGACCGCGTTCGGCGTCGACCGTGACTCGCGCGTGGTCTTCGCGCTGGTGACGAACCTCAGCGACGCGCGCCTCGCGCCGGCGCAGGAGATCCAAGCGGTGTTCGACTCGGTGGCCTCGGGGCTGATCCGCTAGGATTTCCCGCGCGTCGCCTTCCACCGGCGGGCATCCCACATGGCCTCGGGCACCACGACGTTGGCCCGAATGTCGCGGTACTCCTCGAGGAAGAGGCGCTGCCCCTCCAGCAGGAACTCGACCTCGGCGGAGACCCAGCCGCCCGCGAGCGGTGCGTACTTGTTGAAGCGCGTATCGGAGGTCCGCGTCGTGTCCTGCCCCCCCGGCCCGAGCATCCGCACGAACACCAGGCGCTCCTTGTCCACCCAGAACTGCCGCGTGTGCAGGTCTCCGGTCTTCGCCCCCACGACCCAGACCGGTCGGCCCTCCCACGTCGCCTCGGAGAGCACCGAGAGATCGAAGTGGCGTTGGGTCAGGGCCGCCAGCGTGCGCTCCACGGGCTGGGCGTAGACATCGAACCCCAGCACGAGCAGCGGGTGGATGAACGGCCGGGCCACCGTGATCGAGTCCTTGGTGATCACGAACTGCGAGTCTCCGGCGAAGATGATGCCGGAGCCGGAGTCGGCCAACTGGAACTCGATGCGCAGTTTCCCGGGAGCGACGAGCCACTCGCGCCACAGGGAATGCGTCACGGTGCTGTCGGGGTGGTACTCGCTGTTGTTCTGCACGAAGGTGAGAGTGCGATACCATTTGCCCGCGTAGCGCGCGCGCATGGTCTCGAGCAGGTCGCGCGGAGTGGTGATCGGACGCTGCGGAGCGGCTGCCTGGAGCAGCCCGACGAGCAGAGCGAGTCCGTGATACACGAAGACCTCCTTTGCAGTGGCTCAGCGCGCCAGGCGGTACCCCGTTTTCCGGACCGTCAGGATGTGCGCGGGATTCGCCGGGTCCAACTCCAATTTACGGCGCAGCTCGGCGACGTGCGTGTCCACGGTGCGGCTCATCACCTCGGCGCTGTAGCCCCACACTTCCGTGAGCAGCTCCACCCGCGTCGCACACGCACCGTTGCGGCGCAGCAACGCGACGAGCAGATCGTACTCCTTGGGTGTGAGCAACACCGTTTCGCCCCGGCGGACAACCGTGCGCGACGGCGTGAGGACTTCGACCGCCCCGAACCGCAGGGAGGTAGGCTCGGCGCTGCTCCCATTCCGGCGCGGCGATGCCGTGCGCCGGAACAGCGCTTCGACACGCGCCAAAAGCTCGAGTACGCCGAACGGCTTGGTGACGTAATCATCGGCGCCGAGTCGCAAGCCGCGGACCTTATCGGCCTCCTCGCCGCGCGCCGTCAGGATCAACACCGGCATCTCACCCGTGGCGCCGTCGTCGCGCAGCGCGCGCAAGACGCGGAACCCATCCATGCCCGGGAGCATCAGATCGAGAATCACGAGGTCGGGGTTCGCGGCGCGTGCGCGCGTAAGGCCTTTGGCGCCGTCGCCCGCCACCTCCACCTGGTAGCCCTCGATCTCGAGGTTGTTGCGCAGGCCGTAGGCGAGATCGGCGTTGTCTTCAATGAGGAGGATGCGTTTGACAGCGTGGGGAGCGTTCATGCCGGCAGCTCGACGACGAAGCGGGAGCCGCCTGACTGCGCGTCCTCGACCCACGCGCGGCCGCGGTGCAGACCCGCAAGCTCGCGCACGACGGCGAGGCCAATGCCGCTGCCCGCGACCGCGGAGCCGCGGTCGCGCTCGAGCCGCCAGAACCGGTCCCACACGCGCTCGCGATCGTCGCGCGGCACGCCCGGCCCACAGTCGTCCACCCAGAGGCGCGTGGCGCCGTTCGGCCCTGCGGCCGCGCCGACCGTCACCGTTTGCCCCGCCGGCCCGTACTTCACGGCGTTGTCGAGCAGGTTGAGAAGCATCTGGCGCATCGCGCCGGGGTCCACCGGCGCGACCAGCCCCTCGGTGACCGTGGCTTGCAGCGACACGCCGCGCGCGGCGGCGAGGGGCGCGAATCCCTCGATGACTTCCTGCACCAGGGGCGCGAGGGCCGTCGGTTCCGGGGCGACCCGGGCGGCCTGGCGTTCGGAGCGCGAGAAGTGCAGCAGGTTCTCGACCAGATGAGTCAAGCGACGCGCCTCTTGGTCGATGATCGCGAGGGAGCGGCGCTCCTCTTCGTCCGAGCGCACGCGGCCGAGCACCAGGGTTTCCGAGAACATGCGGATCTGGGAGATGAAATCGGTGCGCAGTCGCGCCAGCTCGTACTCGCGGCGCAGTTGTACGAGCGCGGTGCCGATCAGGACGGCGGTCATCCCCAGGAGGCCGAGGATGAGTGGCAGGCGCGACTTGGGGAGCCCGCCGATGATCAGTTGGGCAGCCACTTCGGGTCGCAGGGTCGCCTGCGCGTACAGGGCACCCAAGTCCGTGCCAATCGTGTCGCGCGCCGTGAACGGGGACGTGTATTGCGCCGGTGAACGGTACAGCTCGATGCCGTAGCGGTCGGTGATGACGAACGATCCCATCGAGTCGTACTGCACGCCCGACGTGAGCGGCCGGGGCAGGAGCGGAAACTTGTCAGTCGCGCTGGCGAAGAACGGCCGCAGCCCCGCGGGGCTCGCATCGAACCCGAGCGCCGTGCGGAGCGCCTTCGTCCGGTCCCGCAACACCGTGTAGGCGACGTAATGCCGCTCACCGCCGGGCAGGGGCGGTCCCAGGATCGTGCCCATGTGCCAGGATGTGTCGTAAATCGTGCGCAGGTGAACCGGCAGCGAGTCGACCAACCAGGCGCGCGTCGCCGCTGATGGTGCCTCGCCCGCGATCTCGAGCTTGCCGGTCGGCAGGTCGAGCCGGAACGTAAAGCGCATCGGAAGGTGGAGCATGCTCTCGCGCTCCATCGCCTCGGCGTGGAGGTCGGTGGGTCCGGGGAGGGGATGGTGCGGCGCCATCTCGTGCACCCGCTGCAGCTCTTTGAGGGTGGGGTTGATTCCGTAGTAGAAGATCTGCTGGGCGCTGCGCTGGGCGACGCGAGCGGCGGCGAGCGCGGCATAGTCGCGCAGGACGCGGTCCGCCTGGTCGCGGTGGTCGCGTGCCACACGGTACCCGTCGATGGCGAGCATCGCCGCGACCCCGAAGGCCAACACCAGCAGTGCCGTGACCACGCGAACCTTCATGGTCCGAAGAATCTCCCCGTGTAGGCAGGGCGGCAACCGGCCCCGCTTGGCGCTTGACCGTTCCCTGACAAAGCTCGCACGCGGGAGCGCGCTAACGGATGCACAGATTGCAAGTAGGTCGTGGTGGGAGTGCTAGACGGCCACTTCGCCCGATCTACCGACCCGGAGTGCAGCGCGTGGCTCCGGGTTCGGTTTTTCTGGGGTCTAGAACGAGATGAAGAACCCTCCGCCACTGCCGAAGCGCGGGTTGACGACGTTGGCGAATTTGGAGCCGAACGTGTACCGCAGCCCGACGAATCCCTGGTAGCTGTACGACGTCGCGAGCTGGCGTCTCCTGAGCAACACTTCTTGTTCCGTCGCCCCACCCTTCTGAATCGACAGCTGGTCGTGGATCAGGCTCACGAAGCTGAAGAAGTCGAAGGACAAGCCTTTGAACAAGCGGAAACTCCCGTTCCCGAACATCTGCAGGTGGTGCTTGTGGAAGTCGTACAGGTAGTTGCTGCCCTCGAGCGACAGGCCAGCGGAGCCCCACGGCTGTTTGACGTCGAGAGAGACGGTCAGGGTCTGGAGCGCCCGCGTCTCGCTGAGCCGGTTGAAAATGGTCGTGTCGCGGTAGTTGAAGCTCGCCACGCTCAGCGCGTATTGGAACGTCAGCAGCTTGCGCGTGGACTGCGAGTAGGGGAAGACGTCGAACTCGACCGCGGGTCCGCCCTTCAGCGTCAGGTCCTCGTTTGAGTACGTGGACGAGAAGGCCGATGCGCGCAGGCCTGCGGACCAATGGCGGCCAGTGCTCCGGGCGACCAGCACGTCCGCGCCGTAGCTCCGCGTGATGTTGCGGGAGAGGTCCTCCGCGATCAGCGTGCCCGTCGAGTCGTACACGGGGACGAGGTAGTCATTCTGCTGGTAGCTCTGGTTCGTCGAGAGAGTGATCTTCCAGGACTCCGTGATCCGGTTCGCCGAGAACCCGCCGGAGATGTAATTGTTCTTGTAGCTGTGTTCTCCGTAGAAGTTGCTGTTCACGCGCACGTTGAATACCCAGTAGTTCCAGGGGTCGCGCACCTGCGCCGCGGCACCGGCCGGCGCGCTGTAGGTGATCTCGAGGCGCGGTGCGACCGGCGTGCGGGCCGCGAACCGCACCAGCCCGAGCCGCAAGACCTGGCCGAGCCCCTTGCGCAGGTCGTCTTGCGTGTCGGCCGCGTGGGACAGGTAGTGCAGCGTGTCCTCCGCCCCCGCAAACCGCTCGAGCCCGATGAACGTCAGCGTGTACTCTTGGCCACCGCCGGTCTGCTGCGCGGTAACGAGCACGTGCACCTGCGCGAACTGGCGGTCGCGCACCCAGTTCACGAAGGTGATCTCTGTTTTGTAGTAGTCGAAGTCGCAGAAGCTGTTGGGACAATCGAGGAACACGCGCAGCGCCGAGTCTTGCGCCGCCCGGGTCGTGTCGGTCGGCTGCTGCGCCACCGCCGCGATGAGGAGCCACGCCGCGGGGGTCACCGGCGACTCAGGTCCTGATAGAGAATGTCCACGAACATCGCCGGCGTGATGCGGCCGTTGCCCCAGCCGGCGTCGAACTCGGCGGCGGGCTTGGGCGCCTGTACCTGCGCGACGGTCTGGCCGGCGGCGATCGCGCGCTTGATGCGGTCGCGCACGGTGACCAGCATCGTGCGGTAGGCTTGGAGCGCGACGCGGTCGCCAAGCGGGCCGTGCCCGGGAATGATCTTCGTGTTCGCATCGGCCATGGCCAGGACCCGATCGGACGCGGCGATGAGGCCGCCCACCGCGCCGCCGCTCGCGAGATCGACCAGCGGATAGCGGCCATTGAAGAACGTGTCACCCATGTGCACGACGTTGGCATGCCGGAACCACACGATCACGTCGCCATCGGTGTGCGCCGGCGCCACGTGGAACGCCGAGATCGAATCCCCGTTGTAGTAGAACGTCACCGTATCGGTGAAGGTCACGACGGGCAGCGCGCCGGCCGGCGAGGCCGGGATCGGCTGGGCGAACGAGGTCACGAACTGTTGCGCGCTCATGCGGCGGCGCACGCTCTCATGCGCCACGATCACCACGCCGCCCTTGCCGAGATTCTCGTTCCCCCCGGTGTGGTCGGAATGCCAATGCGTGTTCAGCAGGAAACGGATCGGCCCAGGATTGAAGGCGGCGATGGCGGCCTTGATCTTGTCGGTGAGCGGCGCGTACTCGTCGTCCACGAGAATCACGCCGTCGGCCCCCGCCGACACGCCGATGTTCCCGCCGGCGCCTTGCAGCATGTACACGCCGTCGGCCGCCTTGACCGTGCGCACCTGTACGGTGTCGAAGTTCTGCTGTGGCGCGACCGTCAGCGCGAGCGACAGGCCGAGGTGTAAGATCATCGGACCTCCGTATCGAAGACGCCGGTGAGAATCCGGCCTTGCCGTTTGACCTGCACCCACAAGCGGTAGCGGCCGGCCCTCGGGAACGCGTAGGGGAACGACGCCTCGGCCGTCGGGGGCAGGCTCATCGGGCTCATGGCGGCCTCGCCTTCGGTGAGCCGCCGCCCCACGACGCCCCGCGCGGTGTCCGCCCGGCCGCGCAGCAGGAACGTCTGTTGCGCCGCCCACGAAATCGTGCCGAGGGGGTGGAGGTGAACGAACACCGTCCCGTCGTCCCGGCTCAACATGAGATGGCCCGCCATACCCATGTACGGGTCGAGCGCCGCGGGCCGTCCATCGGGCGCCGTCACCGTGAACCGGAGCGGTGCGTCCTGTCCCGCGACCAGCGGGGCGTCCCCGCGCTGCCACGTCATCCGTGAGCCGTCGCCCAGCCCAACGACATGCCCGCCCTCGCCCGTCGCCTCCGTCCACGCGTCGTCCGAATTCGTCGGCCGCCACGTTCCCGCGCCGCCGACCGAGCTCACCGACACGGTGTCGGTCAGCGTCTCGGCGAAGCCGCTCTCCCGCGTGATATCGGCGTACACCCGGTAGGGTCCGGTGGGGAGCGGCGGCAGCGCCGCGTCGAACGTGCTCGAATCGACCAGCACGGGATGCAGGTGCGCGAACGCTCCGCCCCCCATGCCGATCACGAAGAGGTGCATGAGGTGGCCGTGGTCGGGAATGAGGGGGGTCATCTGGCGCGCACGCCAGGCCGAGTCGAGGATGGAGAAGCGCAGCACCTGTCGCCCACGCTCGACGCGGACCGCCGCGCTCGACGCGAGTGGCTGATAGAGACCCCTGGCAAAATCCTGGTCTACGCCGTTCCACCAGCCGCGGCCGCCGAATAGCGCGAGGGCGAGCGCGGTACCGCCGGCCCCCGCCGCCCAACGGGCCCGCCGGCGCCGGCGCGGATCGGGGGCTTCGCCCGGCGGCAGCACCGCTTCACGCACCGCCGCGCCCACGATCGTCACGGCCCCGACGAACAGGAAGACGCCGAAGGCGGCGAGCCCCGCCGCGAGCGGCAGGTCGAGCCCCAGCCGCCGCGTGGCAATTGCCACGACGGGCACGATCGCCGTTCCGGTCCCGGCGACTCCGGCAACGGTCACCTGCACACTGTAGGAGCCGCGGGTCATGAGCCACAGGGCAGCGCCGTACAGCGCGGCGTCGCCCGACACGATCTGCGCGGTATCGGGCGGCGGCGGGGCGGCGGTGCGGGGATCCCAATAGACCGGAAGCACCGTGACCGTCCGGGCGCGCGCCCCGTCGAGCAGCCGCACGCTGATCTGCGCGAGGCCCGGCACGACGCCCGCCGAGCGGACGACGACACGGACGCGGTAGGGACCGGCGGGGCCTTCGAAATAGGTATCCGGACTGCCGACGTGCGCCGAGCTGACGAGGGTCACGGCCGCGAGCACGACCATCCGGCCGAGGCGTTTCACCGCTGGACTCGAGCCAGTCCGTTGCCGAGCCACAGTCCGGCGCGCGCGGAGGCGAACGCCAGGAGAGCGGCGATCCCGAGCTTCAACGGCGTCACCGGGTCGGCGGCGATCCGCCAGAACTGATGCTCGAAATCTCCCGGGAGGCTGTTGTAGTTCCAGCGATTCACGCCGAAGAGGAAATTCTCGGATGCGGGGGAGATCAGGAACACCGTCGTGAACCATTGCGTCACGAAGAACACGGCGAGGAACCCGACGCCGGTCGCCGCGGCGAGGGCCCAATCGCGCCGGAGGCGACGCATCAAGATGTCGACCACGAGCGCCGGGACGACGAGGAGCAGCGGGAACGGCGGCGGCACCATGTGCGAGAGTGGCCGGTACACGGGCGCCAGCTTTGGCTCCGCGGGGAACAGCGGCAACACCCACAGGAGGATGAGCGTGATCCCCATGTAGACGGCGGCCGCCGTCGTCGCGGGCCAGCGCAGCGTCGACGCGCGCGCGCCGGCGACGAGCAGAATCGGGAAGACGGCGGCCGCGACCATGTAGTAGAGGGCGTTGTGTGCGGCGTTCGAGAAGCCGATCTGCTCGAACCCCATGATCGCCTTATTGAGGATGAGGATGCCGAAGCCGTATGCGAGCAGCAGGCCGTAGCTGCGGCTCGCCCCTCCGCCCGCCGCTTTCGTGCGGTTCTGCAGCGCGAGCACCAACAGGACAGCGCCGAGCTCGATACCGGTGAAGCCGAGGGCGAGGATCACATGGGGCGGCGACAGGACCTTCACGTCCAGCCCGTAGGCGTTGTGCCACCAGTTGTCGAATGGCGCGGAGACGATCATCGCGAGCGCGCCCCAGATGCAGCACCAGGCCCCCAGGGGGCCCTGGAATCCCCAGAAGCGAACCGCGGCAGCGCGCTCCGCATCCGTGCCGGCGAAGGTGGTCTTGAGAACCAGCCAACCGCAGCTGAGTCCCGCCACGATGCCGCTGGCGTAGATCGCGAGGTGCGCGGGAGTCCAGAAGGTGTCGCGGCCGATCGTGCGGTGCCACGAGATGTCCCAGATCACGCCGACCACGGCACTCGTCGCGGCGAGGAGAACGGCGCTGACGTACCAGGGAACCTTCACCCGCTTGCCCCCTTCGCCACGACGTACGCCTCCATCGCGGAATACTCGGCCAGCCCCAGGCGGTCGGCGTGCGCCGCGGTCTCGACGTTGCGCGCCTCCACCCGCTGCCAGAACTCGCGGTCGTCGTGCCCGCCGGGGAAGGGCGCGGTGTCTTTCTGCGACTGGTGCTTGAAGATCGCCATGACCTTGGCGCGCAGCTCGTCCTGCGACAGCGGCACCAGGACGTCGGCTTCGGTCAGCAACCACTCCTGCCACGCGCCGCGGTACAGCCAGACCTCGGGCTTCGGGCCCGAGTAGCGCGCCAGCGCCCGGTCGACCGCGGCCTTGCACATGCGGTGCGTGCCATGCGGGTCGGACAAGTCGCCCGCGACGAACACGAGGTCGGGGCGGGTTTCCTCGAACAACTGCGCGACGATCGCGACATCTTCGTCGCCGATCGGGCGCTTGCGGACCTCGCCGGTTCGATAAAACGGCAGATTGAGGAAGCGCGCGACGCTGCGCGGGATGCCCACCGACTCGAGCGCCGCGATGGCTTCGGATTCGCGAATGAAGCGTTTGAGCTCCTGGACGGCGGGGAGATCGACGTCGCCCGGCGCCTTGCGCTCGAAACTCTGGGCGGCCGTCTCGTACGCGCGCTTGGCGGCGGCCGCGTCCAGCCCCAGCGTGGTGGCCGCGCGCGCCACGAAGTCGAGGTGCCGCTCCACGTCGTGGTCGAATACCGCGATGTTGCCGCTCGTCATGTAGGCGACGACGATCGCGTTTTCGTTTTCCCACAGCTTGCGCAGCACGCCGCCCATCGAGATCACGTCATCGTCGGGATGGGGCGAGAACACCAGCACCGACTTGTGTGACGGCAGGTTGCGGCGGCCCCGGACCTTGTCGCGCAGCCGCGTGAACACGAGCCTGCTCGGTATAGTCCCGCGCCGCCAGCTTGAGGATCGCCTTCCCCGCCTGCTCGGCGAGCCAGACGACGGCCCGCTCCGTCATCGCCGGCGTCCACTCGACGGCCTCGAGCACCCACGGCGTCTTGACCCGCGTCAGCTCACCGGCCGCGGCGAGATCGAGGTACACGGTGGCGTTGGCGTGCCGCTGCAGGAACGTCGCGGCTACGTCGGGCGCGATATCGCCCTCGACGGACCGCTGCACGATCGGGGCCTTGTGCTCGCCCGTGGCGACCAGCGCGACCTCCCGCGCCTCGAGAATCGTGGCCACGCCCATCGTGATCGCCTCGCGCGGCACGTTGTCTTCCCCGAAGAAGTCCGCCGCCGCGTCCTTGCGGGTGACGGTGTCGAGCGTGACGAGGCGCGTGCGCGAGTCGGACGAGGATCCGGGCTCGTTGAAGCCGATGTGCCCGCTCTTGCCGATCCCGAGCAGCTGGAAATCGATGCCCCCGGCCTCGGCGATGGCTCGCTCGTACGCGACGCAGTGCTCGGCGAGGCGCTCCCGCGGCACGCTGCCGTCGGGAATGTGGACGTTCTCCCGGACGACGTTCACGTGGGCGAACAGATTCTCCCACATGTAGCGGTGGTAGCTGTGGGGCCGGTCCGACGCCATCGGATAGTATTCGTCGAGATTGAACGTCACGACCCGTGAGAAATCCAGCTGGCCCGCCTGGTGCCGGCGGATCAGCTCGCGGTACACCCCGATCGGCGTGCTGCCCGTCGCCAGCCCCAGCACGGCGCGGCCCTTGGCGGCCGTCTCCCGATTGATCACCTCGACGATGCGGTCGGCGAGCAGCGCGACGAGATCGTCGTGATCGGGCACCACCACGGTGCGGAGGCGCTCGCGCTCGCGTGAACCCTCGATGGTCGGGGCCGAGCGCACGGTCGG
>WNFL01423528.1_pt3 | contig 17788 bp, 19 predicted proteins | sample 5400361 | NCBI WGS metagenome assembly WNFL01 (sample SAMN13153351, study PRJNA577476) | soil metagenome | isolation source: 40 cm soil on Douglas fir-dominated hillslope | place: USA:California | collected 2013-09-17 | reverse complement strand
CACGGCGACACCCCCGGCGCCGAGCGGATCGTGCGGACGGTGCGGGAAGCGCTGGAGAAGGCGGGCTGCCAGGTCAAGCCGCTGCGCGACTGGCTGCCCGCCCAGTGATGAGCGGGCGCGCCGCCGCGGTCGCCCTGATGTGCGCCCTGCTGGCCCAGGCGTGCTCGGTGGCCCGGCTGCCGGAGACCGCGGCCACCGGCGAGCAGACCGCGACCCAGCACCGCCTCGACGCGGCCGACTGCAAGGCCGAGGTGGGCTACCGGCACAACTACAACGGCGACGACTCGCCGCTCGCCAATGCCCTCCGCAACGTCTTCGTCCTCGGCACGAGCGGCGCCGCGCTCGGCGGCTGCGTCGACGGCCAGCGACGGGCTGATCGCGGGCGCCGGCGCGGGCGGCATCGCGGGCGGCGCGATCAGCGTGAGCGGGTACTCCCGCTTCGAGCGGGAGTGGATCGCCTGCATGGAGAGCCGCGGCTACCGGATCGTTGCGACCCCGCCCGCCATCAATTAAGATGAGGGCGCCCCGGGCATCCAGATGACGGACACCACCGCGTCGACTCCGCTCAAGCGCACCCCGCTGCGCGACGTCCACGTCAAGGCGGGCGCGAAGATGGTGCCGTTCGGGGGCTGGGACATGCCGGTGCAGTACACCGGGATCATCGAGGAGCACCGGGCGGTGCGCCGCGCGGTCGGCCTCTTCGACATCAGCCACATGGGCGAGTTCGAGGTGCGCGGCCCCGACGCGCTCGCCGCGATCCAGCGCCTGTGCACCAACGACGCGCGCACGCTCGAGATCGGCCAGGTGCAGTACGCGGCCCTCTGCTACCCGGAGGGCGGCATCGTGGACGACCTCACGGTGTACCGGCTGGCCGACGACCACTACATGCTCGTGGTCAACGCGTCCAACATCGACAAGGACTGGGGGTGGGTCACCTCCCACAGCACGGGCCGCGCCGAGTGGAAGAACGTGAGCGACGAGACCGCGCTGCTCGCGGTGCAGGGACCGAAGGCGGAAGCGCTGGTGGCGCGCCTGGCCGACCGCGAGGTGACCGGGATCGCCTACTACCACTTCGGCCGCGGCGCGGTGGCGGGGGTGCCCGCGATCATCTCGCGCACCGGTTACACCGGCGAGGACGGCTTCGAGCTCTACGTCGCCGCGGGCGGGGCCGAGCGTTTGTGGGCCGCCCTGATCGAGGCGGGGCGTGCGGACGGGATCCGGCCGATCGGGCTCGGCGCGCGCGACACCCTGCGGCTCGAGATGAAGTACGCCCTCTACGGCAACGACATCGACCAGACCACGAACCCGCTCGAGGCGGGGCTCGGCTGGGTGGTCAAGCCCGCGAAGGGCGAGTTCATCGGACGCGAGGCCATCGAGGCGCTTCGCGCGCGCGGAACCGCCCGCAAGCTGGTGGGCTTCGAGATGGTGGAGCGCGCGGTGCCCCGCCACGGCTATCGGCTCATGGGCGGCGGCGCGCCGGTCGGGGTGGTCACCTCGGGCTCGTTCGGGCCGTCGGTGGAGCGCTCGATCGGGATCGGGTACGTCCCGTCTGCGCTGGCCGCGGCGGGCAGCGAGCTGGCCGTCGAGATCCGGGGCGCCGCCCACGCCGCGCGCGTGGTCAAGACCCCCTTCTATCCCTCGCACACCAAGAAGGCCTAGGAGAGAGGTCGATGGCGAACGTTCCGGCGGAGCTCAAGTACACCCGCGAGCACGAGTGGGCCAAGGTGGAAGGCGACCGCGCCCGCATCGGCATCACCGCCTTCGCCCAGGAGCAGCTCGGCGACGTCGTCTTCGTCGAGCTGCCCAAGGTGGGCGCCAAGGTCACCGCGCTCAAGACGTTCGGGGTCGTCGAGTCGGTGAAGGCGGTCTCCGACCTCTTCGCCCCGGTCTCGGGCGAGGTGGTCGAGGTCAACGCCGAGCTGCCGAAGAAGCCCGAGCTGGTGAACACCGACCCCTACGGCCAGGGCTGGATGCTCGTGATCAAGATGACCAGTCCCAAGGACGTGGACGGGCTGATGAGCGCGGCGGACTACGAGAAGCTCACCGCGGGCGGCGGGCACTAGCATGCGCTATATCTCCAACACGCCCGCCCAGCAGAAGGAGATGCTGGGGGTCATCGGCGCCGGCTCGATCGAGGACCTGCTGGTTCGCATCCCGACCAAGGCGCGACTGTCGCGGCCGCTCAACCTGCCGCGGGCGATGGCCGAGACCGACCTGATCCGGCACCTCCAGCGCATGGCCGGGCTCAACGCGGGCGCGGACGACCACGTCTGTTTCCTCGGAGCGGGCTCCTACGACCACGCGATCCCCAGCCCGATCAACCACCTGATCTCGCGCGGCGAGTTCTTCACCGCCTACACCCCGTACCAGCCGGAAGCCAGCCAGGGCACGCTCCGCTCGATCTTCGAGTACCAGACCATGATGGCGGAGCTGACCGGCATGGACGTGGCGAACGCGTCCATCTACGACGGCGCCTCCTCGCTGGCCGAGGCGACCTTGATGGCCCACGCGGTGACCGGGCGCGACACGCTGGTGATCTCGCGCGGGGTGAACCCGCTCTACCGCCAGGTGGTGGAGACCTACGTCGAGGGACCCGCCCTCAAGATCAAGTCGGTCCCGCTCGGGGACGGGGTCACCGACGTGGACGCGCTCCGCAAGGCCCTGTCCAAGCACAGCGCGACCGTGGTGATCCAGTACCCGAACTTCTTCGGCTGCCTCGAGGACGTCCGGGGGATCGCGGATATCGCCCACGAGGCGGGCGCGCTCCTCGTCGTGGTCGCCGATCCGATCAACCTGGGGCTGCTCACCCCGCCGGGCGCCTGCGGCGCCGACATCGTGGTCGGCGAGGGGCAGGGGCTCGGGGTGCCGATGAGCTTCGGAGGTCCCAACCTGGGCGTGTTCGCGGCCAAGCAGGAGTTGGTTCGGCGGATGCCGGGACGCCTGGTGGGGGCGACGGTGGACGTGGACGGCCAGCGCGGCTTCGTGCTCACGCTGCAGACGCGCGAGCAGCACATCCGCCGCGAGAAGGCCACGTCCAACATCTGCACCAACGTGGCGCTGTGCGCGCTGATGGCCACGATCTACGTCTCGATCCTGGGCAAGCGCGGCCTCCGCAAGGTCGGCGAGCTCTCGACCGCCAAGGCGCACTACGCGGCGCGCGAGCTCACCAAGATCCCGGGGGTGTCCCTGCGCTTCGCCGCGCCCTTCTTCAAGGAGTTCACGCTCCAGCTCCCGAAGTCGCCGGAGCGCGTGATCAAGCGTCTCATGAAGGACCGGCTGCTCGCCGGCGTGCCGCTCAAGGGCTTCGACCGCGCCTACAAGGACTGCCTGCTCGTCGCGGTGACCGAGAAGCGCACCAAGGACGAGATCGACGCCTACGCGGCCGCCCTGGCCGCGGCGGTGGCCTGAGGCCGCCATGCACGCCGCCAAGCCCGCCTACGACAAGCTGGTCTTCGAGCTCTCCGCACCCGGCCGCTTCGCCTACTCGCTGCCCGAGAGCGACGTGCCGGACAGCGACCCGGCCGCGCTCCTGCCGAAGGCGCACCTGCGCGAATCGGCGGCCGAGCTGCCCGAGGTCTCGGAAGTGGACGTGATCCGCCACTACTCGCGGCTCTCGCAGATGAACTACGGGGTGGACACCCACTTCTATCCGCTCGGCTCGTGCACCATGAAGTACAACCCGAAGATCAACGAGGACATGGCCCGGCTCGGCGGCTTCGCGCGCCTGCACCCGCTGGCCCCCGAGGCGGCGAGCCAGGGCGCGCTCCAGCTCATGCACGAGCTGGCCCGGGACCTCGCCGAGATCTCCGGGATGGACGAGGTGTCGCTCCAGCCCGCGGCGGGGGCCCAGGGCGAGCTGGCCGGCGTGCTGATGATCCGCGCCTACCACCTGGCCCGTGGCGAGCGGCGCCACAAGGTGCTGATCCCCGACTCGGCGCACGGGACCAATCCCGCGTCCACCGCGCTGGCCGGCTTCGCGGTGGTCGAGCTCAAGTCCGAGGCCAACGGCGACGTGGACCTGGTCGACCTCGAGCGGCATCTCGACGAGGACGTGGCCGCGTTCATGATCACCCAGCCCAACACGCTCGGCCTCTTCGAGTCGAAGATCCACCAGATCACCGAGATGTGCCACGCCAAGGGCGTGCAGGTCTACATGGACGGCGCCAACTTCAACGCCATCCTCGGCATCACGCGCCCCGGCGATCTCGGCTTCGACGTCTGCCACTTCAACCTGCACAAGACCTTCACCACCCCGCACGGGGGCGGCGGGCCCGGCTCGGGGCCGGTGGGCATCAAGGCGCACCTGGCGCCGTTCCTGCCCACCCCAGTGGTGGTGAAGCGGGACGATTCAAGCGCGGGGGGCTACCGCCTCGACTGGAATCGCCCGCAGTCGATCGGCAAGCTGCAGGCCTTCTGGGGCAACTTCGGCATGCTGGTGCGGGCCTACACCTACATCCGCACCATGGGCCCGGACGGCCTGCGCTCGGTCTCCGAGAACGCGGTGCTCAACGCCAACTACATCCTGAAGCGCCTGGAAGGCGACTACGACCGCTCCGCGCCGGGCCCGTGCATGCACGAGTGCGTGCTGTCGGCCCGCCGGCAGAAGAAGCTCGGGGTCACCGCGATGGACATCGCCAAGCGCCTCCTCGACCTGGGCTTCTACGCGCCTTCCACCTACTTCCCGCTGATCGTGGAAGAGGCGCTGATGATCGAGCCCACCGAGACCGAATCGAAGGAGACGCTCGATCAATTCTGCGACGCGATGATCCAGATCGCGCGGGAGACCGAGACGAACCCGCACCTGATCCACGAGGCGCCGGTCACGACGCCGGTGCGCCGCCTGGACCAGACGCTGGCCGCCCGCCAGCCGGTGCTGAGGTGGCGCCCGCCGAAATGATCCAGGGGTGACGACTCCGTTCCGCCTGCTGGTCACCGAGTCGCTCGACGGCGCCCTCAACATGGCCCTCGACGAGGCCCTCCTGCTGGGCCGGCTCGCGGGCACCGCGCCTCCCACGCTCCGCTTCTTCTCCTGGCAGCCCGCCACCATCTCGCTCGGCTACGGCCAGGCCCTCGACCATCGCATCGACGTCGCGGCCGCGGGCGCGCTCGGCATCGGCCTCGTGCGCCGCCCCACCGGCGGCAGCGCGATCCTCCACGAGGGGCCCGCGCTCGAGCTGACCTACAGCGTGGCCGCGCGCGCGGGTGACTTCGAGGGCGCGGGCGACCTGCTCGAGACGTATCGCTGGATCGGCGCCGCGCTGGCCGCCGGGATCAATCGGGTGGGCGCTCCGGTCGAGATGGTGCCGGTGCAGCCGTCGGATCCGACCGCGATGCCCACCTTCTGCTTCGCGCGGACCGGCTCCTACGAGCTCGAGGTCGCCGGCCTCAAGGTGGTGGGCAGCGCCCAGCGGCGGCAAGGCTCGGGCTTCCTCCAGCACGGCGCGGTCATGCTGGGCGCCGCGCCGGACCGCCTGCGCCGCGTCTTCCCGGCCGAGCGCGATCCGCTCGCGGGCATGACCACGCTCGAGGCGGTGCTGGGCCGGCGCCCCTCGTTCGAGGAGACCATGACCGGGCTGGCCGAGGGGTTCCGCGCGGTGCACGGGCTCGAGCTGACCGCGGGCGGCCTCGCCGCGGACGAGCTGGAGCTGGCCGAGTCGCTGGTGCGCGACAAGTACGGCACCGAGCGCTGGACGCGATCCGGGCGCGCGATGACCGTGACGACCCCTCATCACCGGTCCCCTCTCCCCAGAGGGGAGAGGGTGAGATGACGTTCGCGCGCGAGTTCCCGGATGCGCCGCGGGTGGGGGTGGGCGCGGTGATCCTGGACGGCGACCGCGTGCTCCTGGTCAAGCGCGGGCAGCCGCCGTCCCAGGGCAAGTGGAGCATCCCCGGCGGCCTCGTCCACCTGGGCGAGCGCATCGAGGACGCGGCGCGCCGCGAGGTGCAGGAGGAGTGCGGGGTGAGCGTGCGCCTGCTCGGGCTCTGCGGGGTGATCGACCGGGTGCGGCTCGCCCCCGCGAACGGCTCCGAGGCGCCCCGCGTGCACTATCACTACGTGATCATCGACTACGCGGCGGCGATCGAGGCCGGGACGCCGCGCGCGGGCAGCGACGCCGCCGAGGTGCGCTGGGTCCCGATCGCGGATCTCGGCGCCTACGACACCACCGACGGGCTCGCGGACATGGTCCACCGCGCCGCGAGCCTCTGCCGGCCACCGACCCTGTCCCACGGAGGATGACGGCAATGGAGCTGGCCCTCGAGACCCGGAGCCCATCGGAAGCGCGCGCGGACGTGCTGGTGCTGGGGCAGTACGGCGACGGCGCACGGCCCGCGCCCGAGATCGCCGCGCTGGACCGGGCGCTCGGCGGCCTGCTCTCGCGCGTGCAGAAGAGCGAGAAGTTCGAGGGCAAGCCCGGGCAGATCTCGTACTTCCACACCGCGGGCGCGATTCCCGCCGAGCGCGTCCTCGTGGTGGGCCTCGGCCCGCTCCGGCGGGGGGCGCGGGCCCGCGACGCCGAGCCCATGCGCCGCGCCACCGCGGCCGCGGTGCGGCGCGCGCGCGACCTGGGCGCCGCCACCATCGCGGTGTTCATGCCCGCCACCGCGCTCGCCGCGCGGGCGCGGGCGCAGGCGGTCGTGGAAGGCGCGCTGCTCGGCACCTATCGCTTCGACAAGTATCTGAAGGAGAAGAACGGCAAGATGGTCCGCGCGCTGACCGTGCTCGAGCCCGACCGGCGCAGCGCGGCCGCCGCGCGCGACGGGGTCCGCCTCGGCCGGATCGCCGCGGAGGCGACCTGTCTCGCGCGAGACCTGGTCAACGAGCCGGCCAATGTGGTGACGCCCACCTTCCTGGCCCGACGCGCGGCCGAGATCGCCGAGGAGAGCGGGCTCACCCTGCGGGTCCTGGACCGGGCTGAGTGCGCCACCATGGGCATGGGTGCCTACGTGGGGGTGGCGCAGGGCAGCGAGGAGCCGCCCAAGTTCATCCACCTCACCTACACCCCGAAGGGCCGGGCGCGCCGCCGGGTGGTGGTGATCGGCAAGGGCATCACCTTCGACTCGGGCGGGCTCGACCTCAAGTCCGCCGACGGCATGCTGCGGATGAAGGACGACATGTCGGGCGCCGCCGCGGTGCTGGGCATCTTCCAGGCGCTGCCGCGCCTCAAGCCGGCGGTCGAGGTGCACGGGCTGATCGCGGCCACCGAGAACATGCCCTCGGGCACCGCCCAGCGGCCGGGCGACATCGTGCGGGCGATGAACGGGCTCACCATCGAGATCGGCAATACCGACGCGGAGGGCCGGCTGACCCTCGCGGACGCGCTCGCCTACGCGGTCGAGCACATCAAGCCGGACGAGATGATCGACATGGCGACCCTGACCGGCGCGGTGGTCATCGCGCTGGGCCAGGGCGTGTCCGGGATGATGGCGAGCGACGACGGCCTCGCCTCGCGGGTGCTCGCCGCCGCGGACGGGGCGGGGGAGCGGATGTGGCGCCTGCCACTGCACGACGAATACAAGGACGGGCTCAAGAGCGACGTGGCCGATCTCAACAACATCTCGAGCCAGCGCGGGGCCGGCGCCATCGTGGCCGGGCTCTTCATGCGCGAGTTCACCGCGGGCGTGCCGTGGGCGCATCTCGACATCGCGGGCACCGCGTTCACCGAGCGGGAGCTGCCGCTCGGGCCCAAGGGTGCGACCGGCGTGGGGGTGCGCACCCTGCTCACCTATCTCGCGAACGGGTCGGGCTAGGCGCTCCGGAGTCACATGGCGGGCGGCGTCGACCTCCACACCCACACGATCGCCTCCGACGGCACGCTCCGGCCGCGCGACCTGGTGGCGGAGGCGGCCCGGCGCGGGGTGCGCGTGCTCGCGATCACCGATCACGACTCCACCGAGGGCCTCGCCGAGGCCATCGAGGAGGCGCGGCGTCACCCGCCGCTCGTCATCGTGCCCGGGATCGAGATCAACTGTGACGTCGAGGGCGCCGAGATCCACATTCTCGGCTACTGCATGGACTACGAGGCGGACTGGTTCCGGGACTTCTGCCGCGCCCAGCGGGAGGAGCGCCGCGCGCGGGTGCACCGCATGGCCGAGCGCCTCGCCGAGCTCGGGATGCCGATCGATCCCGAGCGCGTGTTCGCGCTGGTCCAGGAGGGCTCCGCGGGGCGCCCGCACGTGGCCCGCGTGATGGTCGAGCGGGGCTACGTCAAGACGGTGCGCGAGGCCTTCGACAAGTACCTCGCGGCGGGCAGGGCCGGGCACGTCCAGCGCAAGAAGCTCACCCCCGAGGACGCGGTGCGGATCCTGCGCCGGGCCGGCGGCGTGCCGGTCTTCGCCCACCCGGGGCTGGCCGACCGGGACGCGATCATCCCGTCCCTGGTGGCGGCGGGCCTCATGGGCATCGAGTGCATCTACAGTGAGCACTCGCCCGCCCAGCGCGGCGGCTACGTCGAGCTGTGCCGGCAGCACGACCTGCTGGTGACCGGCGGCTCCGACTTCCACGGCCCCCCGGTGCGCGCCGCCGTCCTGGGCAATCCTCCCGTGCCCCTGGCGGTCTGGGAGGCCCTGCAGGCGAAGGCGGCGGTAGCGCGGGCGAGCCTCTCCGCCTGACCCGCTGTCGATTCCGGGGGGTCGCCGGCGTCGTATAAGTGGAGGCCGATTCGAGGTCCCGACCACTCACGATAAGGAGGCTGACGATGCGATACCTGCTGCTGATCTGTTCCGACAAGAACCAGGCTCCGCCGACTCCCGCCCAGATGGAGGCCATGGTCCAGGGCCACGGCCGCTTCGCCCAGGAGCTGAGCGCGGCCGGCAAGATGGTCCACGGCGAGCGGCTGCGCCCCGACTCCGACGGGAGCCGCGTCCGCATCAAGGCCGGCCAGCGCCAGATCATGGACGGTCCCTTCGCCGAGACCAAGGAGGCGCTGGGGGGCTTCTACCTGATCGACTGCGACAGCCGGGAGGAGGCCCTCGAGTGGGCCAAGAAGATCCCGCTCAACGAGGGTGGCTACATCGACGTGCGACCGATCTGGGCGATGTAGGGGCGGGCCGGCTCCCCGTCGCGCCGCGCGACGGGCGGGCGCCCCCACCGCATGATCGCCGGATGGCGTACCATGCCGATCTGTGGGACCGCAGACTCCGGACGAGAGCGTGCGCGCGCGCCTGGCCGAGGTCTTCCGGATCGAGCACGCGCGGGTGGTCGCCTCGGTGCTGCGGATCGTGCGCGACATCGACGCCGCGCAGGAGGTCGTGCAGGAGGCCTTCGAGCAGGCGCTCGATCACTGGCCCGCCGACGGCATCCCGGATCGGCCGGGGGCCTGGCTCCTCACCACCGCGCGGCGCCGGGCGCTCGATCATCTGCGCCGGACCCGCCGCGCGGGGGCGCGGGTGGACGCCCTCGCCCATGCCGCGCTCGGCGCGACGCACCCGGCGCCTGACGTGTCGGACGCCGACGAGATCCCCGACGATCGGCTCCGGCTGATCTTCACCTGCTGTCATCCCGCGCTGCCCCCCGACAGCCGTGTCGCGCTGACGCTCCGGCTGGTCGGCGGGCTCTCCACCACCGAGATCGCGCGGGCGTTCCTGGTGCCCGAGCCCACGATCGCCCAGCGGCTGGTGCGGGCGAAGCGGACGATCCGCGACGGGGGATTCCCGTACGAGGTGCCCGAGGGCGTCGAGCTGGCGTCGCGGCTGTCCGCGGTGCTCGCGGTGCTGTACCTGATCTTCAACGAGGGCTATGCGGCGCACTCGGGCCGCGACCTCGTGCGTCACGATCTGTGCGAGGAGGCCATCCGCCTCGGGCACGTGCTCGCCGAGCTCATGCCGCGCGAGCCCGAGATCCAGGGCCTGCTGGCCCTCATGGAGCTCCAGGCCTCGCGCGCGGCGGCGCGGACCGATGCCGACGGCAACCTCGTGCTGCTCGAGGACCAGGCCCGGGGCCGGTGGGACCGGGCGCGGATCGCGCGCGGTCTCGCCTGCCTCGATCGCGCCGGCCCGCTGACGCGCGCGGGCGCCTACCAGCTCCAGGCCGCCATCGCCGCCTGTCACGCGCAGGCGGCCTCCTGGGACGCGACCGACTGGCCGCGCATCGTGGCCCACTACCGGGCGCTCGTCGCCCTGGCCCCGTCGCCGGTCATCGACCTGAACCTGGCGGTGGCGATCGGCCTGGCCGACGGGCCCGCGGCCGGGCTCGCCGCGCTGGATCAGGTCGACGATCCCGCGCTGCGCGACTATCACCTGCTGCCCGCGGCGCGCGCCGAGTTCCTCCGCCGTCTCGGCCGGGCACCGGAAGCCGCCGTCGAGTACCGGCGCGCGCTCCGGCTCGTGGACAACCCGCGCGAGCAGGCGTTCCTGGCCGCCCGGCTGGCCGCCTGCGAGGCCGGCGGAGGCTCGTCGCCCTAGGCGCGCGCGGTCGGGCCAAAGGCGATGCCCCGGATCTGGCACTTAGGGGTGGAGGAGCCGAATGGACCTGGAGGGGTTGGTCGGGCGGGCGCGGGCGGGCGACCTGGAGGCGTTCGCGGAGGTGACGCGGCGCTTTCAGCAGATGGCCTTCGGCTATGCCCTGGCGCTCCTCCGTGACCTCCAGCAGGCGGAGGACGTCGTGCAGGAAGCGTTCGTCGCCGCGTGGTTCGGCCTGCGAACCCTGTCCGACCCGGCCGCGTTCCCGGGCTGGTTCCGCAGCATCGTCCGGCATCAGGCCCATCGGTTCCTGAGGCAGCGGCACCTCGACGCCCTGCCCCTGGACTCCGCGCACGCGGTCCCGGCCGGGGACTGGGGACCGGACCGGCGGCTCGAGCAGGCCCAGCAGATCGCCGCCGTCCTGGACGCGATCGAGGGCTTGCCGACCTCTCATCGCGCGGTGGTCACGCTCTTCTACCTGCACGAGTGCACGCAGCAGGACATCGCCACGTTCCTGGGGCTTCCGGTCACGACGGTCAACAATCGGCTGCACGCCGCCCGCGCGCAGCTCAAGCGGAGGACACTGACCATGGTCAAGGACACGCTCGGAGCGCATCGGCTCCCCGACGACTTCGCGGCGCGCATCGGCCGCATCGTGCGGGCGCGGGACGGCGTGGTCGAGGTGCTCTTCGATCCGACCAGCCTGCCCGAGCCGCTCACCGAGCTCACGGTGAGCGATCAGGCCCGGCGGCGCGCGGTGGCGGTGCGGGTGGTCCAGCTCCTCAAGGACGGGGTCGTCCGGTGCGTGCCCCTCGCCCCCAGTGAGGGCCTGGCGCCCGGCATGACCGTGCTCAGCTCCGGCCGCCGCGCCGAGGAGCCGCTGAGCCGCGAGGCGCTGGACGGAGCGGTGCGCGTCCTGACCGGGCCGCCCGCGGCGGCGAGCCGGCTTCCCGATCTGCTGGAGACCGGCATCAAGATCGTGGACGTGATGTGCCCGATCGTCCGCGGGGGCACCGTGGCGATCGCGGGAGAATATCGCGCGGGGAGCATCGTGGTCGTCGAGGAGCTGGCGTGGCGGCTGCGGAGCGAGCCCGGCGGCGTGTCGATCTTCGCGTTCATCCCGCCCGGACCGGACTGGTCATTCCAGGAGCTCTGGGAGAAGGAGGGCTATACCGGCGGTACGGTCGGCAACATGCAGACCTTCTACTTCGTCGGGGACGAGGAGTGGACCGCCGAGCGCCTGGCGCGGTTGCCGGCGGTGGACGCCATCGTCCGCCTCTCGCAGGGGCTCGGACAGCTCGGGATCTACCCGACGGTGGATGCGGTCCTCTCGACCTCGCGGCCCCTGTCCAGCGGGCTGGTCGACCCGGAGCACGCGCGGATCGCGGAACGGGTGCGGGATCTCCTCCTGGCGGCCGCCGCCGATGGGGGACCGCGCGTCCCTCCCGCGGGGGCGGCAGACCCGGTGAAGCGCCGGGCCCGGAAGCTCTGGCTCTTCTTCGCTCAGCCCTTCTTCGTGGCCGAGCCGTACACGCGGCGCCCCGGTGCATTCGTGAGCCGCGCGGAGGCCCTCCGTGGCTGCCGCGAGATCCTGGACGGCCTCCACGACGATCTGCCGGACGAGGCGCTCTACTTCGCGGGCGGGATCGACGACATCCGCGCGCGGGCCGCGACGCGGGAGGACGGCCTCCGCCCGGCCGACTAGCCATCGGGCGCGCGTCTAGCCGCTCTGCCGACGGATCGTCGTCACCACGTGCGCGCCCCCCTGATCTTCGTAGTGTGCGGTGATCCGGGTTCCCACCCTGAGGATGTCCTGATCCACGTTCAGCGTCGGAGGCACCACCAGGACCAGGCCGCTGTCCAGGGTGAGCCTGCGGCCGTCGATCGCGGTGATCGCGCCGGACACCGGGTTCCCGCGCCGGCCTTCGTCGGCGTTCCCGGTGTCGGCTTTCTCGCCCTTCGGGGCGGCCGGGGCCTTGCTCTTGTCGATCGGATCGTAGCCGCCCTGGTAGCCCTGAACCGGGCCGCCCGCCTTGGGGGCCGGCGTGGGACTCTGAGCCTCGCCCCGGCCGATGAAGACCGCGTACGCGACGAGCGCACCGACCACGAGGCGGGCGAGCCGGTGGGCCATGTCAGGCCCCGACGAGCCCGGCCAGTCGACCCACCAGCCCACGCGCGATCGATGCCTTCAGCCGCGCCATCTCGGCGCCCAGGCGCAGCAGCTCGTCGCGGGTCATCAGCTTGCGGGCGCGGGGGAACATCTCGGTCTCTTCCTCCTGCGCGTGATGCTCCACCAGGTCCTTGAGGACCTTGGCCTTGGCCGCGAACTGCTCGGACTCCACGCGGGTGCCCTTGATCTCGGGCAGGACCATGTCCACCACGTGGTGCTCCTCGAGCGCCTCGAAGTAGAGCTTCCCGTCGTCCTTCTTCCGCGCCGCCTCCCGGAACGCGGGATAGAAGATCTCTTCCTCGATGCGCGTGTGGATGGTGAGCTCCTGCTCGATGGTCGCCAGGAGCTTCTCGCGCTTGCCGACCGCCTTCTCGGTCGTCTCATCCAGCTCGCCGAGCAGCGCGCGAACCTGCTGGTGGTCGTCCTTGAGCAGCGTGATCGCGTCCTTCTCGGTGGTGCGGCCCTTCTTGGCTGCCGGCATTCTTCGCTCTCCTCTCCGTCTTCGCTCGGCACGTCGTACCGTGCGTCCCAAGCAAGGAGCAGACCAAGGCGCGAAGCGGGATCGAGTGAGGCGGAGAGGCGAGATGGCCCTCGTCCCGACCGACGAATGATGGGACTCCGGTAAGAGCCACCCGGCAGGACTTACCGGCTGCCCCCCTCGCGGTGGTTGGGGAACATCCGCTCGAAGACTTCCGGATCGGTGCGGGAGCGGAAGAAGGCCATCTGGCGCTCCGAGTAGTCGGCGCCGGCGCGGAAGACGATGGCGGCGGTGGCGAGCAGGGTGCCGTCGGCGGCGAGCAGGGCCGAGCGCGTCCGCCAGAACGTGCGCCGCCGGTCCACCGGCGTCACGTCGGCGAAGCGGCCGGCCGCGGTCACCGGGCCCGGCGCGATCGCATCGGGGCGCAGCAGGGTGAGGGCGATCCGGTTGGTGAGGCCGCCCTCCTTGGTGACGAGCGCGCCGAGCCACCAGGCGACCTCGTCGAGCACCACCGCGGGCAGCGCGGGGGCGAGGCGATCGCCGGGCCGCCGCCAGGGCTCGCGAGGCAGGAAGCGCGCCCAGACGCCGTCGGCGTCGAAGCGGAGCCCGAGCTTCAGCCCGAGCGGATTGTTCGCCCCGCAGGCCAGGCACTGGTCGGACAGCGGCATCGGCCAGCCCTCGCGCCCGCTCGCCGTCCATCCGGGATCGGGCCGCGGGTCCTCGACGGCCCCGCGCGCGATCGTGGCCGACGTCAGCGGCTGCGTGCCGTCGAGGATCGTGACGGCGGCGGTCTCGCCTTCCACGTACCCTTCGAGCGCGAGCGGCGTGTCGAGCGGCACGGACGAGGTGAGGCGGCCCTCGATGAGGCGCGGCCCGCCGTCGGGCCCGAGCGCGGCCGAGTCGAGCAGCGCGACCAGCCCGCCGCCGTGCACGATGCCGGGCCAGCTCTGCAGGGTCGGGGGCGCGAGGAAACGCCCGCGGCCGCCCGGCTCGAGCTTCGCGGCGGCGGCCATGACGTCGCCGACGCTCGGCCCGGCCGGGCGCGCCCGAGACCACGTGCTATCCTCGCGAGGATTCATGCCGCCGGCCATTCTACTGTCGCCGTCGCTCCCCCCGCAACGCGTGTGACCAGCTCGACCAGCGCGACCCTCGAGCTCCTGAGCCATGGCCCGTTCGCGCGGATCATGCTCACGAACTTCTTCTTCTTCGGCGCGCTGAACACCTTCCTGCTCCTGCCGCTCTACATCCAGCGGCTCGGCGGCGACGAGGCGGACATCGGGCTGGTGCAGGGCCTCTACAGCGCGGCGGGCATCGTGTGCCAGCCGGTGGTGGGCGCCCTCATCGACTACCTCGGCCGCCGCTTCTTCATGCGGCTCGGCGCCCTGCTGCTCGTGGTGTCCTGCGCGCTCTTCGTGGTGGCGAGCCCGCTGCCCCTGCTGGGCGTCCTCCGCGTCCTGCAGGGGGTGGCCTTCTCCGCCTTCTTCGTGGCCAACTACATCCACGTGGTGGAGATGGTGCCGGTGGAGCGGCGCGGCTGGGCCCTCGGCATCTTCGGTCTCTCGGGCCTCGTCTCCACGTCGCTGGCCCCGCTCTTCGGCGAGTTCGTGATCCGCCGCTTCGGCTTTCCCTCCTTCTTCATGGCCTCCACCCTGATCGCGGCCGCGGCCACCGCGATGTGCTGGCGCGTGCGGGACGTGCGGCCGGCCGCGCTGGGGGCCCGGCCGGGCCTGCACGTCATCCGGGAAGGGCTGCTCGAGCTGCGGCACATGCACATGGCGATCGGGTTGTTCTTCGGACTGGGCACCGGGACGATCTTCACCTTCCTGCCGACCTTCGGTGAGGACATCGGCATCACGAGCGTCGGGCTCTTCTACACCGCGTACGCGGCGGCGGCGATGCTGGTGCGGGTGGTCGGCGGGAACCTGATCGACGTGCGCGGGCGGCGGGCGGTGATCATCCCGTGCATGTTCGTGCAGTCCGCCGCCACGTGCATCATCGCGCTGGTCGCGATCCTGTTCGCGCCCGCGCTGCGGCTGCCCGTGCTGCCGTTCATCTTCCTCGCCGGGTTCCTGGCCGGCGCCGCGCACGGCTTCCTCTACCCGGCCATGTCGGCGCTGCTGATGGACGTGACCCCCGAGCGCCGCCGCGGCAGCGCGGTGGGCATCTTCAGCTCGGTGATCCTCGTGGGGAACTCGTTCGGGGCCATCGCCTTCGGCTACGTGGCCCACGGCCAGGGCTACGCGGTGATGTGGAGCGCGCTCACCGCGCTCCTCGTGCTCGGCTCCCTCCTGAGCATCCGGCTGCGCGTGGGCTACGCGCGATCGGCGGCGGTGCCCGCGCCCGCGTCCGCGTCCTGAGCGGTGCCGCGCGGTTGACTTGCCCCGGGGGCGGGCCGATACTGGCTCGCACGACCACGCAGTGCGGGAGGCCCCGGCGTTCATGGTGACACTCCGTCGATATCGCCACCTGGTGTTGGTGCTCGCGCTGGGTGTCCTGCTCGCGGGGGCTGGCACTCCGGGGGAAACCCCCGCGCCGCCCGCCCCGTCGCTCCAGGAGGTCGCGGTGATCGGCGTGTTCAACGATCAGCGCGGCCAGCACGGGGTGATGCTCGAGGGCAAGCGCGACAAGCGGCGCTTCCTGATGCTGATCGGGGCCGCCGAGGCCACCGCGATCGCGGTCCCGCTCGAGAACATCACGCCCCCGCGCCCGCTCACTCACGATCTCTTCCTCACCCTGTTCGGGCGGCTCAAGGTCCAGGTCACCCGAGTGGTGATCACGGATCTGCGCAACAACACCTACTTCGCGACGGTGTACCTCACCTCGGGGGGAACCCCGATGGAGCTCGACTCGCGCCCCTCCGACGCGATCGCGCTGGCCATCCGCGCGAAGGCGCCCGTCTTCGTGGAGGAGCGCGTGTTGGAGAAGTCCGATCGGCCGCCCACGCCGGGGGAGCGGATCTAGCCCATGTCGAGCGAGACCCCCCGAACCGGGTCGCCGGCCCTGCCCCCGCACGACGTGGAAGGGCAGCAGTGGGCGATCGAGCGCCGCCTGGGCGAGATCTTCGGCAAGCTCGGCGAGAAGCTCGCCGAGCTCACCGGCCGCGTCGAGGTCCAGGTCAAGCCGGAGACCTCGTTCAGCGATATCGGCGGCCTCACCGAGGCCAAGGGCATCGTGCGGAGCTTCGTGACCGCGCTGACCGACCCCGAGCTGTACCGCAAGTGGGGCATCAGCCCGCCCAAGGGCCTGCTCATCTACGGACCGCCGGGTACCGGCAAGACGCTGCTGGCGCGCGCGCTCGCCACCGAGGCGGGGGCCGTCTTCTACCATCTGAAGCTGGGCACGCTCACCTCCAAGTTCGGGCCCAATACCGGCGAGCTGCTGCAGGAGGTCCTGGGCCTGGCCCGCGAGCAGGGCCGGGCGGTCGTGTTCCTGGATCAGGCCGATGCGCTCGCGCTCGAGCATCTCCTGCCGCCCGCCCAGGCCCGCGAGGCGGGCGCGCGCATCGCGGCCGCGTTGTGCGAGAAGCTCGACACCATGGAAGATTTCTCCCGGATCGTCGTGGTGGCGGCGACCAGCCGCACCGACGTGGTGGATCCGTCCCTGGTGGCCCCGGGACGGCTCGACCGGCTGGTCGAGGTGCCGCTCCCGGACGCGGCCGCCCAGCAGCAGATCCTGGAGCTGACGCGGGCCCGCGCCGAGCAGGCCGCCGATCGGCGCCTCGTGGGCGATCTCGATTTCCGCTCGCTGCTGCCCCCGATGGGCGGCATGAGCGGCGGCGAGATCCGCGACCTGTTGCGCCGCGCCCTCGAGGAGAAGGTCCACGCGGCCGGGCAGGGCCAGGACGCGGGCCTCGTCACCACCCAGGATCTGCTGCGCCAGGTGGACGTCTACCGGCGCATCCGGGCCGTCGTCGAGAAGATCCGCTACGGACAGTACCTCTAGCCCGGCCGAGGAGACATCATGCGCCCACGTCGAGGATTGAGGCGGTGGTCCGGCTGGCTGGCGGTCGGGGCCGTGCTGTTCTTGCTGGCGGGACCGGCCAGCGCGCAGTGGGACAAGCTGCTGAAGGGCCTAGGCGGCGGGGAGGGGAGCGCGGGCGCCGGACTCTCGGACGCCAAGATCGGCGCGGGGCTCAAGGAAGCGCTCCAGGTCGCCACCGAGAAGACGGTGGGGCTCACCGGGAAGACCGACGGCTACTTCGCCAACCAGGCGATCAAGATCCTGATGCCGGAGAAGCTGCGGAACTTCGAGAGCGGGCTGCGCGCGGTGGGCTACGGCGGGCAGCTCGACGAGCTGGTGCTCGGCATGAACCGGGCCGCGGAGCGGGCGGCGCCCCAGGCCAAGCAGATCTTCTTCGACGCGATCGGCGACATGAGCTTCGACGACGCCCGCAAGCTCCTGAACGGCGGGGACCACGCGGCCACCGAGTACTTCCGCGGGAAGACCACGCCGCGGCTGACCACCGCGTTCCGGCCGGTGGTCGAGCGGTCCATGAACCAGGTCGGGGTGAGCCGGCAGTACAATGATCTGGTCGGCCGCTTCGACTCGATTCCCTTCGCCAAGTCGCAGGCCTTCGACCTCGACGGCTACGTCGTGGACAAGGGGCTGGGCGGGCTCTTCACGGTGCTGGGGGACCAGGAGAAGCAGATCCGCACCAACCCCACCGCCCGCGCCACCGATCTCCTCAAGGAAGTCTTCAAGAAATAGATCGTCTAGTTTGGGGTCAGGTCTTGCATTCCGAC
>WNFL01411506.1_pt1 | contig 17792 bp, 15 predicted proteins | sample 5400361 | NCBI WGS metagenome assembly WNFL01 (sample SAMN13153351, study PRJNA577476) | soil metagenome | isolation source: 40 cm soil on Douglas fir-dominated hillslope | place: USA:California | collected 2013-09-17 | reverse complement strand
TCAAAATCCATTCGACACGCTCAACCCGAGCCATACCGTGGGCGCGCAGATTGCGCGCGTCATCCGCAAACTCGGCGTGCAGCGCGACGAGTCCCGGATATGGAACCAGGTTTTCGATCTGCTCGACTTGGTCAAGCTGCCGCGAGACTTCGCCGAGCGCCGCCCGCGGCAGTTGTCCGGCGGCCAGAAGCAGCGCGTCGGCGTGGCGCGCGCCTTCGCCGGCACTCCCGCCGTGGTCGTCGCCGACGAACCTCTCTCGGCGCTCGACGTGTCGGTGCAGGCCGCGGTGACGGAATTGCTGATCGACATCCAGCGCCGGGAGGGCACGACGCTGCTGTTCATCAGCCACGACCTGTCGGTGGTGCGCTACTTGTCCGACCGGATCGTCGTCATGTATCTGGGCCGGATCATGGAGCAGGGCCGCACGGACCAGGTCTTTGCGCCGCCGTATCATCCCTATACCGAGGCGCTGCTGGCCGCGGTCCCGATCGCGGATCAGCGCTACGCCAAGCGCAAGGTGCTGTTGAGCGGCGAAATCCCCTCGGCCTCGAATCCGCCCGCCGGCTGCCGCTTCTCGACCCGCTGTCCCTACCGAATCGTGGGCACCTGCGATCTCCATCCGCCGCCCATCCAAGAGTTCGCAGCGAGCCATCGCATCGCCTGCCACCTGCCGCGCGAGGAGCTGCTCGCGATGCAACCCGTCTTTCAGGAAGCAACATCATGAATCGATACCTGACCCTGGCCGTGTGCCAAACCGGACCCATCCAGCGCGGAGCCTCGCGCACCGAGACGGTGAGCCGGCTGGTGCATCTCCTCGAGCGCGCCGCCAAAGCAGGCGCCGAGCTCGCCGTCTTCCCGGAGCTGGCCTTGACCACGTTCTTCCCGCGCTGGGCGCTCGAGGGTGAGCGCGAGATCGACGCCTTCTATGAACGGCAAATGCCGGGTCCGGAGACCCGACCGCTGTACGACGCCGCGCGCCGGCTCAAGATAGGGTTTGCCGTGGGCTTCGCGGAACTTGGCGAAGAACATGGCCGCCAACGGCGCTTCAACAGCATGGATCTGGTGAATGCGGAGGGCGTCCCCATCGGACGCTACCGCAAGATGCACATACCCGGTTCCGACGCTGCGCAGGCGGGGGTGACGACCCATCTGGAGCGGCGCTACTTCGAGCCCGGCGATCTTGGCTTTCCGGTGTTCACGTTCCGCGGCGTGCGCATCGGTCTGTCGCTGTGCAACGATCGGCGCTGGCCGGAGACCTATCGAATGCTGTGCCTGAACGGTGCCCAGGTGGTGCTGATCGGCTACAACACGCCGGTGGTTCTCGAGGAGGCGCCGGCTCTGGCGCACCTGCGCATGTTCCACAATCATCTGCCGATGCAGGCCGGCGCCTATCAAAACACCGTCTGGGTGGCGGCCGCGGCCAAGGCCGGGCTCGAGGACGGGCAAGCCTTGATCGGCGGCTCGTGCATCATCGCCCCCACCGGCGAGATCGCAGCACTGGCGGTGTCCGTCGACGATGAAGTCGTGGTGCACCGCGCCGACCTGGAATTGATCGCCACGTGTCAGCGCGTGAATTTCGATTTCGCCCGCTATCGCCGACCCGAGGAGTACGCGCTGATCGCACAACGCGCCGGACCGATTCCCGATTGAAAGAGGTAATTGGTTTGCCGGTTGAATGAGGTGACTCTATGAGCAATCCCTCGCATAAATCCCGTTGGGCATTGCTGCTCGCGATTCCGTGGGCAGGGTTGCTCGCGATTTCCCTCGCCTGCGGCGCCCACGCCGGCGTCCAGGTGCTCAACGACGATGCGCACTTTCCCGAAGGACCGGTGTGGTATCAGGGCAAACTGTACTACGTCGAATACGACCGCAATGTCGTGATGACGTGGGACGGCGGAAAAAACCGCGTGTTCTCCGCCGAAAAGGGCTGTGGGCAATCCGCCGTCGCCCCGACGGTGCGCGGCGAGTTCGTCACCACATGCTATGACAACGGCTCGATCGGACGGATATCGGCCGACGGCACGGTGCTGCCTGCTTACACGCACGACAAAGATGGCAACCCGTTCCTCGGGCCGAACGACCTGGCGCCGGACTCCCACGGGGGCATCTACTTCACCGCCTCGGGTCACCTCGGGGCGGCGATCGACGGCAAGGTGTTCTACATTGCCGCCGACGGAACCATCACTCAGGTCGCCATCGACTTGCACAACGCCAACGGCCTCGCGGTCTCGGCGGACGGCAGGATTCTGTACGTGGTGGAAACCGAGGAACACCGTCTGCTGCAATTCAGCATCGCAGCGGACGGGACGCTGACGGGCCGGCGCGTGTTCGTCAATCTCGATGAGTTGACTCATCACGCCGCGCCTATCTGGCCCGACGGCGTGAAAGTCTCCTCGAAAGGCGAGATCTACATCGGCCAGAGTCCGCGCGATCTACACGCGGCCCTGCTGGGTCAGATCTTCGTACTCAACGCGCAGGGCGGTTTGCTGAGAACGCTCACGCTGCCGTCGCCCAAGGTGCCCAACTTGGCGTTCAGCCCGGACGAGAAGACGATCTACGTCATGGCCCTCGATCAGATCGACAGGCCGCCCTACCGCGGAAAGGTCTATTCCATCCCGAACGATTGACGCGACCGCAGGCGCATTCATCCCTTGAGATATTTGTCGAACCACTCCAGCGTGCGCCGCATGGCGTCCGCGCTATGGTCCGGATCGCGCAAACCGTGGCCCTCGCCCGGGTAGATCATGATGGAGGTCGGAACGTTCAAGTCTTTCAGTGCGTGCCAAAACTCCTGTGTTTGCGGAGCCGGACACTCGATGTCGCGCTCTCCCACGTACTCGAATGTGGGGGTCTTGACGTTGCGAATGAAATTGATCGCCGACGACTGCGCATACGCCGCCGGGTCCTGGTACACCGAGGCGCCGAAGTACGGCAGCATCCATGCGTCGATGCCGTTTTCGCCATAGTACGACTGCCAGTTGCTGATCCCGGCGGCCGCGACCGCGGCCTTGAAGCGATCGGTCTGAGTCACGGCCCACATGGTCATGAAGCCGCCGTAACTGCCGCCGGTAATGCCGAGCCGTGCCGTGTCGATGGGCGCGGCCTTCGCCGCGGCGTCGATACCCGCGAGAATGTCGCGCAGGTCGCCGTGGCCGAAATCGCGGACATTCGCCAGCGTAAAGCGTTCGCCCTGACCATAGCTGCCGCGCGGGTTCGGCCGAAACACCGCGTAACTGTGCTCGAGCAAGGTGCTCGTCAATCCCGGACCGCTGAAGAACGGCACAACAGCCGCGGCGGGACCGCCGTGGACCGTGGTCACCATGGGCAACTTCCCGCCGGATTGCTCGGGCAGCAATAACCAACCCTGCACATCGAATCCGTCGCTCTTCCACCAGATGCTCTGCACACGCGCCGGCATGTGCAATCCCGCATTGCTCGCCGTCAAATTCCGCCAGTGTCCCACGGTGCCGACCGTGATCTCCGGCGCTTGCGTAAATGATTGCTTTTCGGAGGCAATCACTCCCGAGGGACATGCCGTCGACGCGAATTCGCCGCCGTTGCTCAATGATTCTGCGCCGCTCCACAGGACCCGCGCCGCGGCGGCCTGACGTCCTGCTCCGAGATCCACCAGCTGCACCTGGTCGCCGGCGAGCAGCTGCGCATGCAGCCGCCCGTCGCAATGCCAGGCGAGCGCGGTCGCCGATGCATGCATCGCCGGCGTGATGTTGGTTGCGGGACCGCCGCTGAGCGGCAGCGTGTAGACGTCCCCGCCCGTGGAGCCGAAGTCGCTCATGATGCCCGCAATGAAAGCCACCGTCGCGCCGTCGCGCGATACCCGCGGCGCGGCGATTTGCTGTCGAATGTCGGTGGGGCCGTACAGCACTTTGGCAACGGCATCCGCCGCGGAAAATGCGTACAACTTGGCGCTCCACCAGTTGTCGTCGCCGTCCCCGGGGGCGGCCGTGCCCACAAACCCCGCTCCGTCCGGCCGCCAATCGAATTCGTAGACGAACAGGTCGGGCGGAGATGCGAAGTGCAGAGCGCCCTGGTCGAGAACGGCGATTCGCTGCTCCGGAGTCGCCTGGTCCAAATCGCCGGAGATCGGCGCCCCCGCTTCCGTGGCGCCGACTTCCTTGTTGGCATTTTCCGTGGCCAGCATCGCCAGCCGGCTGTCAGGCCCGTACTTGAGAGCGTCAATGGTGCCGCTGAAGTCGAGCAGTTTGGTCAAGCCGCTGCCGTCGGCGGCAACCGTGTACACGGAACGCGCATGGGCGCCTGGAGTACGCAGAGCGAAACTCAGGTGCTTGCCGTCGGGAGCCCAGGCCGGAGCGCCCGGCCAGCACTGCGGAACTTGTCCGCAGGGCATCACGATTCGGGTCGCGGCGCCGTCCCGGACGCGCCGGACCACGAGGTCGCGAATCGGCGGATAGAATCCATTGGGCGGCGAATCGCCTTCCACGGACGCCACGAACGCGGCGTCGGGGGATATCTCGATCTGCAGGAATCGATGCACGAGCCGCGTCGGTGCAGGCTCGGCCGTTTCGCCCGCGCTCACGCGCGCGTCCATTCCGGCGGTCAACAGAAGGGCGCCGGCGGCGGCGCCGCCGGCCACTCTGCGCACCAACCGAATCACATTTCTCCGTCCTGCACTCATGAATAAGCTCCTGCAGAGTCACTACCATCGGCCAGATTTTGCCGGGTTCGGGCCTAGGGGGCCCGATTGAACTTCAACACGAGGGTCGCGCACCCGAGCAAACCCGCGCCCTCGATCCAAGCGAGCCAGCGGTTCATGCCGCTCGATACGCCGAATTTGGCCGTGGCACGCAGCGCGCGGTGAGCCAGCCAACCGTACCCCAGCAGAATGCAGAACTCCGGCAACATCGATGTCGCCGCCAGAATCAGCATTTGCGGCACCACCGGCCGGGCGGGATCGATGAACTGCGGCAACAACGCCAAAAAGAACAGCAGTGCTTTGGGATTCGCGAGCTGCAGAGTGAGCGCACCCGCGTAGACCCGGCGCCGGTCGCCCTGCTCTTCGGGCAGGGTTTCACCCAACGCCACCGCGTGACTCGCACCCGCCGAGCGCAGTGCCTTGACCCCAAGATAGATGAGGTACGCCGCACCCACCCATTTGGCGATCGTAAAGAAGCGCGCGCTCGCGGCAATGATGGCACCGAGGCTGGTTGCCGACAGCGTGAAATAGATCGCGTTGGCGCTGATGATGCCTAAGGCCGCCGGCAGCGAGCGCCGCAGGGCGCCGCGCACGCCCTGCGATACGACGTAAAACACCGCCGGACCGGGCGACAGGGACAGCGCCGTTTCCATCACCAAAAACAGGAGCCAGCTTTCGAATGTCATGTTTACCTACTGATTGCCCAAGCTAATAGCTTACCAGCGCGGACGATCCAGTGCGGGTGCTCCAGCGCGGACGCTCCGGTACGGACGCTCGATCACGCGCCAATGCCGGGCGCCTTCCGGGGGTGCAATTGCGCGGTTGCCGGTTTGTGCTAACGTTTGGGGTGTGCATAATTCGTGTATGCATAAAACGTTCACCCTGCTCCTTACCCTGTGCTGTTTCGCGATCGAAGCGTCCTTCGGCGCCGCACCGGATTCCGTCGAGTCGCGCGTGGCCGCGCAGAACTCGCTCTTTGAGGAATACTACCAATCCGAGCTCAGGGCTCACCCCGAACGGGCGACGGCCTACGGAGACTATCGCTATAACGACCGCCTGGACGAATATTCCCTGGCGGCAATCAACAGCCAGCATGCCGGCGATCAGGGTTTCCTGAAGCGCCTGGAATCGATACCGACCGACGGCCTTCCCGGGCAGGACACACTCTCCCATGAGGTTCTGCGCAGCACGCTTCGGCAGCGCATCGAGAACTATGGCTTCAAGGAATATGAGATGCCCGTCAACCAGATGGAGGGGCCGCACCTCCGCCTCGCGGATCTGCCGCTCGCCGTCCCTTTCGATTCGGCCAAGCGGTACGAGGATTACATCGCCCGTCTGCATCAGATCCCGCGTGTCTTCAGCCAGACCGAAGAGGTTCTTCGCGCAGGGCTCAAGGACAAGCTCATGCCGGCGCGCTTTCTCATCGAGAAAGTTCCGGCGCAATGCGAGGGCGTCATCGCGGCGGACCCATTCCTGTTGCCCACCAAGAAGTTTCCCTCCAGCATTCCCGCCGACGAGCAGCAGCGCTTGACCAAGGCCATCACGGACGCGGTCGTGAACGAGGTTTTGCCGGCCTACGAGGCGTTCGCGGGTTTCATCGCCGCGGACTACGCGCCCCACGGCCGCACCGAACTCAGTATTGCCTCGCTGCCCGGCGGCAAAGAGCGCTACTTGAACGACATCCGCAGCCGCACCACCGTCAGCAGTCTGACTCCCGAACAGATTCACGCGATCGGCCTCAAGGAGATCGAGCGCATTCAGGCCGACATGGTGGCGATCGCCCGCAAGGAGGGTTTCGCGGATCTGGCTGCCTTCCGCCGGGCGATCGAGACAGATCCCAAGTACAAGCCGAGATCCGCCGAGCAAATCGTGGATGTCTTCCGCCGCTACGTCGACCAGATGCAGCCCAAGTTGCCCGATCTGTTCACGTTCATCCCCGGTTCGCCGGTGACTGTCGAAGCCATGCCGGATTTCCAGGCCGCCAATGCAACGCACTACCAGACCGGCACACCCGACGGCAAGCGTCCCGGCCGCATCGTCGTGGCCGTGTCCAATTTCGCAGAGCGTTCGCTCATCGATGATGAAGCCACCGCCTATCACGAAGGTATCCCCGGGCATCACATGCAGCTCTCAGTGGCCCAGCAACTCATCGGCCTGCCCAAGTTCCGCCAGCACAGTCAGAACTCGGGGTACATCGAGGGTTGGGCGCTGTATGCCGAACAGCTCGGCAAAGAGGTGGGGTTTTATCAGGACCCAGTCAGCGATTACGGCCGCCTCTCCAGCGAGTTGTTTCGCGCCGTGCGGCTGGTGGTCGACACCGGGCTGCACGCCCAAGGGTGGAGCCGGGATCAGGTGGTCGCTTTCTTCCGCCAGACCGGCGCCGTCGACGAACCCACCATACAGGCCGAAACCGATCGTTATATCTCGTGGCCGGCGCAGGCGCTGTCGTACAAGCTGGGCCAACTCAAGTTCCGCGAACTTCGCAACCGAGCGGAGCAGGACCTGGGGGCAAAATTCGACATCCGTCTCTTCCATGATGAGATGCTGAGCGGGGGAGTCCTGCCCCTCGACCTGCTCGATTCCCGCACCACGAGCTGGATTCGAGGGCAGAAACTCGGGGCTAAATCCGCCGCAGCGAACTGACCTGGCCGGCTGACGCCGGGTGCATCACAATAGCGGGATGAACAACCGCAAACCCGTCACCCTGCACCGCCTTCGTGAAATGCACGCCGCCGGCGAAAAGATCGCGATGCTGACCTGCTACGACGCCGCATTTGCGCGCGTATTGGATGACGCCGGTGTCGACTCCCTGCTGGTCGGAGACTCGCTCGGCAACGTGCTGCAGGGCCGTGCGAGCACTCTCGCCGTGTCCATCGACGAAATGGTCTATCACACCGGATGCGTGGTGCGGGGCAATCGCACGGCCTGGGTCATCGCCGACATGCCCTTTGGCAGCTATCAGGAATCTGCCGAAGCGGCGATGCGCCATGCGGCGTTGTTGATGCAGCAGGGCGCACAGATGGTAAAGCTGGAAGGCGGCGGCTGGACCGCGCCCATCGTGCGCTTCCTCGTGGATCGCGGCGTCCCGGTCTGCGCGCACTTGGGCTTTACTCCCCAGTCGGTGCATGCGCTCGGCGGATATCGGGTGCAGGGGCGCGACGAGGCGGCGGCCCGGGTGCTGCGCTGTCACGCCGAGGAACTCGCCGCGGCGGGGGCGGATCTCTTGGTGTTGGAAATGGTGCCGGCCGCGCTCGCGCGCGATTTGACCCAGGCGCTGTCGATTCCGGTCATCGGTATCGGCGCGGGCGTCGGCTGCAGCGGCCAGGTTCTGGTGCTGCACGATATGCTGGGATTGACGGGGGGCGAGCCGCTGCGGTTCGTGCGCAACTTTCTGGATGGCAACGCCGGTATCGAGGCCGCGGTGCGCCGGTATGTAGCCGACGTGAAGGGCGGACTCTTTCCGGACGATGCGCTGCACGGCTTCTGACCGGAATCGTCATGCAAATAATCCGCACTGTCGCTGATTTGCGCGCGGCTCTCGAGGGCAAGCGCGGGCCGGTGCTGGTGCCGACCATGGGCAACTTGCACGCCGGTCATTTGTCGCTGGTACGCATCGCGCGCGAGCGCGGCGGCCTCGTGGTCGCCAGCATATTCGTCAACCGGCTGCAGTTCGCGCCGCACGAGGATTTCGCCACGTATCCACGCACCTTCGAGCGCGATTGCGAGCTGCTCGCCGGCTGCGGCTGCGACGTCGTGTTTGCCCCGGCGGACGCCGAAATCTACCCGGAGGCTCAAGGCTACATGGTGCATCCGCCGCATGGGCTGGCCGATATTCTCGAGGGACAGGTGCGGCCCGGGTTTTTCACCGGTGTCTGCACGGTTGTGCTCAAGCTCTTCAACCTGGTCGAGCCCGCGGCGGCGGTGTTCGGCAAGAAGGATTACCAGCAACTCCTGGTGATCCGGGGCATGGTGCGGCAGCTGGCGTTGCCGATCGAGACGGTGCCCGCGGAGACCGTGCGGGACGCGAGCGGACTCGCGTTGTCATCGCGCAATGGCTACTTGAACGACTCGCAGCGTGCCGAGGCGGCGCAGCTGCATGCGGCATTGAGCAAGCTGGCCGCCGAAGCCAGGGCCGGCCGCACGGACTGGCGCAGCCTCGAACGCGAGGCGCAGGAATTTCTCGCCGCAAGAGGTTGGCAGCCGGACTATGTGGCGATTCGGCGGCAGAGCGATTTACGCGAACCGTCGCCGGGAGAACCGATGATCGCGCTGGCCGCCGCGCGGCTCGGCGGCACGCGGCTCATCGACAATCTGGAGATCTGAACGGCACCGGCCCGCTGCGGTCACGCCTTGGCGATGCTGACGGACTCGGTTTCAGGATCGAATAAGATACGGGCCTCGCCGCGTGTGAGCTGGCCGATAACCTGCGATACTTTATCTTCCAGCGAAATTTCCTTTTCCCCGTAGTCCGTACCCTCGCGAAGGACGTAAGACTCGACCACGGCGTGCAGCAAGTCCGGCGCGAGTTCGGTGTACGGAACCACCACCGGTTGAGGAGCTTCGCCCTCCACTCAGGCGCTCGCCCGGCGCGCGAGCCAGGTATCGAGATGTCCCGCGAATGCATTGCGATTCGCCTGCGTGAGCGGCGGCGGACCACCGCCGACATTGCCGCTGGAGCGCATCGTGTCCATAAAATCGCGCATGGCGAGAACTCCGCGAATGGTATCCGGCGAATAGAGCTCACCGCGCGGATTGAGCGCTTCGCCGCCCTTGGCGATCACCTCGGCCGCGAGAGGAATGTCGGCGGTGATGACCAGATCCCGGGCTGCGACGCGCTTGACGATCTCCCCATCCGCCACATCGAAGCCGGAGGATACCTGGACGGCGCGCAGGCTCGGGATGCGGGGAATCTGCAGCGGCTGATTGGCCACCAGCGTCACGCAAACTCCGGTGCGCTCGGCTGCCCGGAACAGGATCTCCTTGATGACGTTCGGACAGGCGTCCGCATCGACCCAGATACTCGCCGCTGCCACATTCGATCCTTGTGAAGCACGCACATGCACCGATGGCACGATATACAGGTGCGTCTTCCGCGTCACGCACAACTTGCTTCGCTCCGATTGCTCACGATGATTCGGTAGCCAAGATCTAATTCCGGAATACTCGAGACTCTCCCGTATCGACGATGCCAGTCACCGGTTTTGAGATCTCGACGTGGACGTTCTACACCGGAAGATATTTCCGCTGAAGCTGCCGCTCGCGACCGGAGAAGCGCGGCACTCCGCCGCGCTTCTCCCCATTTCGCAGGGCTACCTAGAAGGTTCCAGACGCGGTCGCAATGTCCTCTTGATTGATCAGCGTCGGCACGAACTGCGCACCGTAGAACCACACCACGCTTTGCTTGTTGTTGCTGTCCGTCCACAGGGCGTGGAAGGTGTTGTCCGAACCGGCGGCAATGTCCGTGTAATCACCGAAAAACCCTCCGCCGAAACCGTTTCGGGTGTTGATCGGATGCGTACTGACGATTTGGGTCGCGTTCGTCGTGAGGTCCCTGACCACATAATTCAAACGCGCATTGTGAATGTAGTTGCCTAGGGTATCGCACGTGATGCGTCCCACCGGCGGCGGCGGTCCCGCGGCACACACCTGCCACGGCGAGATCACATCCGCGGCGTAAGCCCCCAGAAACACCCGTCCGGAAGAGGAGATGCTGATGGCCGGAAACAGGGTATCCACGCGTCGTGGCGTCGGAGCACTGAGCTTGCTGCCGTCCGGCTGCGTAACGGGATAGCCATCGGGGGTTTGGCTGGCGGAATCGACCGTGGGGAACGCCGGGACCGGCGCCGCCCAAGTAACGCCGCCATCGGTGGACTTGCTGTACAGAACCGTAGCGTGACAGCCGCTGTTCGTTTGCGTCGGACACAAGCGGCCCGTGGCATCGCTCATCAGCGATGTCCAAGTCACGTACAACGTGCCATCAGGCGCAACGTCAGCCGATGGATAGCTGTTCACTCGGAACCCGGTGTTCGCCACGGGGAGGATCTCGGCCAACTGCGCGACAGCAACTGGCTTGCTCCAGGTGGCGCCACCGTCGCCGGATTTCACCATGTAGATGCTGTCGAGCGCGGCAAACCGAGTGGACCCGTCCCAGAACACGTACAACGTGCCGTCAGGCCCCACCGTCGGATGGGATCCTTGACCGTAAAGAACATTGCCGACGATGAGCTGTGGATTGCTGAACGTGGCGCCGCCATCCCTCGAGTAGGCAAATGCAATCGGGGACTGGACGTAGGCACCCGTATGCGCGTTAAAAACGAATCGTGTCCACGTGACATACACACGGTCGCGAAACGGGCTTGCTGCGTGCGAGTCGACGGCGATCCACTCCTTGTCGTTGAGCGTGCTGGGCGAAGTGGTCTGGTTGATGAATGTCGGAGCGCTCCAAGTCAAGTGGCCATGTTGGTCAAATGTCCCCTTGTTGACGGCCACGGTACTGCCCGGCGTCGTGCGATTGAAGCCCAGCCCCGCATAGTAGACATTGCCGCGGCTGTCGAACGCGACGGCAGGATCGCCTCCCGCGTCGTAGATGCCACCGGCGAGGTGGTCGACCCCGGGGATTAATGTACCCAGATGGCTCGGGTCAGTGCTAACACAGCACCAGGTTGAGCCGCCGTCATTGGAGAAATAGGTGCCCGAATAGCCATCGCCCAACGCGCTGCACGGTGTACCGGCGATGGAGCACGTCCAGGTGCGCGTCGCATAATCATTCAATCCGGCCACTAAGCGGTTCGGGTTGTTCGGATCCACCGCAATGGCGGTCTCATTCTGGGGAGCCCCCGCGGTGTCCTGATTCACCGTCACGGCGGGTGCGAGAATCGAGCTGCCGTCGAGGTGACTCGACAGCACGTTCACCGGTGTGATCGGTCCTGTTGCAGCCGGGGCGTTCGCATCGGCGCTCTCCTCCTCTATGAACGCGGAGAATCGTATCTGCAGTCCGGCGGTCCCGTTCACCGAGGCAACTTTGCCGGCAAGAGTGTTGATGTCGTACGTCTGACCCCACGCCGCGGGCACTATCGCCGCCGCCGCGAGTGTCAGACACAGCTTCACGCTAATTTTCGTCATGACATTTCCCCTTTACATAATCTTGTTGTGACTCCAGCGCGATCCCGCCGCGACAGCAACAGCCGCAACTCGGGCGCGCATGACAGAGCGTGGACCTTAGCTCCTTGGCTTGGGATGTCAAGACGGTCGCGCCCGGCCTCGCCCAGCATTTGTTCTTGCAGCGCGAGGACGGCTGCGGGGAACGGTTTTCTGCCACACTACAGGGCTGAGCGGATCTGTCGGGTGCTTCAGGCAGCGACGCCCTCGGCTGCATGCCGCAGCGGCGACACGTCGTCATCCACGCATGCGCGCTGTCGGCGATGAGATCGACTTCGCCGCCTTATTTCAGGGCATTTGACAGATACGGCAGCAGCAAGCCTTGCTCGCTGCTGGCGATGAAGGGGTGGCCGGCGGGAAACAAACTTGGAATATTGACCATCTGCAAGAGCACCCACAGTCGCATCGCTCACCGATAAAATTCCGTGCAAGCTCACATTCACTTCGCTGATGAAGGCAAGCGCCTCTTTCAGGGGTTCCGGTAGGTGCTTGGTGAGCGCGCGATGCGCGTCGAGCGGCGTTATCGGGCAACCGACCGTGGGGCAGGCCGGCACGATCATGGTCGCCGCGCTACTGCCCCGTCTTGAACCTCTGCCAGATGCGGGTAATGGCGCGGGATTGCTCGGGAGGGTCTTGCGACTGCACGAACAGCCGCTGCTGCTCGCCGCGCGGCGGATAGATCATTGGATCCGCGGCGACCGACGCGTCGAGCAGCGGCGCCGCCGCGGAGTTGGCGTTGGCAGAACCCACGAAATTGGTGATGTTCGCGATGACCTGCGGGTTCATCAGGTAGTCGATGAAAAGATGCGCATTTGCGGGATTCGGGGCGTCCCGAGGGATGGCCAACATGTCGAACCAGAGCAAGGATCCTTCTTCCGGAATCACGTAGCCGATTTGTATGCCGTTCTTCGCCTCCTTCGCGCGGTTGCGCGCCTGGACGAAATCGCCGTTGTAGCCGAGCGCGACGCAGATATCGCCGTTGGCCATGGCTTGGATGTCGATCGACGAGTCGATGGTGCGTATGTAGGGGCGAATCTTGCTCAGCACCGCCTCGGCGTCGGCAAGATCCTGCGGGGTCGGCGCGTTGGGATTCTTGCCCAAGTATTTGAGCACCAGCCGCACCACGCCGGCCGGCGCATCCAGGATGTTGATGCCGCACTTGGACAGCGGAGCGGCAAACGCCGGATCGAAGATCAGGCGCCAGCTGTTGAGAGGCGCGTCGGGCAGCGCCTGCGCGACCATTTTCACGTTGTAGCCGATGCCGTAGGTTCCCCACGCGTACACGACACCGTGCGCGTTCCCGGGATCATTGAGCGCCACGCGGGCCATGATGGCGGGGTCGAGATTGGCGAGATTGGGAAGCTTGGTCTTGTCGAGCGGCAGATAGGCGCCGCTGCGAATTTGCCGCTGGAAAAACGGCGCCGTCGGAACGACGACGTCAAATCCGCTATTTCCCGTCAACATCCGAGCTTCCAGCGTCTCGTTGGTTTCGAAAATGGAAACCCGGACTTTGACGCCCGTCTGCTTCTCGAAAGCCGCGACGGTGTCGGGTGCCAAATAGTCGGCCCAGATGTATAGATTGAGAACTCCCTTATCGGTGCTCTTCGCGTCCGATCGAGTGTTTCGCGCGCCCGGGTCGGGGCTGCCGCAACCGACCATTGAAAATGCCGATGCGCACAGCATCGCCATTGCATAGAGTTTGCTCCGAAGCATGGTCCGTCCTCGATGTGGTCTTCGGAATATACCCATCAACGCCGTCGAGGGGGGCAAAATTCCATGCCGGGTTGAAGGCAGGCACGCTACGGGCGGGGGACGCCGCGAGCAAACGTCGACTCAGTGATTCCCCGCGTCGCCCGGCGCCGCCAACGATGCGCGCAGCGCGGCGTCATCGCCTTCACGCTGCTCGCGCCGGTCCGCGATATGCTGTTCTTCCTTGCGGAAGCGATCGACGACCCGGCTCAAGCTCTCCGCTTCGACGCGCTTTTCGCTCCAGAGTGCGCGTCTTCGCTCGTACTCGGCGCGCGCAGTCTCCAGCGATTTCATATGCTGGCGAAGCGCTTCCCCGAGACGATCCAGAAACGAACGGTAGTTCTGCAATTTGACCGCATCCATGGCCGCGGCCGATTGCGTGGAATTGCGCACGTACTCGTCGCGGTAGGACTTGAGCTGCTCGAGCTGGCCTTCGATGTCGGCCACATTGCGGCCGGCCTCGCCCATCTCACGGCTCAAATCCACAGCCTCAGTCGAGGCGATCTCCTGAATCGGTTCGAATCGTTTGGATTTCATCATGGACGGGGGACACTATCGGCCGGTTGCCGGTGCGGGCGCCGAGAACTGCGTCACGAGTTGCCGAAGGTCCGCATAACTGCGCTCGATTCCCACCGGTTCGTACATGTCCTGACGCAGGAATTCGGTCATTTTTGGCCATTGCTCCACCGCCAGATCCACGCGCGGGTCGGAGCCGCGCCGATAGGCGCCCACCGTGATGAGGTCGCGGTTCTGCTGATAGGTCGAGTACACCTGCTTGAAGCGATTGGCGAGATCGAGCTGTTCGCGGGTCGCGATCTGATGCATTGCGCGGCTGATGGAGGCCTCCACGTCGACGGCCGGATACAGTCCGTTCTCCGCCAGTCGGCGCGACAGCACGATGTGTCCGTCTAAAATGGCGCGGGCTGCGTCGGCGATCGGATCGTTTTGATCATCGCCTTCCACCAGCACGGTGTAGAACGCGGTGATCGACCCGACGCCGCGGTCGCTGTTGCCGGCGCGCTCCACCAATTGCGGCAGGCGCGCGAATACCGACGGTCGCCGATGGCGAGGGCGATTTCACGCTGCGCCTGCGCGAACCGGGTCAACGAATCGAGAAGCAGCAGCACCTTGAGGCCCCGGTCGCGAAAATACTCTGCGATGGCCGTGGCCAACCAGGCGCCGTGCAGGCGCATCAGGGGCGGATTGTCGGCCGGCGTCGCGACGACCACGGCGCGCCGCATTCCGTCGGGCCCCAGGGTATTGCTCACGAAGTCCTGCACTTCGCGGCCGCGCTCGCCGATCAAGCCGACGACCGTGACGTCGGCTTTGGTGTAGCGAGTCATCATGCCGAGCAGCACGGACTTGCCCACCCCGGAGCCGGCGAAAAGTCCGATGCGCTGTCCGCCGCCGACCGCGAGCAGCGCATTGATCGATCTCACCCCCACATCGAGCGGGTCGCGGATCGCGCGCCGCATGAGGGGATTCAACGGCTCACCCGTCAGCGACACGCGCTCCGTGCACTTGAGGTCGCCGAAGCCGTCGAGAGGCCGTCCGGCTCCGTCCAGCACCCGCCCCAGCAGCCCGTCGCCCATGAGCATGGACGACACGCTGTGCGTCGGAATGACCCGCGCGCCCTGCATTACACCGCGAATGTCTCCGGTGGGCATCAAGAACAATTTATCGCCCGAAAATCCGACCACTTCCGCTTCGATCTGCTTGCCTTCCGCGGTATCCACCAAGCACCGGCCGCCCACGGCGGCCTCGCAGCCCACGGCCTCGAGCGTCAAGCCGACCATGCGGCTCAGCGTGCCTTCGACCACGATTTCGGCCGCATGGGCCATGCGTTCGCGCGCCTGAACCAGCGCCTCGACCCATTGCTTCGGCCGTGGCCGCTCCGCAGCCGCGGGGTTCATGGGTTCGAGGTCCTCATGAACCGGCCCCGCCGCGCGCGCCGGCGCTCTGCCGCTCGGTACCCAGCAGTTCGCTCAAAATGGCGCCGAGCCGAGTTTCCAAGCGAGCGTCGATGCGCGACGTCGTGGTGGTGATCTGACAACCGCCGCGCGCCATCACCGGATCTTCGACGATCGCCCAGGCGCGCTCGCTTTCGGTGGGCGCCAGGTGCTGACGCACCACGGCGGCATCTTCCGGATGCAAATGCACGCGCACCTCGCGAGCGGCGACCGGCAAGGCCGCGATGGCTTCGCGAATGATGCCGATGATTTGCGTGGGATCGGTCTTGAGTTCGCGGCGCACGATTTGCCGGGCCAGAGACATGGCGAGGGTCAAGAGCTCGCGCTCGACCTCGGCATCCAATACCTCGAAGGGCTTGGCCAAGTCGTAGAACATCCCGGCCAGACGCTCGACTTGCGCGCGAACTTCCGCGCGCCCGGCTTCACGGCCTTCGGCGAGCCCCTGCTCGAAGGCTTCCTTGTGCGCCTCCGCCTGTAGGTCGGCGAGTCCGCCCACGGTGGCCATTTTCTGGACGGCGACGGAGCTCCCCATATCCGGAGCCGTCCAGAGCCGTGCGCCGGAATCGGCGGCATTGAACTTGGGGTCAGACAAATTCGCCGCCGCCCTTGCCGCCGAGACTGATGGTGCCTTCCTCGGCCAAGCGCTGCGCAATGACCACGATTTCCTTTTGCGCAGCCTCGACGTCGGTGAGTTTCACCGGGCCGCGCGCCTCCATGTCGTCCTTGAGGATTTCCGCCGCGCGCTTGGACATGTTCTTGAGTATCTTCTCCTGCACGTCGGGCTCGGCGCCGCGCAGCGCCACCGCCAACGTATCGGAGCCCACTTCGCGCAGCAGCGCCTGAATGCCGCGGTCGTCGACATCCAGCAAATTGTCGAAGATGAACAGCAAATCCTTGATCTGCTGGTGCATCCCGCCGTCGGCCTTTTCGATCTTGCCCAGTTCTTCGCCGCTCTTGTCGCGTTCCATGGCATTCAAGATGTTGGCCACCGTGCGCGCGCCGCCGATGCGGCGCAGCGGCGCGGAAGGCACGGCATTGGCCTGTTTCTCGACCAATTGATCGAGCTCGGTCAAGGCAGATTGCGGCACTTCGTTCAAGGTGGCGATCCGCATCAACACTTCGGTGCGCATGTCCTCGGTCAGCAGCGGCAGGATGGCGGCAGACTGCTCGGGCTCGAGGTGCGACAACACGATGGCGGCAATTTGCGGATGCTCGCCGCTGATGATTTGCGCGACGGCCTTCGCCTCCATCCACTTCAACTGCTCGATGCCTTGACCGGTCTGGCCGGTGGTCACTCGATCGAGCAGCATATCCGTCTTCTGCTTGCCGACGGCCTGAGTCAACACGCGCCGCACGAAATCCTGGGAGCCGCCGGCGATATTCGCCTTGGAATCGGCGACGCCGATGAACTTGTCGAGCACCGCGGTCATCTGCTCGCGCGAGACCTCCTTGAGCTCGGCCATCGCGATGCCCAATTTCTGGACTTCGCGCGCGTCGAGTTGCTTGAGCACGTTGGCCGCGTCCTGCTCACCCAAGCTCATCAGCAGGATGGCGGCGCGTTGCGTTCCGGCGAGTTCCTCTGGTTTGTCAGCCATCCGCGGAGACCCAGTCCTTCACGACTTGTGCTGCACGCCTCGGATCCTGTCCGACCAGGGTTCGCGCCGCCGCGATCTGCTGCTCAAAACTGGGGGCGAGTTTGATCGCCTTGGCGCCCTGCCCCGACAGGCTCACGCGATCGCCCTCGATATCGCCCGCATCGCCGCCGGCGGTGCGCCGCGGCGAAGATTTGGTCAGGGATTTCATCAAGGGCCGCAGCACCAGGAAGGCCACCACCAACACCAGCAGGGCGCCCACGATTTGCTTGGCCAGCTGGGTGATCCAGGGCGTTTCCCACAGCGGCGGCGCATCGACGGGTCCCAGCGGCGCGCTGCTCTTGAAGGCTTGATTGAGCACGTTCAATTGATCGCCGCGGTCCTCCTTGAGCCCGATGGACTCGCGCACCAGCTGCGAGAAGCGCTTGATGTCGGTATCGTTCATGGGCGACGTGGTGACCTTGCCGTCGGCGTCCACCTTCTGCCAATCGTCGAGCACGACGCCGATATTGAGGCGCTTCAAAACGCCCACGGGCTGCTTCACGTAGGACAGCGTGCGGTCAACTTCAAAATTGCGGGTGCTGCGCTGCGCGCTCGAGCTGGGTCCGCCGGCGGCTGCCGTCGATTGGGCGGCGCCCGCAGGGCCTAGGG
>WNFL01053457.1_pt1 | contig 17797 bp, 13 predicted proteins | sample 5400361 | NCBI WGS metagenome assembly WNFL01 (sample SAMN13153351, study PRJNA577476) | soil metagenome | isolation source: 40 cm soil on Douglas fir-dominated hillslope | place: USA:California | collected 2013-09-17 | reverse complement strand
TGCGCGCCTCCCCCGCCCTACCCCTCCCCCGGAAGCGGGGGAGGGTAGTCGAAGTGCCCAAAATCATGGCAAAAACCACATTATGGCTGGGCCCGATCCACCAACGTGGACGGCTGAGCTGGTGCTGCGTGGTTTGCGCCTGGCATTCGCCCGCGAGCCGCGAGTGGGCCAACGGTCTGCGCTGTTCGCATTCGTCGCGGAGCGCGCCGGTGAAGTGCTCGGCCGGAACTCACTTGAGTACATTGCCCTGGCGTTGCGCGCTGCATCGCCAGCCGGCGCCCTGTCGATCTGTGAGCTGTGCCGCGAAAGCTATGGCTGGCATCGCACCAGGTCGGAGCTCTACCGCCGCAGCAACAACGGGGCGATTCGGATCGCGGTCGCGCTGCAACGTGATGGGGTGCCGGTGCCGGACGCGTTGTTGTGGAACAAATAGATGCGCGTTTTCAAAAGTCTTTATGGTTAACGGCCAAACTGTAATTGAGAAGCTTGCATTTTCGATCAATTTCAATGAAAAATGCTTTTGCTTGGTCGGCAATGATGGCCCGGATCGAACGGTTCCGCTGAGAAACCATCGAAGATCCTGGTTTGAACTTGCCGACGATGTGACCGACGTCAGGTGTGGGAGCCTGACTGTCGCGCCAAGTTCTCTTGCCGGTAGGTTCATCGACAGTGCTTGGATAGAGTTTCCCGCTGTGAACGGGGAACTCTGTGCACCTTTCTCGATGTACTTCGGAGGCTGGCGACATGGCGCCCTCTGCAAAACAACTCCTAACGAGAAGTCAGCTCCCGGCGCTGTTCGAGGAGCATGGCCTCCCCATCAGCTGGTCGTTGCTTACGAAGCTGTGCGCGGCCGGCGTAGGGCCGCCCGTGGATTATTGGTGGGGCCAGAGACCGCGCTATACGCCAGCGACCGCCCTCAAATGGGCGCGTGCTCGGCTGCGGCCCGGAGAGCGGCCGCCGCAGCGAAAACGCGCGTGAGACGGGGCGACGCCATGTCACCCCCAGCCTACCTCAGCCGCGCGTCGCTCGCCCGCGAGCTCGATTGCAGCGAATCGACCATCGACGAACTGGTCCGACGCGGCGTCATTCCGCCACCTATAAGGCTTTCGTCCGGGTGCTTGCGCTGGCGCTGGGCTGACGTCGACCTGGCGCTCAAGAACTACGCGGCCGGAAACGGCGGGGAAGATCCGATTTCGCGGGGGATACGAAATGCGGCGCAAGCAGCAAAGAGCAGCGATCACGCTGCCTAGGGGGATCCATCGGGTCCCCACGAAAAGAGGACGCGGTGAATATCTCTATTACCAGGCCGGCCGCGGAACGAAGGTCGAGGGTCCGCGCATTCCGCTGCCCCCAGATGTCCACTCGCCCGAATTCTGGATCGAGCTGCGCAAGGCGCAGGGCGAGCCGGCAGGGCCAGGCGTCACCACGATCAACGCGGTGCTCGATCTCTACGTGATATCGCCGCAATTTCTCGGGCTCGCGCACTCAACGCAGCTTCAGTTCAAGCTGAAGATCACCCAATTCCGCAATGCAGTGGGCATCCATCCGGCCGCCGCGCTGCGGCCCAAGCATGTGCGCGAATTGCTCGACACGCTCGCCCACATCCCCGGCAGCGCCAACACGCTCCTCGGCTTCCTGCGCATATTTTCCAAGTGGGGGCTTGAGCGCGGCCACTTCGATCACTCGATTACCGAGGGCGTGAAGCCCTACAAGTCCGATACCGGCCATGTCCCGTGGACGGCAGAGCAATGTGTGGTCGCGGAAAAGAAGCTCGTCGGCATGATGCGGCGGGCTTATTTCCTGGCCCGGTATAGCGGCCAGCGCGGGTCCGACGTGATCCGGTTGGGCGAGACATTCGTCGATGAGGGCGGCTTCCGTCTGTCTCCGAAAAAGACGGGCAAGCGGATCGGCGACATATGGATTCCGATCGAGCCGCCGCTTGCGGCCGAAATGGGGACCTGGGAGCGCCGGCCGGGGCCGTTCCTCTACACCGAGACCGGAAAGACCTTCACCAAGAAATATCTTGAGGATCGCTGGCGCAATGCGATCGATGCGGTGCCCGAGCTCGCCGGCGTGACATTTCACGGCTTGCGCGGGACGCGCGTCGTGGAGCTGCGCGTGCGCGGGCATAACACGCTTGAGATATCGGCGCAGGTCGGCATGTCGCCGCCGATGATCGAGCGCTATTGCCGCTTCGCGGACAAGAAGGCCCTCGGCAAAGCGGCGGTGCTCAATCTAGCCGCGGCACGAAACCGGAAGGGCGGATTGTAAAACACTGTAAAACATGGGCGAAAAAGCCAAAGGATTCCGATGACTGGCCGAAATCGAATATTTCGGCCTGCGGCAGACCCCGGCAGTCGCGCATTGATGCTGAGCGAAAGCACCGTACCGGCGAGCCGGTGCGGTGCTTTTCGATGAGCCTGTATCCGATAGCCGCAGCGGGCGGGCCGGCAAAACATCTCGACGGTGATCTTCAATCCATCCCGCCGCTCGGCGTATCCTCTTTAAATCCTGAACGCGGGCGGCGCGACGAAACCGCCGAATTCGCGTTCGACAAGTTCAGCGAAAGCGATCGTCGTGCGATCCTCCAGATAAGGGCCGATGATCTGCATGCCAATCGGCAGACCTTCGTCGCTGCGGCCAATCGGCATTGCGGTCGCCGGCAATCCGGTGAGCGTCGCTATGCCGGCCCACATGGATTGGTCCGTGTAGGGGATCTCCGTGCCATCGATCGCTATGCGCCGGTTGCTGATGTCGCTGTGGTCGTGCGCAAAGGCCGGCGTGGGCATTACCGGACACAGCAGTACGTCCCATTCGAGGAAGAACCGGCGCCACCGGTCGGCAATGCCGGCGCGAATGCGATCGGTCCCGATCCATTCGCGATGGCTCATCACGCTGCCGCGCACGCGCATGGCTGCGAGACCCACGTCGCCAGGTGGCAGCGTCGCGGCAGCAGATTGCCGCTGCCGATAAATGTCGTCCGGAAGGTCGGCGCCGAAAACTGCCATCAGCAGTTGAATGTAGACGCGGCCGACAAGTGAAAGATCTGGCAGGAGCCGGCTCGTCCTTGCGACCTTGACTCCGCTTTTTGCGAGTCGATCCGCGATGTTGTCGAGCGCGGAGCGGACGATGCCGGCGGTCGGCAGCAGCGGATGCTGATCGACCACCAGCACGCGGAAGTCCTTAAGATCGGTATGGCGGGGCGGCGGCAGCGCGAGCCGGAAGGCAAGAGCCTCAGCATCATCGGGTCCCGCGACAATATTGAGCATGAGCGCGAGGTCGCCAGCGCTTCTCGCCATGGGCCCGGCGACGGCGAGGTCCACCGGCACTGGAACCGAGAGCGAGGGCGCGCCCGGCGGCGCCATGCCCCGCATGGGCACGAGGCCGTATGTCGGCTTGTGAGCGAACACGCCGCAGAAATTGGCTGGCACGCGCAATGACCCGCCGATGTCGTTAGCCAATTCGAGGGACACATATCCGGCCGCCAGCGCGGCGGCGGAGCCGCCCGAGGAGCCGCCAGGTGTGCGGCCGAGATCCCAGGGGTTGTTGCTCGTGCCATAGATCGAATTGTAGCTCTGCCAGTCGGCGAGCATCAGCGGCACATTCGTCTTGCCGAGCACGACCGCGCCGGCCGCCTTGAGCCGAGCAACCGCGACAGCATCGTCCCGCACTGGGATGCGCTCCGTCCCCGGAATGCCCCAGGTGGTGGGAAGACCGGCGACGTTGGCGCACTCCTTGACGGTCATCGGCACGCCCAACAGCGGTCGGCGATCGCCGCGCCCCAGCGCCCTGTCGGCTTCGGCCGCCGCGGCGCGCGCGCGCTCGAAGTCGCGCACCACCACTGCATTGAGCTTGCCGTCGTGCGCCTCGATGCGCGCAATCGCGCGATCGAGCAGTTCAACCGCTGAGACTTGCCGCGTCTGCAGCAGCGCAATAAGGTCCTTCGCAGCCCGATAATCCACAGCGAGCCCCTCCTTGCTGTTGCGCGCCGCATCATCGGCGGCGCGGACGACTTCCCGCGGAAGCGACATGGTGGCGGCCGTCGAGCCGGCTGCCAAGATGAATGCGCGTCTGGTGTCTTTCATGGAATTGCCCTCACATGATGCTCGTGGATGCCGCGGCGTTGCAACACGCGGGCGTGTACGCGGCGCCCATTCCGAGCCGCGTCACGCCTTGATCGGTATCCAGATTTCGAAGCCACCCATTCCGGTCTTGGGGTCGAACTCTTCGCCGAAGCGCTCGAAATTCGGTGCATCAGCTATCTCGTGCCCCGATTCCGGCAGCCACTTGCTCCAGATCGTTTTGACCGTGCGGCGGATGGTCGAGATATGCTCGCGATGAGAAAACACGGCATATTTCTGCGGGCCGATCCGCACGCGACTGAAGGCGGCGGGAAGATCGGAAAAATCGGTCACTTCCACCCCCGCGATGTAATCGAAATTGCCTTCGTCGTCGCCATTGCAGGAAACGCCGAACGTGGCCCTGCCGACCTGACGCGAAATGTTTCCCAAATAGGGCACGAAGCGCTGCCATTGGGCCGGGACAGCCTTGCTGGTCTCGCAGGTGTAACGCTCCCCCAAACCGGCAATGAGCAACGGCTTGCCGCTCTCGAAGCGCGTTGGTTTGAGGTCCGCGATGAGTGTCTCGTCCATTTTGATGGGCTCCACGATCTCAATATTGCAGAGATGGCCTTGTGCGCGAACTGCTTCGGGTGTCAGCCCGAATTGCTCGCGAAATCCCGCGTGAATGCCTCATGAGAGCCGTAACGCGCGTCGAGGGCCACCGCCAGGATATCAGGCGCGCCACCCGCCAGGGATCGCGCCGCCTCGGTCAAGCGACGCCCGCGCACGTAGCGCATGACCGAATGGCCCGTCGCGAAGCCGAACGCCCGCACGACGTGGTAGCGCGACACGCCGGCCGACCTTGCGATGTCGTCGAGCGAAATATTCCCTGAAAAGTGGGTCTCGATAAACCAGATCGCTTTTCCGACGGCGTTCATCCTCGGCCCTCGCATGAAGCACGATCCGTGTATAGCGCCTCCACGAAGGGCCATTTGATCGGTATTGCGGTTTAGATATAGCGACTTCCGCGCGCAAACTCGGATGACTTCGGCGTCTCGGTGGAAGCGGCCGTTGAGCCGTAACCCGCCTTGAGCGCAAGCGAAGCCCGGGCGCGGCGTTGCGGTGTTGATAAGGCGGTCCCGGATTTCGCTAACGCTCAATCCGGGCTACAGACTCACCTCGCAGTACCGCGTTCCACGATCCGCAGCACGTCGCTCATCATGCGGTTGAGCTCGAAATCCTTCGGCGTATAGACGGCGGCGACCCCGGACTGCTTGAGCGCAGCGGCATCGTCGGGCGGAATGATGCCGCCGACGACGACCGCCACGTCATCAAGGCCGGCGGCCCGCAGGCGGGTCATCACGTCTTCGACCAGCGGCAGGTGCGAACCCGACAGGATTGAGAGTCCGACCACGTGCACGTTCTTATCGCGGGCGGCGTCGACGATCTCCGCAGGCGTCAGCCGGATGCCGTCATAGACAACATCCATCCCGGCGTCGCGCGCCCGCACGGCCACCTGCTCGGCGCCGTTGGAGTGGCCGTCGAGCCCCGGCTTGCCGACCAGGATTTTCGGCCGTCGACCGAGCTGGCGCGTCACCCGGTCGACCTCGGCGCGCAAGTCGTCGATGCCATGGCAGTCGTTGCGCGCCGCATGCGAAACGCCGGTCGGGGCGCGGTATTCGCCGAAACCCGAGCGCAGCACTTCGCCCCATTCGCCGGTGGTGACGCCGGCCTTGGCGCAGGCGATCGACGGCTCCATGATGTTGCGGCCCGCCTGCGCGGCACGCCGCAGGTCGGCGAGCGCAGCCTCCACCGCCGCAGCGTCGCGCGCGGCGCGCCACGCCCGCAGGCTGGCGACCTGGCCGGTCTCGACCTCTGGCGGCACCGTGAGAATGGAGCCCTCGCCGGCCGCGAGCGGCGAAGGCTCGGTTTCGGCGAAGCGGTTGACGCCGACCACGATCTGCTCACCGCGCTCGATCGCTTCCACGCGGCGCGCATTGCTCTCGACGAGCTGCGATTTCATGTAGCTGTTCTCGACCGCCGCCACCGCGCCGCCCATTCGCAGGATGGTTTGGAGTTCCTCGCGGGCCTCGTGCTTGAGCGCCGCCACCTTGGTCTCGATCTCGGTCGAGCCGGCGAAGATGTCGCCGTATTCCAGCAAGTCGGTCTCGTAGGCGAGGATCTGCTGCATGCGCAGCGACCATTGCTGATCCCATGGCCGCGGCAGGCCGAGGGCCTCGTTCCAGGCAGGCAGTTGAACGGCGCGGGCGCGGGTCTTCTTCGACAGTGTGACGGCCAGCATCTCGATCAGGATGCGATAGACGTTGTTCTCCGGCTGCTGCTCGGTGAGGCCAAGCGAGTTGACCTGGACGCCGTAGCGGAACAGGCGCTGCTTTAAGTCAGCGACGCCATAGCGTTCCGCCGTAATCTCGTCCCACAGCTCCGCGAAGGCGCGCATCTTGCACAGCTCGGTGATGAACCGCAGGCCTGCATTGACGAAAAATGAGATGCGGCCGACGACCTCGCCGAACTGCGCTGCGTCGAGGTCGCTTGACGCTTTCACGGCGTCGAGCACCGCGATTGCGGTGGCGAGCGCAAAGCTGAGTTCTTGCACCGGCGTCGCGCCGGCTTCCTGCAGGTGATAGGAGCACACGTTCATTGGATTCCACTTTGGCAGTTCCCGGGTCGTGAACAGGATCACGTCCCGGGTCAGCCGCATGGAAGGGCCGGGCGGAAACACGTAGGTGCCGCGCGAGAGATACTCCTTGATGATGTCGTTCTGGGTGGTGCCCTGCAGGTCGCGGCGGGCCACCCCCTGCTCTTCGGCGACCGCAATGTAGAGCGCCAACAACCATGCCGCAGTGGCGTTGATGGTCATCGAGGTGTTCATGGCGCCAAGCGGAATCTGGTCGAACAGCGCCCGCATGTCGCCGAGGTGACAGATTGAAACCCCGACCTTGCCGACTTCGCCACTGGCAAGCGGATGGTCGGCGTCATACCCGGTCTGGGTCGGCAAATCGAAGGCGACCGAGAGGCCGGTCTGGCCTTTTGCGAGGTTTTTCCGGTAGAGCGCGTTCGACTCCAGCGCAGTCGAATGCCCTGCATAGGTGCGAATGATCCACGGCTTGTCGCGCTGTTGCGCCGCACTATCCGGGGGCTTGATCATGCTTGCGTCTCACGCACGAGCGATTGTGCAATGCAACACAATCGCATCGGCGGACGCAAGCGGAATCTGTAGCCCGGATGGAGCCACCGGGTCCGGCCGGAGCCTGCCATCGGGCCGGCCAGAGGCCGGACCCGGTGGGCCGGCCCGATGATAAACTCAGCGTAATCCGGGAGAGGTCGAGCCTCAGACAACGCTATTCCCGCATCACGCTTCGCTCCATGCGGGCTACGGGCCCAGCGTGGAGGCCCCCCGCGCCGGCGCGGCCGTTCAGCTTCTGATTAGCCGCAGCAGCACCAGCAGGACGATGGCGCCTACCGTCGAGGTAACGATGGCGTTGATTGGAAAGCCTCCGAGCGGCGGAAGATGAAGCACGTCCCACAACCAGGCGCCGACGCCGACGATGATATCGCCGATCAGGCCAAAGGCAGTGCTCTTGAGGACTCTTGCGGCCAGCCAACCGGCAATCGCTCCGATGACCAGCGTGACGATCAAGCTCTCCATTGCGGTTCCCCCCGGAAGCCGCCAGCGAATCGCCGGCAGCATGCTGACCACGCAAGGCGTGGGAATTACGGATTTTTTGGGCCGGCGCAAGTGGCCGGCGCGCCGCGCCCCCTCAGCTTGTCGGCGCCACAACCAGTTTCATAGGACGATGCGGCATGTCTTGCCCCGTCAAAACCGCAACAGTCACGGCCACAAAATACGTCGGCGTTGGCAACGAACGTAAAACGCCCGAATAAGGCGGGGGGCTATGCGGTCCGGATGGTGCCGGAACTCGCCCGCCTCAATGCGTCACGGAACCTAAAGATCTGTGGAAATCGCACCGCACCAAACATGTTTGCGGCGCAGCATTGGATGGTGCATACTGTCAATCTGGGCGGGTTTCGGGGGAAATCTCACGCCCAGCCGGGAGGCTCCCTGATGGCGGCCGTCGCTGAGTTGAAACACGCTTCCGCGCGCAAGGATCTTTACGCCATCGGGGAAATTCCGCCCCTCGGCCATGTGCCTGAACGGATGCACGCGTGGGCGATCCGCAAGGAGCGTCATGGTCCGCCCACGACATCGATGCAGCTCGAGATCGTGCCGACCTGGAACATCGGCGACGACGAGGTGCTGGTGTACGTGATGGCCGGAGGGGTCAATTACAACGGCATCTGGGCCGCGCTCGGCACGCCAATTTCGGTGATCGACGTGCATAAAAGTCCCTACCACATCGCCGGCTCCGACGCGGCCGGCCTGGTGTGGGCGGTGGGCGCGAAGGTGCGGCGCTGGAAGGTCGGCGACGAGGTCATCGTCCATTGCAATCAGGATGACGGCGACGACGAGGACTGCAACGGCGGTGATCCGATGTTGTCGCCGTCCCAGCGCATCTGGGGCTACGAGACGCCGGACGGCTCGTTCGCCCAGTTCTGCCGCGTGCAGTCGCGCCAGCTCATGACCAAGCCGAAGCATCTGACCTGGGAGGAATCGGCCTCCTATACGCTCACTCTCGCGACCGCCTACCGCATGCTGTTCGGCCATCCGCCGCACTCCCTCAAGCCCGGGGATAACGTGCTGGTCTGGGGCGCTTCGGGCGGCCTCGGGGTGTTCGGGGTGCAGGTCTGCGCCGCATCGGGCGCCAACGCCATCGGCGTCATCTCGGACGAGACCAAGCGGCAATACGTGCTCGGCCTCGGCGCCAAGGGCGTCATCAATCGCAAGGACTTCAACTGCTGGGGCCAGATGCCGAAGGTCGGCACGCCGGAATACGACAGTTGGGTCAAGGAGGCGCGCAAATTCGGCAAGGCGATCTGGGATATCACCGGCAAGCAGGACGTCGATACGGTGTTCGAGCATCCGGGCGAGCAGACGTTTCCGGTGTCATGCCTGGTGGTCAAGCGCGGCGGGATGGTGGTGTTCTGCGCCGGCACCACGGGCTACAACCTCACCTTCGACGCACGCTACGTGTGGATGCGCCAGAAGCGCATCCAGGGCTCCCATTTCGCCCATCTCAAACAGGCGAGCGCCGCCAACCAGTTCGTGCTCGACCGCCGGATCGACCCGTGCATGAGCGAAGTCTTCGCCTGGGACAAAATCCCGCTTGCCCACGAGATGATGTGGAAGAACCAGCACAAGCCCGGCAACATGGCGGTGCTGGTCAACGCGCCGCGCCCGGGCCTGCGCAATTTCGAGGATGCCGTGGAGGCGGCAGCAGGGGGCGGAAGTTGACGAGACGACGCGTGGATGACTTGAGCGCTTGCGAAATCCATCATGCATTTCGCGACGGCCACGACCAAGATTGGTTTCTTTTTTGATCGCCTAGAGCCCTCCCGTGCTGAGCGCATCTAGAATGACCATCCTTCATTCTGCCAGAACTGGCGAAACGACAGGCACGGGACATTAAGCTGCCCGCAGACGTAAGGAATCTTTGGGTTGTTGGCGTCACTTGCTTTCTCGCCGGACACGACCGTCCAAACGGGATTTCCGAGTTGCGCTCTGGCGATCACGAACGGGTCGGCGCCGGTAAGGCCCTTCTTTGGATGTTCAGGGAAGGAATATTTTTGAATCAGGGAGCGCGCTATCTTCTGCGCCGCTTCGTCGTCCTCGACAAAAATTTCGCCCTTGTGGAGCTTGGCCCATTCATGAAGCTCGTCGCCCCCCTGTTCAAGTTCGGTGAGTACATAGCGGGAGGCCTTAAATCGTCCCTCGGCGATGACGGTTTCAATGTTGGTCTTGAGGGACGGCAAGAGCTCCGGGGAATAGTAACGTACCCACCAATCAATGAGGGCGCTTGTATCGAAGCTGTAAATTGTCTTGCTCAAGCGCGCTCTGCCAGTAAGCGTTCAACCTTCTCAACCATAGGCGCCTTAATGCGGAGGAAGCTGGAAGCGTCGGTGAGAGAAATGCGATCCTGGGCGTAGTTCATGAGTACGAGGCGCGCGAAATGTCGGCCGTAATCGCTAAGGACTTCCTGAGGTCGGTTACGCTTGAAGTCGTCGTTGGACGCTTCCTCCCGGTGCTGCTGTTCAAGTTTAGCGTATCGCGCCAGATACTCGCCCCGCTTGCGTTGATAATAAGTCAGTGACGTGAGGTCCAATGTGAGAAACCGACGCAGCACAGTCTCTTCACTGGCGCCGTAAGTGTTGGCCAGGGCATTGAGCTCATCATTTGACCATTCGTGCTGCCCTGAGCCTCGTGCCGTCACGATCGGTTCGGCGAGAAAGTCTGCTTTTGGCAATAAGGCGGCAGCCGCCACTTTGTTAGCAAAAATCTCGGTTTGTTGGGCTTGCGGTGAGTCGAGGTGATCCTCGGAAAGATCACAAATGCCGCTCTCCCCAAGCATGAGATGCGCAAACTCGTGGAGTAGCGTGAACACTCGGGCGTTGTGAGTGAGTTTGCGATTCACCGCGATTACCGGGAGCGCGTCGAAGGACAGCGACATGCCCAGCATTTGCTTTGTTGTGAGATTGGCAATCTGGAAGACGAGAATATCCTTTGCCTCGATGCGAGAACGCCATAGACGGTAGTTGCTGCCGGGTTGGCGGGCGCGTTTTTGATCGGCCGTCTCGATTCGGAGGAAGGTACGAATCTCTTGGCCCACGGTTTCGGTATCTGCTCGCAGTGACGTTTTGAGCATGAAGCCCTGGGGGGTCTCATCAAGCTCGGTCGCAAGGTCGAGAGCGAGCTGGCGGCGTTCGTAAGCATCGCGCACTTGGAACCGCAGCGCAGGCTCGTACCGCGACATACCGTCGGCTGGCAGCCTGCGAAAATCGTGGGGCACGGGAGGATCGGCCGGGGGGTGCTCAAGAAAGAAAAAATGAAACGGTCGCTTATAGACGGTTGCCATATTGCGCACTTGGCCGATCGATGGCCGCTTATCCCCACTTTCCCAATTTTCGATGGTCTTGGTCTTTGTTCGAAGTTTCCCAGCGGCCTCCTCGACCGTGTAGCCGGCCGACACCCGCGCCCATTGCAGAACGCTGGTTTCAACGAGAGCGGGAACGATTCTAGCCATGGCTGATTCTGATTGTAGATTGCGGGGGCGTCAAGAACGGGAAGCCCCGGCCCTGCCGCCGCGCAAGGGATCGTGACCCAAATTGGCCTTCACGCACAATCCCGGTTCGAAGGCTTGATATAGTGTGGATAAATGCTCACTGGTACTCGCCGTTGCTCGGCACCCTCCCGCGCCACGGCTGGGGGTTGTTCTTAGCGTTGCGAATCGCCTGGTTCAACTCGCCCCCATAGACGAAAATCCCTGCTGTCCAATAGAGGAACACGAGCGCCACCATCGCCGAGGCCAAACCCGCATAGGTCCGCACGTAGGCGCCGGAGAATGCCGCCAGATAGCGGCCGAAGGCGACTGCGGATAGCACCCACAGCAGCAGGGTCAGCACGATGCCTGGCGCGATCTCGGAAAGGCGTCGGCGTCCGCTTGGCAACCATTTGTGTACGATGATGAGCGCCAGCACCAGAACCATGCTGGCAATGCCGTAGCGAAGGACAATGTTTTCGACGCCGGCCAATCCCGGCAGATAGCGCAACGCAGTGGGCAGGATCAGCGGCGCCAGCACGATCAGGAATGCGAGCGCGCTCAAAGACACCGCGCCGACCACCACATAGGCCAGCGATTCGAGGCGCAGCAGCCACCACGACCGCATTTCGGTTTCGCTGTAGGCGCGGTTGAGGCCGATGCGCAGGCTCTCGACGCCGCTGGTCGAGAAATAAAGCGCCAGCACCGCCCCGAATGTGAGCACGCCGCCGTGGGCGTTTGTCAGGACATTGGAAATCTCGCCGGCGATCGGCCCGGCGACCTCCTCGGGCCACGCCTCGAGCAGAATTTCCGCAGCCTTTTCGGCAAGTTCCGCCGAGCCGTAAAGAAAACTCGTCAACGCGGTGAGGAAGATCAGGAACGGAAACAGCGACATCAGGGTCGATAGGGCGATGTGGCTCGCGATGGCCCAGCCGTCGTCGCGCAGGAACGCCAGAAAGGCGTCATAGGCAACGCGGTATGCGAGCACGAGAAGCCGCAAGGGGCCCTCCGGGGCGGAAGTCAGACGAGTCGCAACGTTGTTTAACGCCGTTCTATGACGAGTCGGCCACGAGTCTTGCACGTTGCAGTGTCCTCTTCCCCCGCAAGAAGGGTGGGGTGGCACTGGCGCCGAACGAGCAAATGATACTATTGTTGCATTGCAACACGGGCGATCCGGGGCGCCCGATCGACACCAGGAGAGATCGATGTCGCTTGCCGAGCAGCGGACAGACCCCGGAACCGATTTGATGACCTTGATGGAGGCGGCGCGCACCGCCGCGGACGCGCTGCTCAACGATGCCGTCATCAGGGTCCGTGAGCGGGTTTCGGTCAACGGCCGCAGCGATGCCGGCTTGATCGATCGCGAGCAGCGCGCCACCCACGGGCTTGCGTGGTTCGCCACCTATGCGGAAGCCATTCGCCAGCTCGGAAGCTACACCGAAAGGATGAGCCGGAATGGCCGGCTCGGCAAGACCGAAGAGTTGCTGGTGCGCATCGGCGCCGGCGAATTCCTTGCCCAGATGGCCGGCGGCATTCCGATGAGCCAGGGCGAACTGGTGCGGCCGGCCGATCTTGGCCTCGACGCCCGCGCCGTGGCGGCACGCCTGTCGCCCGCTGTCGATGAACTGATCGCAACCGGCAACACCGCGGAGAACCGCGCCCGCCTGATCGCCCTGATGGCCGATCGTCACGGCGCCACGGTCGGCGATTGCGGCCTCGACGACATCCTCAATTCTATGCGCGAGGAAATGCGCAGATTCGCCGATACCGAGGTGATTTCGAACGCCCAGCAATGGCACCGCAGCAACAGCTACATTCCCCTGGAGGTGATCGGCAAGATGGCCGAGCTTGGCGTCTTCGGCCTCACCATCCCGGAGGAATTCGGCGGCCTTGGCCTTGGCAAGGAGTCCATGTGCGTGGTCTCCGAGGAGCTGTCGCGCGGCTATATCGGGGTCGGCTCGATCGGGACACGCGCGGAGATCGCCGCGGAACTGATCCTGACCAGCGGCACCGAGGAGCAGAAGCAGAGATGGCTCCCCAAGCTGGCCTCCGGCGAAGTGCTGCCGACCGCGGTGTTCACCGAGCCGAACACCGGATCGGACCTCGCCTCGTTGCGCACCCGTGCGGTGCGGGACGGCGATGTCTACAAGGTCACCGGCAACAAGACGTGGATCACCCATCCGGTCCGCGCCGACCTGATGACCCTCCTGGTGCGCACCGACCCGAGCGAGCCCGGCTATCGCGGCCTTTCGATGCTGCTCGCCGAAAAGCCGCGCGGCGCCGATGCGGATCCGTTTCCGGCGCCCGGCATGTCGGGCACCGAAATCGAGGTGTTGGGCTATCGCGGCATGAAGGAATACGAAATTGCCTTTGACGGATTCGAGGTCAAGGCCGACGGCCTGCTCGGCGGTGTCGAGGGCCAGGGCTTCAAGCAGCTCATGCAGACCTTCGAATCGGCCCGCATCCAGACCGCAGCACGCGCGGTCGGCGTCGCCCAGGCGGCGATGGAACAGGCCATCGCGTATGCCAACGAGCGCGTCCAGTTCGGCCAGAAGCTCATGGCGTTTGCCCGTGTTGCCGACAAGATCGCCATGATGGCGGCCGAGATCATGATCGCACGCCAGATCAGCTATTACGCGGCGCGGGAAAAGGACAAGGGCCGCCGCTGCGACCTGGAGGCCGGCATGGCGAAGCTGCTCGCCGCACGGGTCGCCTGGGCCGCCGCCGACAACGCGGTCCAAATCCATGGCGGCAACGGGTTTGCGCTCGAATACAGGATTTCCCGCATACTGTGCGACGCGCGCATTCTCTCGATTTTCGAGGGCGCGGCCGAGATCCAGGCACAGGTGATCGCGCGACGGCTCCTGGATGGGGGGAATTGAGGAGCGACCGGTCTTGCGATTGCTTCGAATCGCAGGCCGGCGTTGTCGCCAGGCTTGTGCCCGCGACCGCCCCCTCCCTACCCTCCCCGAAAGCGGGGGAGGGTAGGGAGGGGGCGCGGGAATAATCGAGGTGGCTGGGACAAGCCCGGCCACGACCCGACGATAGGTCAGGCGCTTCGACCTGACTGGCATCCGTTCTTACAGGGCTTCGCCCCAGCGCGCGAAGTAATGTCTGCCACAAGACTGTTCACACAGGACGGGCCTGCTAAAACCGCACCGGCTGCCCGGCACCTCAATCTACAGCGATCGCCTCTCGAATTTTGGCGTGCGAGATAGTTCCTCCATGGTTATCAAGAACATCCAAGCGCTCCGAGCGATTGCCGCAAATGGAGTTCTGATCTCGCATTTGTTCATTGTCGAGCAGAAATACAGCCATGGCGGCGAGGTTCTTTCCGCCCATGCACATTTGGGCGCCTTTGGGGTGGATTTGTTCTTCGTCATCTCGGGCTTCATCATGGCGACAATCGCGCGGAACGCATCTTGGCAGAAATTTCTATTCGGTCGCGCAACGCGTATATTGCCGGCCTATTGGTTTTATACGACCCTTATCTTGATCGTTTCTTTTTACGTTCCGGCCTACGTAAACAGCTCGTTCGAACACCCACCGTCCATATGGCGCTCCTATCTTCTCATACCGGATAGCGTCGGCCCGCTGCTGGCTGTGGGATGGACGCTGATGCACGAAATGTATTTTTATTTCTGCTTTGCTCTCGTCATCTCTTTGACTGGAGCATTCAGGTTCAGAATTACGTCTTTGTTGCTGATATGGATGGTGACAGTGATTTGTCTTAATGCTGTGGTGCAGCTGACTGGAATAAGCGATCCTGTCGTGTCAGTGATAACGCACCCGCTCACTCTTGAGTTTATTTTCGGTGCCGCCGCTGGAATTCTCATTCAGAGGAATTGTACAGCTTTTGCAGCTTCGACATTCGTTGGAGGAATTATATTATTTATGCTTGTCCTATCATTGTCCGACGACGCTCTCGGCCTTGTCGATGGCCAAAATTGGCAGCGCGCGATTTTAGTTGGCGCACCTTGCGCCTTGATCGTTTACGGGGTTGTCGGGACAGAGGTCAGACGCGAGCTAACGGCACCGGGTTGGCTCGTCGTGCTCGGCAATGCATCTTATTCGACGTACCTGAGCCACGTTCTCGTCCTGTCGGCTATCGGGCGCATGTTTGCCTTGATGCCAAGCCATAATGTCTATTTTGAAACGGCATTCGTCATTATCTGCATTATAATCGCGAATATCGTCGGCCTGTTTAGTTATAGCCTGATTGAACGTCGCCCGGGCAAACGGGCCGTCGACGCGAAGACGGAGTGGCGCTTTCTCGCCTCTGGAGCGAAATTTCCTTCGCCTCGTTGAGCGCAAATTCCCCCGATCAAGCAATCGGCTGCGAGACAGGAGGAAGCCGCACTTGATACCTTGGCTCCACTGGCGCTCACGGCTGGCCATAATAAATCACGCGGCCATCCCGATCCTGGGCATAAATCACCCGGCCATCCCGATCGAAGCGCAGGCGCGTCCCTCTTGCGTATCGCCGGCCCGAGACCACGTGGTCGCGCGCCAGTATCAGCTCGCCCAGGCGACCGTTATCGTGGAACTTAAGCTCCGGCGCACCAGGTTTGACCGGGATGCCGTCGATGTCCCGGTCCTCCCGAAGGGTCACGCCGGCGACACCTCCTTTTTCGTCCAAACTGACGTGCGTCCCGCGCGGAAATTCGCGACCGACGAGGACGTGGTCTCGCGCCAGCACGGCGGCCGCAAGGCGCCCGTTGCGATGGAAGTTCAACGCCAAGAGCAAATTTTCGCCACTGGCGCAGGGAATGCCATCGACATCGTGATCGCTTGCCAGGTGGAGCGATCTGACGCGCTGGTTGGGGTGGAACCACACCTTCGTTCCGCCCAAGCAAGGCAGGCCATCGACCTCTTGATCCGCGCCCAATTTCACGTCGTTGAGGCGTTGATCGCGCGCGGTATAGTAGCGGAAGAAAGAGCCCGCACCGAATCGTCGCGTGCCAAAGGACCACTCACAGGACAGCGTGGCGCAGATGAGGTCGCCCTTGCGGCCGAACGCGGCCTCGCCTTGGCGGCACGGGACCCCGGCAACCTCGACGTTCTCCTTGAAGATGACACCCCACGGCCGGCCATCCGCCCATCGTTCCGTCACCTCGTAGACATCCGCCGGAAGCGTCGCCAACGCGCCCTTTGGTGCAGCCGCGCGGACGCTTGTCGCCGCCTCGGCGACAAGCCCCGGGGGCTTGCGCGTGCGGCGGCCCTCGTTCGCTGCGGCGGCCCTCAAGTTCACGGGGGCGAGGCCTGAGAGTTCTCCCCACACCACGTTGATCGGCATCGTCGGATCATGCTTCGCGCCCACTAGATACGGATAGGGTTGCCGATCCACGCTGTTGACTTCCCAGCGCCCGTGAATACGCAATCTGAGCACTTCACCGACATAGGCCACAAGGTGATCGTAGATTTCCTGCTGCGCCCGCTCCACCCCGATGCCTTCCACGTACGCGGATACAACATCAAGACTTTGATACGAGAAGTCGAGGTCATCTGCGGTCCGCGACATGGTCGAACGGAGCTGCGCGACCAGCGTGTCGATGTTGGCTATCAGCCGATGTTTGAGCGCCGAATAGTAAGCCCAGTGGCCGACAGAGCTTTGGCGTCCATGCTTGGCGTCTTCATCGACCTTCGCGGTCCAGCGCACGAACCGATGAAAGTCGTCGGCCGCATAGATGTCGCCCTTTCCTCCCAGCCCTGGGACCTGCTCGCCGAACACCAACAGATAACGCTCGCCCGCAAGCTCGTACACGAGCGGTTGCAGCAACGTTGACGCGAGCGCTGCCGCGAGATCCAGGCGCGGTCGAGCACCTGAGGAAATCAGCTCCTGGACCTGGCGCTTGGTTAAGCGGCGCTCGTTGATGGTCCGCTTTTGAGCCATCGGCAAATACCTCGTATCCGGGGACCGCGTGAGAGGATGCACCTGATCGTGGCCGGGTGCGCGAGGGCGTCGTGAAAAGCCATAACAGTGGATTCGTGCTGACATAAGGCTGATGTCGAGGCGGCCGGCCCCTTTCTTGCTTAGTTGGAGGCAGACCGGCGCTGGGGAGCCACGGGCGCGCAGACTGGCGAGCGGTCCTGATTTCGCGCAGTGTGTGACCGGGCTCACATCGGGGCGGCTGCTCTTGTGCTGATATCGACCGGTGCGCGATTCGCCTTTGTTATCGCGCCTGGAGCTTCACGATGCTAACGGCCCTCGTCTTGATCTGCTCGGCCGCCGTAACGCCGGATGTTCGGGATTGCACGCGCGCCAATGCGATGGCGGTCATGCGTGTGCCAGCCAAGTATGGAAACCCGGCCGCATGCTTCCTGCACGGGCAGGCCTATCTCGCCGAAACCTCGATCGGAGAGGAACTGGGCGACAGCGAGCGGGTCAAGGTCGTCTGCGCGCCAACCGAAATGATCAATGCGTCCATCCCGATGCTGACCGCAAAGTAATTCTGCGCCGGAGGTGAGCGTAAGGGGCTTTAGTCCTCTCGCACAATCTACTGATTTATCTTGATAATTTGGTACAGCTGGGTGGACTCGAACCACCGACCTCCTGATCCACAG
>WNFL01196877.1_pt1 | contig 17812 bp, 12 predicted proteins | sample 5400361 | NCBI WGS metagenome assembly WNFL01 (sample SAMN13153351, study PRJNA577476) | soil metagenome | isolation source: 40 cm soil on Douglas fir-dominated hillslope | place: USA:California | collected 2013-09-17 | reverse complement strand
AACACTCCCCTTGCGCGCGCGCAGGGCTTCGCGAATGCCTGGTACGGCTAAAATCGGTCCGATGCTAATGAGCGGATTGCTGGGGCAGATCAAAATCCGCCCCGCATCTCGAATCGATTCGACCACGCCTTTTGCTGGACGGGCCTTGTCGATGCCGTCGAAGCGGATACCGCGCACCACCGGCTCCGCGCGGCGCTTCACCAAATATTCCTGAAAATGCAGTGCGCCTTCAGCCGTATCGATCATTGTCGGCACCGATTCGTCGCACATCGGCAAGATGCGCGCGTTCACGCCGAGGGCAAGACGAATCGATTCGGCCGCATCGCTCAGCGACTTGCCTTCCGCAAGCATTGCCGAACGGTGAATGTGCGTGGCCAGGTCGCGGTCGCCAAGATTGAACCAGTTGATGCGGCCGAACATGGCCAGACGCGTTAGCGCGTGAAACGTCTCCTCGCGGTAGCCCCAGCCTTTTGCCTCATCGACAATTCCCGCGAGTGTGTAGGTGACGATATCGAGGTCCGGCGAAATTTTTAGACCATGCAGAGTGATGTCGTCGCCGGTGTTCACAATTACCGTCAGGTCGCGTGGGTCGATTACGTCGTGAAGGCCCAGGAGGAGTTTTGAGGCGCCTACGCCTCCGGCCAATGCAGTAATAGTTTTACGTTTTGCAGGGGGCATGAAGGTATGGGTCGCTATGCCGCAAAACCCTCGGCATCGGCCAAATGCTGCGCGCGTTCGCGTACGCGAGTCGATAGGTAATTGCCGCTCATCACGAATTCGGGATATAGCGCGAGCCGCTCTCGCAGAATGAAACCGTGTGCTTCTGTCTCAGTACGCATCTTAGAGATTTGCGGCCAAGCCGCCTCAGGGTTGATGAAATCCTTTGTGATTGGCGAGATGCCGCCCCAATCATTGATTCCCGCTTCTAGCAGACGCGGAAAATCTGCATAGCTGAGATTCGGCGGCGCTTGCAGGTTCATGTGCGGGCCAAGAATCAAACGCGCAATGGCAATCGTGCGCAGCATATCGTCCAGCGATGGCTCCGGGTGATGCGACATCGGAATATCCGGCTTGGCGCGAAAATTCTGCACAATCACTTCCTGAATGTGACCGTATCTTTCGTGCAGAGCGCGGATCGCAAACAGCGAATCGACACGCTCCTCGAAGGTCTCGCCAATTCCGATCAGGATTCCTGTCGTAAAGGCCATCGAAAGTTTTCCCGCTTCCTCGATCGTGCGCAAGCGCAGTGCCGGAACTTTGTCGGGAGCTTTGAAATGTGCCAAGCCGTCGCGCATCAACCTCGTGCTGACCGTTTCGAGCATCAAGCCCACGCTAGCGTTCGATTCCCTGAAGCGCTCCAACGCTTGTCCGTCCATAACGCCTGGATTCGCATGGGGCAGCAAACCCGTACGCTCGAGGACCATTTCACACATCGCGGCAGCGTAGTCTAGGGTGCGCGCAAACCCTTGCCGCTGCAGAAAAGCCCGCGCTTCCGGGAAAATACGCTCCGGCTGGTCGCCGAGGCTGAACAACGCCTCCTTGCATCCAGCGTCGCGCGCTCGCTCGGCTAACACCACCACTTCATCTGGCGTCATGAAGTGCGCACCAGGCTGCCCGGGATCTTTCCGAAACGTGCAATAGCTGCAGTAATCGCGGCAAAGTGTGGTCAGCGGAATGAAAACTTTTTTTGAGAACGAAACCACAGTTCCCTTCCCGCGTGCGCGAAGCTCGGTAGCTGCCGCGAGTAGATCCGCAAGCGGCGCTTGCGCGGCCAAAACACAAGCGGTTTCGCGATCCAGTAAGCCCGCATCCCGCGCCACTGCAAGCAGCTCGGTCGCGGCGCTATTTCTCACATCAGAGGGGAGGCTACTTGCTTCGCGTTGCGGCAACAGTTCCATGTGGTCGCGTCGTGTTCCAAGGACGGCGTCTCAAGTCCATCTTAGCGGAATAAATCTTCGCGTGCAGGCCGGATGATTTTTGTCGCAGGCTCTTGCGAGGCCCGGTATTTGTAGCCGCGAATTATGACCGCCGGGATGCCTTCCCGCTTACCCATCGCCAACCCGGCAGCGGCAGCGAGGTCGTCAGCGATGGCGAGAATCGTTGCCTGCAATGGTTTCGAGTCGCGATCGCGCGTACCGCGCAGGTCCACCAGCACGGGGATGCCCGCCGCGCCCACCGCGACATTCGTGAGTCCGAGGCGCCATGGCCGGCCGAACGTGTCGCTAATTACCACCGCCACGAGCTTCCTGCTGAGTCTATGCAGTGCCGAGGCTAGCAGACGCGCCGAGCGGTCGGGATCCTTCGGTAGCAGCGTGACCACGTCGTCTCCCGGCACGTTGGAATGATCCACACCCGCATTGGCGCAAACAAAACCGTGGTGCGTTTCCACGATAAGCACCGGATGTTCGCGCACGATCCGCTGCGACTCCCGTAAGATGATTTCCACCAAGCGCGGGTCTCTGCCCCCCTTGGCCGCGAGCTGCGTCGCGTCCGCAGAGGGTTCAACGGTGGACAGCCTTGCAATGCGCCCTTCCGCCTTGGAGACGACTTTCTGCGCGACCACCACAATATCTGTGTTCTTGAAGATTATTCGCGCCTTCCGCGCCGCCGCAAAAATTACGCGCGCCAGATCATCGCCCTCACGAATCTCCGGCAAATCAGGGATGGATATCAGCTCAATGCAACCTGGGGATCGTCGTCTCGAACAACTCGTGCTCACATTTTTCGCCATGTCCCGCGAAATGAGTTTATGCGAAGGGAGCAATTAATGCATCGGCTGGGCACGGCGAACTGCGGAAGAGCGGAAATAGTTCGCGATCCAAAATAAAGAGGGCGGAGCCCACCTTGCGGCGAATGCTCCGCCCGAGACATCCTAGGAGGAGTACTACCCCTTGGTAGGCGGCTTGTCCTTTGGTTTATCCTGCTGCTGCTGACGCGGGGGCGACTGCTGACGTTCTTGCTGCTGTTGACGCGGTGGTGGCGCCTGTTGCTGTTGGCGCGGCGGTGGTGCCTGCTGATGCTCCTGCTCTTGCCGCTGCTGGACGCGCTGCTGCTCCTGATCGTGCTTTTGCCTCATGTCCTGAAGCTGCCTCTGTTGTTGTTCTTGCATCTGCTGTCGACGCTGCTCGTCAGCTCTTTGCTGATCCGCGCGTTGACGTTCTCGCGCTTGTTGCTGCTCGACGCGCTGCCGCTCCTGGTCCTGCTGCCGGTGCAGTTCGTCGAGCTGTTGACGATGCTGTTGCTCGAGCTGCGGATTGCCATTGGGCGGGGGATTCACGGGCCGAGCCGAAGGAGGTCGGTCGTTGCGCTCATTCGTGGGTCGGTCGTTGCTCGCCGGCCGGTTGGGCTGGACACTTGGCGGCGCAGTGTTTGGCCTATCGTTGGCTGGCCGGTTGGGCTGCGCATTCGGAGCCGGAGGCGCAGCGTTTGGCCTATCGTTATTCGACGGACGATGGGGCTGCGCATTCGGCTGCTCGGCCGGAGGCCTCGCAGATGGCGGACGATCGGTGTGCTGGTTATTGGGGCGGTCGTTCGACGGAGGCACGTTGGGAGCCTGCGCATTTTGCGGACGGTTCGGCTGCGCGTTGTTCGGCCGCTCGGCGTTTGCAGGTGGCATGCCCGGCCGATTGTTTGGCTGAACGTTGCTTTGCTGCTGCACAGGCCGATTTACGTTCTGATTTACGTTCTGCGGTGGCGCATTTCCAGTGTTCCGTTGCTGCGGCGTTGCTGGCCGGGCCGCGGGGGCCATCCTGACGACAGCCGAAGGTCTCGCCTGTTGAGCCTCAGCGCTCCGAACCTGCGAAGCCGCTGGCGGCTGGCCGCCATTTTGCCGGATAAGCGCCTGCTGTCTGTCGATCGGTGCGGGCGGTGGTGGCGGCGCAGTCCTCGCTACCACTGCGCGAGTCACAACCTGCTCGGGCGGACGTGCTTGCGACGGCCTGGCGGCTCCCACGAAGGCTTGACGTTCGGGCGCCACGGCGGGTGCCCTTACGTTTACCTGCGCGCTGGCCATTTGCCTCTCATCCACCCGCACGACGTTCCTCGCCACCGGTTGCGACGTCGACAAGACTTGCGTGGACGTCGCGGTCACCGCACCCGGCACGCGTTGATTTACATACGTCGCGTTGTTGACCGTGCTCTTATTCACCACTACGTTGTTGTAGTAGTTGTTGACCACCGTTGTGTTTACCGTGGTGTTCGTAATGTTCACGTTGTTTACGTACGTCCGGCTTACGCGGTAAGAAGGGACATAGACTTCACGCGGTCCCAGCGGAAACCAGCCCACGGATTCACCGCCACCAACCACGACGCCGACCGCCACGTGAGGTCCACCAACCCAAGCGACAAGCGCGGGCGCATAAACCGGGCGCACGTACACCACATCAACCGCTGCCGGTCGACACGGCACCCAACCCCAAGCTCCGCCAACGGCAATCCACCGGCCGTAATGGAATGGCGCAAAACCCCACGGCTCGTCATCGACCCACGTATAGCCCCACGGCGCGATCCAGACCCAATGGCCATAGCGATAAGGCGCCCAACCAACTACGGTCGTATGTGGGAACCAGACGGTGCCGTACTCGGGCGTGTCGCGCCATCCACCATATTGATCGAGGTCCTCATAGCCGATGGCATCCTCTGAGACGTATCGCCGCGACGCAGAATGATCTTCGCGGCGGTCGCGTTCGTAGGACCAGCGTTCGAGATCGTCGTCACTACCCACACCTTCGATATCGGCGTTCAATTGATCGGTGCCGCTAAATATCCCGGTTTCATCCGCGTGCACACTATAGGTCTGCCCGCCACCGGTGACTTCTGCCTCGCCGTCGCGAACGACAACTACGGTGGTATCGCCCGCTTCATTCACATTGATACGGTAAATGCCGGGCCGCAAAGCCGTAAACGCCAGGTTAGGTGTATCGACCTCGAAAATTTCCCTGCGATTCAGACGCCGCAGCCGAATTCGCACCGTTCCTTCGGTGAGCTGCAGTTGCGCTGTGTTGTCGTCCAGATTCAAAAATGAGAAGCCAGTGTTCGAGCCGAGGCGGATCGAGCCCGAGCCGATCTGCAGCTCTGCACGCGAATCACGGTCAGCCCAAAGTTTGTCCCCAGTCGTCATGGGCCGGTTCACCACGGCACTAACCCAATCCTGCGTTCCCGCCGGCTGAAACGAAACAGATCCATCAGCGAGGCTGAGACGAGCCACGCGTGAGGGCGGATCGTCATCATCCGCTGCTGCTCGCGGCGGGCCCACCAATGTCACAGCTAGTGCCATGGCGATCAGACTTATAAGTTTGAGCGCGTGTTTTCTCATAATCAGATTCTCTCCTGAACCTGTCGCGGCAGGTCTGCCCTCATTGGCCGCGTTTATTTCTACTTGGTTGGATCTGGTACCTGGGAGCCGATGCTACGAGTATGACCCGTATACAGCACCTCGCTCTATCGGGCATTTTCCCTATGTCTAATCAGAAAAGGCCCGAGCCTCTCATTCACAGTAAACACCTGCCGAGTCTAAGAGTTGCGCGAAGAGTCTTTCGCTTCACAGACGTTCTAAACACAAAAAAAGCCCGCTCTATTTGGAGCGGGCTTTTGGCCGGAAATTTTTAGCGTCCGTGAGGACCGCCGCCGTGAGAGCTGCCGCCATGCGATCCACCACCGCCACCACCTCCGCCGTGAGTCGCGCTTCCTCCACCGCCCCCATAGCTGCGGCTAGGGGCGGAGTAAGAGCGCGAAGGTGCTGAGTAGGAGGGGGCCGAGTAAGAGCGCGAAGGCGCTGAGTAGGACGGCGCAGAATAAGAGCGCGCCGGCGGCGAGTAACTGCGGGTCGGCGCGGAATAAGATCGGGCTGGCGGTTGATAAGAGCCGCTGCCTCCACGATTGTTGTGGGATGGCGCGTTCGAGTAGTTTGGCGCGCCAGAGCGTGCCGGCGGTTGATATGAGCCGCTGCCTCCGCGATTGTTGTAGGACGGTGCATTCGAGTAGCCCGGCGCACTCGAGCGTGCAGGTGGTTGATACGAGCGGTTCCCGTTAGAGGATCCTCCGTTCGAGTATCCGCCCCCGCCATTTGATGGGGAAGACGACGGCCGGTTGCTGTTATAAGCCGGAGCGTTCGAGCGTGAGTTCCCGCCTTCGGCCCCGCGGCTATTTCCCGAACCTGCCCAAGGCGGCCGGTTTGCATTTGCAGAGCCCGCCGTTTGGCTGCCCGCATTCGGGCGGTTGGATGAAACGCTACCGAATCCTTGGGGAGCGCGGCCGCGATCTGTGGTGTTTCCTTGCGCTGACCAGTTTCGTGATCCGCTATTTCCCGGACCGTTCGGCGAGGCATTGCCGTTCAGGGAAGCGCGTCCATTCACGTTAGCGTTTGCATTTGCACTGGCCGTCGGCGGCCGGTTGTTAGAAAGTTCGCGCTGCCGCGAAGACATTGCGCCATTATTCATACCGCTGACGGGCCGATTGTTCGGCGACGCAGAAGTTCCCGCGCCACTGCGAGCGCCGAAGCCACCGTTATTTCCGCCGCGATTCATTCCGCCGTTGGCCGCGCCATTTCCTGGGCGACCAGCGGATAGTCCGCGAGTAACCATAGTTCGCACCGGCATGTGCGAAGCAGCCGCACCCGGAGCCGTGCGCGCCACTACCGCGCGGTTCGTCACCGACGATGGCGGCGCAGACACGCGTCCGCGAGCATTTGCCGCACCAGTGAAACTGCCCCGGGTCGGCGTGAAGTCCGCCCGGTTCGTCACCTGTGCGCCGCGGAGCGACGCTTCCGTCACATGCATCGATCCGCGATTGATGGCCTGCCCATTTACAAATGCGTTTCGCGAAGCTGCCGTAACCGCGCGCACGTTATGCGCATACGCATAGTTGTAATTATTATTGTGAACGTTCAGCACATTGACGTTTGTGATGCGCGTATTCGTGATGTTCACGTTCCGGAAGTAGCGGTCGCTGGCGTGATACCAAGGATGGTACGGTTCCCGGAAGCCAAGCGGGAACCACCCGATTCCGCCTCCAAAGCCACCGCCAAAACCGAACCCGAATCCGAAATGTCCTCCGCCGACGAAGCCGACGAAAGCCGGTCCATAGAACGGACGCTCATAGATAGGTCCCGGGCACCAGCCCCATCCGCCGCCAACATATGCCCAGCGGCCATAGTGAAACGGAGCAAAGCCCCACGGCTCATAGTCCACCCAAGTCCAGCCCCAAGGGCCGACCCAGTTCCAATATCCGTAACTGTATGGGGCCCAGCCGACAGCCACTGTGCTCGGGTACCAGACGGGACCGTAATCCGGCTCTTCACGCCACGAACCGTAGTCATCCAGGTCTGAATAACCGGGAACGTCACGATTCACATATTTCGACGATACGGAGTTGTCTTCCCTTAGCTCTCGGTCAGCGGCCCAACGATCCAAGTCGTCCGGAGCAGGAGCCCGCTGGACGTTGTATTCCGGGTTATCCAGGCCGTTGAGTTCCGCTTGATCGCCAGCGTGCAGCTGATACGTCCGCCCACCCGCTGTGATTTCGCCTTCTCCGCGAATCACCGTGACACGCGTGCCGTCGCCGTTCTCATTGACGTCGACGCGGAACGCTCCCGCCTCTTTCACCGTAAAAGCGAGATTCGGCGTATCGACTTCATATAAATCGCCTTCCCGCATTTCTCGCACGCGAAAGTTAATGGCGCCCTCGGCGATGCGCGCTTGCAGAATGTTTTCGTCCAGGTTCAGAAAGGAAAGCGCGGTCATGCTGCCCAGATGGAGCGTAGCTTCTCCAACTTGTAGCTCCGCGCGGGAATCCTGATCCGTCCACAACTTGTCGCCGACCGTAACAGGTCGATTCTTCGCCGCTGCCGCCCAGTCCTCGGTCCCGGTCGGCTGGAACGAGACGTTCCCATCCAAATAGCTAATGCGCGCCACGCGCGATGGCGGATCGCCTTCATTCGCAGGTTCATCCGCTCGCGCTCTGGGCGCGACAAATAGCAGTAGGCCGGCTAAGCACATGAGCACCGACGCTCTGCTTTCCCGGGCAAAAGTGGCCTTCATGTTTGTTTCCCCTGTCCTCGGCCCACATCTCCTGAAGCTTGGCCGATAGGGAGCACATCCGCTTGCACAGTGGACTTGGCCTTGATACTCCCGTTCGATACAACCCTGTGATGGAAATTAAGTTGCTCCGCCAAATTCCCATTTTGGGACATCGTCAGCTCAAAGGCTACAAGGTACTAGTACTATAAATGACTGGCCCAAAATCCGTACATTAGGACAGGCGCTTCTCAAACGCCGCCCCCCTACACTAGCTCCTTGTGAGCGCCTCTGCGCTCTGGGAGAATGCATGCGTATGAACTGGTTGGGAGCGGCGGCACTGGCATTGACCGCAGCGGTCGCAGCACCGGCGCAAACTTGGCGCCAAGTCGGGCCTCCAGGAGGCACGGTCATCTCTTTGGGCGCCGATCCTCGCGACGCCAGCAGACTTTATTTGGGCACCTCGGACGGCCACGTATTCACCTCCTCAGATGAAGGCGCGCACTGGCAGCTTTTGAGCCGAATCGGCACCGGCCAAGATGATGTGATTACGCATATTATTGTCGATTCCCGAGATTCCAAACGCCTTTTTGCCAGCACCTGGAGCCTCTATACCGGGGGCGGAGGCGTGTACCGCAGCAACGACAGCGGCCGGACATGGCAAAACGTCGGTCTTGCCCATGAAACCGTTCGCGCTCTTGCTCAGTCCCTCACCCATCCGAAAACTTGGCTCGCCGGTTCGCTAACCGGCGTTTACCGCTTGACCGATGAAGGCGCAAATTGGGAACGCATCACGCCGGCGAAACACGATGATCTCAAGAATTTCGATTCCGTCGCGTTTGATCCGCGCGACGACAACGTCATTTACGCTGGCACGTATCACCTTCCCTGGAAGACCACCGATGGCGGCAAAAATTGGTCCCCGATTTCCAAAGGCATGATTGACGATTCCGACGTAATGAGCATCATCGTCGACCCGGCAAACCCACAGAACGTCCACGCGACCGCCTGCTCCGGCATCTATCACAGCACCAATTCCGCCGAACAATGGAGCAAATACAAGGGCATTCCCTTCGTCTTCCGCCGCACCCAATTGATTGTTCAGGATCCTCAGCACCCGGAAACGCTCTACGCCGGCACGACTAGCGGCCTTTGGAAGACCACCAGCGAAGCCGGCCAATGGAAGCGCGTAACTCCAGTCGATTGGGTCATCAACGCGATGGTGATCGACCCCAAGAATACGCAGCGCGTAATCATCGGCACCGAGCGTGAGGGTGTGCAGATCAGCGAAGACGGCGGGGCAACTTTTTCTTCCTCGAACGCCGGGTTCCATCATCAACACATTCTGGATGTCGCGATGGATCGCGACCGTCCGGAGCGCGAGCTCGTCGTGCTCACCTTCGACACGAATGCCTTCCTCGCCACAAAAGACGGCGGCGCTACTTGGGCGCCCCTGGGACCGGGCCTCAAGCGCACCGATCTAAAGCATGTATACGCTTCCCCGACCGGCTGGTGGGCTTCCCTCAACAAGGGCGGCTTGATGAAGTATGAAGAAACCGGCGCAAAGTGGGTGAGAGCCGGATTGTTTACCGGTGATTCTGCTTCTCCTGCGTCTTCAAAAAGTAGGAAAAGTGCTGCTGCCAAACGCGTCCCTGCGTCGTCCAAAGCGCCTCAGCTTCTCGCTTCTCAGATCAACGATCTGACCTTCACCAACACCGGATGGTACACGGCAACAACCGCAGGTGTATTGGTTTCGCATGACCGCGGCACTTCTTGGAACTTGGCCGCACGCGACGGGTTCGCCAAGCAAGCCGCGCAATCAGTCGATGCCTCCACCGACGGCTCACACGTGTGGGCGATCGCGCAGCGCAACCTCATCTACTCCGCCGACGGCGGCGCGCACTGGGATGCGAAGGAGCTTGCTTTTGCCTCAGCCGGCAACTTGCGCGTGCACCGGCTCGACGATTCCAACTTGCTCATCACTTCCAACTCCGGACTGTACGTCTCCAAAGACGCTGGCCGTGAATGGAACCGAGCGGACATCCGCGACCTGCAATTGCAAGATGCTGCGGGCTTCGGTAACGCGCAAGTGGTTTCGTTGCAACGGCACGGCCTGCTGGCTTCCTTCGATGGAGGCAAGTCCTGGCAACGCGTGAATAGCCCACTGGCCGAAGGCTACTTCCCAGTGGTGCGCACGCGGCGCGACGGCGCGTTAGTCGCCGCCTCCGCCACCGAAGGCTTGCTGGCGTATGAACCCGAAGCGCGTTCCGCTGACCTAAACGGCTCTGCTTCTACAGGTACAGGGGCGCAAAAGCCCCGACAGTAATTTAGTTCTTCACACGAAAGAGGCGCCGAAGAAATTGCGGCGCCTCTTTTTTTGACCGCTCTTCTGCGACCGAGCTGCAACACCCGTTCCTCGCTCCGCAATTTATTCCTTGCATGCCGGACGAAATTGAGTCAAAAGCTACTTCCACAGGCTTTCGCCTGCGCACCATACCAGGAACCCACACTCGGCACGGAGGTGCTCATGTTCAAAAAGTTGCTGTCCACTACCGACGATTCCACTCTTGCCTTCATGCGCCTGATCCTAGGCATCGTCTTTTTCCCGCACGGCGCGCAAAAAGTCCTGGGCTGGTTCGGGGGCTACGGTTTCTCAGGAACGATGGGATTCTTCACTACGCAACTGCACATTCCTGCGCCGCTTGCTTTTCTCGCCATTTGTACAGAATTCTTCGGCAGCCTGGGTCTTATCTTTGGATTTCTGACGCGCATCGCCGCCTTTGGCATCGCCTTCGAGATGCTCGTTGCCGTGCTCATGGTGCATATTCACATAGGCTTCTTCATGAATTGGCTCGGCAACCAGAAGGGCGAGGGATTTGAATATCACTTACTCGCTCTGGCTCTGGCCATACCCATCATGATCCGCGGCGCAGGCGCTTTCTCGATCGACCGCGCACTGTCTAGTAAATCCGTGTAATCCGAGTTGAGTCCGGCTATCCGCCGGCGCCATTGCCGCCGATTTGATAGCCCACACCTCGCACCGTCCGAATCAGCGCGAGGTCGTAGCCGGTATCGACTTTGCGGCGCAAGTAATTGATGTACACGTCCACGACATTCGTCATCGTGTCGAAATTTAGTTTCCATACCTGCTCAACGATGGCCGTCCGCGTGACAGGCTGCCCCGCGTGCCGCATCAGGAACTCGAGCAGCGCAAACTCTTTGGGGCTGAGCTCGATATTGTGTCCATTGCGTTTCACGGTATGATCCACGCGATCCAGCGCGAGATCGGCCACCGTGAGCACCGCGCTGGCCGGCCGGTTTCCACGCCGTAATACTGCCCGGATACGCGCAGCTAACTCCGCGAACGCAAACGGCTTCGCAACGTAGTCATCCGCGCCGGCATCGAGCCCGCGCACCCGCTCTTCCACCATCGAAGAGCCAGTGACGACCATGACTGGCAAGTCCGGTTTTCGAGAACGAATGTTTCGCAGCACATCCAGCCCGGCAGTTCCCGGCAGATTCAAATCCAGAATCACCAGGTCGAAGGGTTGGTTTGCGGCGAGGCGTTGCGCCTCGGTTCCGTCGAACGCAAGCTGCACGGCAAACTGCTCTTGCACCAGTCGTTGACGCAGAAAGTCAGCGAGCGGTGCGTCATCTTCAGCGACAAGGATGCGCATCGGCACACTCAGACAGCAAAATTTGGAAGGGGGTACATGCAGTGTGGCGGCAGCACTAAAAACTGTCAAGCCAACTTACGAGTGTTATAGCACAAACGTCATCAACCATCAGCGAAGCGGCCGCGAAGCTTCGCGTGCCCGTGGGGCGCCATCGGGCGCGGCCATCAGGCTGGACGGATACGGATTCAAGATCACAATGTCCACCCGCCGGTTACGCGCTCGCCCATCGGCCGTCTCATTCGTAGCAACTGGATGGTACTCCGCGAATCCCGCCGCCGAAAGCCGCTGCGGCTCGAAGCCATACTGTTCGATGAATGCCTTGATCAGCTCCGAAGCCCGTGCTGTCGATAGCTCCCAGTTTGAAGCGAAACGCACATTGTGAATCGGCACATTGTCCGTGTGGCCCTCGATGCGCAAAGCCTCGGTCCGGCTCGCCAGCACACTCGCCAGCCGGTCGATGGCGTCTTTCGATGTTGGCCGCAATGCTGCTGAACCCACTTCGTAAAATCCAATCTCGCGCAGACTCACAATCAAACCTTCGCGCCGCGCTTTCAGTTCCACCACTTTGTTCTGGATTTCCGGGGCGAGCGCTTTCTCCAGCTCCGCCTGCACATTTTTCATCGGAACACTGACTGATGGGCTGAGCTCGCCCTTCATCGGCTGGACGAAGCGCGTCATGTCCGACGTACGCTCTGTGTTCTCCACCACCTGAATCTGTGAAAACGGAACCGCCTCGGAATCATTGAGTGGGATCAGCGTATTGGAAGCTTCAAACACGCCTAACTCCTGGAATGCTACCTGAATCGACAGCGCCAGCTTCCCAATTTTGCGCTTGTCCACCTGGGAAGAAGCGTAGAGCACCACAAAAAATGCAAACAGCAGCGTAATGAAATCCGCGTAGGAGATCACGCCGTCATCAAAGACATCAACGCGCAATTCGCCGTAAACTCCGACGGCTCCGGCGGCGGCCCGCTCGAATCTGATGGCTCCGTCCGCGAAGCCCAGTCCACTCTCCTCTCCGCGCTCACTTCTTCCATCTCCGGCAACAACGGCATCACCAACCTCGCCAGCCTCGGCGTGAACCTCAACAACGACGGCACGCTTTCCGTCGATTCCGCGAAGCTCACCTCCGCTCTCTCCAGCCAATCTGCGAGCGTGCAAACATTCTTGCAAGCGCCCTCCACCGGCTTCGCCACCAAATTCGCCTCCGCCATCACCAACTTGATCGATCCCGGCAACGGCGTCCTCGGTCTCGACTCGCAGGGCATCACGCGTTCTTCCCAAGCTCTCTCTCAACAAATTTCCGACCTGCAAGCCGCCCTGGCCACCAAGCAGCAAAATCTCATTCTCGTTTACAGTCAGGTCAACGCCACCTTGCAGGAGCTTCCTCTGCTTCTATCCCAAATCAGCCAGCAACTCGCGAGCGCATAATATGGACAACAATTCTCCAGCCTCGGTTTATCAGCAGCTTGCCGCACGCGCCGCCTCTCCCGTCGGCCTTGTCGTATCTCTCTACGACACCATCCTCCGCGATTTTCGCCGGGCCCAAGCCGCGCTCGTCGCCGGCAACGTCGAGCGCCGCGTCTTCGAGCTCAATCACGCCCTCACTGTCATCGCACACCTGCAAAGCGTGCTCAATCACGAGCGCGGAGGCGAAGCCGCGAAACATTTCGAGCACTTCTACCAGGTCACCCGCGCGATGATCCTCGACGCCAACGTCCGCTGCACTCCCGAATCGCTGCAAGAACTCATCGACATGTACACCTCCTTGCGCCAAGCCTGGCAGCAAATCGAGCCGCAATCCGCAGCTACGCAATCCGTTCCTTCACAGCCCTCCGTGCCGCAATCCATTTCCGCGCCAACTCAGAAACCCACTCCACTCAACTCCGCCGGCAGCCAGCCGGAGGCGCCCCGTAGCAGCAACTGGAACGCTTGATGCCCTCCGCCCTTACCAAAAGAATCGACGAAATTAACGCGGAACTCGCCATACTCATTTCCGCCACGAAATCCGCACTCTCCGCACAGACCGTATTCACGGTCGACCAACTCCGCGCTCTCTCGCGCCCCATCTCCGAAATGGCGCCTATCCTCGCCACCCCGAAGCAACCTCAAAATCCTCAAATCGAGGCCCAACTCAAGACCTACAAAGCGCTCCTCCGCGAACTACAACCCATCCTGGCAAGCCTGTGCACAATGCTCGTAGCCAAACGCTCCCAACTCCATTCCAGCCAAACTCAGCTACAAGCCGTCTCCGACTGGGCCACCGCGCTAAGTACGACCCAGCCATTGTAGGGGCGCGCTTTAGCGCGTCCCAGCGGCGTCAGCCGACATGGGAACATAGCAACAATTTGTAGGAACCACATGCCAACCCTCGAACTCTCCATGATCGTAAAAAACGCCGCCCCCACGCTGCCCCGCTGCCTCGACTCCGTCCGCAACTTCGCAACGGAAATCACCATCGGCGACACTGGCTCGACCGACTCCACCGCCGATATCGCGCGCCACTATGGCGCCAACCTCATCAGCGTCCCCTGGCAAAACAATTTCTCGCAAGCGCGCAACGCCGTCCTCCGCCGCGCCCGCGCCGACTGGATCCTCTTCCTCGACGCCGACGAAATACTCGATCCGCAAGCAGCGAGCGTCATTCCCGCTCTGCTCAGCAATAAACACTTCTTCGGCTACGACCTCCCCATCTGGAATTACGTTCCCAGCCTCACAAATCGTTTCTGGGACACTCCCGCCAAGCTCAACCCCCATCGTCTCGCAGCCGCGCAATCCTTCCCCGCCTACGTCGAGCACAAAAACGTCCGCCTATTTCGTCGGCATCCCGAAATTTTCTTTGAAAAGCGCGTCCACGAAGGCGTCGCAGACCGCATGCGCCGTCTCGGTTTCACGGTAGGTGAAGCCGATTGCATCATCCATCACTTAGGAATTGCGGAAGACTCCGCCGAAGTCCGTCTCCGCAAAAACGAACTCTATCGCACGCTCGGCTGCGAAAAAATCCGCGAATCACCCGACGACCCCCTCGCTCACTTCGAGCTAGGCATCACCGAACTGGAAACTTTCCGTAATCCCGCCGCCGCCCTGCCGCATTTCCAGCGCGTAATCGAGCTCACCCCAGCCGCTCATCGCGCCTGGACCTTCGCGGGAATCTGCCAGGTCCGACTCGGAAATTTGCAAGAGGGATTGAAGCGGCTGCAACACGCCGAAAAATTAGGCGCAAAGGGAGCGGTGCACCTGGAAGCTCTGGGCGATGCGTTTTTCCATCTCGGGAATTTTCCTCGAGCACGCGACCGCTACCAAGCCGCGCAAGAACAAGGCGGCCAGTCCGCCCTTCTTGAAAGCAAGCTCGGCGTTTGCGAACTCCGCCTCGGCAATCGAGAAGGTCTCTGCCGCGTCCAAAACGCCGTAGCCCGCGAACCCCATTTCGCGGAGCTCTACGACATCCTAACCGCCGCCGCCCTATTAGCAGGAGACGCTGCCCTAGCAGCCCACACAGCCGCCAGCCGCCCAACCCCCGCAACGTAGGGGCACGGCACAGCCGTGCCCGTCTGAGCGATAAGCCATCAATCGCCCTGGGCATCTGCGGAGCGTGCTGAACCATCGTCGCGATCGAAGTCTTAGGACGTATAGGCTTCTCGTTCCAGATCGCTTCCTCCTCACGTTCAATTGCACCTGGTACGCGCTCCAAGTATCATTAGCAGTTCATGTCGCCGGCCCCGCACCATCTGTCCGCACGAATCCTTCTCCGAGCTAGTTGGATCGCGCTGATACTTGCCGCTCTCCCGCTTGCCGCCTCCGGGCAGTCGAATGACACTCTTCCGCTCGACCAAGTCCGGGCGGGCATGCAGGGCTACGCCTACACCATTTTTGCCGGGGACCAGGTCGAGAAATTTGATCTCGAAGTCATCGGCGTCATGCCGAATTTCCTCGGCCCGAGGCAATCCATCATTCTTGTGCAGCTCAAAGGGCCTAAGGTTGAGCGTACGGGCGTCGTTGCGGGAATGAGTGGCAGCCCGGTTTACCTCGACGGCAAACTTGCCGGCGCGCTCTCGCTAAAGCTCGGGATTTTCACAAAGGATCCGATTGCCGGCGTGACTCCCATCGCAGACGTGGTGCGCCCGCCCGCGCAAGTCAGCGCGCAGCAATTCCCGCTGCCGCTCGACACTTCAGTGGTTCAAAGAAACACTTCCACCCTTTCGCTTCCGACGGGCTCGTCTCTCGCGCCCATTGAAACTCCTCTCGTCTTCTCCGGCTTTCAATCCGCCACGCTGCAACAATTCGCGCCGCAAATTCAAAGTTATGGCTTCGTCGCGGCGCAAGGCGGCACCTCCGCACCACGCGCGGACGATGCGCATCTAGTTCCCGGCGATATGGCTGGAATGGTGCTCGTGCAAGGCGACGCCTCCATCAATTCAGCGTGCACAGTCACCGCCGTGCAAGCGGACCGCGTTTTTCTCTGCGGCCACCCGTTTCTGAATCTCGGTGACGTCCAGATTCCCATGGCGCGCAGCAGGGTTCTGACCACGCTGTCCTCTGACCTGGCATCCACCAAAATCGTGAACGTCGGCGGCTCGATCGGCACGATCACAGGCGACCACCTCACGGCCGTTACCGGCAAGCTCGGCGCTGCTCCGCCGATGATCCCTCTCGACCTCTCCGTCGCCACTAAAATCGGCGAGAAGAATTTGCATTTCGAAATCATCAATCATCCCAAGCTGACGCCGCTGCTCGTGGCCATCACTGCGTACAACGGTCTGACGCAAAACGCCATCTATGGCGAAGGCACCACACTGCATCTCACCGGCGAAATCCGTCTGCGCGGCCATGCCGCGGTGCAAATCGAAAACACCTACGCGCCTGGGGATGCCTTCGTCCCGGATGGACTGCCTATCGCGATCAGCGTGCAAACTATTTTCACTCGTCTCTTCGTGAACACTTTTGAAGCCCCTGAGGTCGAGCACATCGCCCTGCATGTCGAATCCGTTCCGGGCCGCCAATCCTTCACGGTCGACAGCGCCTGGCTCGAAAAGGGCGAAGCCGCTCCGGGCGAAACGCTGCGCGTGCGCGTCTTGCTGCATCCGTATCGCGGGGCCGACCGCATCGAGGAAACCGCGATACGCGTTCCCGACCAAATCGCGCGCGGTACCACGCTGCGCCTGCTCGTTACCGATGGCGATACGCTCAATCGTGCTTCGCGGGGCTTCGCTTTCAGCGGTTCCAGCGGACCATCCGGCCTGGACCAACTTATCGGCGTGCTGAATCGCGAGCGCCGAAACGATCGTCTATACGTCGGACTCTTTATGCCTTCGCCGAGCATCCTCTGGGAAGACAAAGAGCTGCCCAATATTCCGCTGTCCCAAATAAACGTAATCGACGGGCGTCCTGCGCCTGGCAGCGTGCAAGTCCTGCGCGAGTCCCTCGCCAGCGAATCTTCTGTTCCGCTGGGCGGCCCGGTTTCGGGCGTAATTTCGTTAAACCTGCAAATTCGATAAGGACCAATGCCACCATTCACGAATCAGAAGATGCACTGCTATCACCCTGAGCGTATTCAAACAACATTTGCGATTATTTTTCGATGCTTTTCATTGCTTCTCTATCTCTCTGCTCTCATAACCTCCCCTCTGCTGGCCGAGCACACACGAACCTGGCGGCAAGGCTCTTATGAAGATTTTCTGAAGGGCACACCACACGGCGTGGCTGTACGGAGCGATGGCCGCCTGGAGCTGGCGCCCAAATTTACGCTCATCGCCGATGCGGACGCATCCTATCTCTGGTCACTGCGTGTCGACCCGAAGGGCGCGCTTTACGCCGCCGGCGGCTCTCCCGCAAAAGTGTTCCGCCTGGATGGTAACGGAAGCGGCAAACCCACCACGGTTTTCGAATCCACCGATCTAGTGGCGCAGGCAATCGCCTTTGACGCCAGGGGCACGCTCTATGTCGCTACCTCTCCCGACGGCAAGGTCTATCGCGTTTCCGCGTCGGGTGAAAGAACGGTCTTCTTCGATCCGAAATCGAAATACGTCTGGGATCTCGCTTTCGCTGCGGACGGAACTCTTTACGTCGCAACCGGGGATAAAGGGCAAATCTTCGCCGTTTCTCCGGATGGTAAGGGCGAACTCT
>WNFL01078034.1_pt1 | contig 17812 bp, 18 predicted proteins | sample 5400361 | NCBI WGS metagenome assembly WNFL01 (sample SAMN13153351, study PRJNA577476) | soil metagenome | isolation source: 40 cm soil on Douglas fir-dominated hillslope | place: USA:California | collected 2013-09-17 | reverse complement strand
CTTCGCGGCCTTCTCGATCGCCGCGCAGCCACCGAGAACGATCAGGTCGGCGAGCGAGACCTTTTTGCCCCCGGGTTGCGAAGCGTTGAACTCCTTTTGGATCGCCTCGAGCCTGCGCAGCACCTTCGCCAGCTGCGCCGGCTGGTTGACGTCCCAGTCCTTCTCGGGGCTAAGGCGAATGCGCGCGCCGTTCGCTCCACCGCGCTTATCAGAGCCGCGGAACGTTGACGCCGACGCCCAAGCCGTGGAGACCAGGTCGGAAACGGACAGGCCCGACCCAAGAATTTCTGCCTTCAGAGCGGCAATGTCCTCTTCTCCGATCAGTGGATGATCCAGAGCGGGAATCGGGTCCTGCCACGGCAGCGACTCCTTCGGAACAAGCGGGCCGAGATAACGCGCGATGGGGCCCATATCGCGGTGCGTCAGCTTGAACCACGCCCGGGCAAAGGCGTCAGCGAACTGATCCGGATTCTCGTGGAAGCGCCTTGAAATCTTTTCGTAGACAGGGTCGAGCCGCAAGGCGAGGTCCGTCGTCAGCATGGAGGGAGCGCGACGCTTGGACGTATCGTGCGCGTCCGGCACGGTGTCGGCGCCTGCGCCATGCTTCGGTTTCCACTGATGCGCGCCGGCCGGGCTCTTGGTCAGTTCCCATTCGTAATCGAACAGGTTCGAGAAGAAGTTGCCGCTCCATTTCGTTGGCGTCGTGGTCCAGATGACTTCCAGGCCGCTGGTGATCGCGTCGTCCCCTTTGCCGGTGCCAAATCTGTTCTTCCAGCCGAGGCCCTGCTCTTCTATGGAGGCGGCTTCCGGCTCCGGGCCCATTAGTGACGCGTCGCCCGCGCCGTGGGTCTTTCCAAAGCTGTGACCGCCGGCAATCAGCGCGACGGTTTCTTCGTCGTTCATCGCCATGCGGCCGAAGGTTTCGCGAATATCCTTCGCCGCCGCGAGGGGATCGGGGTTGCCGTTCGGCCCTTCCGGATTCACATAGATCAGGCCCATCTGCACGGCGCCGAGCGGATTCTGAAGATCACGCTCGCCGCTGTAGCGCTCGTCCGCCAGCCACTTGGCTTCGGGACCCCAGTAGATGTCCTCATCGGGCTCCCAGGTATCCGCGCGGCCGCCGCCGAAACCGAACGTCTTGAAGCCCATCGACTCAAGCGCAACGTTGCCCGCAAGGATCATAAGGTCCGCCCAGGAGATTTTCCGGCCATATTTCTGCTTGATCGGCCACAGCAACCGGCGTGCTTTGTCGAGGTTCGCGTTGTCCGGCCAGCTGTTGAGCGGCGCGAAGCGCTGCTGGCCGGCTCCGGCGCCACCGCGGCCGTCGCCGATGCGGTACGTGCCTGCGCTGTGCCACGCCATCCGAATGAATAGCGGCCCGTAGTGACCAAAGTCGGCCGGCCACCAATCCTGCGAGTCCGACATCAGAGCATGAAGATCATTGATAACGGCGTTCAGGTCGAGGCTCTTGAATTCCTTGGCGTAGTCGAATGTCTCGCCCATCGGATCGGACAGGGTCGAATGCTGGTGGAGAACCTTTAGATTCAGCTGGTTCGGCCACCAGTCTCGGTTCGTGCGCGCGTGGGTTCCGGTGATCGGGCACTTGCTTTGGCTTGTCATGTTCTTCCCGTCGCGTTCTACGCTCTCCATGGGCGCGCCATTACGCTGGCGTTAGGCGAGTGCAGACAAGAAGCGCGCGGCATAGACCGCGGCGATCGCCCATGAAGAGACGAGCAGCGTCGTCAGCAATGCGCCGGACATGTGTCCGCCGACTGGCGGCGGCAGGTTGACTGCGCATTTTTTTTCAAGCGGCACTTTGTTCTTCCGGGTCAGAGAGGGGGAGGGATCAAAATAGGTCATGGCAGTCTCCCGTCGGATGAAGGTTGCGGTTCACGCTCAAATGGTGCCATCGCCTTGCAGCTCCTCGGTCGAGATCAACCCCCACATGTCGGGGAACTCACCCATCTTCGCGGAGAAGCCCACGACCATGAACTTCGACTCGGCACCGTAGGTCGTTCCGCGATGGACGACGTAGACGAACATCTTCTCGTCGAGATAGTGGCACTCACCTATCGCGAGGAGCGGCTCGGCTATTTCATCGGCGCTGTCAGTGCCTTCCAGAAGTGCGGCGCCGATCGCATTCGCCGCGTCCTCTGACTTGCAAATGAATTGCGTGGTCTCGGCGCGGGCCGGAATGGCAAATGCGAGGCACAGGCCAAAGGCTGAAAGCAAGATCCGCTTGAACATTGGCGCCTCCTTCACGACGACTGCGATCGAAGGTAGGCGCCTTCTTGCTTTGTGCCTATTGAACGATGGTATTTCGATGCCGCGGTTAACGTCCTCGGATCGATACCAAAGTTTAATGAATGGCTGCGAATCCGTCGGGGCTGCAGTCTACGCCGCTTGGTGGATCCGGCGAGGGCGAGGCAAAACCTTCAGCATGGCTTCGAGCGAGGCTCGCGCGCGTTCGGCGGTCAGCGTGTCGACGGTAACCTCGACCGTCTCCGTTTCGAGCGCGTGACGAATCTTCGCCAGCGTGATCCGCTTCATATGGGGGCAGAGATTGCACGGCCGCACGAAGGACACATCGGGGTATTCCACTGCGACATTGTCGCTCATGGAGCACTCGGTCAGGAGCACGACGCGCCTTGGGCGCCGTTCCGCCACATAGGAGATCATCCCTGACGTGGAGCCGGCGAAGTCAGCTTCGTCGATAACCTCCGGCGGGCATTCCGGATGAGCGAGTACCACGATGCCGGGGTTGGCGGTGCGTAGCTCGCGGATGTCGCCGGCCGAAAAGCGCTTGTGCACTTCGCAATGGCCCTGCCAGGCGATGATGTTGACGTGGGTCTGTCTGGCAACGTTCCGCGCGAGATATTCATCCGGGACCATGATCACTGTGTCCACGTAGTGGAACTCGGCGATCGCCTCGACGATATCGACGGCGTTTGCGGAGGTACAGCAAATGTCGGCCTCCGCCTTCACCTCGGCCGAGGTGTTGACGTAGGCGACGATCGGCAGCCCGGGATACACCTTCCGAAGCTGGCGAATGTCCTCGGCCGTGATCGAGGCCGCAAGCGAGCATCCGGCGCGCGGGTCTGGGATCAAAACCTTTTTCTCGGGCGACAGGATCTTGGACGTCTCGGCCATGAAATGTACGCCCGCCTGGACGATGATCTTCGCGTCGGTCTTCGCCGCTTCGCGCGCGAGCTGGAGCGAATCGCCGACGAAATCCGCGACGCAATGGAAGATTTCCGGCGTCATGTAATTATGGGCAAGAATGACGGCGTTCTTCTTGCGTTTCAGCGCATTGATTGCCGCAACGTCGGGAGCGAAAACCGCCCATTCGATCTCGGGCACGACGCTTGCGATCTTTGCATACAGCGGTGCGGTCGCAGCAGCAATTTCGCGGATACAGGTTGCGGGTTCCATGGAGACCTCCAACACGCCGATCCTTTCGACGTTGGCATAGTGCGATGGGGATGCATTGAAGGCTTGCCTAAATCGCGGGTGCTTGGGAAATTCCGGCGATTTCTCATATGACGTTCTCGAATATTGCCAGTGTGGTCGGGCCATTTCGTGACGCGCGCGATATCGTCGTGGGTCTCCTCTCACTGCGCGGACTGTCTCGGTCAGCCGAGCATTGACCGGTCTCAGCCAAAGGCAAATTTCTCGCGCAGCGCTTTCTTGTTGATTTTACCAATGCTTGTTTTCTCGAGGCTCTGTGCCAGCAGGATGCGCTCCGGGACGGCAAGCTTCGAAATCGCGCCGTGCTCGGCACAATTCAGGATGTAAGCGTGGATGTCGTCCGACGACGTTCCGGCATGGTCCTCTTTGAGCACAACGAGCGCCAACGGGCGCTCGCCCCATTTCGGATCTGGCGTTCCGATAACGGCGGCTTCCGCGACTGCCGGGTGATGGAGGATGATGTTTTCCAGCGCGAGGGAAGAAATCCATTCTCCACCACTCTTGATCACGTCCTTCATGCGATCGGTGATGTGAAGGGCGCCCTCGTGATCCACTTTCCCGATATCGCCGGTGTGCAAATAGCCGCCCGACCAGAGCGTTTCTGATGCCTCGGGATTCCCGAGATAGCTTTGGGTCAGCCATGGCGCCCGGACGACGATTTCTCCGGGTGCCTCGCTGTCGCGCCCGCTCGCATCGATCGTGCGCAATTCCACGAACGGAATTGGAAGTCCCGCCTCGGCGCGGACGACCGCTTCGTCCTGATACTCCACATTAGATTTCAACAATGAAATCGTCAGCACCGGACCTGTCTCGGACATCCCGTAGCCGCCGAACACGTCGATGCCGCGCGCAAGCGCCGCCTTCGCGAGGCTGACGGGCAAGGCGGCTCCGCCGACAAGAATCTTCCAACCGGAAAGGTCGGCACTTTTCGCGGAAGGAGCGGCAAGCATCATCTGCAAGATCGTTGGTACGCAGTGTGAGATGGTCACGCCCTCCTTTTTCTTCAGCGCCAGCAGGTTGTCCGGCGAGTAGCGGCCTGGATAGACCTGCTTGAGGCCTGCCATGGTGGCGACGTAGGGCAGTCCCCAGGCGTGCGAGTGGAACATCGGCGTGATCGGCATGTAGACGTCATCGCGATCGAGCCTGCCGTGGCGCGACTGTAAGGCGAGCGCGGCGATCATCGAAAACGTGTGGAGCACGATCTGCCGATGGCTGAAATAGACACCTTTGGGATCACCCGTCGTCCCCGTCGTGAAGAATGTCGTGGCAGGCGTGTTCTCGTCGAGATCAGCAAAAGCATGGTCCTGCGGGCTTGACTCGACGAGGTGCTCATATTCGGCGACAAAAGGAGCAGGACTCTCCGGTGCATCACGATCGCTGATCAGCACGTAGCGTTTGACCGTTTCGAGCCGGTCTTTGATGACGGAAATGATAGGCAGCGCGCGTGCTTGGTTGATGGTGAAGGCAATCTGCTCCGGCGATAGGCGGACATTCACGGTGAGAAGGACTGCTCCCATCATCGGGACCGCGAAGAAGCCTTCGAGATAGCGATGGCTGTCCCAATCCATGATCGCGACGACGTCGCCTTGTTCAATCCCCAGTCCTGCAAGGCCGTTCGCGAGTTGGCCGACGCGGCGTGCGAGATCCCGGTACGTCTGACGTTTCACGTCCCGGTAGACGATCTCGCGCTCGGGCGCGTAGACGACGCCGGCCTCGAGCAAGTGCTTGATGAGGAGCCGGTAAGGGTAGGCCGAGGGAGTTGCCGGATCGAGGCTGTGGGCAAGGCCGATCGCCGTCCGGTCTCTCTGGAAGTTGGCTTCGGACGATTGAAGCATGGTCATGCACCTCCACACCGCTCAGGCCATGCTGGGCCGGACGAAGGGATAAAAGATCGATGAACCTCGTGAAGCGCCCCGCTCGCCAGCCCAGGACCGGCTTGAGGAGCAAGGACCGGCCGCGGAACTAACAAGCGGGGATAGAGCGAGCGAAGGTCAACCGTTCGACTTCATTCGAATCGAGACCCCGCTCGCGGAGAGATTGAACTTGAGGCCTTGCTGAGTCGTGTGGACATGGATGACGACGCCATTCTGATTCTGCAGTGCGACGACCGATCCACCTCCGGCAATCGTGGCTCCGACTCCGGCTGCGACATAGTTCCCGGACAATTGCTGTGGGCTCGTCATGTTGTAGACCTCGCCGGAACCCTCGACGCTCGCTGCACCGACGTCCACGATGCTGAGGCCGTCCATCGAAAAGCGATATTTCTTACCTTTGAAATCGAGCGTTCCGTCGCCCCAACTGTATCCGACACCGACCGCGACGGCGCCGCCGCTGAAGGCGATCGTGCCGGAAGGGCTGCGATCCTGAGCAAGCGCCATCGGCCCGATCGCTAGCATCATGACCGCCAACGCCAGCTTGCCGTTCAATCTACGCATGAAAATTTCTCCTTTGCATTAGTTCGATCTAACGACCGCGTTTCCTTGATCGCTGAAGGCAAGATGCCTGAGAACGGTACGAAGCTCTTTGCCATTACGGAGCTGTTTTGGAGATTCGAACGCCTATCTGCGGGTCACGCTGTAGTGGATCTGACTTGGCGCGGATGGCGAGTCGACCATCACGACGGCGAGTGCCGCGAGAGCGAAACTGAGACCGAGCGCGCCCAAATACTGCCGATGATCGAGCAGTAGGATGGTCCACCCGAACACGATCGGTGCGGCAAGCGCGACACCCCAAGACCGGGAGCTCGGGAACGCGAGCAGGGCCGCCGCGAAAATCTGAACAAGCCCAAGGGTACGGTAAGAGGTCTTGGGAATGTCCCAGCGCTCATATATCTCGCGTATGCGACGAAACGGTCCAAGATTGGCGAAACTGGCGAGGGCGAAGATCCCGGCATTCAACCAGGCGGCGGCGGCTGGAACAGAAATTCCGAACATCCCAAGCTCCGTTAGGACCGGTCTTGCGTCGGTCCGCCTCCATACATCGTCCGTCAAAGGCAAGGGGGAGAGGACGATTATGAACGCTACGATGTCAGCATGCTGGGGGACGCGTCCCCATTCTCTCACCGATGTGCGGTGATTTTTCCAATCCGCATCCGTTCACGGCGCTCGACCTTCGCGGACATTGCTTGCCTCGCATGAATGTCCCAACAGCGTCCGGTTCGAACCAGATGTTTTTCCTGAGGTCGAATAGTTTTCCACGCGCCTCGGAGTTGCGTGGACGAAATGCGCCCGACGATTTCTTTGAACAACTGACGGCGAAGAACTCATGTGCGTCGCCGTCCTTCCCATGTTATTCGCAGGGCTCTTGCGGGCGCAGAATGGCGCCCACGCGGAAATGCCTGAGGCCGCATCGGGGGCCGAGTCCTGCTCCGTAGCGGCCGAGTACGGTGCGTCCCAGGAAGAGAGCCGCTGGTTCGGTCGGATCGGAATTCTCGGCGCCCTTTACGATTCCCATGCCAGAATCGCGGCGAGCGGGAGCGTCATCCCGCGCGCCACGGCAAACGTTAGTGATGATGTCACAGTAATTTTCGACGTCGGTTACGAGATAACGAAGAATCTCTCCGTGCTCTTGATGGCAGGTGTGCCTCCGAAGCCGACCGTGACCGGTGAAGGCGCGGTCTCATCCCTCGGTGAACTCGGCAAGGTCCGCTACGGTCCTGTGATATTGACCGGCACCTATGGCTGGCAGTGGGGCGCTTTTCGGCCGTATGGAGGAATTGGAGCCGCCTACGCCATCATCCTCAACGATTTCGACGGGGCAGTCTCGGAACTTCATGTCCACAACAATTGGGGACTCGTCCTACAGGCGGGAATAGAGTACCGGCTGAGCAGACGCTGGGACCTGTTCGTCGACTATAAGCGACTCTGGCTCGACGTGAAGGCGGAAGGATTTCTTGCCAATGGAGCGCCGGTTCGGGCCCTCGTGACGCTGGACCCTCATCTGATTTCGTCAGGCGTCAAGTTCCATTTCTAACCCGGTCGGAGGGCGCCCATGGGCGAAACGCAAGCTCAAGTGACGGTTACAGACAGCGGCACGCGATACGCGCTGGCCGTGACCGCCGGCCGCCATGTTCTCACCGCCGACGAGCCGCTATCGCAGGGCGGTCGGGACGCAGGGCCCTCGCCGTATGAATACATTTTGTCCGGACTTGGAGCATGTACGCTCATTACGATGCGGATGTACGCAGACCGCCACAAATGGCCGCTCAGCCGCGCGAAGGTCGAGCTGTGGCACGAGAAGGTTCCGGCAACCGGCGGTGCGCCAACATCCGATCGTTTCCGCCGGATCATTTATCTCGAAGGCGAGCTGATCGAAGAGCAACGGTCGAGGCTACTTCAGATCGCCGAGCATTGCCCCGTGAGCGAGACACTGCGCCGCACATCGAGCGTCGACATCACGCTCGCAGAACTCTCGACGAGGGCGACATAGAACGTCGCGAGTGGGCGCCTGCTTGCGTCTGATTCGGGCGAAACGTTCCAACCGGCACCGTTTCGAACAAGATGTATTTCCTTGGGCGCACTACGTGTTTGCGCGACAACGAGCGTCTGTGGAGACAATGCCCGCGACGTACACTTTATTGCCGATGAACGAGTCCGAGCTTGTAACCCGGCGTGCCATCATGGGCTCGCTCGCATTCGTCGCTCTCGCAACATTCTTTCCGGTGCCCAGAGCGCGCGCTGCGGATGAGGCGGAAGCTTTCGTACGATCCAACATCGACAAAAGCTATGCGATCCTTAACCAGAACGCGTCAAACAGGCAGGCGGAATTCCACGCGCTGCTCCTATCCATCGTGGACACGAGGCGCATTGCGTTGTTTACGCTCGGCCCCTATACGCGCGGCCAATCGCAACCCGAGCTGGACGCGTTCATCGCCGCATTCACGGACTATCTGGTCGCCGTCTACAAACGCGGGCTTAATGTCTACAGAGGCAGGATCCTAGAGGTGATCGGCTCGACCGAGCGTGCGCCCGGCGATGTGATCGTCAACGCCGTTGTTGACGGTCAGCAGGCTTCAAAAACGCACATCGATTTCCGGGTGCGCCGGCAGCCTGGCGGCGCACCGATGATCACGGATTTGCAGGTCGAAGGTGTCTGGCTTGCCTTGAGCCAGCGTGAGGAATTCATCGCCTATCTGCAGCAGCACCATGGCAGCATCGCGGAGCTTTCCTCCGAACTGCAAAGGAAAGCTGAACAGATGCGGTCTGAATCGAGAAAAACGAACGGGGAATCGTCGGCCGAGCGTGCGAAATGAAAATCAGAAAGAGTCCGGATTGGAAAAATCCGCGTCCGTTCTTACCAGCAATCTCGCTCCATTTTCGGCATTATCCGGTGAGTTCATCGTCCTTCTCCCTCCCCCCTCGATAGGACGATGTTTTGGGCGGACCAGTCCCCCCCGGCTGGTCCGCCCTTTTTTTCGCAGCAACGAAGAATGGGTGACCCCATGAACGTGCTCGATTTCCAGAAGATGAAAGACGACGACCGCAAGATCTCGATGGTCACTTGCTACGACTATTCGAGCGCGCGCGCTGTGGCGGCGTCGAACATCGATTGCATTCTCGTCGGCGACAGCCTTGCCATGACGATGCATGGCTACTCCACCACGCTTTCGGCCACGGTCGAGATGATGGCCCTGCACACGGCCGCGGTGGCCAGAGGAGCGGGCACGAAGTTCATCGTCGCCGACTTACCGTTCCTGTCCTATCGCAAGGGCCTCGGCTCCGCGATGGATGCGGTTCAGGAGCTGATGAGGGCCGGAACGAACGCTGTAAAGCTCGAGGGTGTGCGGGGGCATGCAGATATCGTAAGGCAAATTGTCGATTCGGGCGTGCCCGTCATGGGCCATCTCGGCCTCACGCCTCAATCGGTCAATCTTCTCGGCGGCATGAAGGTGCAGGCCCGAAACAAGGCGGCCGTCGAGATCCTCGCCGCGCAAGCGAGCGAGCTCGAAAACGCTGGGTGTTTTGCGCTGGTGCTCGAATGCGTGCCTTCCGAAGCTGCGAGGAAGCGATCGGAATCGGAGCAGGGGCGTATGTGAGCGGGCAGGTGCTCGTCTACCAGGACGTGCTCGGGCTCAATCCGGGTTTCAAGCCTAAGTTCCTGAGAAGCTACGCGAACGCGTTTGAGGTCATTCACGCCGCACTCGATGCTTTCGATCACGACGTCAAGGCCAAGAGGTTTCCCTCCGAAGGAGAAACCTATTTCGAGGCCGCTCCTCACGAAGGCAAGCTGCGCATGGCCGGATAAAGCGGCAACCTACGCCCTAATACTTTGGTGTAGGTCTGCGAACGCTAACCGGCATACCGCCATACCACCGTGCAATAGATTCACCGGCACGCCTGTTCCATCGTTCTGACGCATCCGACTGGATGGGAGACGGACGATGATGGAATATGATGTAGAAACACTGGATTCATGTGGGACAAACGTCGCGCTTTCGCCCGTGTGCGCGCCTGGACATGCGGTTTCAGGGCGACACCCGGAGCACCCCAATCGCATCTCTTCCGAGGTGACTCGAATCCTTGACGACATACGCCGCGCGGTGCAGCGCAGCCCCCAAGAGGCGCGACCGGCCGCCTTGCGTCTGGTGACGCTTCTGGGTTCGCCCGAGAGCGGCGAAAGGCCGAGCGCTCGCGGCGGTCTGGCCCCTTGGCAAAAGCGCAAAATCGATCGGTACGTGAGAGGAAACCTCAATCGCCCGCTGAAAGCGGGCGATCTGGCGGAACAGCTTTCCCTCAGTGCGGGCCACTTCAACCACGCGTTCAAAGAGACGTTCGGAGAGTCTCCCCACGCGTACATCGTTGGTTTGAGATTGGAGATGGCGCAAGAGCTGATGCTGTCGACGGCCGACCCGCTCTGCCAGATCGCGTATGCCTGCGGTTTCGCAGACCAATCGCATTTCAAGAAAGCGTTCCGACGCGGTGTGGGCCAGACCCCAAACGCGTGGCGCCGCCACAACCTCACCGAGGCACAGGCGCTGGCAATTGGGCGAATCGCAATCGGCGCTCGCTGAGTGATCCATCAATCCGTCGTCATTGTCACGAGCCATTGCCGGAGAGAGTGCCGATGATCGAACGCCGACCATTCAACAAGCTCGCAGGAGAAGATCACGGCTGGCTGAAGGCCAAGCACCACTTTTCCTTTGCTGACTACGACGACCCCGCGCGAATGGGCTGGGGCACGCTGCGCGTCTGGAACGACGACGAGATCGCGCCCAACACGGGCTTTCCGGCGCACCACCACGCAAACATGGAAATCGTGACGTACGTCCGGGAGGGCGCGGTGACGCACAAGGACAGTCTCGGCAACGAAGGTCGAACCGAGGCCGGTGACGTCCAAGTGATGAGCGCAGGCACCGGCATCCGACACGCCGAGTATAACCTGGAAGGGCAGCCGACGCGGATCTTCCAGATCTGGATCATACCGAGCTCCAATGGCGGGCCACCCGCTTGGGGGTCGCAACCCTTCCCCAAGGCCGACCGTTCCGGGCGCTTGGTGACGCTCGCGAGCGGCTTTAACGACGACGATGACGCACTGCCGATCCGCGCCCGGGCCCGCGTACTCGGCGCCACGCTGAAGGTGGGCGAGACCGTCGAATATGCGCTTGGCGAACGACGTCATGGCTATCTCGTGCCCGCATCAGGCGCCGTCGAGGTCAACGGCGTGCGGATCGATGCCCGCGACGGCGCCGCCATCAAAGACGTCGCGATCGTCAGGATCATAGCGATCGAAGATTCAGAGGTCGTAATGGTCGACGCGCCATAGGGCAGGTCGGCCGCGCCCCGCACAAGACCATCAAGGAGAGAATTATGTCGAAGGTTCTTGTCCTCTACTACTCGTCCTACGGCCATGTCGAAACGATGGCGCACGCTGTTGCTGAGGGGGCGCGCCAGACTGGTGCGCATGTTGACATCAAGCGCGTGCCGGAGCTGGTACCCGATTCTATCGCGCGCAACTCGCACTACAAGATCGATCAGGTCGCGCCTATTGCGAAAATTGAAGAGCTCGCCGAATACGACGCGATCGTCGTCGGCGCGGGTACGCGCTTCGGACGATTGCCGTCACAAATGGCAAATTTTTTGGATCAAGCCGGTGGGCTTTGGTCGCGTGGAGCATTGCACGGTAAAGTCGGCGGCGCGTTTACCTCGACTGCTACGCAGCATGGCGGCCAGGAGACGACACTGTTTTCGATGATTACCAATCTCTTGCACTTCGGGATGGTGGTTGTCGGGCTCGATTACGGCCATGCTGGGCAGATGACGCTTGGCGAGATTACCGGCGGTTCGCCCTACGGTGCCTCGACGATCGCTGGAGGCGATGGCTCGCGGTTGCCGACCGCGAACGAGCTCCAGGGAGCCCGCTACCACGGTCGCAAGATTGCGGAGACCGCAAACAAGCTGCATGGCTAATTTCGCTCGGGCTTCGCCGGCGGTAACGCCGTTATGTCGAACCCATTTATGGTCGGGTTCGACAAACCAAGGCGCTAGTACATCATACCTTCGTAGGATAGAGCTTCCCCGCCCTTTCCGTACTATTGCACCGTTGGTTCGACGCAAGGAACGGGGTAAGTCCATGACGTACCATCAAGCTCTCAGGTCCGAGACGCGGCCGTCGATGCCTTGGCTTGGTTCCGCTGCCGACTCAGCGATTCTCGACGGGAAGGAAATCCTGCTGCCGGTTCCTGTCTATGCGCGCGGCGGATTCGCGCCCTGGCAGAAGCGCCGCCTCGAAGCCTATCTCACGCAGAATCTGGAACACTCCGTCGGTATCAAGACTCTGGCCGGGATGGTTTCGCTGAGCGCGAGTCGTTTCTGCCGGGCCTTCAAGCGGAGCTTCGGCAAGACACCGCACGCCTATCTCGTCGGTTTGCGTGTCGAGCGCGCCAAGCAAATGATGCAGTCCACGGCCGAGCCGCTCAGCCAGATCGCGCTCGCCTGCGGATTGGCCGATCAAGCCCATCTCTGCATGATCTTCCGCCGCTGCGTCGGCGTCGCTCCGAGCGCGTGGAGACGCCTGCACCAAGGGGCATGAAAACAAGGCATCAAGGAAGCTGAAGGTAAAAGGACTGCATCAAGACGGGGGCAGATCGTGCGTGTATCATTGAACCAGGCGCCATCATTCCTCGGCGACGCCTTAGCTCCCACCCTTCAGCGCTGCATTGAGACACGCGATCAGCGCCTCGCTGTCGAAGGGCTTGTGAAGCACGCACACGGCTCCTGCCTTCTTGGCTCGGGCTTCGGTGGTGGCGTTGGGATAAGCCGTTATGAAAATGACCGGCACCATGTTCCCTCTGGCCTGCAATTGTGCTTGCAGCGCGAGGCCATCCATCTTCGGCAACTGAACATCCGAAATGATGCAAGACGATTTGTCAGCCAAATCCGATTTCAGGAAGTCTTCCGCTGATGCGAAGGTATGGACCGCATAGCCGTGAGATCGCAATAGCCGGCGGATGGCGTCGCGCAGCAGTTCGTCATCGTCTACGACTGAGATTATCGGGGAGGCCACGAGCTTTCCTTCGAACCGTCGACATACGGATAGACATATGTCCGGTGCCTGCAATCGTGCACCAAGACATTGGATTGCGAGAATCATACTTAAGTATGGCCGGGACGCTTTGGGTTAACGCCCAGGGCCTCGGCCATTCGCACCAGATCAGCGAGCGATGCGGCGCCCATTTTTCTCATGACATGGCCGCGGTGAATTTTAACCGTGATTTCGCTCAAGCCCACTTCGGCGGCAATCTGTTTGTTCATCAGACCGGAGACCACGAGGGTCATGATCTGCTGCTCGCGCGTGCTGAGCGAGTCGAAGAGGCGGCGCAGCTCGGAGGTTGCGTTATCTTCCTCCCGCCTTCTGCGGTCGCGCTCGAGGGCGGCGGCAACCGCTTCCAGCATGTCTTGGTCGCGGAAAGGCTTCGGCAGGAAGTCGACCGCGCCCGCCTTCATGGCCCTGACGGTCATCGGAATGTCGCCATGGCCGCTGATGAAGACGATCGGTACACGGATATTGGCCTTCGCCAATTCGGCCTGGAGATCGAACCCGCTCAGGCCGGGCATGCGCACGTCCAATACCAGGCAGCTCGGCACATCGGGAAGCTTGGCTTGCAGCAGCTCCTGGGCGGAGGCGAAGGTCTCGACGCGATGGCCGACCGAGCGGAAGAGCATCCGCATGGCGTCCCGCATCATCGAATCGTCATCGACGACGAGGACGATGGATTGCGGGTCGGACGGCGCTCGGACGCTCATCCAATTGCTACCTGCGTCGCAGAAGCAAATAAAATCGGCACGCCGCCACCGCAGCTTTCGAGCATTGCACTTCAATCGCGTTCTAAAGAGACGGGCGGCACGTTCCCGGTTGAACGTCGCGATGTCAACGGTCTGGGTGTGCCGGCAATCGCTGCCGGAGGGTCGCCGGGAGACCGCCAAAAACGCCTAAGAAAAGGGCGCAGATCAGACCACAAAATCAGTTGCTTAGACGCAGTCCGGCTCAACTTGCACGGGTTAACGGGAAATGGTGTGTTGGCGGCGACAACCCGCCGCAAAACGGGGGAATGTGATGGGCGCTCAGCGTCATAACGGCCGTCGCGCGGTCTTGTTCGTGCTTTGCGCCGGCACGCTTCCGCTCTTTCCCGGTGCTGCGGCGGCAGCCGACGCCGACAGCCCCGCGGTGACGACGTTGGCGGAAAGCGCGACGGCTTCGTCGAGCCAGACGGAGCAGGTCACCATCACGGGCACGCGCCTTCGCCCCGCGCAGACGCAATCGGCACAGGACTTACATATCTACGAACTGCCGCGCATCGAACAGAGCGGCCAATCCACGGTCACGGATTTCCTCGCCACCCTTCCCGAAGTCTCGCTCAATTCCGTCGAATCCACCAATGGCGGGACGACGGTTCGCGTGCGAGGAGCCATTCGTGGCTCGGTGCTGGTTCTGATCAATGGGCGGCGCATCCAGCCCGTAACGGGTGGAGTGGCGCCGTTCGGCTTCTTCGATCTGAATACGATTCCGCTGGCGCTGGTCGAGCGCATCGAAGTGCTCCCCTCCGGCTCTTCGGCGATCTATGGCGGCGACGCGCTGGCCGGCGTCGTCAACGTTGTGCTCCGCTCGGACTTCACGGGCGTGGAGGCTGAAGCCGGTTACAAATGCAGCGTTTCCATCATGGGGACGTACAGCGATCGCAGTCCGTTGTTTGGGCGCGACCGCGATATCACCGCAAATCCGGACCTTCGGCGCTTCGGCGGCCCGAATCTCGGGACCCAAATACTCGGGGTGCCCGCGACGGTGACATCGGTGTCTGGCAATCTGCCCGGTCTCAACTCCAGCTTGGCCGCCGTGCCGATCGGCAGCACCGGCGTTGGATTGACGCCGTCTAGTTTCGCCGCCACGGCCGGAACGCAGAACACGGGTTCGTTCAACCGCTACCAGTCGCTGATCCCCGAGGCCCATCGTGGCGGCGTTTTCGCCAGCGCAAATTACCGGTTCGGGAGTGCTCTCGAGGTTTTCGCCGAGATGCTGGGATCGGCCTACAAGTTCAATGAGGTGAGCACCCCGCCTTTTGTGCAACTGATGAACCTGCCCGCATCGAACGCCTTCAATCCTTTCGGTACGGCGGTGCGCATTTCCGGCGTCGTCCAGGGCGCAGAGAACTTCTCTAAGTTTACCTACAATGAGGATTTCCTGCGCCCGCTCGTCGGCGCGCGCGGCACATTCGCCGGATGGGATTGGGAAGTCACAGCCCTGACCGCACGCGACAAGGGCTCGCTTATACTCCACGGTCAGACCAATACCCCACTGCTGAACGCGGCGTTCGCTTCCTCCAATCCGGCCACCGCGCTCAACCCCTTCATCGACGGTCCGTGGGGGAGCGCGTCTCAGCTCGCCTCGATCTATTCCAATACAAGCATCACCAGTTACAAGGCCGATTCGAACATCGTGAACGGCTTTGTCCGCGGCTCGCTGTTCATGCTCCCCGGTGGACCACTCGATGCCGTGGTTGGCGGCGAATACGAGGACAGCACCCTCAAGCGCAACTTCGATGCAAGTCGCAATGCGAAATCGGGGTTCGCGGAATTGCGTGCTCCCGTCGCGATGGTGATGACCGAAAGCGGCGCGGAGCGCGAACTGCTTACGCTGCAAGGCGCGGTCCGTTACGACGATTACAGCGATTTCGGCTCGCAGACGACATGGCAGGCCGGTATCGAGCTTCGCCCGACGGACAGCATTCTGCTGCGCGGCACGCATGCCACCGCCTTCAAGCCGCCTACTCTGTACAACCTCGGTGCACCGGTCACGAGTGCTCCGCTGGCCGTGCAGGATCCGCTGAACGGCAATCAGACTGTCGTGGTTCCGGCGTCAACCGGCGGAACTTCCGATCTCAAGCCCACGACCGGCACATCGACCACGGCCGGCCTCGTCTGGTCTCCGCGGCGCGTGCCTGGTCTCAACCTTTCGCTGACGGATTGGCACCTTCGCATCGACAATTCGATCAGCCTTCCGCAGCCGCAATTCGTCATCAACAATGCGAACCTTTATCCCGGCCGCGTTACGCGCGCGCCCGCTCCGCCAGGACAAGTCGGACAGATTACCTCAGTGAACTCTTCCTATGTGAACTTCGGCACGATGCGCGAATCCGGCATCGATGCGAATATCGAATACAGCTTTGCGACGGAATTCGGCGTCTTCACACCCGCGATCGCCTTGACCTACATGACGGAATACAAAGGCGCGAGCACGGCCGGCGCCCCTGTGGTGAACCGCCTTTCGCGCGCGAATAGCGACCTGAACTTTGCGCCACGGTGGAAGGGCACGGCGTCCATCGGCTGGGCTCCGGATGGTCCTTTCAAACTATGGCTCGCCGGACGCTATATCGGTCAGTACCAGGACTATACGCCGCCGCGCACGATCGGCGATATCTGGTACTATGATGCGACGCTCGAGATCGATATTGTGCGCGCGCTCCATGTGACCCCCCCGCTCGTCAATGGCATCAAGCTGCTGGTGAGCGCGACCAACCTCGCCGACACGCTGCCGCCCTATTCCACCTATTTCCGCGGCTACGACCCCGAGAACTACGATCTTGTCGGGCGAACAATTTTCGTGCGCCTTCAATTCCAGACCTGATGAGCACAGCGAGACACATTGCATTTTGTCTCACGCTGGCCGGCATGCTGTCGCTTTGGTCCGCGCAGGCACAGGCGCTCGATCCCGCGCTCGACATGAACCAGTACGCACACACCGCATGGAAAATCCGCGACGGGTTTTCCACAAGCGTCATTACCAGCTTTGCTCAGACGCCTGACGGCTATCTTTGGCTCGGGACGGGGGCGGCGGGTTTGATGCGCTTCGACGGCGTACGGAACAGCCCGTGGCAGCCGCCACCGGGCACATCTCTCCCTGATAATCGCGTTCGGGCTTTGCTTGCATCCCGCGACGGCACGCTCTGGATCGGAACAACCGGAGGGCTCGCAAGCTGGAGCGGTGGCAAATTTCGAACCTATCCGCAATTCGCCGGCGGTTTGGTCAATGCGCTCATTCAAGACCGAGAAGGAACGGTCTGGGTTGGCGCCCTGATGCCATCCGGGGGAATTCTCTGCACCATCCGTGATACCGGCGCCGCTTGCGATGGCGCGGACGGTAAGTTCGGCGCGTCCGTAACCTGTCTGTATGAAGACGATAAGGGGACCTTGTGGGCAAGGGCACCGAACGGGCTGTGGCGATGGAAGCCCGGACCGCCGAAGCTGTACCCGTTACCCGATACGGCGAGCCTCCAATGCCTGGCTGAGACGGCCACTGGTGCAATCCTGATGAGCACGTCAACCGGAACCCGGCAGCTCATCGACGGCAAATTGGAGCCGTTTCCACTTCCGGCAATACCGCCAGGCTCATTCGGGTCGGAATCTTTCCGGGATCGGGATGGCGCCCTCTGGATCGGAACCTCGGGCAGTGGATTGTTGCATGCCCACGCAGATCGCATGGATCAATTTGGCCGTCCCGATGGTCTCTCCGGGGCCCCCGTTGGAAGGCTGTTCGAAGACCAGGAAGGTAACATCTGGGTCGCGACCAGTGAGGGAATCGATCGGTTTCGCGCGCTGCCCGCCGTGACCTACGCGGCGCGCCAAGGCCTGTCGGAAAACGTGGCCTCGGTGCTCGCGGACAAGGACGGAAGCACCTGGATCAGCACAGCCGCGGGATTGTATCGCTCGCGCGATGGGCGCTTGTCCGCTTACCGCGCACGAGGCGACCGGTCGCCGGCACGAGCCTCTTCGTCATCACTTTCGCTCCCTGAAGTCATCATCGAGGACCTGCCGACACGAGGAGCATCGCTCTTTCAGGACAGCCATGGCCGCAT
>WNFL01412965.1_pt1 | contig 17816 bp, 13 predicted proteins | sample 5400361 | NCBI WGS metagenome assembly WNFL01 (sample SAMN13153351, study PRJNA577476) | soil metagenome | isolation source: 40 cm soil on Douglas fir-dominated hillslope | place: USA:California | collected 2013-09-17 | reverse complement strand
TTCAAAGCAAATTGCAAAATGACGAGGCCCTGGCGGTCGCCTATGAATACACCTATAACGGCAAGGTGTACAAAGTAGGCGAACTAACGGAAGACTATTCGAATAAGCCTCCCAAAGACGTTGTTTTTTTGAAATTGCTTCGGCCACGGAAGATCAGTGTTAAAGACCCCGCCGGGACAATTGTCCCCACCTGGAACCTGATGATGAAAAACATCTACAATCTCAACGTGACGCAGCTCACGCGGGAAGGGTTCCAGTTGCGGGTGATATACCGCGACGACAAGACCGGCATCGATAATCCTCAGTTGCAGGAAGGTCCCCCGGAGGTTCGCTCGAAACAATTGATCGAAGCGTTGGGTCTGGACCGCCTGAATCCCTACAACGACCCGCAGCCCGATGGAAATTTTGATTTTGTCGATAAACTCACCATCAACACGGAAACGGGAACGATCATTTTTCCTTATCTCGAACCCTTTAACAATGGATTGCGGAATTTATTCAGTGCTGCAAATGTGACGGACCCCTCTCAACGCAGTTTCCTGATCAATAAATATGTGTACGACACGTTATATCACACGACGCAGGCGGAAGCGGCACTCGTCGCCACAAAGAATAAATTCTGGATTGTAGGATCGTTCAAATCAGGATCGGGAAAGGACATTATCATCCAGGGATTCAATATTTCACCAGGATCGGTAAAAGTATATGCCGGCGGTACACCGCTCCGCGAAGGGACCGATTTTACGGTAGACTATACGTTTGGAAAAGTGACGATCCTGAACGAAGGGATTCTGAGTTCCGGCAAGAACATTAGCATCACCTACGAGCAGCAAGACCCCTTTGCCTTTCAGACCCGATCGCTGGTGGGCACGCGACTGGATTACAAGTTAAGTGACGACGTCAACATCGGGGGCACGTTTTTGTACTACAATGAACGGCCGCTTATTTCCCGCAATCTCATTGGAACCGAGCCGGCCCGAAACATGATGTACGGCCTGGACCTGAACGTGAAAAAGAATTCGCGCCTTCTTACAAAGGTCGTCGATGCCCTTCCCTTTCTTCAAACCAAAGAACCTTCCAGTGTAACGTTCAATGCCGAATTCGCTCAGCTTTTGCCTGGCACTTCCAATGTGGTGCAAGGCCAGGGGACGTCCTTCATCGATGATTTTGAAAACACCGCTACACCCTACAGTCTGATCAACCCGATTGGCTGGAAACTGGCCACCGTGCCAAAAACACAGAACAACCAATTTGATTTATCGGGCGGTTCGGTAAACGACGTAAGGGCAGGCTACCGGCGCGGTAAGCTTGCCTGGTACGCCATCGACAATTTATTTTATACGCAATCCAACCGATACAAACCCAAGAACCTCACCACCGATGATATTGACAACAATCACTACGTCAGGCCGATTGGTCAACAGGAGATCTTTCCCTATCGCGACCCTTACATCGGCAATTTTTACGAACCCATTCTAAACCTCGCCTATTATCCTGCAGAGCGTGGACCTTACAACTATAATCCGACTCTAACGCCCGACGGGTTTTTTGCCGACCCTTCCTCGAACTGGGGTGGAATCACCACCGCGATCCGCACGGAAGTGGATTTTGATAAAGCAAACATCGAATACATCGAGTTTTGGTTATTGGATCCTTTTATCAATAACGAGCATGGCAAGATCAATGATGGCGTCCATCCTCCGCAATCCAATACGACCGGTGGAAAACTTGTTTTTCAACTGGGAAGCATTTCCGAAGACCTGATGCGCGACGGCTTGCATGGCTTCGAAAACGGTCTGCCCACCGATGGAGACACGACCGATGTGACGAAAGTGACCAGTAACAGTTGGGGATATATAACCAAACAACAATACCTCAACAACGCTTTTGATACCAGTCCGACTTCGCGTGCCAACCAGGATGTGGGGCTGGATGGCGCCAGCAATGCCAAGGAACAGGTCAAGTTCAAGAATTTTTTGACCACTACTCCGGCAAGTGCTGTCGTTGCCAGCGACCCTTCGGCCGATGATTTCAAGTATTTTCTGGGCGACGATCTGGATAATAAAGACGCCAAAGTGCTGGAGCGCTATAAGAACATTAACGGCCTTGAGAACAACTCGCCCGTACTCACCGGCAATGAACCCTATACCAAATCAGGAACAACCATTCCTGATAACGAAGACCTTAACCAGGACAACACCCTAAGCGACCTTGATGAATATTACAGCTATAACATCGATCTCAAGCCCGGGCAACTCGATGTCGGAAATAAATTCATCGTCGATAAAATTACACCCGCCAAGAGTGAAGCTACATGGTACCTGTTCCGGATCCCGATCCGCAGCTTCGACGAACAAGTCGGAGAGATCAATGGCTTCAAGTCCATCCGGTATATTCGAATGTACCTGACGGGGTTCAAGCAGCCCGTCGTCTTGCGCATGGCCAATTTCCGTTCGGTCGGCAACCGGTGGAGGGCCTACGCCGGGAATTTGCAGCAATCTTCCTTGAGCCAGCCCATTGAACCCAACCTCGATAACATAACCGTGTCGGCCGTGAATGTGGAGGACAACGGACAGGGAAATGATATAAAGCCCCCCTATATCGAACCACTGAAACGCGATCGGGACAATACTTCGGTTGTCCAGCGCAGACTCAATGAGCAATCGGTACAATTGTGCGTTACCGGTTTGCCCGACGGCGATGCGCGCGCTATCTACAAGAACGTGTCTATGGACTTTTTCAACTATAAGCACATCAAAATGTTCATGAGTGTTCATGGTCCAAACGTAAAGAACGGCGACGTCTCGGGGTTCCTTCGGCTGGGTACCGACTTTGACCAGAACTATTACGAGATTGAACTTCCCTTGAAGGTGACGAATCCGGGAGATCCGGAGTTTAATAACAACAACCGCGATGGTAATGCGGTCGGTACGGTCTGGCCAGACGAGAACTCGATTGATTTTGATCTGGATGAACTGTATGCGCTCAAGGCAGCACGGGACCGCGAAGGGTTTCCATTGGGTGAACTCTATCCCAGAACGGGGCCGAAGGTGGTCGGAAAGCACCTCATCCGTATCTACGGAAGGCCCGACTTGAGTCAGGTAAAACTCATGATGATCGGATTGCGAAATCCCCGTGGCGCGAATACCCGAGCGCTTGACGTTTGCCTCTGGGCCGATGAATTGCGGCTCACGGATTTTGACCGGACGGCAGGATGGGCGGTTAATTCCGTTCTCAATGCGAAGCTGGCAGACCTCGGCACGGTAACCGCAGCGTTAAGACACACAACGTTTGGCTTTGGCGGTGTCCAATCCAAAATATCAGAACGCACGCGCAGCACGACCACGATTTATGACATCTCCGCCACCCTCAATATCGATAAACTCCTTCCCCGCAACACAGGACTTAAAATACCCATGTTTGCCAGCTATGAAAGCACCATCATCGATCCCAACTACGACCCGGCCAACCCGGATTCGCGACTGGCGGCGGCCCTCAAGTCCTTTAATACCGACGCAGAGCGAGCTGCTTACCTCAAGCTTATTCAGGACTTGTCGTTCAGGCGAAGTTTGAACTTCACCAACGTACGCAAAGTGAAGATCGATCCCAAAGCCAGGAGCAATGTCTGGGACATTGAAAACTTTGCGTTTTCCTATGCCTACAGCGACGCCAAGCAAACCAACTTCAACCTCGTCGAGAACACAAAGAAGAGCGTAAAGGGTGCCGCGGCGTGGCAATTCAGTTCCAAGTTTAAGGGTTTTGAACCTTTCAAAGACGTAAAACCACTTTCTTCTCCCTTTTTGCAACTGATCAAGGATTTCAATTTTAACCCATTTCCAACAAATATTTCCGTTCGCGGCGAGTTGGAGAGGTCCTTTTCCAAGATAGTATATCGCAACGCTGTAAAAGACCAACAAGGGGCGCTTCCCAATTTCCAAAAATATTTCATTTTCAACCGGTATTATACCGCGCGGTGGAGTTTATCCAAATCCCTGAGTTTGGATTACAACGCAAAAGTGAACGCTATCATAGACGAACCGGATGGCGATATTAATACGAAAGAAAAGCAAGATATCGTCCTCCGAAACCTGAAAAGTTTTGGGCGAATGAAGTATTTCGAACAGACCATAACGGCCAATTATACGCTGCCGCTGGATAAATTTCCACTCACCAATTGGCTCGGCGCCGACTATCGATACAACGTAGGCTATAACTGGAAAGCGGGTCCGTTGCCCAGCCCTACGGACACCGTCAATTTGAGAATGGGCAATATCATACAAAATACGCAAGACCAGGCGCTGACAGGACGGATTGATTTAATCAAGCTTTACAACAAAATAGGGTTCTTGAAGGAGATCAACACGCCCAAGCGAAAGCAAACTCCAGCCGAACTGGCGAAGTTAAAAACCAGCCGGCCCGATACGCTCAAACGACCGCCGGAGTTGGGGGCCATCAAGGGACTGTTGAGATTAATTATGTCCGTGCGAAACATCAACGGAACTTACAACATTACTCAGGGAACGATTTTGCCTGGCTTCACACCTTCCCCTTATCTTTTTGGGATGGACAAAAGCTGGAGTTCCCCTGGGTGGGGATTCATCCTGGGAAAACAAGACCCTAACCTTGCTCAAAAAGCGGCAGAGAAAGGGTGGCTCACCCACAATACTTCGCTCACCAATCCATTCTCTCAAACTCAACAAAAAGACCTGAGCTTGCGCACGAGCCTGGAACCGTCGCCCGACATAAAAATTCAATTGGACGTTAAAAAGACTTCGACCAGTTCCTTTCAAACCATTTTCCGCGACACGACGGGCCAGGGTGCCTATATTGCGCTGAGTCCAAGCCGGACCGGCTCGTATAAAATCTCAGCCCTGACCATCAATACGGCATTTAAAAATAATGCAAGCATCAATTCCACTGTATTCCATCAGTTCAACGAAAATATTTCAACCATCAAGAACCGGTTCAGCTCCGCCACCGGTGGTCAATCCTACGAATCGCAATCTCAGGATGTTTTGATTCCGGCCTTTATTGCGGCCTACACGGGCAAGAGTGCTGACAAGGTATTGCTTACCCCCTTTCCAAGCATCCCCATTCCCAATTGGCGTATTGACTTTACCGGATTGAACAAAATTCCGGCATTGGCAGACGTGTTTTCGTCCATTACCCTAAACCACGCCTATACGTCTACCTATTCGGTAATGAACTATAGCAATTCCCTTCAGTATCAATCGGAGGTAACCCTCAACAATCGGGTGGAAGATTACAATAGGGGCCAGTATGCCCACGTGCAGAACGGTTCCGGCGGATGGATCCCCGTCTATGTTATTAATACAGTCATGTTCTCCGAGCAATTTGCTCCGTTGGTGGGAGTCAATATCAAAACGAAAAGCAAATTCACCATGAGATTTGAATACAAAAAGAAGAGGGATGTTTCACTGACCGTTTCGAACGCCCAGGTGACGGAGCTCAATAACAAAGAATGGACGTTGGAAGTTGGCTTTACCAAAAACAATATGAAACTGCCGTTCAAAGACCAGGGCCGCATCATCACCCTTAAAAACGATCTTACGTTTCGCATGACGCTGAGCGTGACCAATAACCGTATCATCCAGCGCAAGATCGATGATGTCAGCACGATCACCAGCGGGAACATCAATTTCCAACTTCGCCCCAATATCAATTATGTCGTCAGTCAAAAACTCAATATTCAGTTCTATGTAGACCGCAACGTGAATGATCCTTTGGTCACCAACTCCTACCGAAGGGCGACCACCCAGGTAGGCACGAAAATAATATTTAACCTGGCTCAGTAAATCGGTGTTCGGTATTCGGACTGTGCGTATCTTGTCCTTGCCTTGATGTGTCGGTTCACGCTGCTGCCCGGACGAGATTTCTGACTGACGCATTCTTAATGCACGGAGATTCCCGATGCGGCTACCCCTCTACCGAATACCGATTAGCGATCTACCGCTTATGCCAACTCAAGACTTTTTCCTTATTTTTGGGGCCAAACCAAATTAGAATGAACATTCCTGACGGACTCCAGTACACAAAAGACCATGAATGGGTTAAAATCGATGGAACCAAGGCAACGATTGGCATAACGGATTTTGCTCAAGGTGAGTTGGGTGATATCGTCTACGTCGATATTTCAACAGTAGGCCAGGAAGTCGCCGAGCATGCTGTCTTTGGCACGGTAGAGGCCGTAAAAACGGTGTCGGATCTATTCATGCCCATCGGCGGTAAAGTGATTGAGGTCAACCCGATCCTGGATGCCAGCCCCGAGAAGGTGAATGAAGACCCCTATGGAGAGGGATGGATGATCAAAATAGAGGTAAAAGGAAAAACGACCGGCCTGTTGACTTCTGCTCAGTATAAGGAACTTATTGGAAAGTAGAGCGTTATTCAGAGAGTCCATAGTCCATAGTCTATAGTCCATAGTCTCGAGTCAAAGGGGACCGGATATTTAAGGCAAGGACTTTACACTTAGGATTATGGACTTGAGACTCAAGACTACACCGAATGATCGAACTGCCCGTAATAGAACAAGATGCCTCTGCTCGCAAGCGTAAGCCTGATTGGCTTCGGGTGAAATTGCCGGTTGGTCCTGAATATGCTCATGTGCGCAAACTGGTTGACACCCATAAACTTCACACCATTTGCGAAAGCGGCAATTGCCCTAACATGGGAGAATGCTGGGGTGCAGGGACGGCCACGTTCATGATTCTTGGTAATATTTGCACCCGTAGTTGTACATTCTGCGCCGTAGCCACTGGCCGGCCCACCGAATACGATGAAGACGAACCCCGGCGCGTGGCTGAGGCAATCCGACTTATGGGCGTAAAGCATGCCGTGATCACTTCGGTCAATCGCGACGAACTGAAAGACCGTGGCGCGGAAATCTGGTATCAGACGGTTGTGGAAACAAAGAGGCTCAGTCCGCTGACGACCATTGAAACGCTCATCCCTGACACGAAAGGAAACTGGGATGCACTTTACAGGATGATCGAGGGTGGCCAGGAGGTGGTGTCGCACAATTTGGAAACGGTCGGTCGATTGTACCGTATTGTTAGGCCTCAGGCAAGGTATGAGCGCAGCCTTGAGCAAATCAAGCGCATTCGTGACATGGGCAAGCGTACCAAATCGGGTATTATGCTTGGCATCGGCGAAACCCGTGAGGAGGTTTTCAAAGCGATGGATGATTTGTTGGAAAATGGTCTAATGATCCTGACGCTGGGACAATATTTGCAACCCACCAAACTGCACCTCGAGGTAGCGGAGTTCATTCATCCCGAAACCTTTGCCATGTATAAAGAAGAAGGACTCAAACGAGGCTTGAAATATGTGGAATCCGGACCGCTGGTCAGGTCATCCTACCATGCCGAACGGCATATCCATGTGCCAATGGAATAAAAACGGGCATTTTTTTGCTGAAGTCAGAGGAAAATGTTTTCCCGTGCAGATGCAAAACAAATCTTAAACTTGTTTTTCTTCAGCCTTCAGCACATTGTTGTGAATCCGGAGAGCCGCGCAAAAGAAAATTGTGTAAAATGCAGCAACAGAGAATATACAGTAATGAATCATAGTACGGTGGTTGTGAAGTCAAAGGTCTTGAAAATCAAATAACAGGTTCGGGGAGAAAGGGCCTGGAGGTTACCGACGTAATATTCCAACCCTCTTTGTAAAATTCGCCTCCCTGTAAATGGGGTAAAATATTTTTGCAGCGATAAAAAATAAGCATAACGAATGCCCCTGTCCGCTATATTGCGCCAAATTGATTGACATGCCCAGGATCCTTCTCCCCTATTTCAGTGTCCTTTTTCTTTTGTTCATTGCCGATCCGGTACAAGGTCAACTGGCGGACACGTCTACAACGGTTCCTGCCGATTGGTTTTTGCGCGATCCCGAAAAAGACCATGTTCAAGGCGTGAGTGTGGAAAGGACGTACGAGACCTTGCTGAAGGGTCAGCCGTCACAAACCGTACTGGTCGCCGTCGTTGACTCCGGGGTTGACATTAACCATGAAGATCTAAAGAGTGTCATCTGGACCAATCCCGGGGAAATCGCCGGCAACGGAATTGATGACGACAAAAACGGCTACGTCGACGATGTTCACGGCTGGAATTTCATTGGAGGAAAAAATGGAAACGTGAAGGATGACACAGGTGAACTGACACGGGAATACGTCCGTATGAAAAAGAAATTCGCGGCCGTGAAGGAAGATTCTGTTCCCGGTAAACTAAAGGCCGAATTTGATACCTATCAAAAAGTAAAAAGCAAATTTGAAAAGCTGAAAGCCAAGAACACCCAGGAATACGAGTTTTATAATAATCTGTACGCCACTATGGCCCACAGCATTGACACCCTGAAAGTGATGTTGAAGACGGAGAACCTCACCCCGGAAGCCGTCGAGCAATTCTCTACCAACGAACCAACCCTTTTGTTTGCAAAAGGATTCGTATTGAATATTTTCAAGAATATCGGACCGGAGGCCTCTCTAAACGATTTTGCGGCCGAAGTAAAATACTTCGCCGACTATTTTGGCGTCATCGAGCACTATACGTACAACGAGAGTTACGACTCCCGGCTATTGATCGGTGACAATCCCTCGGACCCCTATGAAAAGTATTATGGAAACAATGATGTACAGGGTCCCGACCCCTTGCATGGCAGTCACGTCGCAGGGATCATTGGAGCCGATCGGAAAAACGGCTTGGGAATAAAAGGAATTGCCGATAACGTCAAAATCATGTCGGTACGGATGTTGCCCTCAAGCGGGGATGAGCGCGACAAGGACGTAGCCAACGCTATCCGCTACGCTGTGGATAACGGAGCGCAAATCATCAATATGAGTTTCGGAAAATACTTTTCACCTGAAAAAGAAGCCGTCGACAAAGCGGTAAAGTATGCCGAACAAAAAGGAGTGCTGTTGTTTCACGCGGTCGGCAACGAATCGGAGGATAATGATATCGAAAAACATTTTCCCGTGCGCACTTATCTCGACGGTAAGGAGGCAAATAATTGGTTGGAAATCGGGGCCTCCACCTGGAGTGGCGATGAAACCTTAGTTGCCAGTTTTTCCAACTACGGCAGGAGATCGATTGACTTCTTCGCGCCCGGTGTTCAGATTTATTCTACGACCACCAACAATACCTACAGAAACGAAGATGGTACCAGTATGGCCAGTCCGGTCTCGGCAGGGATAGCCGCTTTATTGATGTCCTATTTTCCTGAACTTACAGCAACGCAGGTAAAAAATATTTTGGAGAAATCCACCAGAAAATTCGGCAACCTGAAAGTTCAAAAGCCCGGCGGTAAAAGTACGGTTGAGTTCAATCAGCTCAGCATCACCGGCGGCTTGGTGAATGCTTATGCGGCGGTGAAAATGGCGCAGGAGATGAAGGTGCAAAAATTGGTGAAGTAAGGCGCAAATCGGTAAGCAGTATTCGGTAATCGGTATTCGGTCGATCGTCATGATTACATACTACTACCGCGCAAGGCGAATTGTATCAGGGCTACCTCCCAAAATCATCTTGTATGCGAACAATGTCGGCCTCGTCTGAAGGACGTACGGCATCGGTATGCTGCCATATTTCGGCAACGATTCCCCAATCGTCCAGCCCAATGAGGCGGTGACGCTGTCCTTGCGGCAGGCGGATCGTTTCGCCCGCATTCAATTCTATCGTCCGGTCTTCCTTGTCCGTATCGCTGGTCACTACGCCGACCTTTCCCGAAACCACACGCCAGATCTCCGCACGCCGGTGATGATACTGCCAGGAAAGTCTCTTGTGGGGTTCCACCATGAGGATCTTCGGACTAAGCTTGCCGCTAATGTAAAGATCTGACAGCTTGAGCCCGGGAAAAAAAAGTTTAACGAAGAGTTCGGCCTGGTCTTCGCGCAAAACAAAGAATCCACCCCACGGACGGTTCGAATCCTGTGACGCTATTTCAAGTTTCAAATGATTTAGGTGATGTTCAACTTCGCCGAAAACAAGTTTCTTGTCGTTACTTCTCAGTTCAAGTCGATGGACGGATGGTTCATTTGTCATAGGTATTGCTCCTTTTTCCTGGCTAATTAATCCCGGCCTGCTTGCCCGGAGGCTACCCGTGCCGAAAATACACGATCCCCCTCATTTGCAGCCGCCAAGAGTAGAGTTAATGTCCGGTTTTTTCCTGAAACTTCAAACCTTGAATAATCAGACAAAAAGGGGAGGGCTCCTCCACAGGAGCCCTCTTTTGAAGAAACCAGCCTTTCCCTCTCCCGGTCCCGCCTATTGGACGTTAACGTAAGGAAAAATAAATTCCGCCGCACCTTTTCTTATTTTGATGCTATACTTTCCTGCGGGCAGGTAAAAGAAGTCAACAATGTTCTTGGCCCGTTCAATTTTTGCGGTGGCTACCACTTCCTGACTTCGGTCGATAACTTCAACGGAACCGCCGATTAAGTCTTTCTCAACCTTGAAATAGAAAATGTATCGCTTGGTTGATAGGACGTGGACAGCATCATTCGGCCCGGGACTGGCGAAAGAGGGTATGGCCAGCAGGGCGAACGCTATAACGAGTATTTTTACGATGCTGTTCATGCAAGGTTAATTTTAAGGTTCTTATTTTATTCTTTCTTAAATTGAAATTCTTTAATGAGTTCGTCTTTCTCTATTTTGACGGTGTAGGAGCCCGCCTCCACCCGACTCAAATTAATATTCGTTCTGCGACCGGTTGCTTTTTGACAGATTACGCAATCGCGCGTGGCCGTGAGCACTTCGATGTTGGCTCCTATGAATTTTTTATCCATTTTGAGGACCAATACATTTTTGTCCTTCGACTTCACCATCTCTACCCGTGATTCCGAAGGATCGGATGTAGCTACCGTGGCTGTCAGGGTACACAACAGAATCGTAAGCAATAGGGATGATTTCATAGCAGTCATATACAGTGTGTTACTCCAACGGCGTGCCAAAGGAAAATGCTGCAAAACAGCAGGTCCCGCACGGTCGAATCTGCCTGGATAATCCCGTATTGGGAGGTCAAATTCTCTCCGGGACAATAACATTCCGGGCTCTCCGTACAAGAAAGATCAGTGCAATGGCATAAGCGGCATATTTGTGCCATTTTGAGGTGATCCATGCGATTACTTTTTTCCTATTCAAGAAAGGACCATCTTTGCATGCCCTTTCCCGAAGAAGGTTCAGTTGTTGCCATTCATCAGAACGGCCGATTGTCCGCCGTGAAATAAAAGAACAAAATACAGTACACTAAGACCCAGGGGACCCTGCGATGCTGAAAGTCACATTTGATAATAAACAGAACCTCTTTTTTAAGGCGCTCAAGGACAAAGTGGATCACTATTTTCTCAATAGAAAACTTGATCCCAGTGGCAACGGACGATTGTACTTCAAGGGCATTGTTCAGGTCCTTTCGGCCCTCGGCCTGTATGTGACATTGGTTTTTTTTACACCGGGGTCCCTATTCTCGATAGCCCTGTGCTTCGTGTTGGGTATGAATTTGGCGGTGATTGGATTTAACGTCATGCACGAAGGAGGTCACCAAAGCTTTTCAAAACACAACTGGTTAAATAAAATTTCCGCATATTCTCTCAATGTATTGGGCGGAAATTCATATTACTGGAAGATAAAGCACAATATCAATCACCACACGTATACCAATATCGAAGGGATGGATTCGGATATCGATGTGAAACCTTTTATGCGACTCCACGAAGGTCAGCCCCGTTATTGGTTTCACCGGTTTCAGCATGTGTATTGGGTGTTCCTGTACGGTATTTCTTATGTCACCTGGGTCTTTTACGACGATTTTACGAAATACATTACCGGAAAGATCGCCATCAATTCAGAGCCACGGAGATTGGAGGTGAAGGAACATTTCATTTTCTGGGTCACCAAGGTGATGTACGTAGCCTTTTATATTGTTCTGCCGATCATTATGGTCGGGTGGCTCCAAACCTTGATTGGATTTACGATCATCGCGTTTGTCTGCGGTCTGTCCATCAGCGTGGTATTCCAACTTGCACACATGGTAGAGGGCACCCAATTTCCAGTGCCCGATGAACAATCGCATCGAATCAAACAGGAATGGGCGATACACCAATTGAATACGACGGCCAATTTTGCCACGGACAACAAGGTCATTTCATGGCTATTGGGCGGGCTCAATTTTCAAATCGAACATCACCTCTTCCCACGGATCAGCCACATCCACTATCCCAAAATAAGCAAGTTCGTGAAGGAGACCTGCAAAGAATACAACATTGAATACATCGAATATTCTTCGCTTTTAGTGGCCCTCTGTTCTCATCTTTTTCATATCCGCCGTTTAGGGATGAGCTAAGATTGCCAAATCAATCTTTGTTTTCACTCGTCCGGTTCAATGTGAATCAGGATGTCTGCGATTTCCGGCAAGTCGTTTTTCAACTTATCTTTAAGCCGATGGGCAATTTCATGACCTTGCTTCACTGTAATCGTTGCGCTCACAATAACATGCAGATCGACGTGGAATTGAAGTCCTGCTTTTCTGACATAACATTTTTCGGTGCCCTGTACCCCCTCCACGGTTTGGGATGACGCCCTTATTTTATCAATGATGTCGTCGTAGAATTGCTCGTCCATCAATTCGCCGAGGGCTGGCCTGAGAATCAAATAGCTGTTATAGAAAATGAATCCCGATGCAAAGAGAGCGGCCCAATCGTCGGCCGTTTCATATCCTTTTCCAAAAATCAACGCAATGGAGATTCCGATAAAGGCAGCCAGCGAGGTGATTGCATCGCTTCGGTGATGCCAGGCATCCGCCCGCAAGGCAGAACTTTTCGTTTCTTTGCTTTTGGCGACCACTATCCTGTAAAATGCTTCCTTGAACAGGATGATCACCCCAAGCACTATCAGAGTGTAGGATTTCGGCAAATCGTGAGGTGTCCTGATATGGAGGATGCTTTCGTAGGCAATAACCGTGGCGGAAGCAATTAAGAAACCCACAACCAAAAATGTGATCAAGGGCTCCACACGCCCGTGTCCGTACGGATGGTTTTTGTCAGCGGGCCTACTCGCGTATCGAAGTCCGAACAAAACCAGGAACGAAGAAAAAATGTCGGTTGTAGATTCTATGGCATCCGCTATTAAGGCATACGAATTACCAAAATAACCGGTGATCCACTTAAGGCTGGCCAACGCCGTGTTGCCGAAGATACTCCAATAAGTTGTCCTGATAGCCTTCTGCTCCGGGGTCATCATGGTTAAAGTACCCTCAAATTCATCAATAGCCTGACATTCGACTCCGTACGCTTACTCTTTTCTTACCCGGTCGAAAAATTCCTTTTGAAGTTGCAGTGTTTTTGCATCAGCTTTGATTGCCTTCAGCGCCGTGACAAAAGAATCGATGAAATGTTCTGTCACCAATTGTCCGAGCTCCCGGGTTGCTTTGGCGCCCTCGCCTGCATAATGATTGGGGAAACTGGCATACCACCAAATAGCCGTATAGACGTTGGGAATGGCCAACCGTTTCTGATTCGTGCCCGATTCGTTGTTGGCGCTATCCATCTTCACCAGGTCGGGACGCAAATACAACAGCGAGGAGGTCTCTCTTTCTCCGGCATGCTGATCGCCGGCAGGATCGGATTTCCGAAGGGCAGCCAGTTTTTTTTCATATTCGGGATCGGAGCCTGGCTCAAAAAAATAGACGGCGTAACTTCTTGATTTTTCCAGGCGTGTCTGAATAAAGTATCGGATCATTTGAGGATTGCCGCCGTGACCGTTGATGATCACGATCTTTTTAAAGCCGTTTCTGGCGATCTCGTCACAGGTGGCTTCCAGCAGGTCCCACACCACACGTTCGGGTAAGGCAAAAATCCCAGGCTGGTGTTTCGCCTCATTCATCTGGCCGTAAAAATAGTCGGGAAAAACAACGGCATACTCCCTTTTGGTAGCCCGCGCAGCCCATTCCCTGACCTGGATCAGGTCGGACCCAATCGGAACGTGAGGACCGTGTTTTTCAAGAATGCCAATGGGAAGGATACAGGTCTCGCCAGATCTCTTAAGTGCGGCCGGCCATTCGCTGGCCGTAAGCTCATCCCAGCGACTGTGCAGCTCCTGCGCCAATACACTATACGTGCTCAAAAGCAGAAGGCTGGCCAGACAGGTCGCGTTCTTTTTGATAAATGCGTTCATATTCAACTTTTTTTGATGAATATAAACAACTTACTATTGATTTAAAATTCAAAATCAGATGTGGAAAATGGTTGCTTGGCTTTACGCAAAATAAAATAGGAAATGCTTGACGCCAATCGCCGAAGAATTCATTCTATCTTTCCAATCGATTTGACCCTTCCCGTGAATTATTTTAAACGATTTCCCGCCACACTCGTCCTCCTGTTGATCAACGTTGTCGTCTTTGTATTGTCCTACCTGCGCGTGCACACGTTTTCTGAACCGGAATGGACAATGAACCTCCTGTCCCTGGGCGCTGAATTTAATCCGTATACGTTGGATCGTGAAGGGTACCGCCTTTTCACGCACCTCTTTCTACACGGTAGTCCCATCCACCTGGCGTTAAACATGGTTGCCCTCTTTTTTATCGGAAGGGATGTGGAGCAGGAGGTGGGCACGAAAAAATTTCTGTGGGTGTATTTTCTATCGGGCCTGACGGCTGCCTTCGCCAGTTTGTATTGGAGCCTGCTTGCGATTGGCGTAGGCGCCTCGGGCGCCATCTTTGGTCTGTTTGGGTTTTCATTAATTATCAAATTGGTCTTCAGCCGGAAACAGGATTATCCGGTGACACCCATTGTCGTAAATTTTATTATTTTTCTTGGCGTCAACGTTCTGCTCGCCAAGGCATTCAAAGCCGATACCGCCGCACACATGGGAGGCCTCGCCTGTGGAATGGCCATCGGAGCGACTTCCGCGCTATTCGGCGATTCTCTTCGGGCGGTAAAATGGGAAATCCTTTTCATTCCACTGCTGGCGGCGATTTATTTCAACTTGCCGCGCTACCAGGTCAGTTACTTCAAGTTCTTTCAGCGCGTGCTGGCCACAGAAGACTCTACCCAAAATTTGTTTTCCAAGAAAAATCTCACGGACGAAAGTTTTGTTGAGGGCTTCAAAAAAAGCCGGGCACAATGGGACACCGCCTTGATCATGCTCCGTGCGCACTCCTATTTACCAAAAGCTTTACACGGGGATACAGCAAAATTGGCCCGGTACATCACCTTGCGAAAACAGGAAGCCAATTTCAGGATTACACTCATCGAGCGCGAGTCCTACATCTACCGGGACAGCATTGAACTCGTTCAAGAATTGATGAAATCAACCCTTTCTCTTGACTATCCCCTGATGATGGTTCACCCAAAACAAAAACAACCCGAGCCCGGGCAACCGAAACAGAGGTTGGAAGAAGTGCAGGTCTGGTTTAACGGCGATTGGGAGGAGCTCGCCGGTCCTCCCGGCGCCTACTACCGCATAGGAGCCAAGGATTCGCTAGGACGTTGGCAAGGACCGGCAACCGATTTCTTTGCTAACGGCGACATTCAAATGAAAGGAGCCTTCAAAGACAATAAGCACGAGGGTATCTTTATTTACTACTCGGACCATAAAACCTATGTATCGGCGGGCCGCTACAAAGACGACCGGCATATCGGGAAATGGGAAACGTTTCATGCAAACGGACGGATGGAGAGCGAAGTGTACTACGACAAGCGGTATTTCTTAAAGAATTTGTGGGACGCTGCAGGACGGCAGTGGGTATCCAACGGAAGCGGGAAAGAGGTGCGACGCTATGCCAACGGCGTGATCGAGACCGAAGGTGAATACCGGGAGGGTTACCGGGAAGGATATTGGTACGGACGCCGCGAAACGGGAGAACTGTACTATGAAGAGAATTATTACCAGGGCCGGTTGGTGAACGGTCGCTCAAGAAGCCGGGAGGGGCGAAATTTTGTTTATGACGAGACGAGTATGTTCCCTTTGCCGGACGGAGGGTACAAGAAACTGAGCGAATACATCCTCAGGGAAGTAAAAAAAGTAAACACCCCGTTGAGGGGCACGGTTCGACTTTCCTTTCGCGTTACACCCCACAGAACATTAACGGAATTCAAAGTGGAAAAAAGTATGTCGGCTGCGCTGAATGAAAAGGCTAAACAAATTCTGTTGACGGGTCCGCGGTGGATATCCGCCAGGCTGCACGGCCAGGAAGTAACGGATGGCTATGCTTTCGTCAATGTTGAGTTTTAGTCTGAATCAATTGCTTCACCAATTCGTAAAACTTGAGCGGGTGCAACGTCCGCCAATGTTCAATTTGCAGGGTGCCCCCCATGTTTACGAACTGATCAATTCCGAATTTTCTCAATTCCTCGCGGACGAATTCCGGAAAGTTGACGGCTGCTATCCAACCCTGCCTGTCCGGCAGGCGGGCCTCTCCAGCATCCTCAAACCATTCTTCGTAATACGAATCATCGGAGCCGTGGAAGTTGAGAATATTTTCTCCGATCAAAATGAATTTGTTAATGCCTTCGGCCGATAGCACCTCCAGAAAGTTTCGTTTCAACGTCATGATGTCGTTTTCAATGGCATCGTTCCACTCTCCGATAAACTCAAGCACCACCACCCCCTCCTCGTAGTCGGCAAACAGCGTTTTGAGATACAACGTGGCCGAACCAAACGAGTCCCACGCGGGATCAATATAATAACCGTAAATCGTCTCCGAATAAAGGTCCAGGTTGTATTCCTTGCCGTAAAATGGAGAACGCTCATCGGACGAGGAATCGTAATATTTAAGCCAGTTTTCGTAGGGGAGTATGAGGTGCATCGGGGTCGAAATCAGGGCCAATAATAAAAGAATCAGGAAGGAACCGGGACTTGTCCGCAAATTTAGTCAACCTGTTTTTCATTAGTGCATTCCGATTACCATTCAACCGGTTGGGCAACCTTTACTCAAGAATTACCGGAACAATGACTTTCGTCATCCTGCTGAACCAAAGTTTTCTATACATTCGCGTTCGGGATTTAGCTATACTCCTTTCTTGATGGGTATACTGCAGAAGTTGTTAGCGCTAAGAAGCATGAAGGTCTTCAGCTTGTTGGTGGTATTCATCGCCGCCTCAACGCTCCTCATATTAATTAATTATTTTACAATCCGCATCACCTCGGCTGTAAGAGCCTATATCAATGGTGAGTCCCAGTATTCCAAAGGGCAAAAAGACGCAGCCCGCAATCTTATCTTGTTCCTGGAGACGGAGGATACCGTGTACTGGAATGGGTTCAGGAAAGAACTCAATGTGCCCATCGGCGATAGCATCGCCAGGACCGAGCTTATGGAAGACGGTCAGCGGGAAATCGTCAAAAAGGGCTTCCTGCAAGGGAGAAATAATCAGGAAGATCTCGATGAAATGGTGTGGCTATTCCGAAATTTCAAGGACATTTCATTTTTTAAAGAGGCCATCGCGATATGGAAACAAGGGGATCATTTGATCGGGCACGCAAACCAATTAGGTAACGAAGCACATCGTAAGGTGAAGGAAGGTACCCTGACTTCGACCGAAAGGAGCCTTTTGATTGAAAAGATCAACGTGAACACAACCCGGTTAACCCGTTTGGAAGTGGCGTTCTCTGAGGTCCTCGGTGCGGCCGCCCGAAAAATAAACTCTTATCTTTTCTATGTCAACCTCCTCATGACACTCTTCATCGTTGGTAGCGTCAGCGGCTATGCAGCCATTATGTTTAAAAGGTTGAAAGAAACAAATCAAGACCTGGTCATGATCAACAGGGAACTGGATAGATTTGTTTACAGTGCATCGCACGATCTAAAAGCTCCAA
>WNFL01037606.1_pt1 | contig 17820 bp, 14 predicted proteins | sample 5400361 | NCBI WGS metagenome assembly WNFL01 (sample SAMN13153351, study PRJNA577476) | soil metagenome | isolation source: 40 cm soil on Douglas fir-dominated hillslope | place: USA:California | collected 2013-09-17 | reverse complement strand
TCCACGATCCTTGTCCAGATAGTCGAGCGCCATATCGAGGGAGTGGCACACCGTCGGTATCTTCTTGTCCTCTTCCGGCTCCAGGTCGTACAGATCCTTGTCGCCGGGCTCGCCGGGATGGATTTTGTTTTGAATGCCATCGATTCCCGCCAGCAGCATGGACGCGAATGCGAAATACGGATTGGCGGTGGCATCGGGAAAGCGCACTTCGATGCGCCGGCCCTTGGGGTTGGCGATCCAGGGAATGCGGATGGACGCCGAGCGATTGCGCGCCGAATAGGCGAGCTTCACCGGCGCCTCGAACCCCGGCACCAGGCGCTTGTAGCTATTGGTGCTGGCATTGGTGAAGGCGTTGATGGCGCGCGCATGCTTGATGATGCCGCCGATGTAATAGAGCGCGATGTCCGACAGGCCGCCGTACTTGTCGCCGGCGAAGAGCGCTTTGCCTTCCTTTTGCAGCGATTGGTGCACGTGCATGCCGCTGCCGTTGTCGCCGACGATGGGTTTCGGCATGAAAGTCAGCGTTTTTCCATAGCCGTGCGCGACGTTTTGCAGCGCATATTTGAGAATCTGCACCTCGTCGGCTTTCTTGGTCAGGGTATTGGCCGCGACGTTGATTTCGCCCTGTCCGGCGGTCGCCACTTCGTGGTGATGCACTTCGAACTTCAAGCCCATCTCTTCGCAGGCCATGGACATCGCGGTGCGAATGTCCTGCTGCGAATCGACCGGAGGCACGGGGAAGTAGCCGCCCTTCACCGCCGGGCGGTGCGCCTTATTGCCGTCCTCGTAGGTCTTGCCGGAATTCCAAGCGCCCTCGTAGGAGTCCACCTCGTAGGAACAGCCGTTCATGCCGGAACTGACGGTGACGTTGTCGAATATGAAGAATTCGTTTTCGGGTCCGAACAGTGCCGAATCGGCGATTCCGGAGGATTTGAGATACGCCTCCGCGCGCTTTGCCAAGGAACGCGGATCGCGCCCGTAGCCCTGCATGGTCATGGGTTCGATGACATCGCAGCGCAAGTCGACGGTCGTCTCTTCGTAGAAGGGATCTATGACGGCGGTGGCGGCATCCGGCATCAAGATCATGTCCGACTCATTGATGCCCTTCCAGCCGGCGATCGATGAACCGTCGAACATCTTGCCGTCCTTGAAAAAGCCCTCATCCACCAAACGGGTCGGAATGGTGACGTGGTGCTCCTTGCCGATTGTGTCGGTAAAACGGAGATCGGCGAATTTCGCCTCTTTTTCTTTAATTAATTTCAGAACATCGGCGGGAGTCATGTGCGTCCTCGCGGGGTTGACTATTTGGCCCAGGCTACGCCTGGGGTTCTGTCGACAGTTGCAGCTAATGTGCCATTGTGATGCATATACGGATCAAGCACTTGCGGCGGCGGCGGCAAGTCTTTGCATCATAATGGATCAAACGGCAAAAATCCGCGCCCTTAATTGGTGCATCGCGAGCGTTTAAGGCGGAAGGCGGAAATCCTGCGCGAAAACGCAGCTATTTTGGTCGAATTGGGTGCATGGTAACCTTAAGACACATCAGAGTGGCGTCGCTATACTCGCGGCCTTTGCCTCGCCGCGAGCATCCCATGGCCCACGCTCAACCCAAGCCGCCCCGCAGTTTTCAGGATCTCATTTTTGCACTGCAAAAATATTGGTCCGAGCAGGGTTGCGTCATTCTGCAGCCCTACGACATGGAAATGGGCGCCGGCACATTTCACACCGCCACCTTCCTGCGCGCCGTGGGTCCCGAACCCTGGAGCGCCGCCTACGTTCAACCCTCGCGCCGGCCCACCGACGGCCGGTACGGCAATAACCCGTTTCGCCTGCAGCACTACTACCAGTTTCAGGTTTGCATCAAACCGTCGCCCGACAACTTTCAGGAACTGTATCTCGGCTCCCTGCGATCGCTCGGGCTGGATCTATTGACGCACGACATCCGTTTCGTCGAGGACAATTGGGAGTCGCCGACCTTGGGTGCTTGGGGATTGGGGTGGGAGGTGTGGCTGAACGGCATGGAGGTCTCGCAGTTCACCTACTTCCAGCAAGTGGGGAGCCTCGACTGCCGCCCCGTGATGGGCGAGATCACCTATGGTCTCGAACGCCTGGCCATGTATATCCAAGGCAAGGAAAGCATCTTCGATATCATTTGGACCGAGGGTCCGTTCGGCACCGTCACCTACGGCGATGTGTTCCATCAGAACGAAGTGGAGCAATCCACTTACAATTTTGAAAAGGCAGACACGGCGGTGCTGTCGGCGCAATTCGACACGTATGAAATCGCCTGCCGGCGCCTGCTCGAAGACAAGTTGGTGTTGCCTGCCTATGAACAGATGGTGAAGGCGTCGCACGCGTTCAATCTGCTGGATGCACGGCACGCCGTCTCCGTTACCGAACGGCAACGATTCATTCTTCGGGTGCGCACGCTGGCGCGCGGCGTCGCCGAAGGGTATCGCGCCAGCCGCGAGGCGCTGGGCTTCCCGCTCATCAAAAATGCCGCCGCTGAGCGTGCTGCCTGATGAGCGCTCAGGATTTGTTGTTCGAACTGGGTACCGAGGAGCTGCCTCCGCGCGCGCTGCAGAGTTTGTCGGCCGCCCTGACCGAGGGCGTGGTCTCGGGGCTGGACGCCGCCGGCATTCCACACGGCAAGGTTCGTGGATTCGCGACGCCGCGGCGCCTCGCCGTGCTCATACAGAAGCTGGCGGAACATCAGCCCGACAAGGAAGTCGAAAGGCGCGGGCCGCCCGTCAGTCTGTCCTTCGACGCGCAGGGTGCGCCGACTCAGGCCGCCATGGCGTTCGCCAAAAACTGCGGCGTGGCGGCGGCGGAACTCACACAGATCAAGACCGACAAGGGCGCGTGGCTGGTGTTCCGGGGCACCGAGCGAGGCGCGGCGACCGCCACCCTGCTCGCCGACATCGTCAATCAGGCCGTCGCCGCATTGCCCATCCCTAAGCGCATGCGATGGGGCGCGCACACCGCGGAGTTCGTGAGGCCCGTGCACAGCGTCGTTCTCTTATATGGCGAATCGGTAGTCCCGGCCGTGGTGCTCGGGCTCCCGTCCGGGCGGGCGACCTTTGGCCACCGCTTTCTCGCGCCACGGCCCATCACGCTCAAATCCGCCAAGGGCTACGAAGGCCGGCTGCGGCGCGCCAAGGTGGTGGCGGATTTCGCGGCGCGCCGCGAGCTGATTCGCGCCGGAGTGACTTCTGCGGCAGCGGCCAGCGGCGGCATGGCCCTGATCGAGGATGCGCTGCTCGATGAGGTCACCGCCTTGGTCGAGTGGCCGGTGCCGATCGCGGGCCGGTTCGAGCAGCGATTTTTGAGCCTGCCCCGTGAGGTCGTGATCGCGACCGTGCAGGACCATCAGCGCTACTTCGCGGTGGAGGGCGCCGACGGCCGGTTATCCGGCTGGTTCGTCACCGTCAGCAATATCGAAAGCCGCGACCCTTCCAAGGTACGGGAAGGCAACGAACGGGTGGTGAGGCCTCGATTGAGCGACGCTGCGTTTTTTTGGGAGCAGGATCGGAAATTGCCGCTCGACGCGCATGCGGCCCGCTTGAGCGGCGTGATCTTTCAAGCCAAGTTGGGCTCATATGCGGACAAGACTCTGCGTGTGAAGACGCTGGCGCAACTGATCGGCAGCCGCATCGGCGCCGGAGCCTATGTGACCCGAGCCGCCGAGCTCGCCAAAGCAGACCTGATGACCGCGATGGTCGGTGAGTTTCCGGAATTGCAGGGCACCATGGGCCGCTACTACGCCGAGGCGCAAGGCGAGCCGGAGGAATTGGCGCGGGCATTGGAGGAACACTACCGGCCGCGGTATGCCGGCGACTCCTTGCCCACGACCAGGACGGGCCAGGCAGTCGCGCTCGCGGACAAGATCGATACACTGGTGGGCATCTTCGCCATCGAGCTGCGGCCGACCGGCGCCAAGGATCCCTTTGGTCTGCGGCGCGCCGCCTTGGGGGTGTTGCGCATCGTGCTCGAGGGCCGCTTGGAATTGGATCTGTTCGAACTCTTGGAGACAGCCGCCGCCGCGCAGCCGGTGCGCAGGCCGGGCGTGATCGATGAGGTATACGATTTCATCGCCGAGCGGCTGCGCGGCCTGCTGTTGGAGGAGCCGGGCACCACCGCCGAAATGCTCGACGCGGTGTTCGCGAACCGCCCGCGGTCGCCGCTCGATGCGGTCACGCGCCTGGCCGCGCTGAAAGAGTTCCTGCTGCTGCCGGAGGCGGGTATTCTCGCGGCCATCAACAAGCGCATCGCCAACATACTGAAGAAGACCTCGCTCGGGCCGGACGTGGCCATCAACGCCGCCGCGCTGACCGAGGATGCCGAGAGACAACTGCACCGGGTACTCGAGCATCTGCGCGTTCCGGTCGCGGACGCGACCACGCAGCGCCGCTATGCGCAGGGCCTCAAGGCGCTGGTCGCGCTGCGAGCGCCGGTCGACGATTTTTTCGAACGCATCATGGTGATGGACGAGAACATCGAACGGCGCACCAACCGCCTGGCGTTGCTGCGCGACGTACAGCTGCTGCTCGGCGGCGTCGCCGACCTGTCGCGCCTTCCGGGTTGAACTGACGCCGTGCAGCTATTTCGGTCGCTGATCTTTACCACTTACATGATGGCGTCGGCATGCCTGTTCGGGGCGGTGATGGCGCTTGGCTTTTGGCTGCCGTATCGCGCGCAATTTGCCATCGCGCGCAGCTGGGCGCGGATCTTGTTCTGGGTGCTCGATCGCTTGTGCGGCCTCACGTTCACCGTCGAGGGCCGCGAGCACATTCCACCGGGAAACCACATCGTGATGAGCAATCACACATCGGCGTGGGAAACCGTGGCGCCCTTCCTCATTTTCCCGCCGCAGGTCTGGGTGCTGAAGCGGGAATTGCTGTGGATTCCCTTCGTCGGCTGGGGACTCAAGCTGCTGCGGCCGATCGCCATCAACCGCGGCGAAGGGCATCGGGCCGTCAACCAGGTGATCGAGCAGGGCCAGGCACGGCTCAAGGACGGTCTTTGGATCATCATCTTCCCCGAGGGCACGCGGGTGGTCGCGGGAGAGACCCGCAAGTTCGGGATGAGCGGGGCGATGCTCGCCATCGCCTCCGGCAAGAGCGTGGTGCCCCTGTCCCACAATGCCGGCACGTTCTGGCCGAGGCGGGGGTTCGTGAAAAAGCCGGGTACGATTCGCGTCGTGATCGGCGAGCCGATCGAATCCATCGGCAAGAACCCCAGACAGCTCAGCGAGGAAGTGAAGCAATCGGTCGAGGCCGGTCTTGCCCGCATCGCCTCGTCCGAAGGCAGGGGCCGAAGATGAAGATCGGGAGTGCGCCGACCGACATCCAAGTTTTGCTGTTCGATGTCGGCGGTGTGCTCGTAGAGCTGAGTGGCGTTGAAACGATGCTCGAGTGGCTCGGCAGGCGGGTTACGGCGGATGAGCTGTGGCGTATGTGGCTGCAATCCGTGCCGGTACGGCAATTTGAAACGGGACGGATCGACGCGGCCGAGTTCGCGGCGGGCGTAATTGCCGAGTTTGGTCTGCCGATTGAACCGCAACAATTCCTGGATGCGTTTATCGGGTGGCCCACAGGGCTTTATCCGGGCACCTTGGAAATGCTCGCCCGCATACCGCGCACTTATCGTCGCGCAATACTTTCGAATACCAATTCATTGCACTGGCCGCGCGTGCTGGGTGAGATGCGGCTGGGCGCGGCGTTCGAGAACCACTTCGTGTCGCATCTGACCGGGCGAATCAAACCGGATTCGGACGCTTTTGAACATGTGGTGGAATCTCTCGGCTGCCTGCCCGCTCAAGTGCTGTTTCTCGACGACAACTCGCTCAACATCGAGTCTGCTCAGAGATTTGGCATGCACGCGATTCGAGTTCGCGGCGCGGCCGAAACGCAGGGCGTGCTGACGGAGCTTGGGATTATTGACGACAGGGGCTAGCTTAGCTTAACTAGCGGCGCGTTCGATTTCCCTCAGAAGTCCGCCCGCCGCGACGATCGCCGCATGGATGAGCCAGAACTGGGCGGAGGAGAGCCGCTCGTAAAGACCACCGAGACGACCACTGATGGTGCTGCCGGCGAAGATCGACAGATAATAGATGCCGATCATCATCGCATTGACCGACGCGGTTGCCGTCCGCGAGAACACCGCGACCGCGACCGGCGCGAAATAAAGATAACCAACCGCCGAGAGGAAGTGATAGACGAGGGCCCATACCAACGGCACCTTGCCCGCCGCGTCGGCAACCCATTGGCCGCCCGCCAACCATGCGATCGCGACGCTGAACAATAGGCAGCCGATAGCGAGTTTGCGCACATCATCCGGTTCACTCGATCGTGCAGCCTGCCAGCGCCAGAACCTCAGCATTGGCAACACCAGTACGACGACGCCGAGAGCGTCGACGGACTGCAACCACGGGACCGGCATTTTCCAGCTGCCGATCGCCAGGTCCACGTTATCTCTGACCCAAAGGTTATACGTGTTCCAGATTTGTGTTTGCGCAACCCAGAATAGGGTTAAGAGAGGCAGCATGAGCACCATGACCAGAACAACTCGGCGCTCCTTCGCGCTGAGCTTTCGACGAACCACCCTCGCGCCCCGCACTGCATCGGGCGGGAGGTCTCGCCCGCCGAATAGGTACATGACCAGGCCCACCAGCATGCCGAAACCGGCGAATCCGAAACCGTAATGCCATCCACGCGACTGCGCGAGTACGCCGGTGATCAGGGGTGCGATGAAGGCACCGGTGTTGAGGGCTGCATAATAAATCTGAAAAGCGGTTTCGCGGCGGCGATCATCACCGGAGTAGAGGTCGCCCAACTGCGACGCCAGGTTGCCGCGCAGTACGCCTGCACCCACGATGAGCAAGAGCAGCGCTGCGAGAAATGACGCCTCGAACGCCATGCAGAAGTGGCCCGCCGTCATCAGGAGCGCACCGAGCGCCACGGCTCGTCGTCGACCCAGCACTCGATCGCCGAGCAGTCCGCCGAACACGGGTACGAGGTATACGAAGCCGATGTAAAGGCCGAAGATCTGGGACGCGAGCGCTTGTGACGACAGTGGTCCGGTCACTCCTTCAATGGCTGCCCGGAATCCTTTAAATCCCACAATGTTTTCGACGTGGCCGGGCAGCAGCAGCTGGTCGACCATATAAAGGACGAGAAGCGCCAGCATGCCGTGGAAGGAGATTCGCTCCCAGAATTCGGTGCAGCCAATAAAGAACAGTCCGCGGGGCTGCCCAAGAAGATCGCGACCGTTCGCGAATCGCGCTCCGGCGGCGACTGCGACAACGCCGGCATCGGTCGCCACTAAACCAGCCCTCTGGTCGGCGCTGTCGAGCATCGAACCAAGAAAACCGACAAGGTCTTCGGTCTCTCCATGACGGTCTCGCGCGGGTGAAGGAGCTAGGGCATTGGCTGTTACCCTGATCCTATCGAGTTTACGACGACTTGGGGATAGTGCGTCCACCCCACGAAGCCATGCTCTGGAACACTCCATCGCGCCGTATCAGGCCGTGCATCAGCGCCGCGCCGAGATGGGTCAGGAACACCGCGAACAAGAGATAGGCGAAATCGGTGTGCAGTTGCCGCAGCCACGCATACAGCGCCGGATTTTGAGGGAGGATGGCCGGTAAGCGCAGCGAGCCGTAAATCACGACCGGATAGGGCGCCGCCGAGAGCATTCCCCAACCGAGAAGAGGCATGAGGAACATCAGCGCGTACAGGAGGACATGCGATGCCTTGGCGGTTACGCGTTATGGAGTCGGGAAGCGCGGGAGGCGGATTGAACAGCCGGTTGATCAGGCGAATCGCCGCCAGGAACAAGACGGCAAGGCCCAGCGGCCGGTGAATCGCGACCAGGAACCGATAGCGTTCGGACACCGATGCCGCCATGCCGACCCCTAAGAACAGCATGGTCAACACCATCACCGCCATTAGCCAGTGCAGCCATCGGGAGGCGACCGGGAAGCGAGCTTGATCAAGGCTCACCGGATTCCTCCTGCCTGCACTTCCGAGACGGTCACCGCGCTGGGTGCCTTGCTCTGCTTCTCGCCGGCACGCAGTGTGAACGAACGCGCATAAGCGGCGGAGCGGGCACTCAGCAGCGGATCGTCCGAGGGTTCAATGCCCGGGGGCAGCACCAAGGGGTCGTAGTTGACGTCGGTGCATGAGCCTTGGTCCTCGCTGGAAACGCGATCGATCGACACCAACCCCGCATCGATGTGCCGGCGGTCGTCGGGCCAGGGCAGGGTGGCATCGTCGGTCGGATCGCCGGGCTGGCCGATGCTGACCACCAGTCGCCATTGCAGCGGCTGCCGCTGGATCCGCGCGATCAAGTCGTCGAATAAATAATTCCTGTCCGGATCGGCGTGCTGTGCCCCACTCTCAGGTGCGAACTCTTGCAGCGGCACCGCGGCCCATCGCACCGGAACCGACACGCCGGCGGCGTTGACGAAACGGAAGGCGTCGAGACTATTGTAGGTAGAATCGGCGAAGCTCGAGGAAATGGGGCGTGCACGAATCAGCGGCAGGGCGCGCACCGTTTCCGGATGGCGCGCCAGGAATTCCTGCATGGCGGCTGGATTGGGTTTGCCGCTTGCCGGATCGGGTTTCGAAGCCACGAGCTGTTCGTAAAAACCTTGCGCGGTGTTCACCGCGAAGACCGGGATGTTGTTCATCCCCGTGCGCCATTCCCCGCCGCCGGGCGGAAGTATTCGCAGCGCCATGCTGCGCACGGTGGCGGGCGCATCCGGCTGAGTGGGCATGCCGCCCGCGAGAGCGAAGCGGCCCACTACCGGAACGCGCCCGACCGCGAAGACGGCGGCCTTCGATAATCCAACGGCGTTGCCGTTGCCCTCAAACCAACCGGTCACACACAGCCCCTTGGCATGGTTGCGGCGGAAGCCGGGGTGTTCCCCGCCGGCTGATTGGAAAGCCGCCATCATCCGGTCCTGAGTCAGGCGGCTGGGCGACAGCCAGCCGCCCACATAGGCGAAGGCGCCTGCCGTGGCCAGCAACACCGCTCCGATCAGAGCAAGCCGCGCGAGCGCACGGACACCGCTCAGCGGCGCGGCTTTGTCGTTCAAATCGGGAGGTTCATTCACGGCGATTCAACCCCCGTCACCCAGGGAAACATTCTATGCCGCTAGGCAAATGCGGGAAAGTCGCCGGCCTTGATCGTTCATTGACGTTTCCGCGGAAACGCCGTCCATCACGTGGACGGCGAAGGGCACGGCATCTTCATTCCGGCGATCGGGCGGCGATGCGAATCATTCCTCCTGAAGCCGTGTCGCGGTGCACGAACAAGCCAAGAGAGCTCAACTGCTCGACGACCCATTGCGGCGCAAGCCGCAGTTTCGCGTAGCTGCTCACATGAAGGCGCCACGATCCGCCCTCGAGTTGGTGAAGCAGGTCATGCGCGGTCACGGTGGTGTCCATGTATTCCAGAAAGCAAGTCAGAATTCGCTGCTCGTCGCTGCGGACCAGGATGAAGCGCCCATCGCCTTGTAAAGGCGTGGAAACATAATCACGAAATGTGGCGACGAAGAGTCCGCCGGGGCTGAGACTCGCGGCCACATCGCCCAAGAGCGATTCGACGCTGGAAAGATTCGGCAAATGGGGCAGCGTATCGCCCATGCACACGATGACGTCGACCGGCTCTGCGACGTGTGCCCGGAACGTGAGCAGGTCCGCGTTGACGGTGCGGATCGGGAGCGCACCCTTGCGCGAGACCAGCTCCTGCAGCAGGGGCTCATAGCTGTCGATCGCGACAACCTTGAATCCGCGGCGCGCCAACGGCAGCGAGTGCAATCCGAAACCGGCGCCCAGATCCACCGCGGTGCCGGCGGGTTTCGACGGCAGGGGCAGCGCATCGAGTTCCGCATCGCTGCGGGACAGGGCGGCGTCCACATCGCCGACCATCCAGGTGTAGATGGGGCCCAGGTGCTTTTCGTAGTGATTCGCAGCACTGACAGTCACATTGCCGATCCTAGCGTCCCCATGGGGACAAACCTTCCAAGAAGCCGAGGAGCGCCTCGTTCACGAGCCGCGGGCGCTCTTGTTGGATGAAATGCCCGGCGCCGTCGATGAGTAATTGTCGAGTCAAACCGGGAACCGTGTCCGGCATCGCTTGAACGGCGGCGGCGCCCGATCCCAGGGCTATGACGGGATCCTCGCTGCCGGCGATGAACAAAGCCGGTTGGCGAATCAATGCGCCTGCCCAGGGCGCGGTAAGTTCCCAGTTGCGATCGATGTTGCGGTACCAATTGAGTCCACCGCGAAATCCGCTGCGCGAAAATTCCGCGGACATGTGATCGAGATCGGCGTCCGTGAACCACGCCGGAAGATGTTCGGGATCGATGGTATTGGCGAGCCAACCTTTGCCCGGCTGCAGCGTGAGTCTTCTGGTCTCGGGCGGCGCGTCGCCCGAAATCGAAAAGAGAATGCGCCGAAGAGAGGCGCGCGTATCGCGTTCGAACTCAGCCTCCGCCACGCCGGGTTCTTGCAGATGAAACCAGTAGTGCGTGAGCTGGCCGGCCTTGCGCAACATGTGCAGGGGCGGCGCCGGCCCGCGCTGGCGAAAGGGAACGCTGAGCGCTGCGACGGCCGGAAACACGTCCGGACGAAACAACGCCGCGTGCCAGGCGATATTGGCGCCCCAGTCATGTCCGACGATCACGGCCTGCTTTGCGCCGAGCGCACCGACCAGACCGATCATGTCGCCGACGATGTCCAATATCGTGTATGCGGAGATCTCGGGCGGCGCCTCGGTACCTCCATATCCGCGCATGTCCGGAGCGACTGTGCGGTATCCGGCGGCGGCGAGCACCGACAATTGACCGCGCCAGGAATACCACCCTTCAGGAAAGCCGTGGCACAAGAGAACGAGGGGGCCCGTGCCTTGTTCGACGAAGTGGATGCGAATGCCGTTGGCCGTGACATCGCGATGTTGGAGATCATTCATGACGAGCCCTATCGTATACTTTTGAGGTTCATGCTCACAGTCGTGCTTTTCATCGGGTCCGCGGCCGCGATTTATTTCGCGTGCGAATTCTTCGTCAACGGAGTCGAATGGCTCGGCCGCAAGTTGGGGGTGGGGGAAACCGCCACCGGCACCATTCTCGCCGCGTTCGGCACCGCGCTGCCGGAGAGTGCCGTGACTTTCGTGGCCGTCGCCTTCGGCCGAGATTCGGCGCAGAGGGACATCGGCGTCGGCGCCGCCCTGGGTGGGCCGCTGGTGCTCGCGACCATTTCATATGCGGTCGTGGGCTTCGCGATGCTATGGAGCCGCCGCCGCCTCGGGCGCCCGACACAGGTGATCGAGTGCGAATCGAAGAAATTGCGGCGCGACCAGGCGTGGTTCTTGTGCATTTTCGTCGTCAAAGTGGCGCTCGGTCTGCTGGTGTTCAATGTCAAGCCCTGGCTCGGAACGTTGTTCCTGTTCGCGTACGCCGTGTATTTGCTGCGCGAGCTGCGCGGCGCACAGGTGTTGAGCGAGCATCATCTCGAACCTCTCAAGCTGCGTCCCAAGAGCGACCCGGGCCTGCTGTGGCCGCTGCTGCAGACCACGCTCGCGCTCAGCGTGATCGCGGTCGCATCCAAAGTGTTCGTCGGTCAGCTGGAATCCATCGGAACCTGGGCGGGGCTGTCGCCGCAGCTGGTGGCGCTGCTATTGAGCCCCGTGGCCACCGAGCTGCCCGAAACCATGAACGCGCTGATCTGGGTTCGTCAGGGTAAGGAGCGGCTCGCGCTCGCCAATATCTCGGGTGCCATGATGATACAGGCCACCATTCCAACCGCCCTCGGCTTGTTCTATACATCCTGGGTGTTCTCGCGCGAGCTGATCGTCTCCGGCGTCGTCACCCTGGCGGCGGTTGCGGTGCTGCTGGGGCTTTTCTCGAAAGATGCCGTCAATGCGCCGTCTTCATCGCCGTCATTGCCATGCTGTGAAGCCCGGCCTAAGTCGCCGGAGTAACGCCGCTGAGAACTTGCAGGTACCGCGCCCGCTCGATGTTGCCGCCGCTCAGCACGACGGCAACGTTCTTGTGCGCCATCCGATGACGTTCCTGCAATAACGCGGCCAGCGGCGCCGCGCCCGCTCCCTCCGCAACTTGATGCGTGTCGTCGAAATAAATTCCCATCGCCTCGGCAATGGAATTCTCGGACACCTCGACCATGCGCGCCGCCCCGCGGCAAATGGCGGCGATCGCCTCGGCGTTGGGCTCTCGAGTCGCGAGACCATCGGCGAAGGTTTGCGCGGACGGTGCGTTGATCGGCCGCCCCGCGGCGAAGGAGAGCGCGGTGGCCGGAGCCTTGGCTGCGCCCACGCCGATGATTTCCGTCTTCAGACCCAATAGGTCGCGCACGGCAATCAATCCGGAGATGCCGGATCCCATGCCGACTCCCACGTACACGGCGTCCAAATCCCTGACCGCGCCGAACAGCTCGAGGGCGTAGGTCGCGACGCCGATGACGAGGTCTCGGTGGAACGAGGGAACGAAGTGCAGGCCTTCCGCAGCCGCCACGCGAAAAGCCTCGTGCTTCGCTTCATCGAAATCCTTGCCGAACTCGACCACCCGGGCACCGAAGGCCGCGATGGCGGAGTTTTGGTCCTGGGAATTATTGCGCGGCACGTAGATGGTCGCCGGAAGGCCGGTGCGCGCGGCGGCAAAGGCGATGGATTGACCATGATTGCCGCGCGTCGCCGAGATGACTCCGGAAATCCTGGGGGTTGCCCGTCGAAGGCGATCCAAGTGCACGAGTCCCCCGCGGACTTTGAATGCGCCGGTCGGTGTGTGATTTTCATGTTTGACCCATACGGTGCAGCCCGCACGTCTGCTCAGTTTCGGCCAGGCGTACTGCGGCGTCGCCGGCACTACCCGGTGCACCAGCGCCGCGGCGCTCTCCAATTCGGTCATCTGAAACGCGGTGTCATGCGAATGCACGGCAACTCCTATCGAGAGATGGAGCTGCTGATTTTGCATGCATTCGGCGGCGAATGCTCGATCGCCGATTGGGCAGGTCAACTCGCCGGCAGAACGATGGAGATCGCCGACCTCCTGCCGACCTCGGAGCGCACATCGAGCTCGAGACTCGCCAAATTAGCCAGCCGCTGCGCGATGCTCAACTCCAAGCCGCAGTTTTCATCCGAGCCGGCGGCCGGACCGGCGACGCCCGTATCGAGCACCTCGATCCGAACGAATGCTGCCTCGCGCAGGCAATGCAGGCGCACACCGCCCTCATGCGTGGACTTGATGGCGTTTGCAATGAGGTTTCTGAGAATGTGCTCCACCAGTGCGGGGTCGCCGTGCGCCGACCCGTCGCAGCCTTGGATTTCGAGCTGCAGCCCCTTATTCGCCGCAATGCCCGTGAATTCGGCGCGCAGCTCTTCGACCAGGGCTGTTACCGTGAAATCGGTCGGCTCCGGTTTGATCGCGCCGGATTCGAGCTTGCTGATGTCCAGCAGGTCATTGAGCAGTCTCGACATGACGCCGATTGCCTGCCCCTGCTGCGCCAGGACTTCGAGGGCGCCGGGAGTGGTCAAGTGCCGGCGTAACGCGGAATTGAGGCGTACCAGGTTTTGCAGCGGCTGGCGCCAGTCGTGACCCGCAGCCTCCAAATAGCGCTCCCTGCTTTGGTTGGCCCGATCGGCGAGTTCCCGCATGGCCTCGATTGCGTCTCGCGCCACGACCAACTCGGCTTCGATTCGCTTGACGTAGCTCACGTCGCGAATGGAGGCCGCGACCAAGGATTGGCCGACGTCGTCGATGGGGCTCAGGCTGATCTCGATGGGAAACTCCGTCCCGTCGGACCGCTGTCCGTGAAGTTCGAGCCCGGGGTCCACCGAGCGCACGCACACGCTGCTGACGAGATTGTCCCGGCCGTCGATGGGCTCGGCCCGGAGGCGCTCGGCCATCAGCGTATCGATGCTCTCGCCGATCAGGTCATCGTGCGCGTACCCGAATAGAGTGCAGACCCGGCGATTGGCAAACCAGATGGTGCCGAAGGCATCGATGATGACCATGGCCTCCGGAGCGGCATCGAGGACCCGGCGGGCGAGACTTGGCGGGATTGCGATCATCGAAGCGGCCTCAGGATCAGCGCGATCCTCTTTGGAACGGCCCCGCGTGTTCGACTTGCCTTCGGGCCAAGCGTGGCGCGGACCTAACGTCGGCAGCCAACTCCCTGGAGGAAATGCTCAGGCAGATCGCGATGCTTGACGACCCCCCGGAGCTGGCGCGTTGCCACGTTTAAATGGCACCGGCCGGATCGGCGTTCAGTGCGCGGACCCCAACGAAAAGGCACCATAGATCTCGGCGTAGGCGAGTTCCGGGCTGAGCAACAAGACATGAGCCAGGACCCCAACGCCAAGGGCCAATTTGTCAAGGTTATCAATGCCCGGGTTCACTTCCCGTCGCTCCAGGGCGCCGATGTAGGTTCTCTTCAGCCCGCACTGCAAGCCCAGTTCCTCTTGGGACCATTGGAACAGGGAGCGGGCGGCGCGCAAATTCGATGCCAGGCAGATGCGCGATGTTATTTTTCTGAGTTTCTTGGTCATCCCGGGAAATTGTGGTACGGCGGGCATCGCGTTGCGACCCCGTATCTGTGGAGTTGGGCCATGCATTGATGGCAGTAGGTCCGGAAATCTCCGCTCATTGCCCATGTCATGCTTCTTAAAGCTGCCTGAGGTGGCCGGATCAGTATGCGCCTCAATCGCCGGCAACCTCATAAAAATCTAGATGTCCAGATTCGACACCTGCAGCGCGTTCTTTTCGATGAATTCGCGGCGCGGTTCCACCGCATCGCCCATCAGCGTCGTGAATATGTCGTCCGCAGCCACCACGTCCTCGATGCGGACTTGCATGAGCCGGCGCGTTTCCGGGTTGATGGTCGTGTCCCACAATTGACTGGCGTTCATCTCGCCCAGGCCCTTGTAGCGTTGGATGCTCTGCCCTTTCTTGGCCTGTTCGAACAGCCAATTCATGGCGATCTTGAAACTCGCCACGTCCTGACGATCGTCGCCGCGCTGGATGAAGGCGCCCGGCCCCATGAGATCGCTCAGGGTCTGGGCGAGCTCCGCGATCCGCAGGTATTCCGCCGACTCGAAGAACTCCCGGGGTATGTGCTTCTCCGAGGTCAGCCCATGCTCGAAGCGCTGCAGATTGACGCGATGGCCGCCCGTGGCCATGGTTTCCACGCCGACGCGGTAGCGTCGCGACACATCGTCCAGGGCGTTGAGCCGCTGCTCCAGATTCCGGCACCAATCACGCAGCGTATCGACGCGGTCGAATGATTCCGTAGTCAACGGCGGTACGTACAGCAATTGCTCGAGAAAGCGCTCATCGTAACGGCGCGCCCAGCGGCGCACGATCGCTTGCACCTCGACGTATTTCCTCGCCAAGGACTCGAGACCCAATCCAGACAGGGGCGGCGCGTCCGCAGTGACGTGCAACGCCGCTCCATCGATGGCAGTGCCGAGCAGCACGGCATTCAATTCCACATCGTCCTTGACGTAAGTTCCTTGCTTGCCCTTCTTCACCTTGTAAAGCGGCGGCTGTGCGATATAGATATGGCCGCGCTCGATGAGGATGGGCATCTGGCGATAGAAGAAAGTCAGCAGCAGCGTTCGTATGTGCGAGCCGTCGACGTCGGCGTCGGTCATGATGATGATGCGGTGGTAGCGCAGCTTGTCGACGTTGAAATCGTCGCGTCCGATGCCGCAGCCCAATGCGGTGATGAGCGTGCCGACTTCCGCGGACGCCAGCATCTTGTCGAAGCGGGCCTTTTCGACATTGAGGATTTTGAGGATTTTGCCCTTGAGCGGCAAGATGGCCTGAGTGCGCCGGTCGCGGCCCTGCTTCGCGGAGCCGCCGGCGGAATCGCCTTCCACCAGGAACATCTCCGAGAGCGCGGGATCTTTCTCCTGGCAGTCGGCGAGCTTGCCGGGCAGGCCCGCGATGTCGAGCGCGCCCTTACGCCGCGTCATTTCACGCGCCTTGCGCGCGGCTTCGCGCGCATACGCCGCCTCGAGAATTTTATTGACGATGGCGCGCGCCTCTTGCGGGTGTTCCAGCAGAAATTCCTCCAAGCGCCCCGCGACCGCGGACTCGACCACTCCCTTGACTTCCGAAGAGACGAGCTTGTCCTTGGTCTGCGAGGAGAATTTCGGGTCCGGCAGTTTCACCGACAGAATCGCGGTCAGCCCCTCGCGCGAGTCGTCTCCCGTGGTCTGGATTTTTTCCTTCTTGGCGGCGAGTTCTTTCTCGATGTAGTTGTTGAGCGTGCGGGTCAGCGCTGCGCGGTAGCCGGCGAGATGCGTGCCGCCGTCCTTCTGCGGAATGTTGTTCGTGTAGCAGTACATGCTTTCCTGGTACGAATCATTCCACTGCATCGCGACTTCCACCTGGGTATTGCCATCGCGGGTTTGAAACCACAGCACCGTGGGGTGTACGGCCGTCTTGCTGCGGTTCAAGTGAGTGACGAAAGCCTTCAGGCCGCCCTCGTGCTGAAACACTTCGCTCTTCTCGTCGCGCTCGTCGATCAACTCGATGCGCACGCCCGAATTGAGGAAGGACAGTTCGCGCAAGCGCTTCGCGAGCGTGTCGTAGTTGAACGAGATGTTGGTGAATATTTTCGCACTGGGTCTGAAGCGCAGCGTCGTGCCCTTCTCGTTCGTGTCGCCGATGGCGGCCAGCGGCGCCTGCGGCTCACCCAGCCGATATTCCTGACGATGCAATTTGCCGTCGCGCCGGATATTCAATTCCAAATAATCCGAGAGGGCATTGACCACCGAGATTCCGACCCCGTGCAGCCCTCCGGAGACCTTGTAGGACGTGTCATCGAACTTGCCGCCGGAGTGCAGCACCGTCATGATGACTTCGGCTGCGGAGCGGCCCTCTTCGGCGTGGATATCCACAGGGATGCCGCGGCCGTTGTCCGACACCGTTACTGATTCGTCGGCGTGAATGGTGACGACGATGCGATCGCAATGCCCGGCAAGCGCCTCATCGATGGCGTTGTCCACAACCTCGAAAACCATGTGGTGGAGGCCGCTGCCGTCGTCAGTGTCGCCGATGTACATTCCGGGCCGCTTCCGAACTGCGTCGAGCCCGCGTAAAACTTTGATTTTGCTGGAATCGTAGACGTCGCTATCGGCCATGGTGGGTCCTGTTTTATGACCGCCCAGTGTAACATTTTCTGGCCATAATGACGAGTCCGGATGGCCCGAAAATACTCACAAAATCATGCGGTTAGATCGCGCCATCGGACGCCGGAACACGAGGCTTGATCTTCTTTGAACAACGTATAAGTGTGCGGTGATCAGCCCGCGCGCAAGTTCCCGTAGGTGCGGAGCTCAAATCTCCGGCCCACTGAGTGGCGCCGGCGTCTCGAAAGCACTTGGTTGGCGGATGTACCGTTCGGCTGCCTGCAACAGGCACTCAGATATCTGGAGCGGGCATACGCTCGCTACCACAGCCGGCGAACTCAATTCCCTAGATTTAAAGAGAGGGATCGATCCGGTACCTTTCGGTATTCAAACCCCAATGAGCTCAAGCTCGATCAGGAAAATGGCCGAATTCATTTGCCACGACTCGGTTGGCTGCGCTACCTCAATAGTCGCAATGGTTTGGGGCGGATAAGGAATGTCACTGTCAGTAATTCGGGGGAAAAAGGCTCATGTCCATCCCCGCAGTGCGGCAGGTCGAGCACTCAATGGCGCGAGGGCCGGGAATAGCTTCCGGCGACATGAGGACGCATTGGCCGCAGCCCAGCGAGCCTTGAGCCGAAAGACCAAGTACAGCAACAA
>WNFL01187885.1_pt1 | contig 17826 bp, 15 predicted proteins | sample 5400361 | NCBI WGS metagenome assembly WNFL01 (sample SAMN13153351, study PRJNA577476) | soil metagenome | isolation source: 40 cm soil on Douglas fir-dominated hillslope | place: USA:California | collected 2013-09-17 | reverse complement strand
TAAATAATTGGCCAAGCCTTGCGTGGCTGCACCAACCGTGTACTGGTTCATGCAGTTAGCACCAACACCCATGATGCCGCGCAAGCCGCCTGTGCCAAATTCCAGGTCTTTGTAAAAACTGTCGATCAGTTCTTTCGGGTTGGGGTCTGCGAGAAGTTTTTTGACTTGTTCTTTTGTTGGCTCATCAACATTACTGTTAAGCCAATGTTGCGCCTTGGCAGTAGCGGTTTCTAAAAGTGTGGGCATTTTGATTATAAATTTCCTCGGAGCTCCTGCTCGTGTTCGATCGCTTCAAATAAGGCTTTGAAATTTCCTTTGCCAAAAGATTTGGCTCCATTGCGCTCAATAATTTCAAAAAATAAAGTTGGCCGGTCTTGAACAGGTTTTGAAAAAATTTGAAGCAGATACCCCTCTTCATCACGATCGATGAGAATGTTTAGCTTTTGTAATTCTTTCCAGTCTTCGTTGATGTGGCCCACACGTTCTTTCACATCATCATAATAAACTTCCGGTACATGCAAGAATTGAACGCCCCGGTTTTTCAATTCACCAACGGTGTGAATAATGTCATCCGTAGCAATCGCAATATGTTGCACACCGGCACCCTGATAAAAATCAAGGTATTCTTCAATTTGTGATTTCTTTTTTCCTTTGGCCGGTTCATTAATCGGGAACTTGATATAGCCGTTTCCACTAGAAACCACTTTGCTCATCAAGGCACTGTATTCGGTGGAAATATCTTTGTCATCAAATGTGATCAGTAATTTAAAATCCATCACATCTTCGTAAAACTTCACCCACTTGTTCATGTGGCCGAGTTCCACATTGCCTACGCAATGATCTACATGCTTGAGTCCGATCCCAATTGTTTTTAATTTATTAGTGACCGGCTTGTATCCCGGAAGGAAAACACCTTTATAGTTTTTTCTTTCCACGAAAGTGTGAAGAGTATCTCCATAAGTTTTAATGGAAGAAAGAACAACTTGTCCCAGCTCATCACTTATTCTTTTTGGTTCAGCTGCTGCTTCGGCTCCGCGCAAAATTGTCTCTTGAAAAGATTTTGTTGCATCATCGACCCAGAGGGCCAGTACCTTTACGCCATCTCCATGTTTTCTTACATGATCGTTTATTTCTGAGTCAGGAACGAGCGAGGTGGTGAGTACAAATCGGATTTTGTTTTGTTGCAGCACGTAAGAGGCTCGATCTCGAATGCCCGTTTCAGGCCCGGCATAGGCTACCAATTCAAAGCCAAAGCAATGTTGGTAATACAAAGAGGCCTGCTTGGCATTGCCCACGTAAAATTCGATGTGGTCTGTGCCGTTGATGGGTAAGAAATCGGTACTCATAATTGTTTTGTTTGGACTGTAAATTTAATCATTCTGATTTTTAAATTTTTAATATCGATGGATTTCTACAATCTTGGCAAAAATTGAGGATTATGGATACGAAAGTATTGGACAAAGCCATTCAGGAGATTGCCGTCAGGCGCAACGAACTGAAGAAAATAGACTATAATAATCCCAAATACGATGACTTGGAGGAGGAACTCCACGACCTTGAAGATGCATTACATGTAAAGTTTGGCGAATACCTGGAGGGAGTTTTACAGGAAGTACACGATAAACTTTGCCCGGACACAGATGTCCTTTTTCCCACCGCCTACCTGGCAAAGACTTATATTATAAACGCCAAAAATGAATTCTCAGTAACCACTGCAGAAGGTGTTTTTGTTGAAGTAGATTCTATGCCAGGAAAAGAAACGAAATTGGTAATTGTACCCAACCCACTGAGGATTTTGCTGAACACTAAAGAAACGCAGCAAATCGTTTGGAGTGAGAAGTAATACTGACTACGAACTCAGCGCCCAGATTGTAATTGCCTGTCTGTAAAGAACGACTAGCAAAAAGAAAGACGAAAATGATAGCAGACTCTTCATTATTGAGCGCACTGCATTTTCCCGATAGACTTTTCGGATGCTGATGAACATGTAAATGAAAAAGATGATCATTAACGGAATCAATTCCAGCTCGCCTAAATTGTGACCAAATACCGAGAAAATGGCTAGATATAGCAAGAAAAGCAGGATGAAGAAGGACAAGTTGTGCACTGCTAACACTACATGTGGAACGAGGAATGAAATTGATTTTCTGAATAAAAGATAAAAGCAAACTCCCCAAAAAGGGATAATCAAAAACAAAAATGCTTTTGATTTGTGGGCTGCCTCTTCGTTAACACCTTTCACCACTAACCTCATCGAAGTACTGTCAGTAGCCATCTTTCGTTGCACCGCCTTCGACACTTCGTAATTTAAAATATTTCCATCAGTCATATTATCTACCGAAGAGTAAAAAGTAGAGTTGGTTGGGAAGATGAAGTAAAACAAAATGGTGGCAACAAGATAAATTTGCACCGGCTTCATGTAAGGCGTGCGCTTACCGCGAATGAATTCTGAAGTGAGAAATCCTGGCTTTAATAGAAGGGCCTTAAAACTCCTGAGAAATTTCGAATCGAAATGTGTGAAGGCGTCAACTGTTTGTTCTAAGAATTTTCCGATGGAGTAATCTTTCGATGGATTTAATTTTTTCTCCCCGCATTGCGTGCAGAAGTTTCCGATTAACTCCGTTCCGCAGGTGATACAGGTGTCGCTTTGCTGAGGAATGATTTCATTCATGCTTCTCCGTTCAATTCTTAAAACCCACTTTCTTCCGTACACGCCCAATTACTTCGTTGGCAATGACAGTTGCCTTTTCTTCACATCTCTTTAGTGTTTTTTCTAATTGATCGCTACCCAGGTAATGGTTGTAAGCTTCGCGTTCATGCTTAAATTTATCAAGGATCAGATCTAACAACTCTTGTTTGGCATGACCGAAACCAAAATTCCCTTCTAAATATTTTTTTTTCAATGCTTCGACTTGGTCCGGAGCTGCAACAAGTTTATAGATCGCAAACACATTGTCCTTTTCAGGATTCTTAGGTGCTTCCATTGGGGTGCTGTCGGTTACAATCGACATTACTTGTTTGCGTAATTCCTTTTCCGGTAAAAAAATATCGATGATGTTGCCGTATGATTTACTCATCTTCTGCCCATCCGTTCCGGGAATAGTCATTGTATCTTCTTCGATCTTTGCTTCAGGCACTACAAATGTTTCCCCATACATATTGTTGAACGTAGTGGCAATGTCTCGCGCCATCTCCAGGTGCTGCCTTTGGTCTTTCCCTACCGGAACAAAATTGGCATCATACAAAATAATATCGGCTGCCATCAGCACCGGATAAGTAAAAAGCCCGGCATTTACATCCGAAAGTTTTTCTGATTTGTCTTTGAACGAATGCGCATTCGCCAACATTGGGTAAGGCGTGATGCAGTTCAGGTACCAGGTTAACTCACAAACAACGGGAATCCGGCTTTGCCGGTAGAGCAAATTCTTATCCGCATCGAAACCAAAAGCGAGCCATGCTGCTGCTACGGCCCTTACGTTTTCCTCGCGCACTTTGGGGTCTTTTATACTGACTAATGAATGCAGATCGGCAATAAAGAAAAAAGATTCGTTGCCCGGTTCCTTCGAGAGTTTAATAGCGGGGATGATGGCACCTAACAAATTGCCGAGGTGTGGACGACCACTGCTTTGAATACCTGTTAAAATCCTTGCCATGAAATTCAAAATTGCAAATTACAGATTCAAGGTTGATTTGAACTACTAATTTGTAATTTTGAATCTTGAATTTTAAATTATCATGACCCGATTGAAGCTGCCGATTTTTCTTTTGGTTATAAGTCATTTTTCGTTTGGTCAGTTGGCCGAGCCCTTGTATTTCCGCGAGAAGATTCACGACTTTGGCGATATCAAAGAAGAAGGTGGGCCGGCCGTTTTTGAATTCACCATCACTAACCGAAGCACAAGGCCGATATCTATCCTTACAGTAAAGCCTTCGTGCGGTTGCACTACTCCTGACTGGACAAGAGAGCAGATCGCCCCGGGGAGCACTGGATTTGTCAAAGCGAGTTTCGATCCAAAAGGAAGACCCGGATATTTTAATAAAACTTTAGCCGTGACAACGGATTGGGATGGCAACCCAGTAGTACTTCAAATCAAGGGCAACGTTATAGATCCTAGTAAAGCAAATGATCCCTCCACATTTTCGGTGGTGAACGGAAGCCTCCGTTTCAAGAGCAACGCGTTCAACCTCGACAAGGTGTTTATTAACCGCGAGCCGGATGCAATTTCTTTTCCCGTTTACAATTCCTCTAAAGACACCATACATTTTACCGGTGTGGTTGCACCAAAATATCTTAAAGCTGTAACACCGAAACGTCTTGCGCCCAATGAAGCATCGGCCATTAAAATTATTTTTGACGCGAAGATGAAAGGACAATACGGATTTGTTTCTGAAAACATTGAATTAAAGAGTGATGATAAGGAAATGAATGAAAAATCATTTTCGGTTTACGCAACGGTAGAAGAATTTTTCCCGAAACTTTCTGAAGCGGAGTTGGCCAAAGCACCAGTGCTGGTTTTATCCGCCAATGTGGTGAAGTTTGGAAATGTGAAGGCTGGAGCAATCCTCGAAAGAGAAATAAAAATCACCAATACGGGAAAAAAAGAGTTGATCATCCGCCATGCGCAATCTAATTGTTCTTGCCTTACAGTCTCTCCCGGTGCACGAGTACTAAAACCCGGTCAGGAAACTTCGATGAAAATTACATTGGATACAAAAGGCAGAACCGGACCCCAAAATAAATCTGTAACTATTTATTCTACTGATCCTCAGAATCCTGTTCAAAGGATAACGTTTACAACTGCGGTTGTGAATTAATTTTTTCGAACGAATTGTTCACTTACATACCCTTCTTCGCCAGCGGAGGAATGATGCCCATGTTGTACCAAGTGAATGCAAATTGATCAGCCGTTACATCCAACGCCTTTGAAAGATTGGATGAGCCATGCCCTGACTTGGTATCGATCCGGATCAAGACAGGGTCAGTTCCTTTTTGCGACTCCTGTAGTGTAGCAGCAAACTTAAATGAGTGGGCAGGCACTACGCGATCGTCATGATCGGCCGTGGTGATCAACGTAGCCGGATAAGAAGTTGCAGCCGTCAATGCATGTACCGGAGAATATTTTTTCAAGTACTCAAACATTTCTTTTGAATCTTCAGCCGTACCATAATCGTAAGCCCAAACTGCGCCCGCAGTAAATTTATTGTAGCGCAGCATATCCATCACCCCCACGGCAGGCAAGGCAACCTTTGCAAGGTCAGGTCGCTGGGTCATCGTTGCTCCAACGAGCAAACCACCATTGGAACCCCCTTGAATTGCCAAATATTGACTGGCTGTATATTTTTCTTTGATGAGATATTCGCCCGCTGCAATGAAATCATCAAACACATTTTGCTTGCTCATTTTTGTTCCTGCCAAATGCCACTTCTCTCCATACTCGCCACCACCACGTAAATTAGGTTGTGCATAAACTCCACCATTTTCCAGCCATACAATTCTTGATGTACTGAAGCTTGGCGTGAGGCTGATATTGAATCCTCCGTAAGCATAAAGCAACGTTGGGTTTCTGCCATTCAACTCAAGACCTTTTTTGTAGGTGATGAACATCGGGATTTTTGTTCCGTCTTTGCTGTTGTAAAAAACTTGTTTGGTTTCGTAATCGCCAGGATTGAAATCCACTTTTGGTTTTTCATACAGCGATGACTTGCCACTTGCAATATCATATTTGAAAATAGTAGGAGGGTAAGTAAACGATGTAAATGAATAATAAACTTCTTTGTCATTCTCCTTTCCGCCAAAACCATTGGCTGTACCAATACCTGGCAATTCAATCTCGCGTTCCAATTTTCCTCTTAAGTCAAATTGTTTCACTTGCGTTTTTACATCCACCAGATAGCTCGCGAAGATTTTGCTTCCAGCTGTGCCTGAGCTAAGCACATTCTCCGTTTCGGAAATAATATCTTTCCAATTTTCTGGCGTTGGTTTTGAAAAATTAGCTTCCACAACTTTACTATTTGGAGCCTTGAGATTGGTCTCAATAATCAATCGCACTCCTTCATTGCCAATAACATTGTGATTGTTGTCAAAGTTATTTACTGCCGTGATCAACTTTGCAGATGGATTTTTTAAATCCTGAATATAGAGTTCATTCCCGGTTGTACTGTTGGCAGCTGTGATGATCAGGAAGCGTTCATCTTCGGTTAGATAACCACCAACATACCTTCTTGGATTTTTATCATCACCAAAGACCAGCTTGTCCTGACTGCGCAGTGTTCCAACTTTGTGATAATACAATTTATGGTTTTGCGTTTTTGCTGAAAGTTGACTGCCTTTGGGTTTTTCGTAAGTGCTAAAATAAAAACCATCATTACCCTTCCATGCAATGCCGCTGAACTTGATATTGCGAATGGTATCCTCTAAAATCTTTTTATCCGAAGCATTGATGATAATGGCTTCCGTCCAGTCGGTGCCACCTTTGGAAATTTGAAAACCAACTCTTGATCCATCTTTTGAAAATGAAACTCCGGCTAAACGAGTGGTTCCATCTTTTGAAAATGTATTGGGATCAACATTTTCTTCGTTCTTCCGATAAAGCACACTGTGGTTTTGCAGTCCGTCATTCTTGTAGTAGTAATAATAATCTCCTTCTTTGAATGGAGCAGTCAGACGCTCGTAATTGAAAAGCGCTTCCAATCTTTTCTTTATGGAATTGCGATACGGAATTTTTTTCAGGAAGCCAAACGTGATCTCATTTTCACTTTTCACCCAGTCTGCAGTTGCTTTCGCAGTATCATTTTCCATCCAGCGATATGGATTAGAAACTTTTATTCCAAAGTAGTCATCTACAGAATCCACTTTCTGTGTTACCGGGTACTGAAAGGTTTGTTCAACTTTTGGTTTAGGATTGCATGAAAGCAAAACGACAAGACCTAAAATGGGTAGTGATGAAATCGGCTTCATACGTTAATTTGTTAAAGCTTTTAAGTAGGATTTTATTATTGCTAATTAAAATAAGGGATGAATGTAAAATAAAAAATCGAAACTACTTAACTCCTTTATTTTGATGGGGAGAAACGAAAAACCCAATTCCAACTGAAAAGCGAAGCCCATCCCACTGAGCAGTTGCATTGCTACCATTGCTGTTTCGCAAGTAGGCATTGTGATTAGTTGTCAAGTACAATTTTCCATGAACCTGAAATTCATACCCAGCACTAGCTTGAATGAATATTCTATTAATTTTTTTTCGTACACTGAACTCTGGTCGAAACCCGTAATTCCAGGAATAGAATGATTCAGTGTAAGATTGACTTGATGTTCCTATTATTAGCAAACTATTCATATCAACTTTAGAGTGAATGTATGATCCTCTAAAATTAAAATAGACAGGCCAAGAATCACTTTTAGTTAATTGTGCCTGAAAGTAGGGGCCAAACCAATAGCACTTCGTGCTCTGATCAAATCGCGCTAAACCGGAGTAATCCTCATAGTCCACTCTGCCACCCGTTGAGGTATAACCACCATGAAGCCCATATGAAAACTTACCTGATTCGATAGCAACAACGCCACCCCATCCAAAATAAGTGGGGAATTGATCAACTATTTTTAAGGGCAAACCGGACTGAACAACAAAGTCACGCTGTATACTTTTGAAGTCGCTCATGTTGAAGGAAGAAAAATTACTTTCGCCCAGAATAAAAACATTCTGACCTTGAGCAGCAAATACTAAAAAGCATGGGAGAAGAAGGAAGCAATTTTTCATTTGATTTTTTCAATAAAGCCGGAATTAACAAAATGATAACCCCCTGCATAGAAATGTTGTGGAATATTGCCGGATGTTATTGCAACACCATCACCTTTGTAAAAAAAGGTTTGAACATCATAGACCTTTAAAGTTGATTTGGAAAAATATTGATCAGGTTGTAAGACCAATCCCTCCACATAGAAGTTTTGTGTTACTTCATCATAACCAATATTCCCAAGGGTTTGATTTTGGCTAAGGGTAATTGGAAATGACCTATTTGCTATAAGATACCCGCCCGGATCAGCAGTTAATGAAACGTCATAAATTTTTACGCCAGTCCCTGCCACAATTAGTTCTGTAGTCAAATTGTTTCGAAAGAATAGTTTGCCTGGTGGAGTCTTCCCGATCAAAGACCAATTTCCATTTATATTTTGAAAAACATTTGTCGCTGTTCCTGAGGAATTATTTATCGCAAAGTAATTACCGTCAGCAGAAATAACGGGAGTATCTACCCTGGGATTACTTAACGTGTCTGTCCAAACTACTTTATTGGAATTAAGATCTGCTACGGCAGCCACAGTATTGCTATAACCATACCTATAATTCGCGCCCATCAGTCGATTGTTAGACAGGGTTCCAATTATTCCTGTTGAAATATAGCCGCACTTACAATCAAAAGGGGCAAAATTTATCTTGCTGAATGTACTTAAGTCGTAAGGATTGAATACAAGAAGCATGTTAAGATCAGCTTCCAAAAGAACGCCTGAATTGCCGTCACTACTGATTGCAAATTGAGCAATATCTGAAAACTGAACCGAGTGTCCACTGGTAGAATCCTCGTGGGATAATGTTGAGGAATTAATTCGAACGATCCCTCCATACTTTGAGGCTATAAAAAAATTAGGCTGAGCTATTGATTTAAAAAACGAGAATGAGGGAAAATTTGGTGGCCTGTTGTATAAATACGAAAAGTAGGGCGAGCCTGGAAAAATATATTTGTAAGTTGGAAACTTCTTCCTATGAATGGTTACCGATACAGCATCGTAATTACCAAATGGAATAGTGTCGCCAACAATCTTTCCGGCATTTAACTCCGCTTCGTTCGATCCGTAAAGCCCTTGAAACTTTACATATGTATCTGCGTCATTTATTACAGGCGAATCCCAAGAAATAGTTTCAATAAAATTATTTTCACTTGAAAATTTAAAATTTGTTGGAGTAACATTAAACTCAGCTACACCTACATAATGTGGATCAAAACTGCTACCATTAAAGATTTCTACCCAGTAAGTAACCTGCCCCCCAACGTAACCAGGATCTATATACTTAGTGATGGTGGGGTCGATGATCACCGTATCTCCTCCAAGTTCAAGTGAGTACGAGTAATGGTTGATCCGATAATAAAAATTGGTTTTGCTCAATTTGTTCCACTGAATAGTTAGATAGCCATTCTCCATCGCAAAGAAAATTGGGCCACTTGAGGGCGGTAATACTTTATCAACAATGACTGTAAAATCTTTTTCTATTGTGTAATACTCGCCACCGAGTTTATTAGCTAAACTTCCTGATTGGGTATCAACTTTCACTATGATCTTCACCAAGTGACTGCCATCTAAAAATTTGTAGTACGAAGGATCCAAGGTGAACTGTATTTGAGTGTTAATAACACTCGAACTGAAGATGAGATTAGCATCTCCATCAACTGTAACTTCGACACCAATTATTGGTTTTGTCAGGCTGTCAATTTTGAAATGAAAAGTAGTAGCGAAGTTCAGTGGGAAAGGGTCTTTGAAATTAGGATCCTGAATATCCACTGATGTACTAATTGTTGCTGGTGGCGTCTTAATAGGATTGATGTATTTATGCTCCGATTTAAAGGTGCAAAACGAAAGTAAAAGCGGAGATAGGACTGCAGCGTACTTATAGAATTTGTTATTTGCAATCATAAATCTTCAAACAAAAGCGGGAATCCCAGTTATCTCATTTCCCAAAATCAACAAATGAATGTCATGTGTGCCTTCGTAAGTCAACACGGATTCTAAGTTCATCATGTGGCGCATGATCGGGTACTCACCTGTGATGCCCATGCCACCATGGATTTGCCTTGCCTCGCGTGCGATCTCAATCGCAATGTTCACGTTGTTCCTTTTTGCCAACGAAATTTGTGGCGTGCTTGCCTTGCCTTCATTCATCAACATTCCCAGCCTCCAGTTGAGCAACTGTGCTTTGGTAATTTCGCTCAGCATCTCCGCTAATTTTTTCTGAATCAATTGAAATGAACCAATCGGTTTTCCAAACTGAATTCTTTCAATCGCATATCTTCTGGCCGAGTCATAGCAATCCATCGCAGCGCCAATCGCGCCCCACGCAATTCCATAACGCGCTGAGTCAAGGCACATCATCGGAGCACCCAATCCATTTTTGTTGGGCAACAAATTTTCTTTTGGCACTTTCACATCGTGGAAGACAAGTTCGCCTGTTGCACTGGCACGCAAGCTCCACTTTCCATGAGTTTCCGGAGTGGTGAAGCCAGCCATTCCGCGTTCAACAATCAGTCCGTGAATTCTTCCAGCTTCATTTTTTGCCCACACCACAGCAACATCCGCTTTAGTCGAATTGGATATCCATATCTTCGCTCCATTCAATAAATAATGGTCGCCCATGTCTTTGAAGTTGGTCACCATTCCGGAAGGATTCGATCCATGATCCGGTTCGGTCAATCCAAAACATCCAAGCCATTCGCCACTGGCGAGTTTGGGCAAATATTTTTTACGCTGTTCTTCACTTCCAAATTTATAAATAGGATACATCACCAGCGAGCCTTGCACCGATGCAGTTGAGCGCATGCCTGAATCGCCACGTTCAATCTCTTGCATGATGATCCCATAAGAAATATAATCGAGGCCGCCACCACCATATTGTTGGGGTACAGTAGGACCGAAGGCTCCAATCTCGCCAAACTTGCGCACGATTTCATACGGAAAGTGAGCGCGCTGCGTCCAATCTTCGATGTAAGGCGAAATCTCTTTTTTCACGAACTCGCGAATCGAACTGCGAATGAGTTTGTGTTCTTCCGTAAGCAAATCGTCAATCGCATAAAAATCGGGTTGTTCGTAACGGTCTTGCTTCAATGATTTTTTTGCGGGCGCCTCGGCTGTATGTGCTGCCATAAAGTTTGGGTTATTCTTTTTAAAGCCTCAAATTTACGCAACTAAGAACGAAGCACAAATCTTAATCCCGAATGTCAAACGATCTGATTCTGCAAGAACAAATTCAAAAACTCCGGCAAAAGTATGCCGCCATGGGCCAGGACCTTTCGTCTTATTTAGATGGGCTTTTGTACTCCGATTACCTCACGTACTGGGATTACATTCATCTCGACACGCTGTTGAGCCTGCAAAACCCGAAGACGCACTTCCCTGACGAAAAAGTGTTTATCGTTTATCACCAGATTACTGAGTTATACTTTAATTTGATCTTATGGGAGATCGAACAAATTGTAGGTCATCCGCAGATGGATGAAAATTTTTTTTGTGCAAGGTTAGATCGCATGATCCGTTATTTCCAGCAATTGGTCGGTTCGTTTGAAATCATGGTGTTGGGTTTGGAGAAAGAGCAATTCCTGAAATTCAGGATGTCCTTGTTGCCGTCATCGGGATTTCAGTCGGGACAATACAGGATGATTGAAATCTGTTCTACTGATTTGATCAATTTGGTTAATGCGAAAGACCGCGAGACGGTGAATGAGCGAAGCAACATTGATCAGCAAATAGAAAAAATGTATTGGCGCAGTGGCGCTACGGAATTAGCAACCGGCAAAAAGACTTTAACACTTCAGCAGTTCGAAGAGAAATACATGGGCCAGTTCAAGGAAATGGGTGACAAGCATCGTGAGAAAAATTTAAGAAAACTTTATTTAAAAAATTTCCCAGATTCTACAGAAGTGAAATCGCGCCTACGTGAATTTGACGAACTCGCCAACGTGCGCTGGCCGCTGGCACACATGAAGTCGGCTGCCAAGTATTTACAAAAGGATCCCGAAGACATCAAAGCGACAGGCGGCACCAACTGGCAGAAATATTTGCCACCGCGCTTTCAGAAAATCATTTTCTTCCCGGAATTGTGGAGTGAAAAGGAAAAGCAGGAGTGGGGAAGGGCGGGGTTGGGATGAATTGATTAGAAATCTTAAGAATGGAAATCTTAGTAAAATCTTTGCCATCTGAAAAGGAGCTTACTGAAATCTTTTCAAAAGTGATAGAAAAAAGAAAAGGTGTTGAAGTTAGCAAGTACGCTGGAAAAGTGAAGGCTAGAGGAAGCTCAATGGCCCTTCAGCGAAGACTAAGAAATGAGTGGCAATAATTTTTGCTGTTCGGGATTTGTAATCCCGAATCCAGATAAGAGGGATTTTAAACCCCCATTATCTGTCGTTCGACATGCGCTCTGCTAACATGTCGAACAGCAAATAGCCTTCACCATTTTGGATTTGTGGTTTTATGCCATTTCACCATGTCAATGTTGCTTTAATCTCATCAATGTCCTCTTGGTCAAGTTGAAACCATTCTCCCCGTTTTCTTTTATGAGAATAAGAGTCGTGTAATGCTTTTTCAAAGTTTGCAGCAATTCTCCTGTTCACGAATTTTTTGGCAGCAATAAGCTTTATGGACGGTTTTTCACTCTGCAAAGTTTTTTTCCTCCACTCTGGCAGATTTGAAATGCCGATTTTATAATACAGGCTTTTAGTGTCTAACATAAAATATACGTAGCATTCCTCAGATTCCTTTTCCTGAATTAGTGGATGTGTGTTGTTGACTACTAAAATGAATTTAATAATGTCTTTCCATTCTTCTTTGTCTTTGGCGTAATCGAAAAATACATTTGCCATACCTCCCCAACTCGTCAACTTAAATTTTCTTTTATAATTATTAATGGCGGGCATACATTTATAAAAGGTCCAGTCGCTTGTAGAAGGAATTTTATTTAGTTGTCTAACCATATTGCCGTATGAGATTAGGAAATTCTCCTCTGTCTTGCCACTATGAAAAAATGATTTAGGAATGTCGCCCATTTCTTCCACCAATTTTGAATAAGTCCGAAAGCCTGCTTTTAATAGAGACCAGGATGTAACGTTAGTATTTTCTTGAAACTCGTTTTGGCTTGGTTGCCGGCCTATTTTCTTTCTGAGCTTTCCGTAAGCTTCTTTAATATATTCTGGTGTCATATTGGCCAATCTTTGGATAGAGTATAGCTCTTAGGCGTTTTTTTAATACCAAAGCAATCAAATTTACAGATTCTTAGAATATTCAGAATTTAAAGATGAATCAGTCCTGCAACACATTGGTCAAGAAACTTGATTTCATTGCGAGCCACAGCAAAAAGAAAATCATCGCCCATTCTAAATAGATAAAATAGAAATCGGTGGTGTCTTTGAAGCGGCTTTCTTTGATCTCGGCTTTCTCGTATTTGTCAATCCGTTGAAAAACATTTTTCAAGGCTTCGTTGTCGGTCACTCGAAAAAATTCTCCGGAGCCAATATTAGCAATCTTCCGCATGGTCGTTTCATCAATGGTATTCTCCACCATTTGTGGCCTGCCAAAATAGTCTTTTCCGAAAGGCACAAGCCCTTCTTTGCCAACTACAATCGTGTAAGTTTTAATGTTGTGCGCTGCGGCTAATTCTGCAGCAGTGATCGGGTCAATGTTGCCGGCTGTGTTATCGCCATCGCTGATAAGTATGCACACTTTTGATTTCGATTCCGACTCGCTCATGCGGTTGGTGACCACTGCAAGCGCACTGCCAATGGCCGTTCCGCGCGATTCAATCATATCAAACGAAATGTCGTTGAGGTAGGAGTAAAGCAGTTCGTAATCGGTAGTAAGAGGAGCTAATGAAAATGCATCTCCTGAAAATACGACAAGCCCGATACGGTCTTGCAACCTGCCTTTAATGAAATCTCTAGCTACTTGTTTTGCTGCTTCCAAACGATTGGGCTCAAAGTCTTCAATCTGCATCGACTGTGAAATATCGAGCGCGATCATAATGTCAATGCCTTCCGTCCATTGCTCAACTTTTTCGTTGGTTTTCTGTGGACGTGCGAGCGCGATAAGCAAAAGAGCGAACACGAACATTAAAATAATTTCCGGAATGAAGCGAACAAAGTTGAGCGGAGAACTTTTTAAATCGCTTTTAATTAATGCTACCGGAAGTTTTTGATTGACGAAATAACGAATGAACCAGCGAAGCACAAACAAGAATGGAACAGCAAGGATCAGGTAAAGAAAAAATACATTCTCCCACGTGAAAGCATTGAAGGTGGAAGTCGTGAACCAATCCAATGAATACCACGGTGATGATAAACTATCCATGCGCTACCTCCTCTTTCTTCCTTTCAAACTGTTGTCGTACGTACGCCTTCAAGTCAGCAAAAGGGGTATGCAAATTTTCTCTCGAATGTCCGTAGATCATGCGGTCGATTTCACTCAGCGCATGGCCAAGCTGTTCGCTTTTTTCAATCGTTTTGATTTCTTTGGAAGTGTATTTTGTGTATGGCTTGGACAACAGCAACTCCAAATAATTTTTCCAAATGACCAAAGTTCTTTCCGCACTTTGAGGCGAAAATTCTTTATCTAATTTTTCCAATGATGTTTCGTATTTGATACGGAATGCTTCATAGCCTTTCATCATTCGTTTCAACTTGAAGTATTTTTTGATTCCTTTTCCGAAGAATACCCAAACTAAAATCAAAGTGATCAATAAAATTCCACCTCCAATGGCCAACAGAATGTAATTAAGCTGCCATCGTACTCCGAGATAGTTGGTATTTGCTTTCAAAGGCAATTTCTCGATGGTTAAAGAATCAGGAATAGATTTTACTAAGTTCTGAAAGAAAACCGTGTCCGTCCTGGAAAACACTTGGGTGCAGTCCATTTGGTTTACTATAAACACGGGAAGCTTTAATGTTTGCACGCTATCTACTTCATAAGTAATCAGGAAGTAAATCACGCTATCTCTACTAACTCCATTTTCTGTTTTGGTTGGAAAGTATTTTTTCTGTTGCAATTCAAAAGGTGCAAATGAAAAAGTAGAATCCGGAAAAAGTAAATTCAGTTTTTCCGGATAACGGGCGGAGAGATAAAATTCAGTCGGCTTCCCAATCTTTACACTATCTCCACTAAAGTGACCTTGTACTTTTATTTCCTGAGCATTTGCTGATAAAGCAATAAAACCAGAGAAGATGTATATGCAAATTTTGAATTTTGAATTTTGAATTTTGAATGACGAAATTTTGAATGACGAAATTACGCCATCAGTGGCCCTCAATTTGTAATTTGTAATTTTAAATTTGTAATTTCTAAAACTCATACCGTCTTCATTCCTTTATTCCTCACTTTAAACAACTTCAACAATTTCGGTACGTAATCTTCATCGGTATCAATCGAGAGAAAGTTAATCTGGTGTTTGCGACTAAAGTCGGCCAGCTCTTGTTGGCGCGTGGTATTGTGTTCAGCAATTTTTTCGCGAAAGCCGCCAAAGGAAGTGTTCACCCAAATAGTACGTTGCGTTTCTTTATCGAGCACCGGAATAATACCAAGCTTCGGTAATTGTGTTTCGCGTTTGTCGGTGATGCGGATGATTACCAAATCGTGCCTGCGGGCCATCGATTTTAATCCCTGAAAATAATTCTCATCGATAAAATCAGAGATCACTATGATTACGCTTCTGCGCTTGATGAAGTTGAGCGCAAATGCGATGGCCTTATTTAAATTGGTTTTGAGTGAATGTGGTTTCAGGTTGATAATCCGGTAAATAATTTCATAAGCCTGGGAAATTCCTTTTCGCGGCTTAATGGCTTTTTCCCTTTCATCCGAAAAACAGATTAACCCAAGTTGACTTGATTCTTTTGCGCCCGACAACGCCAGCACTCCGCACACTTCTTTGGCAATGTCCACTTTCTCTTTGCCGGGTGTTCCTATATTCTGCGATGCACTCACATCCAAAATAAAGAAAATGGTTTGTTCTTTCTCTTCACGATATGTCTTTACAAAAGTCCCATGACCTTTAGCCGTTACGTTCCAGTCGATGGTGCGGATGTCGTCACCATACTGGTACGGCCGCACATCGTCAAACTCCAGTCCTGTACCTTTGAAAATGGAATGGAAATCGCCCTGCATCTGGCTGTTGATAGCCTTGCGAATCTGGATTTCGTACTTACGCAGTTTTTTAAGAAGCTCCTTCATTAATTTTTCGGGCTTAAAAATAATAAATCCACATCAACAGACCCAACGGATGATCGTTAAATGGAAGATTCCCTGCCCGTCCGGTCAGGCAGGCATGTGACTAGTAAAAAATAATTATTAACACATGAAATGACCATGTACAAAGTTCATCCAAAAGGATGATAATAGGTTCGGTCATTCCATGTGACCTTAAATAAAAAAATTATTAACACATGAAATAGGATTAAATTTAAGGCCTGATTCTTGTTTTAAACCGGATTAATCATGCAAAAGTTGTTGATTGTTTTTCTTTTGATTGGAATTGCGTGCAGTTCTCCCAAGAAACCGGAGGGCATCCTCACACAACCTCAGCTTTCCGCGTTGCTCATTGACATCTATCTGGCTGAAGCCCGTGCTGATCAGCTCCCCGTGGTGAAGGATTCATCGATGAGGTTTTTTATTCCTTTCGAAGAGAAGCTTTTGAAAAGCAAGGGAATTTCAGATTCCGTTTTGAAGAAGACCTATTCGTATTATCTCGCCAATCCTAAAGAACTTGAACAGGTTTATGATGCGGTGATTGATACGTTGGTCGTGCGCGAGCAGCGGGCACGAAAGCTGCCAATAAAAGCAAAGGTGCAATAAATTGACCGCTGATTATTTATTAGAAAAAATTCTTGCTTTGATAACTACTAACTAAACCTATCTTAGACAAAGTGAAGTGATTTAACTGATTCCGGTGATTTTACTAATTGGAATAAACTTGATAGAAATCATCATTGAAATCAAATAAATCAGTAGCGTTGACTGAAGTGCCACTATTAATTTTAAGTAAATAAAGTTTCAATGCATAATCCGGGTTATTTCCACCCTGTTGATTTTGAGGTTAAACTTGGCTTTGATCAAATCCGGACTAAGTTGGAAAACTATTGCCTTGGTCCGCTGGGAAATAAGGAAGTAGGCCAGATTCATTTCTCTTCGGATGGCCAATCGATAAGAACCTTATTGCAGTGCGTTAGGGAATTAAAACAAATTTTTGAAAAAGGAGAAACACTTCCGTTGAATAATTATGCAGACCCTTCTGTTTATTTCGAGACCATTCGTATGGAGGAAAGTTTTCTGGAAGAGGAGAATTTCCAGGAGATCGTTCAAGCATTTCAATCGATCCTTGCTATTCATAAATTCCTGAAGTCATCGAAAGACGAATATCCGGAGCTGTTCAAACTTACAGAGCCTGTTGTTTTATCGAATCAATTAGTAATTGCCATTGAAAGTAAATTCAATGAGAAAGGAAAAATAAAAGATAATGCAAGCGCTGCGTTAGCAAGAATAAGAAAGCGGTTGCGTGAAGAGGAAATTCGCGTACGCAAACTCACCGATCAAATTTTTCGTGACTCGATCGGGCAAAGTTGGGTTCCGGAAGGAGCGAGCCTAACCATTCGTGAAGGCCGGGTTGTCATTCCGATACTTGCCGAACACAAAAGAAAACTCCGAGGCTTTATCATGGACGAATCGGCCACCGGCCAAACCGTTTACATCGAGCCGGCCGAATCGATGGAAGCTAACAATGAGATTCGCGATTTGCTTCACGCGGACAGGAGAGAAGTTGTAAAGATTCTAAAAGAACTCACTTCATTGCTCCGCGAAAATTTAGAAGCAATAAAAGCGGCTTGCTATTTTTTAGGATTGATCGACTTTAATCGGGCGAAAGCAAAGTTGGCGATTGATATGGAAGCCGATATGCCGATGATTTCTGAGAGGCCAGCAATGAACTGGGTTTTGGCCCGACATCCATTGTTGCATTTGAGTTTGAAGGGAAAACGGGAATTAATTCCATTGACAGTTGATCTACCAGATGATGAGCGATTCCTCTTAGT
>WNFL01061678.1_pt1 | contig 17832 bp, 19 predicted proteins | sample 5400361 | NCBI WGS metagenome assembly WNFL01 (sample SAMN13153351, study PRJNA577476) | soil metagenome | isolation source: 40 cm soil on Douglas fir-dominated hillslope | place: USA:California | collected 2013-09-17 | reverse complement strand
CTCCCTGCTCGCGCCAGCGGCAATCCGTTCACGGTCAATGCCTGCGCTCGGCTGGGAAGGACCTGTCCAGTGAGGTGCAAGAGGCATGGGTGGTAGAGGTTGCTTCGGCAGCTGGGCTTGAGGGTATGCTGCGGGGTTGGAGATGCTGCGATTGCGGCTGTTGGGCAGACCGAGGTGAGGATTCGTCGGCGGTGTTCTCTGTTGCGGTGGGGCCGCAGGACCATCTGAATACTGTGCATACCCATTGTTTTTATCATCTCCATCCTCGGTATACCCACTTCGTAGACGGTTCGAGCTAAACTGACTCCGCAAACTCGGTCCACGAGGATTAACACCGTTTCCAAAGCTCGCGTCGCTCATGCCACTGATACTGCCCATACTTGCTGCACTCTGCGAGCTCGCATTGCGCGCGGCTAGAGGCCGCTGAGGGAGTGGATTGCCGGACATCTGAGGCAAGGGCATCCCATTGGTGGCCAAGCTACCGTTATGAGAGTGCTGCCGACCCCACTGCGCGAGCATAACCGAATCTCCCGTTCGGGCACGCTCGCGATCGTAACCAGGTGCTACATCCCGTTCGGGTGGCATGCTAGCAGTCCCTCGCCGGCCATTTGCAGCTCCTATAGGCGTCCCGCGCCCGGATTCCGGGTACCCTCCTGGGCCGACCACACTACTATACCCACCCGATCCTTGCGAGCTCTCGTAGCCATCCTCCTCGGTTTCGAAACCGTCGTTGCGCCAGCTTTGGCCATAATACGGATAACCATTGGACCCTGGATTGGAATACTGAAGGTACGGGGGCACAGGCGGAGGTTTCTCCTCGGGGTAGCCTACATACCGACCGCGAGGCCCTGGCGGGCCAGAGTAAGGTGGCAACGGTTGATGTGATGCAGTGGATGAAGTTGAGATCGAAATGGTCCTCGCATGGACGTCGCGTAACACCTTTTCGCCGCGCTTGACCTGGAGGTCGCGAATGAGTCTTGTGATGGCCGACTCCCACTGCTTCATCTGGTCGTCGTTCTTGCATCGTAACGTAAAGTATTCCAAATCATCGTCTCCACGCCACCAGACTTGGAGGGCGTACTGACCTGCGGATTCAAATGGAAATGGCATGATGTGTGAGCGCCACAATCAGAGAATTGACACAGAAGGTAACAAGGGTTGAGACACGCACCCCCTCTGGTGTTGGGGACAGCCTGGGTGACGTTATTGAGGAAGATCCGTCCCTTGAGGAGTAAAGGGGTCGTCTTCTTTCTCGCAGCAGCGCCGCTGGTCGCAGGGGTGGCCGGGACGGTCTGGGTGCTGTTTGTCTTCTTCAAAATCGAGTTGCTCTTGGCGACCTTTTTGTTCGGAACATTGGTGGCGTCTTTGCAGCAGAGGATGATCTTTTCAAAGAGGAACACATGATACTCTCGGTCGACATCAGATTTCGTAACCATGAAGATGTCGTCTAGCAAGAGTTCGCCGAAGTTGGCGAGAGCGTGTCCCTTCCAATCTTCAACTCGATGTTCCAGTACCTTGACGGTTGCTGCGTTGACTGCCCGGCGCTCCGCCTCGTTGACCTTCTCAGTGACTCGCTTGCAGGCGGCGACGCCCTCCTCGAGTTCCTGGTAGAATTCGTGGTCGGGCGGACACGCCTTGAGAAGTTGTTGGAAGAGGAGTGGGTACTTGCAAATCCGTTGAATCGGCTTGATTAGGAACGCCTGCAATTCCTTGGGGGTAATAATGTTTGCGACCGCCTAAATCGGGTCAATTCAGTGGTGAACCGGTCGAAGTGAGCCGAACTACTGCGAACCATGAGGTGGGGCTCCTCCTGAAGCGCGAGCTCGGACGCGTTGCTAAAGTTGGCGCAATATGGTTCGTAGACAGCAAAGTTGGGTTCCTAAGAAATTTGTGAGTCGGACTGGGCCGCGGGACAAGAATAGATGGGGATCGACACACATTCACAATAAAGCACTTGCCCCATCGCTGTTGGTCCCATGGGAGCTCGTATTGTTGTTCAAATTCGATCAAAAATTTGCGTTGAAAGTCAAGGAGCTTGTTGAGTCCCGGGAAGAGGTGGTGAATTGTATCCTGATCGACTACATCTTGCTGCATAAGCGCACGGGCGTAGTTCTTTTGATCCGGAAGGAGAGAAATTAGCAAATCGACAGACCCCCAGCGTCATTGCGAGCGCCTATCGTTTGACGGGAATGAGGCGCTTACCTGCATGACTTCCAAGTCCTGGACATACTTTCTTTCTGTCTCAATAATTTCACGAAGCGTATTGACGCGGACAGCTTCCATGCCACCTGGTTTGAGCGTTGGGGCGCCATCAGGGCCAGGTAATGAGTCCCATGGGGTAATATCATTAGTGTCCAAGTATTCTGGGGAGACTTCATCCTCCATCCAGACGTGCACGGGGAGGCGATCGAGCAAGTGGGTGATGGTAGCAACGACCTTTACGAAACCGTTTGTGTTCATGTCCTCGTTTGCGAGGAGCTCTGTGACGTTAAAAAGGTCAACTGAATCGTCCCACTGGCCGTTCTTCTTGAGGCGCTGAATGCCCATAATGAAAAAGGCAGCCGCGCGTTTCTTTTCGCGGAGGTTGTCGGTGTCGATGTCTGCAGGATCCGTGTCGACTTGGATACGGTCTGAAACAGGAAGATCGAGAAGATTAAAGAGGAAGCAGAGGGGAGTGCCGAGGGCGAAGCAGTCCCAGAGGGTGCGGACGACGTCCTTGTCTGGGGCGGCTATGAGGTCGAGATAGGGAGAAAAGTCGTGTATCTTGAGGAGACGGGATCTCAAGATGGAACATTGCTGGTAGAGCGAGGTGCCAGCCTGCTTGTTGAGGACAGTGGCGGCGGCGACGGGCTGGTCGATTGAGAGACCCGGAACGGCCGCCGACGAGGCAATGGATTTTTTGCGACCTGGAGTAGTCATTATGGGTCACGGGGGAGGGCAGGGGGCCAGCAAAGACGAAGAGCTGGGTGCCCGGAACAAGTTGGGAGTTGGGAACAAGTGAGAAGCAGCAAAGGACGCAGTTGTCATTGTCTGATCGCTAGCTAGAAACGGGTAATATTGGGTAATATTGGCTGCTCAAGACGGTCGACATCGCCTCGTTACGTCGTTGCCGTCGTTGTCGTCGTTGTCGTCGCCGTTGTCGTCGCCGTCGTCGTTGTCCTCGTTGTCCTCGTTTGTTTTCGTCGTCTTCGTCGTGGTGGATGGAGCAAGCGAGCGAGTGAGACATTACATGCCAAGCATTCAACGTCAACGTGATCCATCCACGTCCTCGGTTTCGTTTTCGTGTCACTAGACGGCCCTGGGCGGCTAGCCACTCCCTGCGCTTGCTTTCGTCCACCGCTACCAACCCGGCTTCGACTCTACGGATATCCGGGCACGTCCCACAGGCGTTCAATCCAGCGGCAGTAGGAGTAGCCCACCAGTGCGCACTTGTGAACCCGTCAGTCTCCCCTTACAGTCGACCGCGCGAGCGAGTGCAAACAAACTCTTTGTCGCGCTGCTTACCAACCGCTCTCGCTCCCTTGGGCCCACCAGAGCCATGAACTTTTTTAAGACAAAACCCAAGACACCCTCCGAGCTCGTCCGCGGCCTCCGCGACGCAATCCTCAAGCTCGACGCCGGCCAACCAGGAGGCGATACACGCAGAAAGGTCCAGGACAACCTCTCTCTCGCGCGATTCACCTCGCTTATATCTCTCACCAGGCTAGCGACGATATCTCCAAGAGTCTTACATCGATCAAGGCCATCTTACTCGGTGATGGAGGTGCGCGCTCATCCTTGTCCCACGTTCGTTTCACCATCCCAACACCTTCCGGCATTTGCTCGAAAAGAGCTCATATGTCGTGGCATTTGAACGTCTACGCGCCATGTGCAAAGCCCCCGCGATCGCTCTCTCCCTCCTCAACTATGTTCCGCCTCATGTTCCGGGCCCGTGACAGCCACATCGGCTCGCACTGCCGCCTTGCCCGCTCTGTACGGCTCTCCCTTAGAACTGATATCTGTTGAGTAGATCCCCAACCCGAATTGGTTGCACAACTCGCTCAGGAAACCTACACCACTGATCTCCTCCAACATCTTGTGACCAACATCGGACGCTTCGAGTTTGAATCGCGCAAGGACGTCGCCCAAATATTCAATCACCTCCTTCGCCGGCAGATAGGCTCCCGATGGCCCACCGTAGAGTACCTCAGCAGCAAGCCTGACATCATCTTTGCTACCCTCAAGGGCTACGAAAGCGAAGAGGTCGCATTGAATACTAGTATGATCCTCAAGGAGATGCTCCGCCACGAACCCCTCGCCAAGGTTCTACTCTGCTCTGATCAGTAAGTTCCTCTGAATGTCCAGTCATCTCGAGTGGGCATCCAATATCCCCACAGTTTGGTTTGAACTAACGACTCCGTCTCGCTCATAGCTTCTATCAATTCAACCATTACATTGAGAACGCTACTTTTAGCGTATCTTGCGACGCGTTTGCAAACCTCAAGGTTCGTCAGGCCGCTGCCGAGTTCTCTAAACCAATCAATCTGACTCGTCCGGCATTCCAGGAAACCTTAACTCGTCACAAACCAATGGTGGCCGAGTATCTCGAAAAGAACTATGATCGCTTCTTCGCTTCGTACACCGCCCTCGTCTTGTCGAAGAACTATGTAACCAAGCGACAGTCGCTTAAGCTCCTCGGAGAGATCTTGCTTGACCGCGCAAATTTCAATGTTATGACCAGGTATATCGCCAACGAGGCCAACCTGAAGATGATGATGAATATGCTCCGGGACAAGAGTAAAAACATCCAGTTTGAGGCGTTCCATGTGTTCAAGGTACGGGTGACCGGTTGCCTGGTTTGAACCGAAATAGGTATTGAACCCGGGCAAAGGTCTTTGTTGCAAATCCGAAGAAGCCCTCGCAGATCGAGATCATCTTGCGGAGGAACAAGGAGAAGCTCTTGGTTTTCCTCAAGGATTTCCACAACGACAAGGAGGGTGAGTGGCAACGGTCAATTGATCTCCCTATGATTGACAGTCCCATTTGTAGACGAGCAGTTCACCGTGTGTGCGCTCTATTGTGCATGGGACGACGGCACTAACAACCTTTTAGGACGAGAAGCAATTCCTGATCGCACAAATCCAAAGCCTGTAGATGATACCCTAATCAACCCTCACTATGTCTGGAGGATCATCGCGGCGCTGCTCAACCTCCCTTCAGCTCGAATGCGGCACATCATTGCGCCGCATGATGGAAACACGTTTCACCAGCTTATACCGTGGACAGTCGTACTTTCAGTCTCCGGGATATATGGCCCATATTGCATCCTCCATACCAGTCATCTGGTGCCTTGCGAATGTGGCCCAATCTGTTATAATACTTATTCTTCGTCCTTGGTTCCCTTCACCATACCACCTCATAGTGTACCATGTCGAATCACTTATCCACGCTCATACGCCTTCAAGCCACCGCCCGACTCCTTTATCGTGCATTACATTTTATGTTGTAATTTTTGGTCCGTTCGTTTGTTTTTGGATCGACATCGAGTAGTTGCATGGAGAATGAATTGCTTTGGTGCTCTTCAGGTGCGGGTGTGTGAGGCTCGACGAGTGAAATCCTTCCGACGCTGGCGGTGAGATGTGGTTGTGAAAGTTGACCTCGACCCTGATGACTTGGTTGACCCGACGGGCTTCCCTGTAAAGAAGAACAGGCGTGTCGTATTCCAATCTCTATATCTACTCGGAACACATGGATTGACTCACATTCGTAGTGCTAGTACCAAAAATCGCCAGTTGGACCTTCGTTTCCCCCGCTACGAACGACCAACCTCTTCAATTGGCAACCTATCCATCCTTCTTCCCCTAAGGCCTACATTTTCTCAACACATGCCGGCCGACGAACCAGATGTGCGCAAACGAGCCGAACCACTCATCCGAAACATCCTTACGGCCCCAGGCGTGGACTACCAAACCGTCACAGCGAAACGAGTACGCAAATCATTAGTCGAAGCGAAGGGCTTGCAGGAGGTCTGGGTGCGAGAGAACAAGGAGGTGCTCGACTTGATCATTTTGGAGGTTTACAACGAGGTTTCAGCAGTCAGCACGGACGCCGATGATGAACCCCAACAAGAAGACACAGACGACGACCAGGAAGGGAGTGGTGGGAAGGGGGCTGAGGTCCCCAAGACTCCAACGGCGAAACGCAAACGGGGGGATGTGATCAAGGAGGAGGAACGTGCGCATGCTAGTGGTGCATTGACCAGTCCCAACGTGAAGATTGCGGACAAAGTCAAGCAGCAAAGGAAGAAGGAAAAAGGAAAGGGAGAGGCGGTCGACGATGCGCGGATGGCCTGGCAGCTGCAGCGGAACTTGAATCTGGGTACGGGACGTACAACGCGGGGTTCTGGGAGCGGGAGGAAAGGGGCTGGGGCTGTTGCTCCTGGGAAGGGTGCAAAACGGGGCGGGAAGGTGAAGAGTAAAGAGGTTATAGAGGATAGTAGTGAAGAGGGTGGGAGCGGCGACGGTGGTACTGACTCGAGACCGAAGAAGAAAAGGAAGACTACAGGTGCCAATGGGGAGGCCGTCGAAGGGAAGCAGAAGGGTGGAGGGTGGAGTAAGCCGCAACCTCTGAGGTACGTGGGCTCGTTGAACTTGCCGTATCAACACCTTCTCGTTGCGTACTGACATGCGCATTGCAGTGAGCCCTTAGCAGCAATTGTCGGTGCCTCTACCATGTCCCGACCACAAGTTGTCAAGAGGTTGTGGGAACATATTCACGCCAAGTGGGTTGTCACAACATGGCGTTACACGCACCAGAAGCTGATCAAACTTCTTAGAGGCCTTCAAAATCCCGATAACAAGAAGGAAATTATTTGTGATGACAAGTTCCGTGCGATGTTCAACGTAAACAAGATTGACATGTTTAGAATGAATAAGGAGCTTTCCAAGTAAGTGGAAGAACTGCAATATCTGATATTTCCTAACCAGGTATTACGTTGCAGGCATATTGGGAAAGCATAGGGGCATATCACCCGCTTAGACCTATTCACATCTTAATTACTCTCCATATGAAACTCCTGTTGTGTTTTTTCGCCTGGTTCACGACTAAGGAATCGTGAAGCTAGGAGCTACCTTGGCTCGCCCATCGAACCACGCATCCCCGAGGAAAAATACGCCCCTCGTGTAATCTGTAATGATAATGAATATAGTATTCGAGGCCTAGTCGCGTTCTACGCGTTTTGCAACCTCGAGCGGAGTTGCAAATATTGGCTCCGACCCTCAACTGGCTTTGACTAAAATGAGCCATCTTCCAGCGCGACGCACCTATCAAGACTCGAGCCCAGACCAACTATGGCAGCTCAACGGCCGTTCGATGCTTGTGGATGTTCAGGGCGGCGAGTTCCTGCTTGACGACTCTGTCATCAACGTCCACCCGCCGCCCGTCGCGAGTCGCATTCCAAAGCCAAGTGCAAATGCTCAACCTAAACCAGATGACGACCATACACCTCGTCCGGCTCATCCACGACCCAGTATGCTCCCAATCACATCAAAGGCAATCGAACGTGGTCCGCAAACAGCGCGGAGACGGCGCATGAACTCGACCAAGGACGCGAATAGGACCCCTATGCAGCTCTCTATACCTCTCCCAGAAACTACGGATAATGTGGTTGCAGGGAATGCCATCGTACAAGGCTCACGCCCAGCTTCTTCTCACTCTCGATCGCAACAGCCCATCTCACCTCCTAACATTTCATCACCGGTACCTGGAGGTGAAATTGTTGTCCCTCCTGCCCTTCCGGACTTTACCTTCACCAAAAAACGAAAGCTATCAGAGACCAACACGGCAATTCCTCTGAGACAGCCAAAGAGCATACTGAAACGACCCAAGTCTACTCACTTACTACAGCCCCTTGAGCCAGGATGGGATGAAGTCCGGGTGGAAGCATCGCGACGCCAGCCTGCCCGTCTTTCGGGATCCGTACTACCCGAACTTAATCACCCCCCAGTGCCCTTTCCTCGAGAGCCTGAGGTTCTCTATGAGTCGGAAGATGCTCCCCAAACTGTCCCTTCAGTGCCGGTCAAACCATTGACCGCGATGGAGTGGGAGGCCCATCCAGGAAGCCATTCTATAGATCTGCGAACAGACTGGGAGGATGTATTTGTTAATCAGGATCCTGTACAAGAACGCTCTCGTCGCTTGTCGATCATCGCGCCAATACTTCATGGCGAAGAACCGCAACCCGCGATCCCAGAAGTGTTGAACGCACAAGAAGAGGGTATGATAATATCCGAATCTCTACCGCCGCCGCCCCTGCGTTCGTCAACTCGCGTTCCACCAGTCCACCGTGTCGACGCGGACTGGGAAATGGAGCCGCTCACTGATGTTCCACCAGAGCCAGAGAACCGTTCGGTCATTCGATCTCAACGTTCCTCTGGGGCAGCACCGCGGCTGCTTTCTCCAATTGACCTCGAAGCATTGGAACTTCCCATCCCGCCCCATGAGGTGGGGGTGGGTGAACTAGAGCCAAGAGTAAATGGTCTGTCTGTGCGACCACGAAGATCCTCTATAAGGGCGCTCCAACCTCCCGAACTGATAGCGTTCGAACAGGACAACCAACAGCCCGCTCCCCTCCCTCGACACCCAACGCCGCTGCTGCAATCTGTACACGACACTGTTTCAGATGCTCCGACGAGGCCGAAACCCAAGCTCTCCACCTGGCCCTCCGTTGCACCAACTCGACAGGAACGACCTGAGTCTCAAGCACCAGTTCGAGGACGGGACCAACAAGTCAAGGCGGCAGTACCTCGTCCTAAGTGGACGTCTGAGATGCCCCAGACGCCATTACGATCTCTCACCCAAGTCGACACATCCCGTCGTCGTTCACAGTCCTCCCAGAAACGAACGGTTCCTCCTGCCGGACGTGAACCAATCTCTCGCACCACCTCTCAGCATGCGGTAAACCCGTCCGCTGGCGCCAAAGTGCCAATGAAACCAAAAGTCATCCCACAAGTTGTTGCTCAGCAACCCACCCGGATGATGAGAGCCACCACTGAGAATACGATAAACTCTGCATTTCCGAGCCAACCGTCTCGTGCACTCACGGCACCTTCTCAGAAAACCTTGGTATCAGCCCTGGTCCCAGAAACTGTTGTTCCTCGCCCCCGTACCTCTATCATGCCTACCTCGGCTACCTCCAACATCTCGGCCACAGACTTTCCAGCTGTTCTAAGACCTACCACCGAGTCTGAGCGAGTTCCAGACGACATGTTCGAGCGGCGCAAGCGAGATAACTACGTTGCGAAGCCCGTTGGACTTGATCTTACTGATCATTCGACTCGTGGACGAGGCCTCGACGCTGTGGGGTCGACTAGTGTCGGCATCTCTTTGAACCATGTTGATCCCAACGTAACGCTTAGCACGAGCATGCCTGGAGGGTGGGTGGAAAACTCTAGTGTGATTATCAAGAGGCATGAGAGGAGCAGGTCAGTCAGTCGTCCCCCACAGAGCCCAATTCCTGCAAAAATGGCTGAGCCTCAAGACATGGTGGAGAGCGAGAGCGAGAGCGGGCAAGACGAAGACAGTGAAGTTACGGAAGTTGGAGAAGTACTTGAACCAGAGAGAATGAAGGAGCTTAATCAGAGTCGTCAGCCGGGTCTGACGATCGAAGACTTAGAACATGTGCCTTCATCGGTGAGTTCATTCCTATGCGATTTCCTGCAGATCCTTATAGAACAATAGGTCTCTCCTGTCAAGAGAAAGCCGGCCTCTACCATACAGAGTCGGTCAAGGTCAACTTCTCAGCCTCCATCCCGACCTTCCTCCCGACCTCACCTTGAAATCCGTGCTCCACCTCCCCGAGCGGCATCGGCCAGGCCTCCCCCTGCCAATCGTTTGCAACCACGTTCCCGTTCAGGGGTACCCACAGAGCCTACCCGCTCGACCTCTCAGGCCCGGTCTACCTCGAATCCACCTCATGGCAAACCTGTTTCCACAGCAGCAAGAGTCTCAGATGAAGGCTTGGGAACTAAACTAGCTCAATTAGGGGAGATGCTGCTCAATGCCGTTTCGAGGTATGTTAGTAATTTGGAATGATGAATGGGCTGTGTTCACATCCTCCACAGTGGCTTGAGCTTCACTTCAATACCCTCTGTTAATACGTCTGGTGAGACAGTTAGGCACCCCGACTTACGACTTTCGGAGCTCTCGCCTCGAAAGCGGGCATCATCTGCTGCCCCACAAAAGGCCATTCGAGGTGACAGAGGCCGTCCGACCAGTCGCGAAACCGGACGTCGTCCTGTGACACAGAAAAAGAAAAGCAAACCAGTATCGCAGAACGTCGTTCCGTCAGCTAGTATTCTCAAGAAACCGAGATCGAATGAAGCCCCTCGACCAGCGCATGCCCTGAAGAGAGTCGCATCGCATCTCGTTGCTCCAGGTCCTCCTAAATCGAGCAAACCGACGAGTAGAACCCGTGAGGCCGCCGCAGCGCCGTCTCGTCAAACATCAAAGAACCTGGCCCCGCGGACGCGACCAGCACAGAAGACACTCGAACATCCGACATCTGCTAGACCACGACCCCCTTCCCGACAGCGATCGCATTCTCGTTCAACGTCCGTTTCACTTGACCATGCCATGAACAATGAAATGGAAAGGGAATCCGATGTCGAGATCGGCATAGTAGACGCGTACGAGGCCAAAATGTTCCCATCTCGCATCACTGAACCTTCGTTTGCTAATGTTGCGCAGTCGAGCCCAGCTCGACGAAGGCGTTCAAACTCGAGGAAGCGGGCCCTGGATGCCGAGATCAATGATGCGGAGCAAGAAAGAATTGCAAAACGGATGCGGATCGACAACGTCTATGTATCCCCCAAACTCCATATCTGTAGTCCCAATCGTGAACCATCCGCTCCAGTCAAGTCGAGGAATCAAAACTGGAGCCAGAATGCACAAAGCCACGAACGGGAAGTCAGCCCTGTGCCACCACGCGGAAGATCGCGGTCTAATTCAAGGCCCAGAATGGAAGAGGTCGTTCCGCGAGGCTACTTGGATCAGTATCGTGATGAAGAGATTCAGGAAGTCTTGATGGAGATTGACCAAGGAGACGTCGAGGAAGACGTCGAGGAAGACGTTTTTGGATCTGTACTGGAGAACTCCTCTTCACGACTGGATTCAATAGCTGGACCTCGTCCACAACGGAAAACTAAAACTTCCCATCTAAACCCCGCTTTCTTGCCGCCCAACATAACGGCTAACGCTCCCAGACTACGACGAAATACCATCGCTCCCAAATGCCGCCTTACCGTCCCACGATCACCAAAGTTCTCGGAGACAAACAAACAAAGAGCCTTGCGTGGCATTGCACGAGAAAGGGAGCGGAAAGAGCGAGAAAAGCAGGAGTTCAAGAAGAGAGAGGAAGAGAAGCGTTTGCGCCTTGAATGCTGGCAGCGGGTTCGTCTCACGCTTTACTACAGACGAATTGCTCTACTAACTCCTATGCAGCCGCCTACGCCACCCATGCCGGTACGAGAGCCCAAGGTCACAGTACCCCAAGCGTTTACATTCCAGAGCGATAGTCGAGCAGAGCACTGGAGGGAGTTTGAAGAGAGACGGACAATTTGGGAGGCAAGATCGTCAGCACTCGCTACTTCAGCGGCGTCCCAAGGGTCCCATCCAATCCAAAAACAAGCTCCACAAGTCCACTCCTCTGCCGCTCCTAAGCTGTTTACAAAAGCTCGTGCTGCTCAGCGGAGAGAGTTCGACGAGGCCATACGACAAAAAGAGGCCGAACTTGAGCGATTACGCGAAGAGCGGGCCAGGCAACTGGAACGAGAAGAGGCCGAATGGAGGAAGCAGGAAAGGAGAAGATTGGATCAGAAAGTCAAGGCGAACCCGATCCCGGACTGGTACCAGAACGCCCCTAGAAGGGGAAATACAAAGGCCTAAGCCTTGGCGTATATGTATTCGACTACTGGAAGGGTTCAATGTAGACATATTCGAAACAGGGTCAACGGTTGCCGTTACTGGTTCTTCTCACCGACAGACAACTCATGATCTGCAACACGACGTGGTAGAACTTCTTCTGCATCTAGATCGATGGGGGGCATGGCGTTTGAGGTCCTCGGCGAATAGCAGGGGTTGCCGAAGGGTGTCAAAGTATTTAAGAGATGCCGAAGCGTACCTTCGCGGATGGCAAAGATAGAATCTCGTGATGTGCCATGAGGTAGGTGGGGTAGGTGCAGAGATAAGTTCTATTGACACAAAGGTCCGGAAAGCTGATTAGTGCCCTTTGTATGGAAGTTCAGAGCCACTATATCAGGGCCAGTTCATCAGGCGGAGATAACCGTGTCGAAGCAACGGGGCGTATAGATAAGTCATAGGGTCAAGCAAACCTTCACAACATCACGGCTGAACAGCAACTAAATGGAGGCTACGTGAACCGGCTAGATGTCGGGATCTAATAGGTCGCAGGAAGTACTTATATCATAAGGATGGGCACCTCTCCAGCGATGGACTGTCTACCCGTTACCGAAACGAGAAGAACTGGCGACTGACTCGCCGAGAAGTGTATTTTATTCCTCGTCATCCCCAACGCCGCTATGGTACCTCATGAGCCACCACTCGAAGCTGAAACCACTGGAGACTTACCTGAGGTTGAAGAATCTCAACTCATAAGTGTCCTTGTTAGAAGCAACCACGCTGAAGACCTATCAGGAAAGATTCGTGCTATAATTCAAAGGTCCTACCGGATGAAATCGCGAAGCAAGCTCTTCTTTAAATACTTCTTGGTGAGGTACTTGAGATAACGCTTCGAGAAAGGTATTTGCGAGGTGAGCGTGAGGCGCTGGTCGTCTAGACAGAGGAGTATATGTCAGTATAATGGTATGAACTGCGGGAGCAATACACACCTTTCTTAATCTTGATTGAATCACCGAGATTACCCTCCTTGTTATCGACCTTGATGTGATCGTGCAAGAACTTCTCAAAACCAGCAGTGTCGAAGATACTGTCCGCGGCTGGTCGTGAGTAATCGATGATGAACTTATGCTTGGGAGCGGCCTTTCCGCCCTTGCCGACAGCAGGCTTGGTTGTCTTCGTGGGCTTAGAAGTGGGTTTGTTGGCGGGTTTAGACTGTTGGAATATAGAAGCACGAGGAGGAGTTCCCGTCAGTAAGTCGTGATGAGGTGTGAGGTGGAGTGGCCGATCGCTGGACGAGATAGAAGGCTCGAGTGCGAGTGCGACGCCTACTGAGAAGGGCACTCAGCAAAGCGATGAGCACGGACCATTTCAACTCGGCTTGCAGGGACCTTCAAAGAGCAGAACAGGGCAAGGCAGAGGAGGAGAGAAATTTAAGTTTTGCCGTGTTGTTTGGTATCCAAACTTTGGCGATCCAAATTATTGCCACTTGCCACTTGCCACTTGCCACCATTTCCCCTCCGATACTCCGTAGGTGTTTGCGGACGATATGGACGGCAGTGTAAAAGGAGTTGACCCCCCGACCTACGTTACCACGCTCGTGCCTGCCCCTGCAACTCTCTCCGCCCCTGCCACCGCTATACACCACAGGCGTAAGCAGGCGCAATCATCACCATTGCTCTCATATTACGGAACGCCATTTACCTTTTTGCGTGTCTCTACCTGCGCATGCTCGGACGTTGTCGATGGTACCCAGCAGTAAACCGATCACGGTAGTCGAAACCACTGACACGAGGTGGCCTCTATCCAGTCTTGCTGGCATGTCCACCCCTTCGCGTCATAGGCCTCATTCCACGCGGGACACTGGCTGGGTTGTTCTGGCTTACGGCCACATGTGCGCTGAGGCCGAGTGGTGTGACCCACAAGATCCCTGCCTCCTGCGGGATGATCCACTGATTGCATCATTCCACTTTGTTTGGATATCCGCTCCTTGCCCTTGCCCTGTTCGTCGGCTTTTCCGTGGGAATCGTACATACGATGGCCGCCATTGAGTCTCCTGCTGTTATGTCCCTCTTGGTACCTTCGTGACCCCAAGCATTGATTCCACAGAGGCAGAGCTCAGCATACTGGACAGTCTGACCGCTTCCTCATTGTAAGTCGTTTTATGCAGCTCAGATAGACCCGGAACACGTGTGTACAGACTACAGAATCTGTTGATGATGCATACCAATGATTAAATGTAAATTCACCCTACTTTGTCTCAGAGAGACGCGTTTTGATCCTTCTTTTATTCGAGACACCCACGAAGAACACACAAGCTCAGATTCGGAAGCCTGCCGACGTCATTTCTGCAGCAAATGGTTGAACCACCGCAGCGTCGCACTGTCGGAGCAGGTTTTGGAATGCAGGTCGATCAGAGCTTTGTAGTGCTTTGGCAAGTTCGCCCATCACGAATTTCTTCGCATCAGGAGCATATGAAGCTGGATCGGGTCGAAGGTTCTCGGATGCAGAGAGCTTCGAGTACGAAGCTTGGTATCCTGCTGTTTGCTCCTCATAGTCAATTTGGGTGACCCCAGCGTCTGGATCATCTTCATTGATGTTGAGTTGGCCAAACACTGAGAATAGCCGTAAAAGACCAGTGAAGGCAGCTGGCCTGGGTAATGGAATCAGAAGAAGAAGAACTACCATGCTCACGTCAACTCACCAAGAAGGTGCACTACGAGTGACAGAGCTGTAGAAGAGCATCCGAGTTAGACCGATTGCTGAAATTCTTCGATCTTTCGGTGGCATCTTAGGTAAGGACGGGATTATGATATTGTTGAGCATCGAAGTCCATAGGCTAATCAAGCCAATGGTTAGTCTAAGCAATGTCATATAGGATTTGGCGTACCCGGTCTGGATTGCTTCAACTGCTTGGGGAACGTAGTCGGGACCGTAGTTCCCGACGTCAATAGCAGCGATATAGCAAAGCCAATTTGTCAGGCCAACCATGTACTTGTCGGTTCGACTCGTTTGCAGCCGGTTCAAAAGCGTCATAAGGATATCTCGGAAATACTTCTGCATAGTAGTACTGTTGAGAGGATCATAAGCACTTGTCGGGAAGTACTGGCAATACTTACGCATCCACATTATATACGACACCTTGAAGCAGATCGAAAGCCCAACCGTCCTGGAGCTTTGAAGGAATCAACCGTTGTTGAATGATACCAAGTACAACCTCGAACTGATTGTTTTGAAGGAGGACACTGGCACCCTTGTCCAAGAATCCTCGAATAAAGCGAACGAGACCGGGCACAGAACCTTTCTGCGTCCATGGCTGTGGTACCAGGATCTGCGAAAGGAAGTCGGAATAGAACGCTGGTATAGGTCCAGTGTTGAGTTCAAGAAGCTGTGAGAGGATCTGGAAGGTATAGGGAACGAACTCTGAAGACCGGAAATGAGAGTCGAATTTTGTACGAATCGATGCAACTTACGATCGATATCCTCCTGTAAAATGAATGACATTGGTCCAAGCAAACCGGCTTCGAAAGCTTGTAGCGCGCCTGGTGCCGCAGGTACGATAAAACGAATCAAGGCGGAGATGCTCTCGAAGGTGTATTGATTGAAGTTAGGATTACTAGGGTTCTTACTGATCAGAGCGAGGATGTTGACTAGTCTGTTCATCATGTCGGCATATACGGAAGCTAGTTCTGTACGAGCCGTGATGATGATACGCATAATGCCTTGATGGGACGTTCAACCAATTTCGCCCAGAAGTGAGCAAACCACCTACACTTCATAAGGTAATCATTCTCCGACACCTTTTCTGGACTACCACCTGCCTCGATCTTGGTAAGGAGCGCGAGGATGGCTAGGTTTGCCCAAGGAGCAACGTCGAACGGAGTAAACCTGGAGGGAGAAGTCATTCCAAGGTGCCTAAGAGTTAGATATCTCTTTGCGACGTACAGGGACTGTTTATTCTGTTTCATAAAGAGGATCCTCTCGATCGCAATCGCCGCATACGTGTACGCCACATAATTTGATGACCCAAGGTGGTTAACAAGTAAGGGAAGTACCGACAGTAATTGGTCCTTCGTGAGCTAGACGGTATCAGAACGTTGAATTAGAGCGGGATAACGTTACTTGCCTGGTTGCGGAACGAATACAGGAAGCGAATGGCATCAACGGTCAGTATTGGGTGTACATTCCCAGAGGTATCCTGCAGGTCTTGGGCGACGTGCTCTGAGAAGAATTGAACAATGTCAACGCGAACATTTGCGGAAACGACACCATGCTGGAAAGATATGGTCAGCATTCGAAGGATGCAGCAGAACATGCGATTTATACAGCCGTGACAGAACCGCGAGCAGCGACTGCACTCATCAGGAACACCGCAGAGTCCTTGGCCTTCCAGTTCTCTGCCGGATTGCTCGCGTAGAGTTGCAAACCATTTTGAACCCACTCCCCGACAAGCTCTGTAGTCTCTGTGTCGTGCCCGCTACTGACGAGAGAACGGATCACATCCGCTGCTGCGTGTCGTCGTGTGGTGCCTTCGCCACCGCCAGATGAAGAGAATGACGCCGTCCCAGCGGACGAAGTAGGAAATGACAAGTCGATTCGGATAAACTCCAAAGGATCATCCTCGAATTGCTCGATATCGTGTTCTATGGAGCGAATGAGGGCTCCAGATGCAACCCGCTTTGAATTGAAACTTACCCCGTAGTTGGACGTTGGGAACAACAATTGACCCAACGAGTGTTCGAAGTGAGTCACTGTTGCTGTATAGATCCTTGTACTGACCACCTTTGATGGTAGTAGACAGGAAGCGCATGCACTGCGCGATGAAAGCGTCGTCTGCCACCGACTGGTATGTCCCACTCGAGACAATGACCCAAACAGTTTCAATGAATGAGCTAATGACGGAGACGTCCGTGAAGATGTCAGCAAATCGCTGAGTGAAGAGCTACTGCAAGGTCAGCATCATCCAAGTTGGACCTGGGGAAGACGGACCTCGGCAATTTCTAAGACCGTAGTTTTGATCTTAGAGAGGAGACTTGGTGCAGTATCTTCTGGCTCGCCTGCCAATGATAGAGACGTCCAGGTCAGGAACCTCGGGAACCAACCGCTTTGTGGAGCAAAGAATTCCATGTACGAGTCCTCGAACTCAGGGGGGAGATCCTGGGCGTTCAGGTCGTAATAAAGTTGCAAAAGATTATAGACGATCTGTCCTTCGAGAGGGAGATTTTCGGGTGGTGTGGCCCCTGACAGTAAATGATCGGCGAGCGCCCTAAACACTTGGAAGAACGGTTCTGTGAATCTTGAAAGCGCATATTTGATAATCCTGTACAGGTCCGGAGAAGCGATGGCGGAACGCCACGGCCCAAAGATGGTATGCGCAGTTTCGAGGATTGTTAGAGTTTGATTCAGGTCATCAGGAGATAGAGATTGTACCAGACGCTGAGTGCCCTTGGATTTCAGTATGTTGAAATGAGATTGGGAAGGTCACTCACATCGATGAGGTCTGGCCACTGGTCAGGAAAATCGATAGCGGCAATGATTGAAACAGCCTCAGCCAGTTGTGCTCTTACGGGTTTGTCGGCCGGAGCTGACAAGGCGACCATAGCAGGAACCAGCTGTTCGCGCAGTTGTACTTTAACAGGCTCGGCTAGTGGTGGGGCATCTTCTTCTGCGTCCTTTTCGGTTGAAGGGTTAGCCAAAATTTTGCACATAGAAGTGACGGAGAGTACATGTACGCGTCATCGAGACTGGAAACGCGCTCCAACAGGCTGATATCTCCTAAACATGAATGCACCATTGGCTCGACGCAGTCGACGGATGCTCAATCGGATCCTAGAGATCAACAAGCTATAATTTGGCGATGTCCAAATGCCCAAATGTGACCAACGAATCCCAGCAACCAAGGGACTGCAGAACGAGGCTTTGTCGAAGGTCGACGTGACG
>WNFL01436719.1_pt2 | contig 17841 bp, 14 predicted proteins | sample 5400361 | NCBI WGS metagenome assembly WNFL01 (sample SAMN13153351, study PRJNA577476) | soil metagenome | isolation source: 40 cm soil on Douglas fir-dominated hillslope | place: USA:California | collected 2013-09-17 | reverse complement strand
CCGCGACCTTGGCGTCGTTGTACGCCTTCCAGACTTCCCGGACCGTCTTCTCGCGCGCGTGGGCGAGCTGACTCTCCGCCGCCCGCTGGCGTGACTCCGCGAGCTTCACCTTGTTGCGACGCTCAAAGCCCTCGAAGAGCTCCCACTCGAACCGGAGTCCCACGCTGTACTGCTCCTCACTCACGCCCTGATAGGGGCTGCGCTCGACCGAGAGCTGTCCGAGGTTGCCACCGACGTCACCGCGAGCCGCCAGGCGCGGCCAGAATTCGGCGCGGGCGCCGCGAACGGCAGCTCGTTGGGCCTCGACCTCCGCGAGCAGTGCGATCAGATCGGGGCGCTGCGCAAGGGCGCGGTCGACGGCATCGTCCACTGACTCCGAGAGCTCCGGGGGCAGGGGCCGCTGCGAGACGTCGGCGATCTCGATCGGTGTGCTGGGGCCGACTCCGACCATCTCGAGCAGCGCCATGCGCGCGTCGGTCTCGGCGGCGGTCGCGTCCTCGAGGTCGTAGGCCGCCCTCGCCTCTTCCTCCCGGGCCTGGAGGAGCTCCGGCCGAGTGGCGAGCCCGCGTTCGTGGCGCGCAGTCACCGCCTCCGCGAGCGTATGCGCGGAATCGAACGCGGCTTGGCTGGCATTTTGCCTGCCGAGCGCGGCGGTCAGCGCGTAGAAATCACGCGTGACTCCGAAGACGACCTCCTGGTGCTTCGCGTTGAATCCCGCGTTGGCCTCGGCAGTCAGCGCGCGGGCTGCGTCGACCGCGGCACTGCGGCGGCCGAAATCGAGCAGCAGCCACTCCAGACTGAGCGCCGGAATCGCGAAGCGCGTCCTGGCGCGGAACACCCCGCCCGGCACTACGGTGTCGGGAATCGGGATAGGGACGGTCGCGATCGCCGCAGTCACCGCCGCGGCGAGCTTGGGGTAGTAGGCAGCTTCGGCGATCCCCGCGTCGAGCGCGGCCTGGCGCACGTGCTCCCATGCGACACGCGTCTCGGGATTGCTGCGCTGCGCGATGTCGATCAGCCCGCTGAGCTCGTAGGTCCGGTGCGCCTCGATCGCGACGCGCTCGGGCTGCATGCGCGCTTCGGATGGCAGGCCTGACTCGACGCGCTGGAATTCGGGTCCCTTCCACGGCCGGTCGGCGGACGGCGGCGCGTTCGCAAGCGGCGCATAGGCTGCGCAGCCCGCGAGCACGAGCGGCAGGAGTCGGACCAGGCCGCGCGACACCACCGCCCTGCCGAGCTGCTCGAGGCGCGGCACCAGCTCGCGATACAGGGCGAGGCGCCCTTCGACTTGGCGAGTGAGCTCGACGTCGGCGACGCGCACAAGCTCGATCTGCGCGACGCGCGTCAAGCCGTCGAGCGGCGCGTGGAGATCGGGAAGCTCTCCGGACGCGGGTGACTGCAGCCGGGCGGCGATCGCGTCGAGATTCTCGGCCACGAGCGAATCAAAGCGCCGAGTCGCCGCGGCGAGAGCATCCGGAAGCTCCCGCGGCAGGACGTCGGGGCGCTGACTCGCGATCGCCAGCTGCATCACGAACACGGCGCGCGCTTCGCCGTCGGCGACCCGGAATCGGTCGCGCGCCGGCGCGCGAGTCTCTCGCGCGGTCCATTCGAAACTCTCTTCCTCCGCCGACTGCTGCGCCGCCGCGAGGTGTCGCGACACCGCCGCGCGCTGAACCGCGATCGCGCGCGCCACCTCCGTCGGGTCATCGCCTCGGCGCGCGACGCGGGCGAGGTCGGCCATCGCGCGCACCGCCGACGCGAGGCTCCCCCAGAGCGCGTCACCCGCCCGCACCGGCCACACGGAGAGGAAGACGACCGTGATCACGGCGTTGCCGAGGAGGATCCCGACCAGGCGATCGCGGATCGTGTAGAAGTACCAGCTCGGACCAAAGTCCTGAATCACACAGACGAAGAACGCGAACGCGATCTGCACGCCGGCGTAGGAGATGCGCGGGCTGCCGACATAGACCCAGGCGGCGATCGCGCTGCCCGCGCCGACGAGCAGCGCCAGCGACGCGATCGAGTCCATGTTCGGAACGAGCACCAGGATCGCGAGGAATCCGAGCGCTCCCCCGACCAGCGCGCCCGCGATGCGCAGGGCGCCCTTCTGGATCGTCGCGCCTTCGCTCGTGAGGCCGACGATCATGCACGTGATGAGGCAGCTGCGGATCCCCGGCCAGTCGAGGGCGCTCTGCACGAGGTAACAGATCATCACCGCGAGCGCGCCCTTGAGCGAATAGCGAATGTACTCGGGGTTCGTGAACGCGTCCGCCGCGAACAGCGCAGGGCGCTCGGGCTCGGCCGCGACGAGCGACGGCTCGCTCGCGGGTTCTGCGAGTATCTGCCCGATCCTCGCGAGAGCGCCTTCCATGTCGTCGAGGACCGGGAGCAGTGGCCCGTGCTGGAGCACGTCGAGGGTGGCGGCGGCGGTCGCGAGCCGATCGATCTCCGCGATCAGCGCGCGCAGCTGCGCGCTGCGGGCGCGGAGCGCCGGATGGAAGATGCCGGCGTCGCGCAGCAGTCGCAGCACCCGCTCCGTGCCCGCGATCGCGAACCGCATCGGCTCGGGCGAGCTCTCGGCAGCGCCGAGACAGCGCGCGATCGCCGCTTCGGCGGCGCGCACGCGCGACACGAGCTCATCGCGGAGCAGCGCCGCGGGGTGAGTGGGCGCGATGAAGAGATTGGCGGCCACGGCTGCAGCGATGCCGAGCGCGAAGACCGGCCACGCCCAGAGCGCGAGCCGGATCATCGGCTCGGGCGCCGGCACGAAATCCGGCAAGGTCAGGACGACTGCGCAGATCAGCCCGAGCACGAAGCCCGCGGCGCCGATCGCGAACGTGCGCCGGAGGAAGAACGCCACCGCAGCCGAGGCTCCGATCAGAGCGAAGCGCAGACATGGCTGGTCCATCGCGATGAGCAGCAGCACGAGCGCGAGCGCGATCCCGACCGTCAGCGCCACCAGGGCAACGACACCCGCGAGCAGTGTCTCGCCGGACTCCTCGAGCGCGATCTTGAACACGACCCAGACCGCGAGGTGCGCTTCCGGCACGCGAAGCGTCATGCAGAGCACCAGCACCGCGACGCACGCGACCGCGATGCGAAGCGCCGCGGTCGCGCGTCCCGGAAACGGCGCAAGCTCGCGGCGCAGAAACGCGACCAGCACACTCGGCTGCGCGAGCACGCGGCCCTGGCTTGCGGTTGTTGCGGCCGGGGAAGTCACGTGCGGCCCTCAAGGATGGATGATCGCGACGGCTGAAGCGCCGACGCGGAACAGCTCGACCGGCCGCGGGTCGTCGATCCGGATTCGCACCGGGAAACGCTGTGCGATCTGTACCCAGTGGAGCTCGCGCCCGACCCTGGGCAGCCCGGGTGAGATCGGCTGGTCTTGGGGATTCACCGCCCAGCCGATTCCCTGCACGGTGCCGTGAAAGCGGTGGCCCGGATTCGTCAGCAGGTAGGCCTCGGCCTCCATCCCCGGGGCAATCCGGGCGAGCTGTGTCTCGCGGTAGTTCGCCACCACGTACCAGGCGCGCGCGTCGACGAGCGAGAACACGGGCGACGGACCGGGCGCCACGAACTGTCCGATCGCGGTGTGCAGGTTGACGACGCGCGCGTCGAACGGCGCGCGCACGGTGCAGAACGAGAGGTCGAGCTCGGCCTTGCCGCGCGCCGCGACCGCCGCGTCGCGCTCCGCTCGGAGCGCGAGCAGGTTGCCGACGTCGCTCTCGGCCTGGTCCAGCTTCTTCCGGGCCTCGTCGACTCCGGCCTTCGCGGTGAGCTTCGCGGTGCGCGCCTGGTCGACCCGGTCCGGAGTCACGAACTCCTTCGGCAGCAATGGCTCGATCCGCTCCAGGCTGTCGGACGAGTTGCGGAGCTGGGCCTCCGCGCGGCGCACCGCTGCTTGCGCGGCCGCGACCGCGAACTCCTGCCCCTCGATCCTGCGCTCGGTCACGTCGATCTCGCCGTCGATTCGCGCCACCTCCGCGCGCGCGCGCTGCACCGCGAACTCGTAGGGGCGAGGATCGACGACGAAGAGCAGGTCACCCTCGGCGACGGCCTGATTGTCGGCGACGTGGAGCTCGCTGATCGTGCCGCTCACCTGCGGCACCACGTCGATCATGTCCGCCATCACGATCGCATCATCGGTCTCCGGGTTGCGCACGACGCGCAGCAGGACGGCGATGCCGAGCGCGAGCGCAGCGGCCGCGAGACACGGCGCGATGAATCGCGAGGCCCCCACGTCACTACCCGAAGGCGACCAGCCACGTCGCGAAGATCAGCAGGAACGCGACGCTCGCGTAGCCGACTCCCGCGGGACGCAGATAGTGCGCCGTGTCCGTCGCCACGAGCAGCTGCCGGACGATGGCGGTCAGCACCAGCCCAGTGACGGTGCTGATCAGCCACGCCGGAAAGAACGAGCCGAGGATGTTCACCGATGGCGCCAAGGTCACTCCGTCGGGTGGTGGGCCACGATCAGCTGCGAGCCACGCTGCCCGCTCCAGTACGTCCAAACCCACTGCAGGAAGACTCCGACCCGGAGGCTCGACTGGGCCAGAAATTCGAGGTGGATGGCGGCCCAGGCGAGCCACGCCGCAAAGCCGTGAATCCGCAGCCGGTGACTCTGGAGCACCGCGTATCCCACGCCCACCACGGCCATGTTGCCCTTGTCGAAGTAGCGGAACCGACGCGATGCGCTGGCGGGCTTTCCCTTGACTCGCAGGCGGATCGCGCGGCCGACATGACGCCCCTGTTGCATCGCGACCTGAGCGACGCCGGGCAGCGGCTTGCCGTCCTGGTCGATCGATGCGGTGTCGCCGACCACGAACACCTCCGCGTGACCCGGCACCGAGAGGTCGGGCTGCACGCGCACGCGTCCCGCTCGGTCCGTGGCGACGCCCAGCCACTTCCCCGCCGGCGACGGAGTCACTCCCGCCGTCCAGATCACGGTCGGGCTCGCGATCCGCTCCCCGGCGACGATCACGCCCTCGGCGTCGATCCGATCCACGCCGTGTCCGAGCCGCACCTCCACACCGAGTTTCTCGAGCCGCTTCCGCGCTGCCGCGGAGAGACCCTCGGAGAAGGTGCCCAGGACTCGGCTGGCCATGTCGACGAGCACGATGCGGGAGGAGAGTGGGTCGATCCGGCGGAACTGGAACCGCAGAGTCGTGCGCACCAGCACCGCGATTGCGGCCGCCATCTCGACGCCCGTCGGGCCCGCGCCCACGAGCACGAACGTCAGCAGATCCTGATGCCGGGTCGGATCCTCCTCCGCCTCCGCCTGCTCGAACGCGCGCAGGATCTTGTTCCGGATCGCGACGGCGCCCGCCAGATCCTTCAGCCCGGGAGCAAATGCCTCGAACTCGTCGTGACCGAAATAGCTGTGCTGCCCGCCCGTAGCCAGAACCAGATAGTCGTAGTGGATCGGGGCGCGGGCGCGGTCGACCGAGTTGACCGACACACACTGCGCGTCCTTGTCGACGCCCACCACCTCGCCCATGATGACCGTCGTGTTCTTCTGTCCTCGGAGGATCTCGCGCAGCGGGGACCCGATCTGCCCTGGCGTGAGCACCGAGGTCGCGACCTGGTAGAGCAGAGGCTGGAACAGGTGGTGATTGGTGCGATCGATCAAGGTCACGTGCACCCGTGCGCGGCGCAGCGCTCGGGCCGCCGCGAGGCCCCCGAATCCTCCGCCGACGATGACGACGTGAGGAGTCACGTCTCGCCCGCCAGATCGGCGTAGACGATCCCCGTCAGATTGCCCTGGGCGCCGGCGAGAACCTTGGCGTTCGATCCGTCGAGATTCGCGCTGTAGACCGACCCGCCGAGGTCGGTGAAGAACATCCGGCGGCTGCGGAGATCGAGGGCGAGACCGATGCCTTCCATCAGGTGGGTGAAGAGGACCTGCGGCGCCGTCGAGCTCGCCGCGCGGGCCGCGATCGGCGCGCGGTTGACGGTATTCCCGCGCGGTGGATCGCCGCGGTCGGTCCAGTACAGCATGCCCTCCCCGAGATCGAGGTCGAGATCGATCGGCTCCGGCAGGTCGTCGAAGAGCACCTCGATGTCACTGCGGTTCGCTGCGCTGTCCCCTCGCGGCAGCTCGAGGCCGGCGCGCAGGATGCGACCCTGGCCGGCATTCTCCGCGCCCTTCTGGGTCCAGTAGAGCTTTCCATGCACCGGGTCGACCGCGATCCCCACGCACCAGTTCCGTTGGTCGCGGCGGTCGCTGGCTCCGCTTCCGGTCTGAACGAGTGTCTCGATCTGCGAGCCGTCGAGGCTCGCGCGCATCACGCGCATCCCCTCGCGATCCGACCAATACAGCTTGCCGCTCTCCTTCTCGAGCCTGAGCTGCTTCGGCGTGAACGTCGCTCCGTCGGGGACGATCGTCGTCAGATTGCGTCCGTCGAGGTCCGCGCGCACGATCGAGCCGTCGTTGGCCGACGGGTCGCCCATGTAGGTCCAGTAGAGGTGCCCGGCCTCGACGTCGACGTCGATCCCGTCGGGGAGCCGCTTCGGCCCCTCGACGATCGTCTTGCGATCGGAGCCGTCGGGATTCATCGCGAGCACCCGGCCACCGCTCGCATCGAGAAAGAACAACTTGGATGCCATGTTCGTCACTCCTTCATGCAACGCGGGGCGCGGGCCGGCGCTTCCCGAGGAAGGCCGCAAACGCCTCCGCCGCTTCTGCAGATCTCACTCGCTCCGCGAACTCCTCGTTCTCCGATCGCACCGCCTGCTCGAGCTGCTCGCGCAGAGCGCGCCTCATGAGTCGCTTGCAGGCCCGCAGCGCAAGGGCCGGCTTCTCGGCCAGGCTCTGGGCCGCCTCGCCAGCGACGGCGAGAAGGCTCGGATCAGGAACTACCTTCGTGACCAGTCCGAGCTGCACCGCGCGCAGCGCATCGAAGGGTCGTCCCAGGAGGATCAGCTCGGCCGCGCGGGCGTATCCAAACCGCAGCGGAAGCAGATAACTGCTCCCGAACTCGGGGACGAGTGCCAGGTCGACGAACGGGAGTTGAAACTTCGCGCTTCCCCCGGCGTACACGAAGTCGCAGTGAGCGAGCATCGTGGTGCCGCCCCCGATGGCCGCACCGTGCACGGCTGCGACCAATGGCTTGTCGAAGCGAATCAGCGCATCGATCAATCGGGCCTGGGGGCTCGGACCTGGCCCCGGAGGGTTCTTGATGAAGTCCTCCAGGTCGTTGCCGGCGCAGAACGAGTCACCGGCGCCGTGCCAGAGGACGACGCGTGTCAGGTCGTCTCCTGCGGCGCCATCGAGCAGGTCGGCCATGGTGACGTACATGCTCGATGTCATCGCGTTCTTCTTCTCCGGACGATTCAGCCGGACGTCCAGGATGCTTCCCAAGCGCTCTACGACGATGTCACTCATGACTGTCCCCTCACTTCGGAACCGCGCCGCTCGCGCGCAGGGCATCGACTTCGCTCGCCTCGAAGCCGAGCTCCTCGAGAATCTCCTCGCTGTGCTCGCCCAGGGCTGGAGCGCGCCTCGCCGGCACCTTCGAGATGCCCTGCACCTGAATCGGACTGCTGACCGTCGACGTCAGGCGGACGCCGGCGCCCTCGAGCGGAACGACGATGTCGTTCGCCTGCAGCTGTGGATCGCTGATCACCTCTTGCGGCCCCCGCACCGCGCCGAACGTGACGTGGGCGCGGCTGAAGACTTCGTACCAGTGCGCCATGGGCTGCGCGCCAAAGACTTCGTCGAGAATGGCAGTCAGCTGCGGCATGTTCGCCGTGAGCTTGGCGGGATCGGAGAAGCGCGGATCCGTCAGGAGATCCGGGCGACCGATGGCCTGGGTCACCGGGCCGAGCTTGTCCGGCGTGACGATGAGCACGAACCAGGTGCCGTCGGACGCCCGATACACGTTCAGCGCCGCATTCGCGGGATTCCTCCGGTCGTGCAGATCGTAGAATGTCGCCCCGCACAGCGCGGCCTGGATCGAGACACTCGCGGACCAGACACCCTCGGCCAGCAGCGAGGTCGTGACGTACGACCCCTTGCCGGTGCGCTCGCGGCGATACAGCGCGGTGACGATCGCCGAGTACAGGCCGACCGCGGTCGCATTGTCACCGCTGCCCGCAACCGGCCAGGTCGGGGGCGCGCCGGCATCGCGCGTCATCGACAGCAGGCCGCTGCGCGCCCAGTAAGACGTGATGTCGAAGCCTGGAAGGCCGGCGTCCGGCCCCTTCTCGCCGAAGCCCGTGACATCCGCATAGATCAAGCGCGCGTTCCACTGCGCCACGTCGTCGTACTCGAGCTTGAGCCGCGCGCGCGCGGGATGCGGTGTATTGACGATCAGCACGTCGGCCCATCGGACGAGTCTCTCGAGGACGGGCCGAGCGCTCGGAGACTTCAGATCGAGCGTCATGCCGCGCTTGTTGCGGTTGGCCAGGTGCCAGGGATAGGCGTCCTTCGCCCGCGGCTGCGGGGGGATCTCGTGACCATGTCTCCAAAGGTCCCCCCCCGGCGGCTCCACTTTGATCACGTCGGCGCCGAAGTCGGACAGGATCACCGCGGCGCTGGGACCCGCGATGAAGCTCGCCAGGTCGATCACCTTCAAGCCCGAGAACACAGAATCCGTCGTCGTCCTTGCCATCTCCATAACCTCCTTCATCGCCCTTCGAACTTGGGAACACGCTTCTCGAGGAACGCCGAGGTCCCTTCCTGCTTGTCGTGAGTCGCGGCACACAGCGCGAACAGGGACGACTCCAGGGCGAGACCTTCCGTCTGACTCCCTTCGAGTCCCTTGTTCACGGCTTCGATCGCGAATCGGATCGCGAGCGGCGCGTTGGCGGTGATCCGCTCGAGGATCGCTTCCGCGCGCGCGATCAGCTGCGCTCCGGGAACGACCTCGTCCACGAGCCCGATCCGGTAGGCCTCCAGAGCGCTGATCGGCTCGCCAGACAGGATCAGCCGGAGCGCGGCGCCCCGTCCGACGAGCCGGGGCATGCGCTGCGTGCCGCCGAAGCCTGGAATCACTCCGAGCTTCACCTCCGGTTGGCCGAACCGCGCGTTCTCGGCGGCGATCCGGATCGTGCAGGCCATCGCGGTCTCACAGCCGCCGCCCAGGGCGAACCCGTTGACCGCGGCGATCGCCGGCTTGCCCAGGTGCTCGATCGCATCGAGCACGGCCTGTCCGTTCCGCGTGAGCTCGGCCGCCGCCACCGCATCCGCCCCGGCGATCTCGCGGATGTCCGCGCCGGCGATGAACGCCTTGTCGCCGGCCCCGGTGAGGATCGCCCCGCGAACCGAGGCGTCGCGGCGGATGTCCTCGAACACCTCGCGGAGCTCGGCGAGTGTCTTGTGATCGAGGGCGTTCAGCACCTTCGGCCGGTTCACAGTCACGTGGGCGACGCCGGCGCGTGTCTCGTAGAGTAGGTTCTGCAGCTCCATGGCGACCTCCTTACACGAACGCGCTGAGGCCGGAGATAGCGCGTCCGACGATCAGAGTGTTCATCTCGCGCGTGCCCTCGTACGAGTAGATCGCCTCGGAGTCGGCGACGAAGCGCCCGACGTGGTGGTCGAGCAGGATGCCGTTCGCGCCCATCAGCTCGCGCGCATAGCCCACGCTCTCGCGCATGCGCACGGTGCAGAAGGCCTTGGCGAGCGACGCGTACTCGTCCTTGAGCTTGCCCTCGTCCTGCAGCGTGGAGAGCCGGACCATCATGCACAGCGACGCCGTGATGTTGCCGAGCATCTTCACCAGCAGGTCCTGGATGAGCTGGAACGACCCGATCGGCTTGCCGAACTGCTCGCGCGTCTGCGCATAGCGGAGCGCGTGCTCGTACGCACCCATCATGCAGCCGACCGCCTCCCACCCGACGAAGGCGCGCGTCATGCGCAGCACGCGCGCGGTGTCTCGGAACGACGTGTCCATCTGCAAGCGATCGGTTTCCGGTACGCGGCAGTTCTCGAGCGTGATCAGCGCGTTCTGGACGACGCGCAGCGCCATCTTGTGCTCGATCTTCTCCGCCTTGAACCCCGGTGACTTGTTCTCGACGATGAAGCCCTTCACCTGGTTGTCGCCGAGGTCGCGCGCCCAGATGATCGTGAGGTCACCCCAGGTCGCGTTGCCGATCCACTTCTTCTGGCCGTTCAGGATCCAGGCGTCGCCGTCGCGCCGCGCGGTCGTGGTGAGTCCGCGCGCGGTGCCCGAGCCCACGTCCGGCTCGGTGAGGCCGAACGACCCGACCTTCTCGAGCCGGGCCATCGGCGGGAGCCAGCGCAGCTTCTGCTCTTCGGAGCCGCACAGGTAGATGGAACCCATCGCGAGCCCGCTGTGGACCCCGAAAAAAGTGGCCACGGAGCAGTCGACGCGCGCGATCTCCATCGCGACGAATCCGGCGAAGAGAGTGCTGTGACCCGGGCAACCGTACCCCTCGAATCCGGAGCCCACGATCCCGAGCTCGCGGATGCCGGACACCAGGTCGAACGGGAAGGAGTCGGCGGCCCAGTACTCGTTGATGATCGGCGCGACCTTCGCCTCCATGAACTCCCGCACCTGCCGGAGCTTCTGCTGCTCCGAGTCGCTCAGGATCTCCTTGAGTCGGTAGAAGTCTCCGTCGGGGGCCGGCAGCGCGCGCGCTGCGCCCTTCGTCTTCGCATCGGTGCTCATCGCGTTCCTCCCGCGGCCGGCTTGGCCGCTCGCAATGCGAGGAGTCCCAAGAGGACTTCGTCGCGTTCTCGATCCAGCTGCTCGATGGAGCGGCCGGTGACTTCCTGCGCAACTCCGGCAATCACTCTCTCCTCGAGCTCGGGCGCGATGTGCTCCATGCGCCCGAGATCCTTCCACCAGACTTCCATCGCGGGCCCGAGGTGATCGAGGAGATGGCGGATCCCGCCGTCGCCTCCGCCGAGGTGGAACAGGAGATTGGGTCCCATCACACCCCAGCGCAGGCCGGGTCCCCAACACACTGCGGCGTCGGCGTCGGAGACATCGAGCACCTCCTGCTCGATCAGGTGGAGGACCTCGCGGTACAGCGCGGCCTGCAGCCGATTCGCGACGTGACCCACGACCTCCTTGCGCATGATCGACTCGTAGAACGCGATCACGCGCCGAATCGTCTCGGGCGACGTCTTCGCTCCTCCGACCACTTCGACGAGCGGAATCAGATGCGGCGGGTTGAACGGGTGGCCGATCACGCAGCGCTCGGGGCGCTTGCAGCCGCTCTGGATCGTGCTCATCGTGAGTCCGGACGAGCTCGACGCCAGGATCGCGTGGGGCGGCGCAGCTTCGTCGATGTCGGCGAACAGCTTGATCTTGAATTCCTTGCGCTCGGGGCCGTTCTCCTGCACGAAATCCGCGCCGGAGACTGCCTTTCGCAGGTCGAGCGTGAACTCGAGGCGCTGCTGCGACGCGTTCTCGGAGAGCCCGATCCGCTCGAGCGCCTTCCATGCCGTCCCGACGTAGTGGCGCAGGTTCGCTTCCGCATCGGGGCCGGGATCCGTCGCAACCACGTCGAAGCCGCGCGCCAGATACTGTGCGGCCCAGCTGGCGCCAATCACTCCGGTCCCGACGATTGCGATTCTCTTCACGGTTCTGTCGGTCATCTCGTCGACTCCTTGTTGCTCTTGGCTCTGAGCAACTGGAGTGCCAACGCTCCCGACCGCAAATCGCGCTCTCGGGAGAGGAGCGTGCCTGCCGGTTGGCTGACGCGCCGTCCTGGTGGCGCGCAGCCCACCGGACGGCTCAGACACACTCTGGAGACGAAGGGCTAGGCGGCAGGGCCAGCGACAGGCAGCGCGAATGAGAAGGTGGCGCCCGGTCCGGGATTGGCCTCCGCCCAAAGGCGGCCGCGGTGCGCCTCGACGATCGAGCGACTGATTGCCAGTCCGAGACCCATGCCATGAGCCTTCGTCGTGTAGAACGGCTCGAACAGCTGGTCGGCTTGTTCGGGTCGCAGCCCGATGCCGCGATCCTCCACGCTGACGCGTGCCGCCGGATCCCCGTCGAGCTGGTCGGAACGGCCGCGAATCTCGAGACTTCGCTTCGCTTCGTCGATGCCGCTCATCGAGTCCATGGCGTTCAGCACGAGGTTCAGCAGCACCTGCTGGAGCTGCACGCGGTCGCCGAGGACTAGCGGGAGGTCGTTCGGCACGTCGGTTCGGATCGCCACACGGCGAGTCGCTGACTCTGCGGCCGCCAGTCCCACGACTTCCTGCACCAGGTCCGACAGCCGCACGGGGATGCGCTCGGGTGCCGATCGTCTCGCCATTCCCCGCACCCGCTCGATGATCGCGCTCGCGCGCTCGGCATCGCTGACGATGTCACCCAAGGCCCCGCGCAGCTCGTCGAGCTTCGGCTTCGCGCTGGAGAGGAGACCCAGACATGCATTGGCGTTGTTGGCGATGGCGCCGAGCGGCTGATTGAGCTCGTGGGCGATCGAGGCGCTCACCTCTCCCACCGTCGACACGCGGGTCACATGAGTCAGTGCGGCCTGCGCCTGATTCAACGCCTCCTCCGCGCGCTTGCGCTCGCTCAGGTCGACGACGGTGATGAGCACGCTCTCGAAGCCCGACGACTCGGGCGGAAGCACGACCGCGACGAGCGCGTGGATGGTCTCGTTTCGGAGCGTCGTGACGACGACCTCCTCGACACTGCGCCGCCCTTCGGCCACGGCGAGCAGCTGGGAGACCCAGGCCGCCCTCACCTCGCGCGTGGTCAGGCGGGGCAACGCGCCCAGGAACTCTTCCTTGCTGGAGGCGCCGAACAACGCGACCGCGGCTTCGTTGACGTCCTTGATCCCGACGAGGGCGAGCGTCTCGGGCGCGAGCTCGGGATGCTCGGCCAGGTAGCGGCGGAAGTCGCGCACGCCGGACGCCTTCAGCTCGCCGAGGCGCGCCATCACCCTCGAGAAGTCCTGCTCGACGATGGCGACGCCCACCTTCTCGAAGATGTTCCGATAGCGCAGCTCGCTCTCCCGCAGCGCTTGCTCGGCGCGCTTGCGGTCGGTCACGTCGATCGTGGTCCCGATGAGCTCGACGGGCCGGCCCGACGCGTCGGAGATCGGAGCGACGAGGGACTCGATGTAACGCAGCGACCCATCCGGAAGGACGAGCCGCCACTCGGCGCTGTGGCCGGCATCCTCACGGCCCCGCTCGAACGCCTCGGCGACCCTCCGTCGGTCTTCCGGGTGAAAGCGGCGAATCACTGCCTCCGTCGAGGGAGTTCCGGCGGCCGGGTCGAACCCGTAGATGCGAAGGAGCTCGGGGGACGCGTAGACCAGTCTTCCCGTGTCGAGGTCCTGCGCAAAGCTGCCCGTGTGACTGAGTCGCTGCGCTTCCGACAGCCAGGCCTCGGTTCGCCGGAGAGTCTCCTCGGCTTCGCGCCGGTCGTGGATGTCGATCCCGATACCCATCCAGCGCACGATCCGACCTTCGGCGTCGCGAATCGGCCGGCCACGAAGCAGGTGCCAGCGGTACTGGCCGTCCGCGGCCCGGCGGAAGGGAGCCTCGGCGGTCCATTCGCGTCCAGATGCGACAGCTTGCCGCCACGACTTCCACAGCTGGCGGCGGTGTTCAGGGTGTATCGAATCAAGCCCTTCGGTCTCTGGTCGCGTGAGCCCCGTGTACTCGTACCACCATTGGTTGGTCTGCATGTTCAATCCGTCGGCCGACATCGTCCAAATTATCTGCGGCGATACCTCGATGAGTGCGCGGTAGCGCTCCTCACTCTCTCGCAGCACGTCTTCTGCACGCCTGCGCTCGGTGATGTCTCGCGCGAGCGTGAGGGCGAGCTGACGTCCGTCGGACGACATGAAGCGGCTCGTGCGGACCTCGACCGGGAACAGCGTTCCGTCCTTGCGCCGGTGGCGGCTCTCGAACGTGATCATCCGCTCCCCCGCATCGAATCGCTTCCAGGCGGCAGAGAGGTCGGCGTCGGGATCGATCTCGGACAAGCGCATCCCGATCAGCTCATCGCGGCGATAGCCGAGGCTTTCGCAGGTCTGGCGATTCACATCGACGACGACTCCGCTCTCGTCGCGCAAGAGGAACGCGTCGGCCGCGTGGTCGACCAGCGCGTGGAAACGCTCCTCGCTCGCGCGCAGCGCGTCCTCGCTTCGCCTTCGATCCTCGACGTCGATGCTGGATCCGTACCACTTGACGATGGCTCCCCGTTCGTCACGCAGCGCGATCTTGTGGTGGAGCATCCAGCGGAACGCTCCGTCCCCGCGCCGCACGCGCGCCTCGTGCTGGAAGGGCTCCCCCGTGACCAATGCCGCGCGCCACGCCCGCAGCATGTCCTCGAGGTCGTCGGGATGAATTGCGCTCGTCCACTTCCAGCCCTGCAAGTCCTCCTGCGACCGCCCGACGTACGTCAGCCAGGTCCGGTTGAAGAAGTCGAGGTAGCCGTCGGGCCGACCGGTGTGGATCAGCGCGGGGGCTGAGTCGACGGTGAGCTCGAGATCCAACTCGGAGTTCGGAGTGCCCAGATGGCCTCCGCCGGAAGCGGTGGCGATCGCGGCTCAGCCGCACACACGGGCGGCAGCGCGCTCTCGCGGACCGGCTGGGATCCTATCACCTCGGTCGGGTCCACATGCCCCCGGAGATCGCCGGCCGCTCGGCCCGCGGGCTACGAGGCGCTCCAAAGGAGTGACTCGCACTTCCCGGAGGGGGGCATGTGGGCCGGTCCACGAGCCGAAGCTCTAGTAGACTGGTTCACCGCCATGACTGACGACCCGATCGTCTTCGTCGTCGATGACGACGCTTCGACGCGTCGCTCGACGGAGCGGCTGGTGCGTCCTCTGGGTTTCGGGATCCAGACCTTCGCCTCTGCTCGGGAGTTCCTCGACTGCGCACGTATGGAGAAGCCCGGCTGCCTCGTGCTCGACGTCCACATGCCGGGCTTGAGCGGGCTCGACCTGCAGCGCGAGCTGGCCCGGCGCGGCGTCGAGATCCCGATCATCTTCCTCTCCGGTCGCGGTGACATCCCGATGACGGTGCGCGCGATGAAGGCCGGAGCGGTCGAGTTCCTCACCAAGCCCGTCAAGGCCCGCGACCTCGTCGCCGCCATCCGCAGCGCCGTGGAGCGCGGGCGGGAGTCACATCAGGCGCGGCGCAAGGTCGATGCGCTGCGTGAACGGTACGAACGGCTGACTCCGCGCGAGCGGCAGGTCCTGCCACTCGTCGTCGCCGGCCGGCTCAACAAGCAGATCGCGGGGGAGGTCGCGGCCTCCGAGCGGACCGTCAAGTTCCACCGCGCGCACATCATGAAGAAGATGCAGGCGGAGTCGCTCGCGGAGCTCGTGCGGATGGTTGAGCGCCTCGGCCTCGGGGAACCGGACCGCAGCGAACCTGTCCTTCGAGACAGGTAGGAGGCTGCACCAAGAGTCAGCTGGGCGAGCGGCGCTGCGCACTCCACTCTGCGCACGTGGTGAAGAAGCGATCCAAGGGCACTGCCGGCGGCGGCGAGCGAGCTTCCGAGCAGGCTCCGCTCGTCGCGATCGTCGACGACGATGCATCCTGGCGCCAGTCGACGGACCGGCTGATTCGCACGTTCGGCTGGCGCGCTCAGGTCTTCGGCTCGGGCGAGGAATTCCTGATCTCCGGAGCGGCGGACCAGGCCACCTGTCTCTTGCTCGACGTGCGCATGCCCGGGATGCCCGGCTTGGAGGTCCAGCGACGCCTGGCGGCGAGCGGCGCACGCATTCCGATCGTGTTCATCACCGGTCGGGCCAGCGAAGAGGAGGAGCGGCGCGCCCGGTCCGCGGGCGCAGTCGAGTTCCTGCGCAAGCCCGTCGCCTGGACGAGCCTGCGGCAAGCCATCGAAAACGCGATTCGAGCCAAGGCTCGAGGAGACTGAAATGGCGACGGAGCTTCATGAGGTATCGGGGAACCCGGCAATCCGTCTTACACCCTACGGTGTAAGGACCAGCTTCGTCCGCGATCGCGACCCCGCAATCGTCGGCGCGTCTGCGGCGCTGCAGGCGACGCTCGAACGTGCCCGCAGGGTCGCCCCGACCGAGTCCAGCGTGCTCGTGACCGGCGAGACGGGCACGGGCAAGGAGCTCCTGGCGCGCGCCATCCACAAGTGGTCGCGCCGCGCCGGCGGTCCATTCGTGAGCGTCAACTGCGCCGCGATCCCCCAGACCCTGATTGCGTCGGAGCTGTTCGGCCACGAGCGAGGCGCGTTCACGGGAGCCCTGCAGCGGCGGCTCGGCCGCTTCGAGCTGGCGGCCGGAGGAACCTTGTTCCTCGACGAGGTGGGCGAGCTGCCGGCGGAGACACAAGTGCTCCTGCTGCGCGTGCTGCAGGAACGCGAGTTCGAGCGAGTCGGAGGCACGACGTCGCTGCCTGCCGACGTGCGCGTCGTCGCGGCTACGAACCGCGATCTCCAGCGAGCGATCGCGGAGGGCCGCTTTCGCGGCGACCTCTTCTACCGACTCGCGGTCTTTCCGCTCGACATGCCGCCGTTGCGCAAGCGGGAGGGAGACCTCGGGCTGCTCGTCGAGCACTTCGTGCAGCGCTTCGCCCAGAAGATCGGCAAGACGATTCGCGGCATGGATGCGCAGGCTCTCGAGAGACTGGAGGCGTACTCGTGGCCCGGCAACGTTCGCGAGCTCCAGAACGTGATCGAGCGCTCCGTGATTGTCTGTGACTCCGAGACGTTCACGGTCGACCCGGGCTGGAGCGAAGACGACCCGCAGGACCCCGATGCAGAATCTCCCGAGCCGACGCCGCTTTCCGAGCGCGGATTGTCTTCTGCGTCGACCCTCGACGAAATCCAGCGCGAGGCCATCCTCCGCGCGCTCGACGCGTGCCGCTGGGTCGTCGGGGGTCCCGGCGGCGCCGCTGCGGTTCTGGGACTCAAGCGAACCACACTGGAAGCGCGCATGGAGAAGCTCGGCATCACGCCGCCGCGCCGACCGCGGCCCATCGCTGCCAGAATTCCCTAGGCGGAGTTCAGTCAGCAGAGAGGCGGCGCGCCAGCGCGAACACACCGGCGAGCAGCGCGAGTGACGTCGGTCCGGGCTCCGGAGTCGTGAGTGGGATCGCCGAGTTGAAGCGGACGCTGCCGACGTTCCACCAGGAGAGGATGCCCTCGTCGTACTGAATGAAGTCGATCGCGAGAGACTCGACGAAGCCGTAGTGCGGGTTGACCGAGTACTCGAGCACTTCGAACGAACCCGTGCGCGTCGCGTTACCGCGCCCGTTCCCCGAGAAGTCGAGTGAAGCGGTGACGGGGCCGATGACCGAGAGGTACGTTCCCGCGACGAGCGGAGCTCCGTCGGCCGTCGAGAACAAGAGATTCCACTCACGCGCGTCGCCGTAGAGCGGCGGCGTTCCGGGGACGCGGATCGTGAGTCCGACTCCATAGAACCCGTATGCGTTGGTGTAGAAAGTGAGGCCGTCGTCCAGGCTCCCCCGGAACGTCTCTCCATGCCCGATGAAGCTCTCCGGGGAGCTGGTGAAGTAGAAGGCCGTGATTGGTGCGGCGGAAGCCACGGAGAGCGGCGCAGTCACCAAGAAGCAGGCCAGCGCGAGAGCACGGAGTGACATTTCGAGTCACCGATCCCGAGTCAGTTGTAGAGCGAGATTGTGCCGATCGAGCTGCGTGAAGTCGAGGAAAATCCGGCGGGCCTCCCGTGAGCTTCGACATTCCCCGGGACATTCGCCGCGTACGGGCGCCTCGCCACAACACCAGGTATTTCGCGGAGTTGCGGGCCGCGAAGAGCCCACGACTGGAGCGACTCGCGCGAAGCTCTCCGATCGCTGCGAACCCCGGAGAGAGAGTCAGGCGCACGACATCTCCGCTCACGAGATCCATCTTGCGAATCGAATCGTATTACGATCCCGGAAGTGACTGCGCTCGAACCGGGGTGCCG
>WNFL01050024.1_pt1 | contig 17845 bp, 26 predicted proteins | sample 5400361 | NCBI WGS metagenome assembly WNFL01 (sample SAMN13153351, study PRJNA577476) | soil metagenome | isolation source: 40 cm soil on Douglas fir-dominated hillslope | place: USA:California | collected 2013-09-17 | reverse complement strand
GCCATCCCTCGCCCCGTTCGCTCGAGGCTAGAGGGGTGCGGCGCGGTGCGCGCGAGGTTCAGGGTTGCCCACCGACGTACCGAGCCGCCGTCTGAGCACCTTGACGAGCGGGAGCACCTGACCAGGATTTTTGGACATTTTCCCAACAAAAGATGAGCTCTCGCCGCCACCCAGAAAACCCACTCAAACTCGGCCTTATCATATTCAAATCACCATCTCCGGTTTCGCCCACAACGAAGTACTCTCGCTTGTCACCCGTGAATCAAACACGTATCATTTTTTCAACAAAAAATGGTCTCATCGCACCTCTCGAAATTGCCCGGTTTGCGGGTCATTGCCCTCCCCTTGACACGTCCTGCATTACCCAGCCCATCCGCATCACCTTTCGTATTCTACTATGTTCAATCCCCTCCACGTCCACCTTCAAACAACCGCCACTGGTTTACAAACTCGACAGCAAAGGCCGCCGCAATATGGGCTAGCTGGGGAGAAGCACCAAAAGATTCTTGGAAAGTGCGTTTCTACGGGCATTCACGCTCTGATACGCTGACCATTGATGTCTATCTATCCAGTACAAGACTTTTAAATGGGGTGAACGCGTCGCTGATCGTGTCGAGTTTGAAGAAACCGCGTTGCGCGTCATAGATACCACCTATAAACCTCCAGATATCCATAGTCTAGTGGAGAAGAACGCCACTCTCATCCCTTTACTATATCCATCACTACTCGCAGGACCCGATCCTGTCGGCAGCTGGCATAGTCACATCAAGTCTCGAATACCGTATCACAAGCGATATATGAATCTTTGGCTCCTAGGTCAGTCCACCTTGTGCATGTGTCATATTTGGTCTCATCATCTGTTGTTCCAGGCCTCCCCATCACCATTCCAATCGGAATTGCTCGTGAGTGGTTTTCATGCATGAGAACATAAGTGCCATAACTGACATATCTTGCATGCAGCAATAATACCTAATATACCTTTCTATTTCTGTGCCTGGAGAGCCTGGTGCCATTGGAAAGGTAAGAATGACGCTCTTGGCTCGATCCGTCCCAGCATTCTCCAAACTCATTGGATATCTTATTCTCCCTAGCTTGGAATGGTGCTAAATATATCAATCCTCTATTGGAGGCGAACTTCGTGACGCCTGTGCACAGTGAACTTCTAGACAAGTTCTACGCCGAGGCCCAGTTAGAGCTGCAGTATGCCCCCCAATCAACTCTCTCGGCATCATCACAGGCTCCTAGTGAGTCTCCTTCTGCAGAAGGAACCCCAGCCGCTCCTGCCTTGGAAACCTCGCACGAGCAACAACTATTACTCACTCCATCAGTAATACCGAAGCTAGTATCAACTTTAGAACTCCCAGCTATCGCTGGTGCAGAAATCCTGCGCGCCATAGAGCAAGTTAAGCACAGACGTAAAAGGCTACAAGGATAGACACGCGAGGACTCGTAGAAGGACTACTATAGGCGAACAATAGTTTGCGGGTTGGGTTATTCGAAATATTCGTGTATCGAATGTGGACCCTCGATGGGCTTTATTGTTGTAACGCACCTTCCCCCTCTCAATTGCGATGGAAGAGTCACCAACCAGCCCGTTGTCACCAACAAGGTTAGCGATCTATCACCAGAACCACTGCGATTGGTATCTACATCAGTCATTTCACCGTTTGGCTGCTATCCCTGCACAGGGGACGGCCACCGCCCCATCGAGCGACCCGAGCGAGGTAACCGCACCAGCGATCACTACAGCCCACTTCCAGCGAGGCATAGAGTGGGAAGCCCGGCTTTTCGACTGTCTTGAACGACAAGGACAGCTCCTTCGTCTCCCGCCACAAACCATCACACAGGAACACATACGAGACATCATCATTGAGTCCGTCTCTGTGAAGAATATCTGCTATATCTCGAACTTGGTCTTCCAGTCACCGAACTTTGAGGAAGAACTCGCCGAATTTCATTCCGCCCCGTTTCCCCATCGACTCTTCGGCATTGCAAAACCTGATCTGATTCAGGTCAATCGCCTTGAAACCGGGGAGATTACGTGGGAGGTAATCGACGCAAAGTCGTCCACTTCCGTCAAGACTTCCCATCATGCTCAGATTGGTTTCTATCACCTCGCACTCGAGAAGCTTCTTGCACTTGTTGAATCCCGTCCAGGAGGACCTACCCTCGTTCCTTCGGAGTTTGCATCGATTTGGTTGTCACCACCAGATGGTATCAACCCAGAAGATTCATCAGGACCAATTTCGACTCCACTCTCCTTGCTTCTCCCGCCTCTGAAGATATTCCTCTTCAAGACACTCCCTAAGGTACTCTCATTCCCACCACGTCGTGTTGAGTGGCTCCTCAATCCGCTTTGTCGAGGTTGCGAATTCGAGGAAAAATGTACGGCGACCACCAACGCCGAGAAACGACTAGGCGGTATTCCGAATCTGAGCATTTTGGAGGCGCATTTCATTCGTGAGGTCATGGACCTCTACAAAGGCCAGGAGAAGAAGTCCGATCTTGAGGATCTCGAAGATATTATTGGAGGACCAAGGCTTAAAAGAATCAATGAGTCGTATGGAAGTACTGGAAAGAAGTTCCAGAGGCTGCTCGATGTACGGGTGGTTGACGGGAAGCCTCGGAGTACGTTACTCGAGGCTGCGATCTCAGGACGACCAAAGGTGAGCGCAGTGGCAAATCGACAGATGTAGACGACTAACTGGAAGTGGGAAGCTCATACAAAGACGAGTCTTAACCTTCCCACGTGAGGAGGATATTAGTATCTTCGTCTCCATCGTCATCGATGTTGGCACGAACACCCTTGCAAAGTTTTGCAGCTCTTCTTTTGCACCCACGGGTCCTTTCGCTCCCCCGATTATTGGATCAGCACAAGAATTTATTCCTCTTATGTCTGATCTACTGCGGCGTATTCAAACGGAAAGCCCGGCCGGGCGAACGCAAATCTACACTTATTCACCTCCCGAGAAAGGTGTTATCATCTCCCATCTGATCAGCGTCGCCGTATCGGACACCTCTTCTTCCGGTGACATTCGACTTTGCTTGGGAACGTTATGCGACGGTGCTTCTCTTCTGCTTACAGATTATCAGCCTCAGGTCTTGTCGGGTGTGCTTCTTTCGCTCTTGTCAAAGAAGAATAACCTCAAGCTCCAACATTTGAGGACCTGCTGCCAGCGGTTAAACCTTGATGACACAGGGACAGTCGAAGTGCTTAGAGGCCGGATTGAGACCGAACAGAAGCGACTTGCCGGTGTGGCGGAATTGGCAACCTCCGCGCCCCGAAGACGACAGGTAGGACAGCTTGGCAAAATCGTTGTGCTTAAGCAGGAGATTCAGAGGCTTATTGCCCTCCCGATTCCTGGCTATTCTGATTTGCCTCAGATTGCCAAAGTCTTGTTGTTCGGCGCAAATATTGGCTGTGCTTCTGATGATGAGCTATTCGCGGCGTGGAGCTCCCACGATGAGGCCAAGCTCAAAGTGGGCTTAGAGGCTCGAAATAGGTGTATGCGGGCTCTCGTGCGCAACATTCGGGACCGAATCACTCTGAGTGGCCCGATCGAGAAGATCCTTCTGAACGAGGCTAAGCCACTAGAGAAAAATGGGATGATGGACCTGTGTCGCTCAAAACCACTAAGAAAGCTGTCGTTCATGCTCCAGGTTAGTCTGTAACTACGTCCAGGACTCTTGATTGACGCGCGTAGTTCGAAGTACTTACACGACTACACGAACTGTGGAATGACCGACTGGAGGGCTGTCCCAATGCTCCATTACTTCGTTACGGCCGCAGTCAGAAACAAGCAAATGGAAAATGGGAACACCTTTTCACCATCGTTTCGGGAACCCTGGAGCCACGTCTGGATGACCGTTCCTATTATGATTGGATTTTGGTCCCAGAAAACGGTGAAACAGCCCAAAAAGACGAGGGTGTCGCACCCGAAATATTCTTTGATGACCTATTGCGTACGTCGCCCTCACTGGCGATTCTCGAGCAAATCTTAACGTCATAGGTATAGTCTGCTCGCTTGTCTTTCCACTGACTCGGTGGACAAAGGACAAATGGGAACAACAACACCCGCTTATCAGGGAGAAGTGCTTCGTCGCCAATGTAGCAGAGATCCACGTGGTGTCACATGCGAATGACAACGTAGATCCGAAGGGCGAACTCGTCTCTCAAGCGATTGTTCAAACCTATGGCACGTACGGTAACTTACTGAAGGCAAGGAGCCTCTATCGCATCTCACCTCGCTTAGTCGACTTCAACCTCGCGCGCACACTCCTCAATCTGGTCACGTTGGATTTCATGGAGGACACCACATCAGATGTACCTTTCATTTCACTCATCACTGACCCTCAAGTATTTGCTATTTCCCCGACCTTCGGTGGAGGGAAGGCACTGGACGCGGAAGCAACGATCAACCAGCGTTTTAATGAACTTGCTGGTTTAGGAGTGTCACATGCCGCCGCCTTAACGCTCAAGTCTTCTCAGCGGAGGGCCGCGAGAAGAGTGATCGGCTCTCGACTGAGGTAAGTCCACCACTTCCAGATTAGGCCATTTGACTCTAAACTTGTATTAGCGTCATATGGGGTCCACCTGGTAAATCCTATCTTTCGTGTATCTAGGGTGCGGTAGTAACTCACCAACCGTTACGACAATAGGCACGGGCAAAACGTACACGCTGACACTCTCGATTCTACGACTGCTTGAGGCGTTGCACATGACGAATACACAGGGAGAATGCAGATCGGTCCTGGTGACCGCGATGACCCACGCTGCCTTCGACTGCCTCATAGACAAACTCCATACTCTCACGGATCATTATCGAGCTATGAAAGACTTGGAGACCACGTGGCTCGCTTCAGTGGTCATGGAACGCGTGCGTGTCGGGACCAACCACCCTCACGCGAAAGAGGATAATGGCAAGATCCACATATATGCGGGTACAGCATATCAATTATACAAATTCTGCAATAAAAATGGTAAGGCCATGCAGCCGATAGCAGTGCGATACTTAAGCCGTTGAACTCCAAGGTATCACTGCCGATGTGGTTATGATAGACGAAGCTGGACAGTTAGGTTTAGGAACTGCGGCTCTCGTGATCCGATTTCTTTCCGATAGGGGCAAGCTGGTATTAGCGGGTGACCATCAGCAGCTCGCTCCTATCCTGGGTACCAGCTATCCTGAATCGGAGGGAACTCCGCCGCTCTTCGGTTCAGTACTGGATACTCTGATGAGTGGCCGCCGGGAATTGAGACGAGCCCCGCTGGGGGCCGGTCGAAGTCGTGCGGATTCCACGGGCTCGCAAATGACAGAGGGCACCGACAGCACGGTAGTCCAGCTCTTGGAGAATTGGAGGTGCGCCCACGTCCATTGTACATTCTCCGCCTCACTGTCACCCTTTCAGACTCAATGCGGACCTCGGTGAATTTGTGGAACTCATCTACTCAAGACGATTCAAGCCCATGAAATCCCACGCTGACGACCTCGCAAGGGAGCTGAGGCTTTGGCTTGATTCGACGGTCTCTGATGACATGGTGAAAGAGCAGGCAAGACGTTTCTTGCTATCATTGGCTAGTGCCATGGATACTAAATCTCCCCGGCCAACGGACCTTCGACCACCTCGTGTTCCGCCAACTGGGCAAGTTGCCAAAGGCGATGGAAGTCAACTAACATCCCTCGCGCTGATACGGACGCGGTTCTCGGTCTCGCACCTGCCTTACGAAAGTCATGTCGAGGCTGAAGCGAGGCTAGCAGCCGCACTGGTCCTTTTGCTTCAAGATACTTTTGGTGTTGACAAGAGCATCTTCGTTGCAACGCCGCATCGTATACAAAGGACTGCCGTTAGGCAAGCACTAAAGTTGTCTGGCCAAACCATCGCCCAGGGACCGGCGCCAGACGGTGAACAAGATGAAATGGACGATTTAACGGGGCTAATGGAAGGGTTGAAGGTGTCACACAATAATCTGCGCGTAGACACTGTAGAAAGGCTCCAAGGTACGCCTTTTTCATCTAGCTTGCTCTCTCATTGCAACCTCATTGCAACCTTAATAGGAGCCGAGGCATCGTTTGTGATCTTCCTACTTTCACACACCCATACGCAGTCGTTATCCAGTCACGTTGGCTTTCTCCTAACAAGGAGGCGTCTCAATGTCGGTATCAGTCGAGCGAAATCCCTCTGTATTGTCATTTCGAGTCGCGAAGTTCTCAATCCTGGCATCGAAGTCCTTGCAAATGCTGATACACGGGACGGACTGGAGTTTTTGAGAGCATACGAGGACAGGGCGTGGTCAGGAGACATCGACCTTAACGTATAATATTGTAGTCTCGGAATTCCAGCTTCCTGCGCTTTTGCTCCTTGAACCGCACCTCGAAGATAAACCGCGTTCCACAGTTCCCTCTAGGTATATTTATGCAACCAATGCGACCTTTGCTTTTCGTCAGGAGGGTTACGACCAGGCATGTCCAACAGCCAGCTCTCGCTTTGTCGCCTCTTCTCCCCGACTCCTCGTGGCGCCGACGTGGTGGGACTACAATGTCAAGCAATATCCCCCGAGACGTTCAAGCATTCATTGCAGAATATCCAATGGTCGGGGATAATCACCACATCAACCACAATCTCCGTTTCTACCATGGGGAACTTGAAGTGAAGATGGGCGGCAGGAGATATACGATTGGTTCATTCCATGAAGCTTGGGAGGGCGATTATGACAGTTTGGGCACGTAATGTTATCCTTCGCTTGTTGCTCCCCGAGTTTGCCACTCACCGGAGGCGCCCTCATTTTACCAGAAAACGTACATGACTTTATCCAATGGATGTGCGTACTGCTCACATCCCGTTAATACGTCGGATCACTGACTCAAAACAATGTAGCTTCCCCATTAGGGAGCATGGAATGAACTGGGGTGCAAACCCACTCCAGCTCCATGAGCGAGACGCCATGCGAGCTGACCCAGCCGTCATCGCGCGCGTGATAAAGTCCTACGAGCTGATGCTCGACTTTTACGGAATGCAATTGCTAGATCAAGAAACTGGTTTGCTAAATAGAAGTTCTCCTCCTAAGGACTACGCTGCACGGTATAACAACCTGAGGAGTACGTAAGTTCTCTCAGTCGTTCACACAGCCTAACGTCATTCTAAAGGGCGTCCCCATAATTTCCTTCGCATCTCTCGAATTCTCAAACACCTCTCCGAAATGGGACTCGAACATCTGAACGGGGGTTTCTTATTGCATCTCCTCAACGAGCAGTCCGAACACAACATTCTTGCCGATATATACCTCTTAGACAGCATGGACCGCTGGTGGGCCAACTGCCTTCGCAACCAGGAGGAGCGCCAAGTGATTAGAGAGGCGATCACTGAGGTTAGAAGCGGACAGATGACTTTCACGAGAGACATGTATGAGGCCGCGCTCAAGCGCAGGAAGGAAACAGGCATCCTCAGCATTGCCACAGAACCTGTCACCACGATAGAATCTTGATAGATAGTACTGCCGTGTCACCTCAAAATAAGAGGTAGGCTTGCTAGATAGAGCGCGAGCTTGGATCCACCGATGTTTAGAGATAAACACGACAATTAACAGACCTACATATAGCTAATCCACGCTTGGGATACTCCCACTAGTACTCTGCTTCTCAGTTTCATCGCCATCACTTTCTACTTTATGTGAATGCACCTCTTTGATGATTGGGCTCTGCACCCTCTTTGGCGTTGAGAGGCCGGTTACATTATCGGGTGATCGCGTTAAGTGGCTGAGGGGTGAACCGATGCGCTTTATTGGGTCTGAACCTGACCTTAGAGGTGACGCAAAGACTGGATTACCGTTTATACCGCGGAGTTGGGAGGCAAAGGTAGTATTCAGGGGTTGTCCAGATAGTCGCCGAGGACCATAGCTTAGAGCTGGAGGTGGCGATGTAGACTTTTTCAATGGAGCTGTTGGTGAAGATCGTTCGGCCAGTACTCTTGAGTGTATTTTCTGAGAGGGATCACGTGAAGGTTCATGCGAGTATGAATGCGAGTGCGAATCAGCGTGTCTGTTGTGGTTTTCTTGGCCGCGACTGTGTGAATGGGTAGTATCATCGTGAGAGTATCCTAGGTGACTCTGTTGAAGAGGCTGTAGGTACTCGCGATTTTGTTCTGGGTGTCCATTTTGGCGAGTAGGCGTGGGCGTTGTTTCCAAGTCCTCCTCGAGTCCTCGAGGGTATCCAGCCTCTCCACCAAATTCAAAACTTTCAAGGTCCGCGGGTATAAACATCGCAGAGTCCATTTGTGGGTCTCGTTCCTCAGCGAACAGCTCGCCATCGTACGAAAGATTTTGGTCTAGTATTGCCTCGATGTTCCTAGGATTGGCAGGTTGCGAAGGTATTCGATGCAGTAGTCCGTAGCCAACGCCACAGCCAAGGAGTCCTTCCCCTCCCCACTGCCGATTTGGAACAAGGACGACTTCGCGAATTGTGCTAGGACGAATCGATCAGTAAAGAGATGCATAGGATAATCATGTACACACTCAAAGTCGTACGAATAGACATATACTCGGAGCGGCTTGTCGATATGAGATTCGACGACTTCGTAGAAGTCGCCCTCTGAAGCGAGTACCCCCCCGGCCCATCCAAGAATCCAATCACCATACGGAACCAAGCCTGCACTCTCTGCCGGGCTGCCTTCGAGCACTTCGAGGATATGCCAGACATTTTCGAGAGCGGATTCTGGGGTGCACAATCGCATACTCAAGCCAAGCAAGGACGGAGGTGCCGTGGAACTCGACACCGGACTCTGTGACCAAGTCCTTGACGGTATTATCGGTACCACTACACAACGTCATTGGTCAGGTCACGCAAGTAGCAGATATGGAGCGAACAAACCACGAGTTGTACGGTACTTTGCATTCCATACAAGCAGAGGAAGAGGGTTTCCTTCATGTGCTTCCACAACTCTTTCCAACGCAGCCGCATTGATGTTCTATAGAGACAAGTCAACGCATGTATGGGAGGGCGTGCTAAAGGCGTATGACCGTACCGTCGAAAACTGGGTATTATCCACGCCAACCAAGAAGTCGAAAAATGGTTCGATATCTGTTTCTGATGCTGGGGACGATGGTGTGACACGTAGGACATGGAGTGCCTTTGCGGGCGGTGATTGGCCCTGGTCGTCTGATAGCGATTGGGAGGCTCCCATACTTGATGGACACAGCCAGTCTACAGAACGGATTGGGCCAATGTAGCCGTCGAGTGGACGGAGTGAGTAGGAGACTGAGGAACAAATAGAAGACCACCTTCGACCATGACTGCAACCATCACAGAAGGTGGGTGGCCTTGAACAGGTACCTCTGGTGGTCCTCACGCGCTCGTATTAGATGAAGCTGCTCTGTATGACCGCCAAATCCGCCTCTGGGGTCTGGACGCCCAGCAGAAGTACGGCGAGAAGTCGTTTTGGTCTCTTGGGACGCGTCTTTTACTTACAACTACCGAAAAGCATGCGAAATGCCACCGTATTTGTGGTGAATATTCGCGGTGTTGCCACCGAAACCATCAAGAATATCGTTCTTTCGGGCATCGGGAAACTTATTGTCCTCGACGATGAGATCGTACGGCCAGAGGACCTAGGTGCTGGCTTTTTCTACCGTAGTGAAGACGTCGATGTGAAGAAACGCGTCCATGCCGCCAAACCACACATCGAATCCTTAAACCCGCTAGTAGCGGTTGAGGTACTTGATGACGCGTCAATTTTGTACAACGACGAGCAGCTGGAAAGGCTATTGAGCATGGTGAACCTGGTTTGTTTAACTGATGCCTCCAAGGACCTTGCAGTAAGCACTCCCACGCGTCGATCGCTTAAACGGGGATTCATAAGCACACACGTATAGCTTAGGGTGAATGACTTCGCAAGGCGACTCAATAAGAAGTTCTACTGTGGTGGAAGCTTTGGCCTTTCAGGCTATATTTTCTGCGACCTCCTTGAACATACACACCTTGCGCCGTTGGTGTTTTGCTCTCTACGCGACCAATTTAGTCTTTTTGACGTATTTGCAGTCCCAAAATTCCACCCAAAGACCCTCAAGCGCCTAAGCTAGTTCAGCACCAGACGTCTTACGTCCCATTATCCACTGCGTTACAGCACTCATGGGAATACACATCCCAAAATCAAACAAGAGCTCTTATGCCAAATAATTTCTTCTCCGTTTTAGGTACGTCCTCCTGCTCCGCATTTTCGATGGGTCAATAATGAGGCGAATTCAGCGGCTTGGTCCTACCAAACCAAGCACGGTCACCCTCCCTCTACTATGGATGCTTTAGAGGAGATGCAGTCGATCGCCAACGAGCTCCTGGCCAAAGCCCAAGTAAAGCAAAGGGTGTGCACGGCCGTCTCGCGCGAAATCGTCCAGTGGGTCTCATTGTACGGGTTACGTGTTACTCATGCTCACTATGGATTAGACGTCTGGCAACAACGGCTGCCAATGAATTTTCCCCAGTCTGTGCCGTGGTTGGTGGAATGCTGGGTCAGGACATTCTAAAAACACTCGCAGGAAAAGAACCTCCGATTGCAAACTTTTTCGTCTTCGATGGAGTCTCATGCAACGGTATTGTTGTCCGCATGTCCATGGAAGCGGTCTACGAGGGTCCTCCGCCAGGAATCAACATCGACCTTTAGGTCTACGCGTACCATGTATTGTACAGTGGTTCAATCACATCTGCTGTATACTCAGGCTCGAGTCGCGAGTCGAAAAGTGCTGGTGCACGCTCTAAGTCGAAATTTCTAGACGGGCACGACAAAGGAATTCCATCCGTTCTATACTAGCAACCTCCATGGTCTATCGAGGAATTTTCGTGACCGTAGACGTGACTAGCTCAAAATCCATCCAAGGTATCCGATGTACAGAGAGGTGAATAAGACGAATGCTCAGGAGACCCAGGGGGGAGGTGATGATGGCCTCAATAGTCCAACAAATGAAAGAATAAAAAAAGCTGCGACGAAGATGGGGGGGGAGATGATGCATGTAACGACAGGACGGATGTGAAAACATCCCAGGATGGATCCGCATTTGTGGTTGCGGATGCCCACGTAGCCCGAGCTTGGTTGATGGGTGGTGTACATTCCGAGTCGTTCGTGGTAGAGGCATCCCAATCGGTGGCGCAGGTCATATTCACAATAGGAGTTAGGAGTTTAGTTCAGTTCTTCGAGGGACATTCGCTTTGTGCGTCTCCGAGCGTGGGCATCGATTGCACGCCGTTGGACGGCTTCAGGCAGTATAGTAGCACGCTCCTGAATAAATGCGCGCTTCGAAGTCCGCAATGTCGGGGCAATAACAATGCGGGAGGTACCACTTGCTGTCGTAGTAGGCGGCGGCTCGTTGATAGAAGTTTCCGTACCAGTGGGCACTCCACGACTCTCAGAACCGCCGACGGCAACAGGAAGCGACGCCGGCTTGCCGTGAGAAAGATACCAGCCTGAGAGATGAATCAGAATTTGTCGAGTATCGCAACGGAATGGGAGAAAACAGACCTATTCCAATTGCGCCACCAATGGAGGCAAGCAAGATGATCGAAATAGTCCACACACAGCAGGTCATGCGCTTGTAGCCACCTTGATGGCTCTTCAACCAGGAACTACCGGGACATTCAGCTCTCAAACGTAGCAATTTCCAACGCGGCACACCTTCTTTCCTGTTTTGGGGCTTCCTTTGCAACCATGCTGAACCGCCTCCAGAAGTCCTCACCCTTCTGAGTCCCACGAGCGAGGAGTGTTTCTTCTGAATTACCTCGTAAGATGGCATCATCCTTGAACTTGACGTCGCGCTTCTCTTGGAAACTCGGCCGTGCAAACACCGGAGCAATAGGAGTAGACGGAGCATTAAGCGGATGGGGGATCATACTACTAGCAGCAGGCGAGGCTGGTGGTTGAATGAAGGCTGGGATAGGTGCTCTGGGAATCGGCATAGCCGGCGTTGGTAACTCGACGCGGAGTACAGGGGCGGCGGGACGTCGTCCAGGAGCAGGACGTGGTTGCGGTTGTGCAATTTCGCGCTGTTGTAAGGGCATTGGGGGCTGCAGAGGGCGCAAAGGGGAATGTAGGGCTGGAGCGGGTTTGGAGATTTGCCGACTACCAGTGGCGGCATTAAAAAGAGCCTTGTTCTTTTCCGCTACGACATTTCCTTTCACAGGCTGCTTCATGAAGGGTTCATCCTCATCGGAGTCCTCAAGGCTGCCGTTCATGAAACCCATCCCAATACCATTAACCCCAGAATTGCGGTGTTGGTCGTCTTGGAGGTAGTTGTCCCAACTGGAGGGCAAAATAGAAAATAGATCAACATCACGAAAATGTCAAAGAACGATGATTGAACACTCAGTGAAACACACGTACGCTTGGTAGGAAGAGTCGCGGACAGTACTGTTCTGCTGGTTGGGCTGCTGAAGTCGGCGACGGGGAGTCTGCCTGTCCTGGTAGATGTCCTCTGATTCGTCCGTTGCAAACGGGGGACGACCGGCGAGCGGGGGAGCACGTGCTGCCATCGATATTAGGAATGATTAGAGCGTCGTAGAGAGGTATAGCTAGAGTAGGAAGGCGCGGAGGGCAACAGCAGGTCGAGAGAGTGGGAGGGGGAGAGCTGGGGGAGAACCGGGGTGATGAGAGCCGGGTTGACGAGAGCGGGGTCCGAGCGTGGGTTGGAGGGTGAAAAGAGCGTGAGGGCACAGAGCGAGTGGCTGGCTCGGTCTCTGGCGTCGTCGAGGCCGCTGAGCGATACCTTGGGTCTTCTCGAAAAGGTCGAGGCCGGGGAGGAGTTGCAGGGTCCTTTGTCCCTTTGTCGCTCGCTTGGATCCTATGGCCAAACGAAAGCAACATTCAACTCACAGATCATTAAAAACCAAGGCTAAGTTCAACAAGAAGACAGGCGAGAGCACTGTTGACTGGGACGACGAGGATGCCTGTGAGCAAAGCAAGTTTCCTACCCACTCTGCCCCGATCTCTGACTTGGTGGCCAGTTCATGACGCACGCGACCGAATCCTATTAGAAGGAGAAGAGCAGCAGATCTCAGAGGACGAACTCGACAACGAGGTTTTTGGATTGCCGAATGCCCACGACTCGGATCAAGAGAGTGTAAATCAAGGGGACGAGGCCAGCGTAGGAGAGACACCAACCCCAGCATTGTCACCAAAGAAGAAGAAACCCAAGAAGGCATCAGCAGAGCCTGACGGCGACGCCTCCGAGGATGATCGCGAAAACGAACGGGAAGAGTCCTGGGGACGAAAAAAGTCTGTCTACTACTCAACAAACGCTGCACAGATAGACTCGGACGATGAAGAGGCACAGAAGCTGGAAGAGGCCGAGGTACTGCGTCTGCAAGCTCAAGCACGAGACACCTTAGATGAAGCAGACTTTGGTCTATTCGACGCACCTTCCCTATCTAAGGACGCTCTCGAAGAGTCAGTGATGCAGTACATGCCATCGCAAACATGATTAACCTGTCCACAGTCAATTGGCCGTGAGCTCCGCGGCACCGTCGATACCGGAAGATCCTCAGGCCATCGTTCGCCACTTGCAAATGACAAACCCAGAGGTTCTTGCCCTGGCAAGAGATTGGGAAGACGTTGCGGAGGATCTCATCACAGCCCATCAGGCGATCCAGAAGTACGGCCCTCCGCTGCTTCGTATGGCGAGAGTTGACCACCTCACAGGACGCAAAAGAAGAGCCCCAATGACCCTTCACTGGGAATGGCACATCTCTATCACCGTGCGGAGTATTTCCTCCTTCATCAGACAGTCCTTGACGCGCATGCCAGAAACCCTCCTCACATACGCCACAACTCTCGCATTCTATTTACATCTCCGCGCGTCACCAAAGTATGCCCTTAATCCCACTTCTCTTCGAGCACATCCCATCCTCCCCCGACTACTGGTCCTCAAGCAGGCCCTTTCAGCCCTTGAAAATCTCGACTTTGGACCTGCGGCTTCGGATATTTCACATTTCTCTGATGTAGGAGAAGGGGACTTTGACATGGAAGAAGACATGGCAAATGTCTGGGGTCGACCGGGCTTCCGCACTATTCTGGAAGACGATGAGCTCAACGAACTGCTGCGTGACGCGCAACTCCGATCACCAGAACCCAACGACCTCGACCACCCAAAGGAGAAGAAGACGAAGAAGAGAAAAGAAAAGGAGGAAGGTACGAAGAAGAAGGACAAGAAGAAAGAAAAGAAAGCGAACAAGAAGAACGAGGGCATTTTCGACCTAGTGGAACCTGAGTTTATCCCCTCTTCGTCAAAAACCAAGACTTATATGCCCGCAAGCCTTCCGTTCGCGCTCTCCGCATACGGCGAGGCGACCGCGCTAGACGAAATCGACGCAGAGGACAAATCCGCACGCAAGCGTTCTCTCCGCTTCCACACGTCTAGAATCGAGTCCACGACCGCACGACGCGCACATGCGCGCCATACCGCACGTGGTGGGGACGATGATATCCCTTACCGCGAGCGGGACAAGGAGCGCGGGGCGCGGTTGAAGAGGGAGGCGGAGGCCAGGTTGGAGAGGGGCCTGCTTGGTCGGGGTGGCGATGACCTGGAGGATGTTGAAATGGAGAGTGGTGGTGGTGGTGGTGGTGGTGGCGAAGATGACGATGACGACAAGAGGAAGGGTGGTAAGAAGAGGCGGAGGGAAGAGATGGAAGAAAGTGATGAAGAGGCTGGGGAAAGTGGGTACTATGAGCTTGTCAAGCGGCAGAAGAAGGAGAAAAAGGAACAGAAAATGGCCGAGTATGAGGCGGAAAAGGCGGCTGAACAGTGCGTCTGCCAGACCTTTTCCCTGGAATCCTCATCCTCGTCAGCTGACTGTCCCTGTAGACTGGAACGAGAAGATAACGAAGAGTCCGCAAATGGCCCTCGTTCCCTCACACGAGCGATCCTCAAGAACAAGGGTCTAACACCGCATCGCTCAAAGTCTGTGCGCAACCCTCGGGTAAAGAAGCGACAAAAATATGAAGATGCGAAGAAAAAGATCCGCTCGCAGAAGGCTGTATACAAGGGCGGTTTGGCGAGTACCGGTGGACGGTACGAGGGCGAAGCCAGCGGTATCAGTGTACGGACGGTCAAGAGCGTCAAGCTTGGTTGAGCATCTGTATCTGTATCTCCACGTCATTCATCATGGATGCAGCCCACTCTCCAAAAGCAATGTGGATCGAATACATAAAGAACGAAGGAAGAACTACATCGTACTACGCGTTCTGAAAAACGTAGTGCCTACTGTTCGATTCGTGGGCTATACACAGAGTCCCTGCATATTAAGAGGTCAAAGGCAGGTGGGACGGGATTGATACATCAATAAGTGGGGAGCTAGTGGTATATGCGCAATAAACGCATTTTAGATAATCAACGAGCATAGCCGCCGAATCCTTGTTGGCCGTATGCTTCGAGGTGGGGTGATTGAAGAGAAACATACTATGGAGTGATAGCCTTGTTAAAATTGCTTCAGGTTGCCAAACGATGAGACTTACGTGTTGGACGGGCATGTGAGGGGTGTGGTGCTCGATGTGGTGACCGTTGAGTTCGTGGGGCAACGGGGTGTGGTGCACGGGTGTATGTTGCAAGGGAGTGACGCGCTGTTGGAGTACATGATTGTACGTTCGTTCGATTTGGTCCGCCTGTCCCTTCGCCTCCTCGTACGCGAACGAGTACTGCCTCAGACCGGCAATGCACGACTCGACGTCGGGATGACCTGCACGAGCGAGGTACATCCCCGCGGCGTACGTGCTGTAATGCAGCGTGTTTGGGTCTCTGTCGACGAGGTGAGCAGACACGCAACGACGAGTGAGGTTCCCTCATGAGACTTACAGTCGTAGGTAGTTGTTATTGGTCAAAACCCCAACAAGATTTGCGATCCGTAAAGCACCAGTTGTAGCCTTTGCCTCGACGACCCTCTCCAGCTCCGCTGCAGCAAGGAAGATGGGCGAGTCTTCGGGCCCATACCGTCTCCGGTGGCCTTGGTCGTCCGTGAGGCGTTTGGCCTCGAGAATCTTGAACTCGTCCACGGCCTGCTGCAATATCACCCACATAATGTGATACTGCGCATCGACTGTACCTATATATCCCCATCAGTATCTTAACAATGGGGTATAGGAAGAAACTGTGTGCTCACAGGCGGAGACGGCGGTAATGAAATCCCACTCCGCCTTGAAATGCTCCGGGACACCGACATACTGCAGGTACTTTTCCTCCCATTCCTGTAGCATGTCTTGCAGATGGTTGATCTCTATCGTGGGTATACCGTTGGCCAGTATTGTAGGTTTACAGATCATGCGTGCAAAATGTCGAGCGATTGCAGCGAGCCTTGTCGCAGACTTGTTCTTGATCTATGAAGGAAAGGACTACTTTGAGGACTCGTATGAGAAGGAATGAGGGAACCATACCCGTAACTATTGGTTGATGAGCTTCCGTCCAAAGGCGAAAAGGAAAAATATTAAACGTACCTCAGTCTCGATCTTGGAGTCTACGATTTGGGGTATATTGTTCGGTAAGATATATGGGCCCTCGACTGCCATTCCCATGTCGTCGTCGTCATCGTCACTGTGAGACCATCAACTGCGTCTTTACCACGTATATTTCGAAGAGGCGTACATAATTGGCTTTCTCTACAGGTTTAGAGTGTCACAATTCGGATATCTAAGGTGTAGGACTTTACTCACTCTCCAATAGGCGGCCGAATGTGCATCCGCTAGCGACGCGAGCCACCAAGATGCAGCCATTGGCTGCCGGAGGTCTTCGGGAAGGTCGTCCAGTGCGGATTTGCGGTTGACCTGTGATTCACATGAGCGTGGAAAACGACACGAGGCAGAGAATAGATGCCTGGAGCTCGACCATGTGCCGCACGGCACTCCCCAACCAAAACGAGCGGAAACCTAGGAGTTTATCAGCGGAAAGGGCAGAGAATAGACACAGATGCACTACCGTCCAGATCGTTTATATCCTCTGCAACAAGCATGAGTGAACGAAATCCAACCAACCATCTGCGTGAAAAACCTGGCCACTCACGAGAAGTCAAGGGATCCAGGAGCATCGATGTGAGAACATTTTCCGGTGTGGGAATTCGATAGACCTTCTCCCACTCGGCAATCTCCCTCGCCCGATACACCAACGCGTGGCCGACTTTGCTCACGCCACCGTTCGCGTCCCGGTCGAGGACGAGGTGGGGGTGCTCAGAAAACTTGGCTCCCCATGCGATGACGGCAGCTAGAAGAGGGTTGGGGAGCGGGGCGAGGTTGGTGTTTGTGTTAGGCTGGAATCGACGGCCCTTTGGGAGGAAGGCCTGTAGACGGAGACGGAAGTCTTCTGCGTCCAGGAGCGGCAGGCGTGGGTGACCTTGGTGTTGTAATCAGAGAGTGTATATGGGCATATGGGCATGGGCATATAAGCAATGCCCGTCCCGGTATCGGGAAACCATGACCACAAGACGCACAAATTTGGAAATAGACTTCGACAAGGTCGGAGGCGAAGCTAATGGCACATCAGTTGCCTATTGAATTGATGGTATGGGCGGTGCAGGGACATACTCAGATCGAAATGTCTCACTCGAGAAATCTTTGGCGAACTCGCCCCAGTCTTGGAGGGGATCTGGCTGAAGCTGCCCGGTGGAACCTACAAACTCATAATACGCGGGGCGTGCAGCACTTCCATTGATCGGAGGCGGAGCGGGGGCCTGGTCTGGGATGGGGGGAGAGAACAGGTAACACAAGAGCTGAGCGGTGGGAGTTGACTGTTGCGCGTATGGACCAGTTGGGAAGGCGCTGGGTATCGTACGGCCTAGGAATTGGTTGCCCATATTGGGTACAACGGGAAGGGTGGTAGTCGGCGTCAAATTGG
>WNFL01411868.1_pt2 | contig 17851 bp, 19 predicted proteins | sample 5400361 | NCBI WGS metagenome assembly WNFL01 (sample SAMN13153351, study PRJNA577476) | soil metagenome | isolation source: 40 cm soil on Douglas fir-dominated hillslope | place: USA:California | collected 2013-09-17 | reverse complement strand
CGGCGGAGAGATAGAGGTCGTAAGCGAGCCGGGCAAGGGTTCGACGTTTATCGTCAAAATCCCCTGCGGACCGGACGCCGCGCCGAATCGAGCCGGACCGGTTTGACCGCGGCGGCGCTGGACATGCGCCGGCAAAGCCGGTAAAAAAGCAGCCAAGAGAGGAGAGACTCATGTCGGCCGAGGAGTACCGCATCGAAAGAGATTCGATGGGCGAAGTGAAGGTGCCGCGGAGCGCCTACTACGGCGCCCAGACCCAGCGGGCGGTGGAAAATTTTCCCGTGAGCGGCATCGGCTTTCCGCCGAAGTTCATCCGCGCCCTGGCGCTCATCAAGCACGCCGCGGCCTCGGCCAACCGGGATCTCGGGCTGCTCGACGCGAAGACCGCGGAGGCGATTCAGCGGGCGGCGGAAGAAGTGATGGCGGGAAAGCACGACAAGGATTTCGTCGTCGATATTTTTCAGACCGGCTCCGGCACCTCGACCAACATGAACGCCAACGAGGTGATCGCCAACCGGGCGCTGGAGCTCCTGGGCAAAGAGCGCGGCGGCAAGGGCGTCCACCCCAACGACCACGTCAACATGAGCCAGTCGTCGAACGACGTGATCCCGACCGCGATCCACGTCTCGGCGCTCGAAGCGATTCAAAAAGAGCTCTTGCCGGCGCTGGCCGGGCTCGAGCGCGCGCTCGCCGACAAGGCCCGCGAATTCGACCGCATCGTCAAGATCGGCCGCACGCATCTGGCCGACGCGACGCCGATCCGGCTCGGCCAGGAGTTCGGCGGCTACGCGCGCCAGATCGAGCTGGCGCGCGAGCGCATCCAGACCGCCGCCAGAGGGCTCGAAGAGCTCGCGCTCGGCGGCACGGCGGTCGGCACCGGCATCAACACCCACCCGGAATTCCCCGCGCGCGCGATCAAGGAAATCTCCGGGATGACCGGGCTCCCTTTCCGCGAGGCGAAAAACCATTTCGAGGCGCAGGCGGCCAAGGACGCGGTCGTCCAGGTGAGCGGCAGCCTGAAAACCCTCGCCGTGAGCTTCACGAAGATCGCCAACGACCTCCGCTGGCTCTCCTCCGGCCCGCGCTGCGGCATCGGCGAGATCGGGCTGCCGGACACGCAGCCGGGCTCTTCGATCATGCCGGGCAAGGTGAACCCGGTGATGTGCGAGTCGGTGCTCCAGGTCGCGGCGCACGTGATCGGCTGCGACGCCACGATCACGATCTGCGGCCAGGCGGGAAATTTCGAGCTGAACGTGATGATGCCGGTGATGGCGCTGCGCCTTTTGGAGGCGATCACCTTCAGCGCCAGCGTGGCCAAGGCCTTTACCGAAAAGTGCGTGGTCGGCATCGAGGCGAACAAGGAGCGCGCGGAGGAGATGATCGAGAAGAGCCTGGCGATGGTGACCGCGCTGGCGCCCGTGATCGGCTACGACGCCGCGGCCAAGATCGCCAAGGAGTCGTTCACGACCGGGAAGACCGTGCGCGAGGTCGCCAGGGCGCACAAGGTGCTCCCCGAGGACAAGCTCAATAAAATTCTCGACCCCTGGCGCATGACCGAGCCGGGAATACCCGAAAAAGACTAAAAGTCTGTCAGCCGGGAAGCGGTCGGCGATCGGCTAATTCTTCCGAAGCTGATAGCTGACTGCTGATCGCTTTCCCGCTATGCCGGCGCGTGCAAATGGCCGCTGTTTCTGCTATAGACTAAACCAGTCCACCGGGAGGATAGTGCATGATCAAACGCGACCAGCCCTACTTGAGACAGCTTTACGTTTGCATCAACAACCGGCACGGCGAGAGCCCGTCCTGCGGCTACAGCGGCGGCGAGGAGATGGTCGAGGAGCTGAAGAAAGTCTGCAAAGAGCTCAACCTCAAGGGAAAAGTCCGCGCCGCGAAAAGCGGCTGCATGGACCTCTGCGCGTTCGGGCCCAACATCATGATCTGGCCGGAAGGCATCTGGTTCATGAAGGTCGCCAAGGAAGACGTCCCGCAGATCGTCGATACTTATCTCAAGCTGGAGGCGCAGGATAAAAACGCGCCGTCGGCTTCACCGGCAAAATAGTCGAGCCAGCGCGCGCGGCGGCGCGGAGACCGGCGGCCGATCTTCCGGGTCATCGAGCTGATATCAAGGGTGTGTCATCCAGCCTATTTTAGGAGCTAGTCCGTGAGCAACGAAACTCTGGCTTTGCAAAACGTCAAGACCCTGCGCAAAGACGCCTGGTGGATCGAGCCGCTCCTCACCTTCACGGTGCTCGCGTCTTTCGTCGCGTACGCGACCTGGGCGGCGCTCCAGAACGACTACTACTACGCCGAGCCCTACCTGTCGCCGTTCTACTCGCCCTGCCTGGTCGACACCTGCGCGCACGTGAGCTACCGGCTTTTCGGCTCGTGGTGGTTTCTCTCGCCGGCGCTGCTTATTTTATGGATACCCGGCGGTTTCCGCTTGACCTGCTATTATTACCGGAAGGCCTACTACCGCTCCTTTCTCGGCATGCCGCCGGGATGCGGCGTGCGGGACTGGCCGTCGAGATATTTCGGCGAGACGCGCTTTCCCCTGATCCTCCAGAACGTGCACCGCTATTTTTTTTACTTCTCCATTCTCATCCTGGCCTTTCTCTGGTGGGACGCGCTCGAGGCGGTCCATTTCCCGGACGGCTACGGCGTCGGCGTCGGCACGCTCGTGCTCACGCTGAACGCGACGCTGCTGTCGCTCTACAGCCTGTCGTGCCACTCCTGCCGCCATCTCTGCGGCGGCCGGCTCGACAGCTTCTCCAAGGCGCCGGTCCGCTATAAGCTCTGGAAAAAAATAAGCTACTTGAACGAGCGGCACATGCTCTTCGCCTGGATAAGTCTCGTCTGGGTCGCGCTGAGCGACCTCTACGTGCGGCTCGTGGCGATGGGCGTCATCTACGATCTGAGAATTATTTAAATGGCCGAAGAAAAATACGAAACGCACGAATACGACGTCCTCGTGATCGGCGCCGGCGGCGCGGGGCTCCGCGCCGCGATCGAGGCCTCGGCGCGCGGCGCCAGGACCGCGCTCATCTGCAAGTCGCTCCTCGGCAAGGCGCACACGGTCATGGCCGAGGGCGGCATCGCCGCGGCGATGGGCAACGTCTACTCGGAAGACAACTGGAAGGTGCATTTCCGCGACACCATGCGCGGCGGCAAGCTCCTGAACAACTGGCGCATGGCCCAGATCCACGCCCAGGAGGCGCCCGCGCGCGTGCTGGAGCTGGAAGAATGGGGCGCGCTCTTCGACCGCACCCCGGACGGCCGCATCCTGCAGCGCGACTTCGGCGGCCACCGCTTCGCGCGGCTCGCCCACGTCGGCGACCGCACCGGTCTCGAGATGATACGCACGCTCCAGCAGCACGCGGTCCACAAGGGCATCGACGTCTTCATGGAATGCACCATGACCCGCCTGCTGAAGGACGGCGACCGGGTCTCCGGCGCGTTCGGCTACTGGCGCGAGAGCGGCCGCTTCGTCGCGTTTCATTCCAAGGCCGTCGTCCTCGCCACCGGCGGCGCCGGCAAGGCGTGGAAGATCACGTCGAACTCCTGGGAGTACACCGGCGACGGCATCACGATGGCCATGGAGGCGGGCGCCGAGCTGATCGACATGGAAATGGTCCAGTTCCACCCGACCGGCATGGTCTGGCCGCCGAGCGTGCGCGGCATCCTGGTGACCGAGGGGGTGCGCGGCGACGGCGGCACGCTGAAGAACACCGAGAACAAGCGGTTCATGTTCAACTACATCCCCGACTTTTTCCGCGCCGAGACCGCCGAGACGGAAAAAGAGGCCGACGCCTGGTACCAGGACAAGCGCGCCAACCGGCGCACGCCCGACCTCCTGCCGCGCGACGAGGTCGCGCGCGCGATCAATTCCGAGGTCAAGGCGGGGCGCGGCACGCCCCACGGCGGCGTCTTTCTGGACATCGCCTCGCGCCGCAGCGCGGATTATATCCAGAAGCGGCTGCCTTCGATGTACCACCAGTTCAAAGAGCTGGCCGGCGTCGACATCACCAAAGAGGCGATGGAGGTCGGCCCGACCTGCCACTACATCATGGGCGGCGTGCGCGTCGACGGCGAAACCACCGCGACGACCGTGCCCGGGCTGTTCGCCGCCGGCGAGGTCGCGGCCGGGCTCCACGGCGCCAACCGTCTGGGCGGCAACTCCCTCTCCGACCTGCTGGTCTTCGGCCGGCGGGCGGGCCAGTTCGCCGCGGAGCACGCCAAAAAACTCCCCGGCCGGAGCGCCGCCGGCGCGGACCAGCTCGGCGCCATCACCCGGGACCTGCTCGCCCCCTTCGAGAGCAAGGGCGGCGAGAACCCCTACGCGATCCACATGGAGCTGCAGGACTGCATGCAGAATCTCGTCGGGATCATCCGCACCGAGAGCGAGCTTAAAAAGGCGCTGGTCGAGATCGCGCGCTTCCGCGAGCGGCTCGGGCGCATCAGCGTCGAGGGCAACCGGCAGTACAATCCCGGCTGGCACCTGGCGCTCGACCTCCGCACGATGCTGGCGGTCTCCGAGGCCTGCACGCTCTCCGCGCTCGAGCGCAAGGAGAGCCGCGGCGGCCACACGCGCGACGACTATCCCAAAACCGATCCCAACCTGGCCAAGGTCAACATGGTCACGAGAAGAAAAAACGGCGCGCTCACCATCACCCCGGAGCCGCGCCCCGAGATACCGGACGATCTCAAGCAACTCCTCGAGGAGCAGAAATAATGGCGGCGGCGGAATTCGTCATGCAGGTCTGGCGCGGCGACGCGGGCGGCGGCGCGTTCAAGGAATACCGCGTGGCCGCCGGCGAGGGCATGGTGGTGCTCGACGTGATCCACGCCATCCAGGCGCAGCACGCGGGCGACCTGGCCGTCCGGTGGAACTGCAAGGCCGGAAAGTGCGGTTCGTGCAGCGCCGAGATCAACGGCAAGCCCCGGCTCATGTGCATGACCCGGATGAGCAGCCTGGACACAGGCGAGCCGATCACCGTCGCGCCGATGAAGACGTTTCCGGTCATCCGCGATCTCGTCACCGACGTGAGCTTCAACTTCGAGATGGCCAAGCGCGTGCCCGCCTTCAAGCCCCGGCCGAAAGAGCCCGACGGGACCTACCGCATGTTCCAGGAAGACATCGACCGGGTGCAAGAATTCCACAAGTGCATCGAGTGCTTTCTCTGCCAGAACGTCTGCCACGTCATCCGCGACCACCACGAGAACAAAGAGCATTTCGCCGGGCCGCGGCTTTTCGTGCGCTACGCGGCGCTCGAGATGCACCCGCTCGACACCAACGACCGGAGCGAGCTTTTGAAAGAGAAGATGGGCCTCGGCTTCTGCAACATCACCAAGTGCTGCACCGAGGTCTGCCCCGAGCACATCAAGATCACCGACAACGCGATCATCCCGCTGAAAGAGCGCGTCGTCGACGAGTTCTACGACCCGCTGGCCCGTCTGCTCAAGAAATTCACCGGCAGGAAAAGTTAGGGGGCCGCCCATGGACGAAGAAAACCAGGGGGAAAAACTCACGCAGGCGGAGTTCGTCAAGAAGGCGATCGTCACCTTGAGGAAAGAGCCCTACAAGGGCATCCACACGATCTATTCGGGTTTTAACGAGGCGTTCCGCTCCTACTTCAACGAAGACCCGATCAAATGGACCAACCAGCTCGCCACCGAGGGCGTGATCGTCATCCGCCCCGTGCGCGGCGGCGTCATGATCTACCTGCCCGAGGAAGCTCCCGCCGGAAGGACTTCGGGAAAAGACGTTTTGAAGAAGATGGGGCTGTAGCAGTTCGCCGCAAAGGGCCGGCTAATTGACCGCCGGCTTGGAGTCATCGAACTCCCCGAGCAGCGCCTTGTTCAGCTCGGCGGTCACTTCCGGCCAGGTGGGGCGCCCGCATTGCGCGAACAGCTGCGCGATCGCCCCCGCGACCAGCGGCCAATCGAACTTGAGGACGACGAGCTTGCCCCGGCCCCACTGGGGCTCCACGGCCTGGGCCAGGCGGATGGGCGTGATCACGGTGAACGTAAACGCCTCTTCCTCCTCGCCGTCCTTCGGACCGACCGCCAGTTGAAACGCGACTTCGCAGTCGGTCGGGTCCTCCGGCAGATTCGGCGGCTCCAGGTCGGGGCTGTGGATGCGGCGTATTTCCGGGTAAATCATCGGCTCACTCCGGCGGTCTCTTCCATCGCCATGATGCAATTGTGTTGGCTTTCCAGGACGCTGTCAAGACGCCCCGCTCCTTTCGCGCCGAACTATCCGTTAGAACAGCGTGTAAATAAACGGCGCGATGGCGCTGCTCTGGGCGAAGATGATCAGGCCGCCGAACAGGAGCAGGACGAAGATCATCGGGGTGATCCACCACCACTTGTTGCGCCAGAAAAAAAGCAGCAGCTCGCCGAGGATCCCCATGCGAACGGCCAGGCTTTCGATGAACCGCATGCAGTCTACCTCCTCAATGGGTCCGGGATTTTTCGATCACGTAATCGCCCAGCACGAGCACGTCCATGCCGCTTTCGGTGAAGGTGTGGAACGCCTCGGCCGGCGTGTTGACGATGGGCTCGCCTTTTAGATTGAACGAGGTGTTGAGCAGCACGGGCGTTCCGGTCGCCTGCCCGAAGCGCTCGATCAGGGCATAGTACCGGGGGCTTTCTTCCCGCCGCACGGTCTGGAGCCTGCCGGTGCCGTCGACGTGCGTGATCGCGGGAAGCGTTTCCCGCTTGTCTTCCTTCACGTCGACGACATAGAGCATGAAGCGGGCGGGATAGCGCTCTCCGGCGCCGGGCAGGGCGAAGTAATCGTCGGCGCGCTCGGCCAGGACGGAAGGCGCGAAGGGGCGGAACGGCTCGCGGAATTTGATCTTCACGTTGACGAGGTCTTTCATGTCGGCGCGGCGCGGGTCGGCGAGGATGCTCCGGTTGCCGAGCGCCCGCGGCCCCCACTCGAAGCGCCCCTGCGACCAGCCGACGACTCTCCCCTCTTCCAGCCGGTCGACGACGCGCTCCAGGAGCTTCTCCTCGTTTTCCAGCCGCTCGTACCGGATGCCGTTTTCCTTGAGAAAGCTTTCGATATCGCCCGGCAGGTTCTCCGCCCCCCAGTACGCGTGCCGCATGACGAAATTCCGCGGCTTGCCGAGCACGGCGTGATAGGCGTAAAGCGCCGCGCCCACGGCGCCGCCGCCGTCTCCGGCGGCCGGCTGAATGTAAATCTCCTCGAACGGGGTCTCGCGGAGGATCTTCCCGTTGGCGACGCTGTTGAGCGCCACCCCGCCGGCCATGCAGAGGCGCTTCAGGCCCGTCTCCTGATGGACGTAGCGGGCCATTTTGACAATGATCTCTTCGGTCACCGCCTGAATGCTGGCGGCGACGTCCGCGTAGTATTGGTTCTGCTTGCCCAGCTCGGCGAAGTTTTGCGGCCGGTCGCCGAAATAGGAAGGATAGCCGCTCGACGGGGTGAAGAAGTGGGAGCTCGGATCGCGCGGCGGCCCGAAAAGCTCTACGAACTTGCCGTTGAAAGTCTGGTCCGGGGAGCAGTGAAAGGAAAAATAGTCCATGTCGAGCTCGAAGCCGCCGTCGCCGCCCAGGCGGATGAGCTTGTGCACCTTGTCCACGTATCGCGGCGCTCCGAAGGGCGCCATGCCCATGACTTTGTATTCGCCTTCGTTGACCTCGAACCCGAGAAAAGCCGTAAAGGCGCTGTAGAGGAGGCCCACGGAATGAGGAAAACGAATCTCTTTCAGCAGCTTGATATCGGTGCCCTTGCCGACGCCGAAGCTCGCCGTCGTCCACTCCCCCACGCCGTCCACGGTCAGGATCGCCGCCTCTTCGAACGGAGAGCAGAAAAAAGAGCTGGCGGCGTGCGAGAGATGATGCTCGCTGAAAAGGATCTTGGACGGCGGGGCGCCGAGCTTTTTTTGGATGAGGTGCTTGATCCAGAGCTTGTCGCCGAGCCAGGTGATCATCGCGTCGCGGAAGACCCGGTGGGAGCGCGGGAAGGTCTGCATGCTGGACAGGATGAGCCGCTCGAACTTGAGGAGCGGCTTCTCGAAAAAGACCACATAGTCCAGGTCCGCCGCCCGGATGCCGCCGGTCTTGAGGCAGAAGTCGATCGCGCGCTCGGGAAACTCGTAGTCGTGCTTCTTCCGCGTGAAGCGCTCTTCCTCGGCGGCCGCGATCAAAACCCCGCCCTGAAGCAGCGCCGCCGCCGCGTCGTGAAAATAACAGGAGATGCCGAGAATATTCATCCGCTGTCCTTTAGAATTGCCGGCGCGCGCGCTCGTCCGGAGGAGCCGGGTCCTCCGCGCGGGGACGCCACCCTTTCGCCGCGTCGAGCTTGAGCCCGAGGGGATCGCTCCACCGGCGCAGCGCCAGGGCGAACGGGCTCAACAGGACGTAGTAAAAAAAAGTCAGGAGCGCCCGGGCCTGGAAATCCCCGATCTTCTTGCCGAAGCGCTTCCACTTCTCCCACAGAACCCGCGCCAGTCCGGGCTTTGGTATCTCCGCCGTTTTTTGCATCTTTGCCTATGGGCGGCTCGAATGATCGCGCCGCGGACCGAAAGCGATCTTACTTCTTTTTTCGCTCCGGCGAAACGGATCCTGCTTTTTCCGCGCCGCCGGCCCGGCCGAGGGCGGCCGTCAGTGTTTCGGCGACCACCCTGTGGCCGCGCGCCGTAAAGTGCAGGTTGCCCGGATAGTAGAGCAACTCCCCGGCCCCGCCGGAGCGCGCCGCGGCCTGGAGAGAAGGGGTTAAATCGATGAAAACGAATCCCAGCTCCCTCGCCTTGCTTTGGAAATAATCCCGCTGCTCGCGGCTGAACGCGCGCAAAAGATCGGCCAGGGCGGGATCGTCGAAATCGACGTTTTCCGCGTATACCGTGTGGGCCGAAGGGCTGTAGGCCACGACCGGAAGGAAGCGGTGCCGGCGCGATAGCTCGACAAGGGCCTCCAGCGCGTCGTTGAAGACTTCGAGACCGATCTCCCGGTCGTGAAGACATCTCGCGTGCGTGACCTCGTCGGAGTCGGTGTTGCTCGGGTTGAACGCCACGACCACTCCGGACAATTTGACTCGATAGCGGAAATTCGGCTTGGGCTCCCGCTTGCGGCGGTCGCTCGAAAGGGTCGCCAGGCCTCTCGCGATGCCGGAGCGCGCCCGGTCGACGGCGACCGCCGCCAGATTGAGCGCGTAACTGGAGCGGGCCATCGGAGTCTTTCCGAGCCAGGCGCAGAGCAGGCAGGAAGATCTTCGCCCCGACGTGCAGGGGCCGGAGCCCCAGCGCGGGAGCCGCCGTCCCCAATCGGTCCGGCGGTACATGTGGTACTGGACGGCGTCCCGCAGGTCGTTGCCCTCGTAAATATTCATGACGACGAAGCGCGGCGACTTTTGCACGCCGAATTTTTTCAGAATCTGAATATATTCGTGCAGGCCTATTCCCGCCCGCCCCAGATTGTAAGCCGGGCGGTCGAGCAGCGCGGACAGCCGGCTCGGCCACGTCTCTTCCGCCAGCACCGATTGGCACCAGGTAAAGGAATCGCCGACGGCGACGATGTCGAACCGGCCCGTCTCGTAGTCGGTCCCGGGCGGATTGCAGAAGCCGAGCCCGTCCATCTTGACCGCCTTTGGGGCCCCGGCTTCGTCGCGCTTGAACGCGACCGGAGTAAAGGGCTTGAAAATAGGGAGCGGCGGCCCGCCGTCGTCGCGCTCCAGGAGCGTGGTGTCGTTGATCGTCGGCAAGCCCACGCGGCGCGCGATCTCCGCCCGGGGCGCCTCCTGGAAATCGACCAGAAGCGCGAGCGGAACGAGCCTCGGGGCGAAGCGCAAGCCGGCCTCCAGAAACGCCAGGAGTGTCAGTAAGCTGAGAAGGATTTTGGCTGAAAGGACGAGAAGTTTCTTCACTCTGACACAATCTCTGGGATCATTCCGGGGATATTGCCGGCCGATGGCTTCAATTTTCTATCGACTCAAATAAAGCGTGGCCGGTAGGCTAAATGTCTCGACCGGTTGAGGCGTTTTGCGCGAAATATGGCGGAATGAAGAGCCCCTATCGGCCCAATTTAGCCCAGGTGCAGCGCGGGCGTCAAGGAGCGACGACAAACCGTTAAGGCCTCCCGCCGGCTTTACCCCGGCTCCAGGCTCATCACCGGGTTTCCCGTTCCCGACGACGGGCCGTAGGCGTGGAGCCTGCCCTTGAAGGTCCCGCCGGTGGCGCCGAGCAGCATCGCCACGTGGCGGCCGCCCATTTCGGCCTCGACCGTCTTGCAGAAGGACGGGAAAAAAGCCTTGATCTCCTCCGCTCTCCCCTGCGTCGCCAGCTCGATGAACTTTTGGTCGAGCTTCCGGTCTTCGTCTTTGGGCCACTTCTCCGGGCCGCGGACCAATTTATGGGACAGCGCGCCGCTGGCGACGACGACCGCGCGTCGGGAGCTCGCGCGGATCGCCTCACCGACCGCTTCGCCGAAGCGCAGGCATTCCGGAATGTCCGCCAATATGCAGCTCGACACCGGCACCACCGGCACGTCGAATTTGGGCGTGAGATATTGGATCGGATTGACCGTCCCGTATTCGAGCATGAACGGCTCCGCCGCCGTGGCGATCGCGGGAATCCCCCTCGCGCTGGCCTGGGCGGCGATCGCTCCGGCCAGCTCCGGGTCGCCGGGAAAGTCGTAGGGCATGCCGGCGATGATCTCCGGCGCCTCCGACGAGGTGAGCACGCCCTTGTGGCGCTCGTGCGCGAGGACGTAGTGATTAAAGGTGGTGACCCAGTGGGTGGAGGCCTGGACGAGAACGTCGGGGCGGAGCCGGGCGACCACTTTGCCGAGCTCGTGCATCGCGCCGATCATTTCGCGGGTGAAGTCCGGCGCCGTCGCTTCGTTCGCGATGCGCGGCGTGTGCGTGACGATGAGCGCGCCGATGATGGCTCCCATGGAATGCCCTTTCTTCTTTATTATCGGCCGGGGCGCGGGATTCCGCAATCCGAAAAGCGCCGGCCGCTACCGCGGAAAAATCTTTAGCTTCTCCGGCGGAAAGCGCACGTAAACCGCGCCGCCGGGCTCCAGGCCCGGATCGACGGCGCTCGTCTTCGAGCGCATCTTTTCGCCCCCGGCGGATAGATGATAGACCGTCAGGTCGCCGAGGAAAAGACGCGACTCGAGCGCCGCCGGGAACTCGTTCGGCGCTCCGCTCGGAGCGCGCGCCAGCGACACGTCCTCCGGACGGATCGCGACAACGACTTCCCCGCCGAGGCCCTCCGGCACGGCGCAGCTCACGAGCCCGAGAGCGATTCGCACGAAACCGCCGTTTTCCACCGCGCCCGGGAAGGCGTTCATCGAGCCCAAAAATTCCGCCACGGCCCGGGTCCGGGGAAAATGGTACAGCTCCTCGGGCGCGCCCGTCTGGAGGATCCTGCCGCCGCTCATGACGGCGATGCGGTCCGCGAGCGCCATCGCCTCCACCTGATCGTGCGTCACGTAGAGGACCGTGATGCCGAGCTTTTTCGCCAGGCCGCGGATCTCGTCGCGCACTTCTTCTCTCAGCCGCGCGTCGAGATTGCTGAGCGGCTCGTCCATGAGCAGCACCTTGGGCTCGACCGCGAGCGCGCGCGCGAGCGCCACGCGCTGCTGCTGGCCGCCGCTCAAAAACGGCACCGGCCGGTCGGCGTAGGCCGAAAGCTGGACCAATTCCAGCGCGCCGAGCACCCGCTCGCGGATCTGGCCGCGCGGCGGCCTCTTCTTACCGTTGGCGAGCGGGAAGGCGACGTTGTCGTAGACGGTCATGTGAGGCCAGACCGCGTAGGATTGAAACACCATGCCGACCGCGCGGTCCTCCGGCGGCACGAAAATGCCGCGCGCCGCCGAGCTGACGGTCCGGCCGTCGAAGAGGATGTCCCCCGCTTCCGGCTTCTCGAGCCCGGCGGCGCAGCGGAGCAGCGTGGTCTTGCCCGATCCGCTCAAGCCCAGCAGGACGAAGAACTCCCGCTCCGCGATCGTCAAATCCACGCCGTCCACGGCCCGAACCTCCCCGTCGGCCGCAGTGAAGCGCTTGGCGAGCGAGCGGATCTCGATCATAAGGACGAGGCCACCTGCTGCTGGCGCCGCGCGTAGATCCAGAAGCCCGCGACCAGCGGCGACATCACGGCGATCATCACCACGGCGACGGCCGCCGCGTCGCCCAGGCCGCCGCCGTGCCACTGCCCCCAGATGTACGTGGAGAGCACCTGGCTCTTCGGCGAGGCGAGGAAGACCGCCATCGTGAGCTCGCGGTAGGCCGAGAGCGACGTCCAGATCCAGGCGTAGACCAGCCCCGGGCGGATGAGCGGGACGATCACTTTCAGGAGAATGCGGAGCGTCGGCACGCCGCCCACCTCGGCGGCCTCTTCCAGCTCCCGGTGCACCTGGATCATGCTGCTGTTCAGCACCCGCGTGCCGAAGCTGATCCAGCAGACGACATAGACCGCCATCAGGACGAAGATCGACCCGTAGAGCGGCACGACGTCGGAGAGGACGAGCGCGAAATAGGCGATGGCGAGCGCGAACAGGAGGTGCGGCACCGGATGGGGCAAAAACGCGATCGCGTCGAGCGCGTACCGGCCGCGGAGGCGCGAGCGCGTGACCACCCACGAGATCGCGGTGCTCGCCGCGACGACCAGCGTCGGCACGGCGACCATCAACAGCATCGTGTTCCAGCTCGCGCCGAGGAGCGCCGCGTCGAAGAGCGCCGCGCCGTAGCGCTCGAACGAGGCCGAGGCGAGCGCCGCGCGCGACGGCATCTGGACGTACGGGAGCAGCGAGACCCAGAAGATCGCCAGCAGCGGCAGCACGAAGGCGACGAGGAAATAGGCGGCGAGGAGCGCCCAGCCGGCGCGCCGCCAGCGCCCCAGCTCGATCAGCCGCGAGCGGTACGATTTTCCCGAGATGATCTGATAGCGGTGGCTCTGCCGGAGCGCCGCGAAATAGGGCAGCATGAGCAGCAGCGACACGCCGACCATGATCGTGCCGTACGCGCCGGAGAGGCCGTAGCGCGGCAGCCCCTCGTTCGGGTTGATCATGAAATAGAGCGCGGTGCTGAAGGTGAAGATGTTGTTCGCCATGCCGATCACGCCCGGGACGTCGAAGGCGGCGAGCGCGACGGTGAACATCCAGAGCACCGCCGAGAGCAGCGCGGGCCACACGAGCGGCATCTCGATCAGCCAGAGCGTCCGCCACTGGCCGACGCCGTGGATGCTCGACGCCTCGACCAGCGCCGGGTTCATGCCGCGGAGCGCGGCGGCGATCATCACGTAGGCGAGCGGCGCCAGCGTCAGCCCCTCGACGAAGCCGATGCCCGCGACCGTGGCGATGTTGAGCGGCGCGCTCCGGAGGCCCAGGAGCTGCATCAGGACGATGTTGATGACGCCGATGCGCGGGTGGAGCAGAAAGACCCAGCCCATCGCTTTTAAAAACGTCGGGAAGAGAATGCCGACGCCGAGCAGGCTCATCGCCAGCGCCTTGTGGGGCAGGTCGGTGCGCTCGACGAGCCAGGCGAAGACGAGGCCCAGCGGCACCGAAACGGCGATGGTCACGGCGGCGAAGACGAGCGTCGTCTTGAGGACCCGGTAGCTGTAGGGGTCGGTGAGCAGCGCCGTGTAATTCGCCAGCGTGTAGGCCGAGGCCTGGCCGGGCACGCCGGTCCGGAGGCTCATCCAGGCGATCGTGGCGAGGAGTCCCAGGATCGCGAGCGACGCCGCTCCGGCGACGCCGAGGAGCACGAGCTTCCCGTCGAGATAGGCGGTGGCGGACTTCACAGCTTCAGCAGCTTCGCCAGCTCTTCCTTGAATTTGAGGCCGCTCTCCTCGTCCTTGAGGTAAAAGGCGATCGAATCCTTCGCTTCCTGGAGCTGGACGTGATTGTCTTTTAAATAGCGCGCCATCTTCGTCCCCTCCACCAGGTGCGACGAGACGAACTCATGCTTCTCCAGCAGCGCCTGGCCCTCCCGGGAGGCCAGGAAGGCGACGAAGAGCTTGGCGAGGTTCGGATGGGCCGAGTTCCGCGGCACGCCGAGCTGGAAATAAGACGGCAGCACCGGCGTCGAGCCGGGGACCGCGACGAGCGGCGCCCCCTTGGCCTGCCATTTCCACATCTGCTCGACCGCGCCGCCCATATTGGCGGCGATCGGAAACTCGCCGCTCACCACCCGCTCCTCCTCGTTGTAGCGGAGCCTTCCGGCGGAGAGCGCGACGAGCTTCCGCGCGAAGTCCTTGACCTTGTCCTCGCTCCAGATCATCGACATCTCCACGAGCCAGGAGACGTAGGGCGGGATCGCGAGCTTCCCCGCCCACGCCGCGCTCATGCGCGGATCGACGAGGTCCTCGTAGCGCCGGGGCGCCTTGTCCTTGGGAACGAGGCTCGAGTTGTAGAGCATGCCGCGGAGCGACGTGTAGACCAGCACGCCTTCGCGGGGAAAGATCTCCATCTCGCTCTTGATCCAGGGAAAGACGGCGGACCAGGCGACGCTTTCCAGCGCCTTCTCCCGGTGCAGCAGCGAGTAATGGGATTGCGAGCCGAGATAAAAATCGGTGGACGACCGGTTGCCGCTCTTCGCTTCGGTGATGACGCGCGCCGCCATCGCGTTCATGTCCGGCCCGGCGGCGAAGTTGATCCGGCCCTTGAGGCCGAATTTTTGATTGAAGGCGGCCTCGATCTCGGCCATCGCCTTCCTGCCGCCGAAGGTCTGCCCCCGGCGATGAAGGTGAACTCGCCCTCTTTCCTGGCCCCGGCGACGATCTGGTCGAGGGTTTCCGCGCCGGCTGCCGGATACGCCGATGCCGTTACGAGCCAAAGCGCCACGCTCAGCGGCCGGGCGCAACGAAGCAGACGGGCCTTTTTCAACGGTCTGTTAGTCGAGCAGATCTTCATGTGGCACGAGCCGGATGATCTCGTTTTTCGCCGGGTCGCGCACGACGCCCAGCGGGTCGCGGCCTTTCTCCACCGCCTCGATCGCTTCGCGATAGAGCCGGCGCAGCAGGATCACCCCCTTGTCGGTGGCGGCCAGATGCTCGCCCGAGCGGTCGTAAATGGCGCCCTGGCTCTCCTGGGCGGCGCGGTCCTGATCGCCGCGCGCGAACCAGCCGATCGCGTCGTCCCAGCGGTAGACCCCGGGCTTGGACTCGACGATGCCCTGCTCCGAGCGGTCCTCGATGATCCTCGGCGGCGCCCGGCCCTCGGCGGCGGCGCCGAACTCGACGGTAAAATGCATCGAGCAGGCGTCGTCGACCGGCACCCGCCAGCGCATCACCTCGCCCGCGCTGCTGGCCCGGTGCTCGGTCGGGTGGCCCTCCTCGACGTTGCCGGTCTTGTTCATCGTCGGCAGGACGAAAAAATTGACGTGCGCCCACCTTTTACCGTCCACCCGCCGCGTGTAGGTGTTGACGATGCCGTGCTCGAACGGCTTGGGGTCGATCTCGCCCTCGTCCCAGGTGGGCGTCGAGGCCGTCCGGTGCAGCCACTTGAGATGGTGCTGGTCGACGGAATTCTCGATCATCTGGAAATAGTTGCAATGGACGAGCCGCCCCTGCCGGGCCCGCACGCCGTCCTCGCGCACGAGCACGTCGTAGCGCGGCAAAAGCGGCGCGGGCTCGGGCCCGAGATAGGCGAACACGACGCCGCCCAGCTCCTCGACTTTGTAAGCGCGCTGGCGCACGCGGTCCTTGAAATTGCTCTCGGGCGGCTCGCCCGGCTGCTCCAGGACCCGCCCCTCGACGTCGTAGAGCCAGCCGTGGTAGCAGCAGCGCAGCCCGCCGTCCTCGATATGGCCGAACTCCAGCGAGGTGCCGCGATGCGCGCAGCGGAGCGCGAGGAGCCCCGGCCGGCCGCCGTCGTCGCGGAAGAGCACGAGGTCTTCGCCCAGCAGGCGCTTTCGGACCGGACGTTTTTTCAGCTCGGCGGCGAAGCCGATCGGGTGCCAGTAGCGGCGCAGCATTGCGCCGGCCGGCGTCCCCGGCCCGACGCGGGTCAGGAGATCGTTTTCTTCACGAGATAACATCGGCGCCTCCCGCGGGACCGACTAAGGATTCTTCACTGCTTGAGGATGTTCGCCAGCTCTTCCTTGAACTTGAGCCCTTCGCCGGTCTCGCTCTTGAGATAGTACGCGATCGACTCCTTCGGCTCCTGCAGCGCGACGCGGTTCTCGCGCAGGTATTTGGCCATCAGCGTGCCCTCGACCAGATGCGAGCTCCGCGCCTCGTTCTTTTGCAGCAATGCCTGGCCTTCCCTGGACACCATGAATGCGACGAAGAGCCTGGCCAGGCTCGGGTGGGCCGAGTTTTTCGGCACGCCGAGCTGAAAGTAATCCGTGTTGAGAGGACTCAAGCCGGGCACGGCGACGAGCGGCGCGCCCTTGGCCTGCCAGTCCCACATGTGCTCGAGCGCGCCGCCGATGTTCGCCATGAGCGGGAACTCGCCGCTGACGACGCGCTCCTCCTCGTTGTAGCGGAGCCGCCCGGCGCTGAGCGCCACCACCTTGCGGGCGAAGTCCTTGACCTTCTCCTGCCCCCAGACGAGCGACAGCTCGGCGAGCCAGGCGACGTAGGGCGGGATCGCCATCTTCCCCGCCCACGACGGGCTCATGCGCGGATCGATCAGGTCCGCATAGCCTTTCGGCGCCTTGTCCTTCGGGATCAGATTCGCGTTGTAGATGATGCCGTTGGGCGAGGTATACACCAGCACCGCCTCGCCGGGAAAGATCTCCATCTCCTTGGTCACCCAGGGAAAGACGGCGGACCAGGCGACCGCGTCGAGCGCGTTTTCCTTGTGCAGCAGGGCGAAATGGGACTGCGAGCCCAGGTAGAAATCCGACGAGGACTTTCGCCCCGCCTTGAGCTCGGTGATGAGCCGCGCGGCGCGCGCGTTCATGTCCGGGCCGGCGGCGAAGTTGATGCGGAGCTTGAGGCCGAACTTTTTCGTGAACGCCGATTCGATCTCGGCCATGCCCTTTCTGCCGCCGAACGTCTGGGCGCCCGCGACGAAGACCAATTCCTCGCCCTCTTTCCGGGCGCCGGCGACGAGCTGCTCGTAAGTCTCGGCCGAGACGGGACGGACCGCGGTAAAAACGGAGGCGAGGCCCAGGACGAGCGCGACGCCGAGCGCGCCGCGGGCGCGGTTATTGCGCCGCATGCGCCGGCTCCGCCGGGTCGAGCTTGTACTCGGCCGGCACCAGGCGGATGATCCGGTTTTTTTCCGGGTCGCGGATGACGCCGACCGGGTCCGCGCCGCTTCTCACCGCGTCGATCGCCTGCTTGTACATGCGGCGCAGCAGGATCACGCCCTCGTCCGAGACCCCCAGGTGCTCGGTCGTCCGGTCGAAGATCGGCCCCTGGCTCTCCTGGGCGCAGCGGTCCTGATCGCCGCGACCGATCCAGCCGGTCGTCTCGTCCCAGCGGTATTTTCCCGGAACGCTGTCGGCGAGCCCCTCGTGCTGTTTGTCCTCGGGCATCCGCGCGGTGATTTTTCCGTCCACCAGCGGCGCGAAATAGAGCGTGAAATGCATCGTCGCGGTGTCGTCCACCGGGACGCGCCAGCGGAGCGCCTCGTAGCCCTCGTGCGTGGCGGCGAACGCCGCCGGATGCTCCTCCGGCAGGTGATAGCCGACCTTGTTCATGTTGGGCATGAGGAACAGGCTCACGGTGCGGAAATATTCGCCGCCGACCGCGCGCGTGAAGGTGTCGCGGATGCCGAAGTCGGTCACCTCGGAAGTCAGCTTCTCATCCCGCCAGTGGCGGGTCTTCGGCGTCCGATGGAGCCACTTGAAGTGGTGCTGATCGACGCTGTTCTCGACCATCTGGAGAAAATTGCAGTGGATCACGCGCGCGCCGAGCGAGCGGACGCCGTC
>WNFL01436634.1_pt1 | contig 17854 bp, 17 predicted proteins | sample 5400361 | NCBI WGS metagenome assembly WNFL01 (sample SAMN13153351, study PRJNA577476) | soil metagenome | isolation source: 40 cm soil on Douglas fir-dominated hillslope | place: USA:California | collected 2013-09-17 | reverse complement strand
GCGAAATCACAGAAGTCCGCGGTGCTCGAGAACGGCGTCACGATCCAGGTCCCCCCGTTCATCGAGTCCGGCGACAAGCTCCGCGTCGACCCCGCCGAGGCGCGCTACATCGAGCGGGCGAAGTAGGAGGAAATCAGCTTCATCCAGTGCGCGTCGATGGCGGCCGCCATCGGGGCGAGATATTCGACGAGTCCGTCGAGCCGGCCTCTGTCAACCGTGTCCAGATTTTGCCACCAAGCCGGGGGAAGCACACACGCATGCCAGTAGTGGTGGCAGTGACTGCACCATGCCCAGATCGCTCCCATCCTCGGATTTCCCGAGTGGTCGATGTAGACGTGCGCCGAGTCGGACTCGCCACACACGGGACACACGGCCGGCATGGGGATTCGCTCACCGGAGAGGACGCGCCCAGCCAGCTCGTCGAGTCCGGCGGCCTGGCCAGTATCGTCCTCGATCCAAGGCATCAGCGGTGCGCTTCGCGTCGCGTGATCCGATCGATGCCACGGAGCACCTCATCCGCGTGCGTCTCCTGCGGCGAGTGACCGGCGCCCGGGATGATCTCGAGCTTGGCGTTCGGAATCTTCTCGGCCATGTAGCGCGAGCCGGCGAGGAAGGGCTTGTCGTTCTCGCCGACGGCGATCAGGGTCGGGACGCGGATCGACGGCAATGACTCGATCACGGTGCCGTCGCGCTGCGCGAGGATGCCGCGGGCGGCGTGGACCAGGCCGATCGAGTCGGGGCCCTGCTTCTCGAGGCTGCGCGCGCGCGTCTCGACCATCTCGTTCCAGCCCGCGCGCGCCTCGTCCTTGCGGTAGCCGGGGCCGGTGCCGATCAGCGCGAGCGTCGAGACGCGCTCCGGGTGCGCGAGGTGGAAGGCGAGCGACAGGTATCCGCCGAGCGAGTGACCGACGAGCACGGCGCGCCCCGCGCCGGCGCGGTCGAGCAACGCCGCCATGTCGCGCAGAGAGAGTTCGATCGAGTACGCGCCCGGATCAGCGGGCGAGTCACTCTTCCCGTGTCCGCGCAGGTCCCAGGTGATCACCGTGTGGCTCCGGGCCAGCGGCCCGACGAGCTTCGCGAAGTCCGCCGAGCTGCCGGTGAAGCCATGCGTCATCAGGATCGCGGGGCCGCTGCCCGCGACCTCGAAGTGGATCAACGCCGGTTCCTGGGCACGTCGCGGAACGCGCGCTCCGCGTCGGTCTGCGGGTCCTTGGGCAGGCCGAGGACGCGCTCGGAGACGATGTTGCGCTGGATCTCGTCGGTGCCGCCGGCGATCGAGACCGCGGGGACGGAGACGAGGATCTCGGCGATGATCCCGTCCAGCGGGCCGTCCGCGCCCGCGAGCAGCGAGTCACTGCCGCTGATCAAGGTGTGCACGCGCGAGCAGGCGCGCGCGATCTCGCTGGCGTACAGCTTGCCGAGCGAGCCCTCCGGCCCCGGCGGCCGGCCGAGCACGCGCGCGGCCTTGGCGCGCCGCGCGGTCCACTCCGTCGAGCGCGCCAGGGACAGGAGCTTCGCGATCTCCTGTCTCACCACCGGATCGCGATTGCGGCCCGTGGCCTTCGCGCGCTCCACGATCAGGTCCGCGCGGCCGGCGCGCTGCGGGTACCAGGTGTACGGCGCCATGATCTCCGCGACTTCCGCGCGCTGCTCGTCGTAGGCGCGGCCCTTGCCCTTCGTCGAGCGGGCGGCCGCGCGCAGCGCGTCGAACGAGCGCCGCTCGTGGGCCAGGGTGGCGAGTGCGACGGTCCAGCCGTTGCCCACTTCGCCGATCGCGTTCGCGACCGGCACGCGCGCGTCGTTCAGAAACACCTCGTTGAACGAAGCGTGCCCGTTCATCTGCCGGAGCGGCTTCGCGACCACGCCCGGCTGATGCATCTCGAGCGCGAAGTAGGTGATGCCGCGGTGCTTGGGCACGTCCCAGTTGGTGCGCGCGAGCAACATGCCGTACTTCGCGTGGTGCGCGCTCGTGCTCCACAGCTTCTGGCCGTTCACGATGAACTCGTCGCCGTCGGGCGAGAGCTCCGCGCGCGTCGTGAGTCCCGCGAGATCCGAGCCCGAGCCGGGCTCGCTGAACAGCTGACACCAGGTGTGTTCGCCCGTGACGATGCCCCGCAGCAGACGCCGCTTCAGATCGTCGGAGCCGTGCTCGAGGATCGTCGGCGCGGCCAGGGTCATGCCGCCACCGCCCGGTGTACCCACCGCGCCGGCGCGCTCGAACTCCTCCGCGACCACGTCGGCGAGTGACACGGACAGGCCGCGGCCGAGCCACTCGACCGGCCAGGCCGGACAGCCCCAGCCCGAGTCGGCGAGCCTTTTGCGCCACTCGACCAGCGAGAGATCGGGGTTCCAGCTCGCCTCGAGCCAGGCGCGGACCTCGCGGCGCACGCTCTCCGCGTCCATCCGATCACCCATCAGATCCCCCAGCGCTGCGCGAGCAGCTCGCGGTGGTAGGTCGGATCGCCGAGCAGCACCTCGCTCGCCTTGGCGCGCTTGAAGTAGAGATGCACGTCCTGCTCCCAGGTGAAGCCGAGTCCGCCGTGGATCTGGATGCTCTCCGCCGCGAGCTCGAGATACGCGTCCGAGCCCTGCGCCTTCGCGAGCGACGCGACCGCGGGCAGCTCGTCGGGCGCGCCGTCCGCGCACGCGGCCGCGTAGTACGCCGACGAGCGCGCGAGCTCGAGCGCCATCAGCATGTCGGCGCACTTGTGCTTGATCGCCTGGAACGAGCCGATCGGCCGGCCGAACTGCACGCGCGTCTTCGCGTACTCGACGGTCATGTCGAGGAGCTTCTGCGCGCCGCCGACCATCTCGTTCGCGAGCAGGGCCGACGCTTGGTCGAGGGTCTTCTCCAACGCGGGCGCGGCGCCGCCGGCCTCGCCGAGTGACTCGGCGCGCGCCCCTTTGAACGTGAGTCGCGCGAGCTTGCGCGTCGGATCGAGCGCGACGAGCGGCCGGCGCGCGAGCCCGTCCGCGTCCCCGCGCAGGTGGAACAGTCCCAGCCCCGACCCGGCCACGCGCGCCGCGACCACGATCAGCTCCGCCGTGGCTCCATCGACCACGAACGACTTCTCGCCGGAAAGCGTCCAGCCGCCCGCGCCGCGCCGCGCCTCGAGCTCGATCCCGCCCGCGTCCCAGCGCCCGTTCGGCTCCGCGACCGCCAAGGTCGCGAGTGTCTCGCCCGCAGCGATCCCCGGAAGCAGGGCGGACTTCTCCGCTTCCGTCCCGGCGTTCAGGATCGCGTTCGCCGCCAGCGCCACGGACGCGAAATAGGGCGCACACAGGAGCGCCCGGCCCATCTCCTCGAGGGCAATGGCGAGCTCGACGAAGCCCAGCCCCTGGCCGCCGTACTTCTCGGGAATGTGCACCCCGGGCAGGCCGAGCTCCTGGCTGAGCTGCTTCCAGACGCCGGGTTCGTAGCCCTCGGGAGTCTCCATCAGCCGGCGCACCTCGCTGGCCGGCGACTTCTCCTCGAGGAAGCGGCGGACCAGGCGGCGCAGCTCGTCCTGTTCCTCGCTCGGGCTCCAGCGCATGCCCGATTCTCGCACGGCGGCCGGGTCGATCGGACGCCGGCGTGGCAACCTGGACGGACCATGAACCTCGCAACGCACTTCGTGCAGATGGCCCGGAACAACGCCTGGTCGAATCGGCGCCTGCACGCGGCGTGTGCGCGGCTGACGCAAGCCCAGCTCGAGGCCCCGCGGGTCAGCTTCTTCCCCACGCTGCAGGCCACCTTGAACCACATCCTGGTGGTAGACGCCTACTACCTGGACGGGCTCGAAGCGGGCGGGCGCGGGCTCGCGACCGTGGCGAACGAGATTCCGTTCCCGCGCATGCCGGAGCTCGGCGCGGCCCAGCGCGAGTCGGACCTGCGCTTGATCCGTTTCTGTGACGCCCTCGATCCCGCCGGGCTCGCGCGGGAAGTGACTCTCGACCGTGGCGACGAGGGACTCACGCGCGAGTCCGTCTCCGCGGTGCTGGCGCACCTGCTCGTGCACCAGATCCACCACCGCGGCCAGGCGCACGCGATGCTCGCGGGCACGGACGTTCCGCCCCCGCAGCTCGACGAGTTCTTTCTCGAGTACGACCGCCCGCGCCGGGCGGGCGAGCTCTAGCCGAGATGGCGCCCGAGGAACGCGATCATCTTGCGGATCGAGTCGACGGCGGGCGGCAGGAACTCCATCTGCGCGAAGCCGTGCGGCATGCCCTCGACGATCACGTTCTCGTGCGGCACGCCGGCGCGCTCGAGCTCCGCGACCACGGCGCGCTGGTGCGCGAGCAGCGGGTCGGCGGTGCCGCAGACCAGGAACGACGGCGGCAGCTTCGCGGCGGCGAAGAGCGGCGAGACACGCGGGTCGCGCAGCAGCGCCGCCGGCGGATTCGCGCCGAGATAGCCGTAGATCATCGCGTCGCGCAGCGCGGTCGCCTGGGCGGGATCGACCCCCGGAGGCGCGTCGCCCTCGCTGCGCAGGAACGCCTCGAAGTCGAACGCGCCGTAGATCAGGAGCGCCGCGCGGATCTTGGGCGCGCTCGAGTCACTCGACAGGTGCGCGGCGACCGCGGCCGAGAGATTCCCGCCGGCCGAGTCACCGCCGATCGCGAGTCGCTTGGGGTCACCGCCAAAGCGCGCCACGTTCTGCGCCGCCCAGCGCACCGCGAAGACGCAGTCCTCGAACGGCTTCGGGAACGGCGCCTCGGGCGCGAGGCGGTAGTCGACGTTCACGACGAGATACCCGGCCTCGGCGAAGCGCGCGGCCAGCTTGCGGTGCGAGCGCGGGCTGCCCGCGCACCAGCCGCCGCCGTGCAGATACACGAGCACCGGGTACGGGCCCGCGCGATCCGGCACCAGGACGTCCGCGCTGACCCGCGCGCCCTCGATCTCGCGCAGCAACACACCCTCGTGGATCGCGCCCAGCTTCGGCGGGTCGGCGTTCAGGAGCTCCGCGAACTGCTCGAGCGTCTTGCGCAGCCCCGGGATGTCGGACGGAATCTGTGCACCCGAGGCCATCTGCTCCATGAGCTTCTTCATGAGCTCGGACTGTGGGGCGGCCTCGGCCATGGCGGTCTCCTTCTGGTGGGTTGGCGGCAGCCTATCGGTCTGGCGGCGCAGCATTCAAGTGACGGCCGCCAGCAACGCCTGCGGCCAGCGCGGTAGACTCGCGCCATGAAGAGCTTCGCAGGCAAGATCGCCGTCGTCACCGGCGGCGGAACGGGAATGGGGCGGGAGCTCGCCCGGCAGCTCGCGGACGCCGGCGCGCACGTCGCGATGTGCGACGTCTCGGAAGAGAACATGGCGCAGACCCAGGCGCTGTGCGCGAGCCGCGGCTCGAAGGTGCGAGTCACGACGCACCTGGCCGACGTTTCTCTCGAGCGCCAGGTCGTCGCGTTCCGCGACGAGGTCGTCGCGGCGCACCAGGCCGACCACGTCGATCTCCTGTTCAACAACGCCGGAATCGGCGGCGGCGGCAGCTTCGTGCGCGACGACCGCGAAGAGTGGGACAAGACCTTCGACGTCTGCTGGGGCGGGGTGTACAACACCACGCGCGCGTTCCTGCCGCTCCTGCTCGCCAGCCGCGAAGCGCACCTCACGAACACGAGCTCGGTGAACGGGTTCTGGGCGTCGCTCGGGCCGAACTCCGCGCACACCGCCTACAGCGCGGCGAAGTTCGCGGTCAAGGGCTTCACCGAGGCGCTGATCAACGACTTCAAGCTCAACGCGCCACACATCAAAGTGTCGCTCGTCATGCCGGGTCACATCGGCACGTCGATCGTGATCAACTCGGGCAAGATCCTCGGGCGCGACCCGAAGGAGATGAGCGACGATCAGCTCGCCGACGCGCGCGCGCGCATGGAGCGCGCGGGCTTCCCGGTCGCCGGCGCCACGAACGACCAGGTCCGCCAGGCGCTCACGATGGTCGCCGAGAACTTCCGCGACGCGGCGCCGATGACCGCCGCGGAGGCCGCGAAAGTGATTCTCGACGGCGTGCGCGACGAGCGCTGGCGTATCCTCGTGGGGAAGGACGCCCAGATCCTCGACCGGCTGGTGCGCGAGGCGCCGGAGGAAGCCTACGGCGAGTCGTTCATGGAGCGGCTGCAGAAGGAAGCGGGGTTCACCCTTGGCCGCTGAGGCCGCTCGAGCGCCGAGAATCTCCTAGGGCCGTATGAGGAGTCCGTCATTCCGCGTAAATCCCCTTGTGGCGCTCGCGGCGGACGCCGACACGTAGTCGCCGCATGCGCGAGATCGGGCGCTCCGCCGTCGCCGTGGTCCTTCTGTCGGTGGGGTGCTCCTTCACCGGGCCGGCACCGCTGCGCCCGGCCTCCGGGATCGCCGCGGCGCCCCCCTCCGCCGAGTCACTTCGCGACGCGCTGCTCGTGCTGCACAATCCCCTGCTCGCGGATCGCGAAATCGACTGGAGCGACGGCCTCGACCCCGAGGAAGCGGCGCTCTTCGCGGCGGCCAACAATCCGGAGCTGCGCGCGGCCCGCGCCGCGCGCGCGGAGGCGGCGGCCGAGCTCAGGGAAGCGGGACTGTTCCCGAATCCCGTGTTCGGCGCAGACGCCGCGCAGCCCACCAGCGGGCCCGACTCGGAGAGCCTCGTTCTGTCGTACGGCTTGAGCCTCTCGATCGACACTCAGTCACTCGTGACTCGCTCGGCGCGCGTCGACGCCGCGCGCGCGAACGCCGCCTCGGTCGATCTCGGGCTCGCTTGGCAGGAGTGGCAGGTCGCGCAGGCCGCGCGCCTGGAGGCCGTGCGGGTCGGGCGCCTGCGGCGGCGCCTCGAGGTGGCCCGGGCCGAGGTCGAGTTCCTCGAGGAGACCACCGGCAACCTGGAGCGCGCGCTCGAGCGCGGCGATACGAGCCTGCTCACCCTGGGCGTGCAGCGGGCCGCGCTCGAGGCCGCGCGCCAGGTGCGCCGCGACCTCGAGAGCGCGGAAGCGACCTCGGAGAGCACGCTGCTCTTGCGCCTCGGCATGCCTCCGGAGACCGCGCTCGACGTGTCGATTCGAGAGTCGCCCGAGGTGACTGCGACGCTCGTCGAGCTGCGCGCGGCGAGCGGGGAGTGTCTCACGCGGCGACTCGATCTCGAGGCGCTGCGCGCGGGCTACGATGCGCAGGAAGCGCAGCTCCGCCGAGCCGTGCTCGAGCAGCTGCCGGCGGTCACCGTCGGTCTCTCGCAGCAACGCAACGAGAGTCAGATCCGGTTTCTCGGCGGCTTCGTCAGCGCGAGCCTGCCGGTCTTCGATCACGCGCAGGGGCGCATCGCCCTCGCCGAGGCCACGCGGGAGCGTCTTGCGCGCGAGTTCGAAGCGCGCGTGATCGAGGCGCGCAGCGAGCTCGACGCCCTCGAACGCGCGCTCGAGATCGGCCGCCGCCACCTCTCCGAGGTCGAGCGCTCGCTCCCCGAGCTCACGCGGCTCGAGGCCTCGGAGCGCGCCGCCGCCAACCGCGGCGACGTCGACCGTGTCGCGTATCAGGCGGTGCGCAGCGCCCTCTTCGAGCTGCGACTCACCCAGGAATCACTCGCGCAGGCGCAGGCGGAGACTGCGATCGGGCTCGAGCTCGCCTGCGGCGGGCGGCTCGCGCTCTCGGAGCAGCGCTCGTGACTCGCGCGCTCGCGCTCGCGGCGCTGCTCGGCCTCCTCGCGGGGTGCGGAAGCGGGTCGAGCGAGCCGGACCCGCAGCCGACGGCGCCCGTCGAGACCACCGAGGTCTCCGTCGGTGCGATCGAGGAGACGATCACCGCCTTCGGCACGGTCGAATTCGATCCGGATCGCACGCGCGTCGTCCCGTTCGCGCGCGCCGGGCAGCTCGTGCGCGTCGCCGTGGTCGCGGGCCAGCCCGTCTCCAAGGGCGATCTCCTGGTGGAGATCGGCGCGACGCCGCCCGCCTCGCTCGACGCGCGGCGCGCGCGCATCGACCTCGAGTTCGCCGAGCGCGAGCTCGCGCGCATGCAGCGCCTGCTCGCGTCGCAGCTAGCGACCAACGCCGATCTCGACGCCGCGGCGAAGAACGTGGCCGCGAGTCGAGCGGCGCTCGAGTCGCTCGGCGGCGGGAGCGTGCCGCACGGGGAGCTGCGCGCCACCGAGGACAGCGTGGTGGTCGAAGTCATGGCGACGCCTGGGTCGCTCGTGCAGGCGGGTCAGGCGGCGCTCACGATCGCGCCGGCCGGCGCGGTCGTCGCGCGCGTGGGCTTCGAGCCCGAGGACATGCCGCACCTGGGTGAGTCCGCGGAGGTGCGACTCGAGCCGCTCTTCGGAGACGACCGCTCGCAGCCGGCGCACGGACGGATCTCCCACTTGCATCAAGGCGTGAACCCGGCGACGCAGCTCGTCGAGCTCTTGCTGCGCGTGGATCAGCCGCCGCCGTGGATGGTCGCTGGCGCGAAGGTGCGCGCCTCGGCGGTGACTCGCCGCGCGGAGAACGCCGTGCTGGTTTCGAACGATGCGCTGCTCGAGCGCGAGGGTCGCACCGGTGCGTTCGTCGTCGAGGACGGACGCGCGCGCTGGCGTGCCGTCGAGGTCGGGCTCGCGACCGACTCGATGGCCGAGGCGCGCAGCGGACTGCACGCGGGCGAGCACGTCGTGACCGCCGGGCGCACGATCCTGGAAGAGGGCATGCGCGTGCGCACTCCGGGCCAGCCGGAGCCCGAATGAGCCTGGCTTCCTGGCTCGAGTCACATCGCACCAGCGTCGTGGCGACTGCCGCCGTACTCGCGTTCGGCGGTCTCGCCTCGCTGTCCTCGCTGCCCGTCGGACTGTTCCCGTCGACGAGCTTTCCGCGCGTCGTCGTGTCCGTCGATTCCGGCGATCGGCCCGCCGACCGAATGATCATCGAAGTCACGCGCCCGATCGAGGAGTCGGTGCGCGGAGTACCCGGGGTCCGCAACGTGCGCTCGACGACCTCGCGGGGCTCGTGCGACATCTCGATCGACTTCGCCTGGGGCACGGAGATGATCGCGGCGACGCTCCAGGTCGACTCCGCGATCGCGCACGTCGCCGGCGCGCTGCCCACCGGAACCTCGTTCCAGACCCGGCGCATGGATCCGTTCGTGTTTCCGGTGCTCGGCCTGTCACTCGCATCGACGGCGAACCGCTCGCTCGTCGAGCTGCGCGATCGCGCGCTCTACGAGCTCGCCCCGCGCCTGTCCACCGTCGTGGGCGTCTCGCGGGTCGGCGTCCAGGGCGGCCGCTCCGCGGAGTTCCAGGTGTTGCTCGACCCGGCGCGTCTCGAGGCGCTGGGCCTGACCCTGGAAGACGTGGTCCGCTCGATCTCGGCCGCGAACGTCGTCGAAGCGGTGGGTCGGCTCGAGCAGGACGAGCGCCTGTACCTGTTGCTCGCCGACACCCAGGTCAGCGACGCGAGCTCTCTGGGCGACGTGATCCTGCGCTCCGACGAGCGCGGGCTGGTGCAGCTCGAGGACGTCGCCGAGATCCGCGCGGGCACGGCGCCGGAGTGGACACGAGTCACTGCGGCCGGCGTCGAGGCCGTGCTGCTGAACGTGTACCAACAGCCCGACGGCAACACCGTGCAGATCGCGCGCGACGTCGCGGCACGACTGCGCGAATACCAGGTCGGTCTGCCGCCCGATGTCCACATCGCCACCTGGTACGATCAGAGCGAGTTCATCGAGGGGTCGGTCGGCGCGGTGCGCGACGCGATCCTCTTCGGCGCCGGCCTCGCGATCGCCGTGCTTGCCGCGTTTCTCGGCAGCTGGCGGGTGACGCTGGTCGTGGCGCTCGCGGCGCCGGCCGTGCTCGCGATCACGTTGCTGTTGCTCGGCGCGCTGGGGATGACGATCAACATCATGACCCTGGGCGGGATCGCGGCATCGGTCGGCTTGGTGATCGACGACGCCATCGTCGTGATCGAGCACGCGATGCGCCGCCTGCGCGTCGGCGCTGCCGGCGATCGCCGCGCGATCTTCGTCTCGGCGCGCGAGATGCTCGGCCCGCTGACCGGCTCGTCCGTCGTCACCACGGTCATCTTCGTCCCGCTCGCCTATCTGTCGGGAGTGACTGGCGGGTTCTTCCGACCGCTCGCACTGACCATGGCGCTCGCGCTGGCCGTGTCCTACGGGATCGCGCTCCTGGTCGTACCCATCCTGATTCACATGCTCGTGCGCAGACAGGAAGCGGAGCGCGACGACGTGGGACCGCGCTTCGCGCGTCTCCTCGGCTGGTACGAGGCGGCGCTGCGGCGACTCGTCGCGAAGCCTCGCGCTGCCGGAGTCGCGATCGCGGTCACGCTGGTCCTCGGCGCCATCGCGTTCCAGCAGCTCGGCACCGGCTTCCTTCCGCAGCTCGACGAGGGCGGCTTCGCGCTCGACTACCGCGCGCCGGCCGGGACCTCGCTCTCCGAGACGGATCGCCGGCTCCGCGAGGTCGAGCGCATTCTCGGGGACACGCCGGAGGTCGCGACCTACTCGCGCCGCACCGGCCTCGCGCTCGGAGGCTTCCTCACTGAAGCGAACGAGGGCGATTTCTTCGTGCGGCTCAAGCCGCCGCCGCGGCCTGGAATCGAGGACGTCATCGACGCCGTGCGCGAGCGCGTCGAGCGCGAGGTCCCGGGCCTCGAGGTCGAGCTGCCCCAGCTGGTCGAGGATCTGATCGGAGACCTGACCGCGGTGCCGCAACCCATCGAGGTGAAGCTGTTCGCCTCGGACGTGGCGCAGCTTCGCGCGCTGGCCGAGGTGGTCGCCGGCCGGCTGCGAACGGTTCCCGGGGTCGTCGACACGAAGAGCGGCGTCGTGCTCGCCGGCGACGCCGTGCGCATCGGGGTCGACAGACTTCGCGCCCAAGCGCTCGGTCTGGATCCCGAGCAGGCTACGCGTCTGGCGCGCATCGCCCTCGAGGGGGACGTCGCGACGCAGTTGCAGCGGACCGAGAAGATGGTCGGCGTCCGCGTCTGGACCGTCCCCGACGCGCGCGGCAGCGTCGAGCGCATCGGCAGGCTGCGACTGCGCAGCGCCGACGGGACGACCGCGTCGCTCGAGCGCATCGCCAAGCTCGAGCGAGTCACGGGCGAGCCGCAGATCACGCGCGAGAACTTGAAGACGATGGTCGCCGTCACCGCGCGGATCTCGGGGCGCGATCTCGGCTCGGCCATGCAGGACGTGATGCGCGAGGTCGCGAAGCTCCAGCTGCCGGCGGGAACCTACGTCGAGTACGGCGGCCTCTACGCCGAGCAGCAGCGCTCCTTCCGCAGCATGGCCGCGGTGCTGGCGGCGGCCACGCTGCTGGTCGCGCTCGTGCTGCTGTTCATCTTCGAGAGCCCGCGAGCGCTGCTCGCCGTCGCCGCGGTCGGGGCCGTCGCCGGTTCGGCCGTGTTCATCGGCCTGTGGCTCACCGGCTCGGAGCTGAACGTGGCCTCCCTCATGGGACTCACGATGGTGGTGGGAATCACCGCGGAGACCGCCATCTTCTTCCTGTCTCAGTGGAGTGATTCGCGCGCCAGCCTGGGCGGCGACGCGGCGCTGTTCGAGGCCGGCCGCACGCGGCTGCGGCCGATCCTCATGACCGGGCTCGCGGCGGCTCTGGCGCTGCTGCCGCTCGCGCTCGGCATCGGCCGCGGCTCGGCGATGCTGCAGCCGCTGGCGATCGCCATCCTCTCCGGCCTCGTCGCCACGGTGCCGGCCGTGCTGCTCCTGCTTCCCCCGCTCCTCGCAGCGCTCGAGCGCCGCGACCGCTCAGCCGCTCGCGACCCCTAGCCCGAGCAGGCGCGCGCCCTTGCCCAGGGCCTGCGAGGCGGCGATCGCGCGGGCGACGTAGGCCTTCGCGGCGCGCGCCGCGGGCTCGAGTGACTCGCCGCGGGCGAGGCGCGCGGTGATCGCGGCGGAGAGCGCGCAGCCGGTGCCATGGACGGGGCCGACGTCGCTGCGGGCACCGCGCAGCCAGAGACTCGTGCCGGAGCGGGTCGCGAGATAGTCGTCCGAGGTGGGCGCGTTGGAGTGCCCCCCCTTGACGAGCGCGGCGTCTGCGCCGAGCTCGAGAAAGGCGCGGGCCGCGCGTTCCGGGTCGGTCTCGCCCGTCAGCGCCTCGGCCTCGGGGAGATTCGGCGTGACCAGCACCGCGCCGCGGATCAGTCGCTCGACGAGATTGCCGAGCGCGCGCTGCTCGAGCAGGAACGAGCCATCGCTGGCGCGAAACACGGGGTCGACGACGCGCGGAACCGAGTGGCGATCGAGCGCGTTCGCGACCGCGAGCACGATGTCGTCGGTCGCGAGCATGCCGAGCTTCAGGGCTTGCGGCCGCACGTCGTCGAGGAGCGCCGAGATCTGCTCCGCGACCACGCTGGGAAACACCGGGCTCGTTCGCCGCACGCCCTTCGTGGTCTGCACGGTGAGCGCGGTCGGCACGGCCATGCCGTGCACGCCGTGCAGCGCGAAGACCTGGAGGTCGAGCTGGAGGCCGGCGCCGCCGGTCGGATCCGAGCCCGCGATCGTCAGCGCGGCCGCCACGTCAGCGCGCGCGCGCCGTCGGAAACACCGGAATTCCCGTCGCGGGGCTGCGGAGCTCGAACGAGTCGATCACGTGATCCTGCAGGTCGTACACCGTCCAGTGCAAGATCGGACCGTCGACGTCCATGATCGCGTAGTGGTGCACCGACAGGGCGACCTGGATGAACGCCCAGGGCGGCGACTGCGGCACCGTGTCGAGCAAGCCGCCCGCGCCGCCGACGATCGTGTACGCGATGCCGTTCAGGAACCCGCGCTCGTAGGCGTGCGCGTGCCCGTTCACCACGAGATCCACGTTGCCCTGCTCGAAAATCGGCGTCCAGACGTCGCGGACATAGGCTTCGCCGCGGTAGGGGCCACTCGGGTCCCACAGATTGGTGTAGGGCGGTTTGTGGAACGCGACGATGCGGAAGTCGGCGTCGCGCGAGGCGGCGGAGCTGAGCTCGGCGCGCAGAAAGTCTTCCTGCTCCAACCAGTTCAGGTTCGAGTCGAGGAAGATCAGGCGGGTGCGGCCGATCGTCTCCGCGTACCACATGCCGTTGCCCGGCAGCCAGTGATACGCGAATGAGTCGGGGAACTCCCAGTCGTGATTGCCGCGCGCCACGAGCACAGGCGTCCGCTGACCCAGGCTCCCCGGCGCGGCGGCCAACGGATCGAACCACTGTGACTGCCACTCCGCGGGCAGGTCGCCGTTCTGCACCGTGTCGCCCGCGTGACCGATCACGTCCGGCGCGTGCGCCGCGAGCTTCGTGAGCACCGACAGGAACGGCGTCCCCAGCTGGTTCTGGTTGTCCGCGATCCAGGCCATGCGGAAGGGCGTCTCCGGCAGCGGCGCGGTGCGGATCGAGTACGTCGGCGAGAGCGCGGTCGCGCTGCGCACGCGGTACACGTAACGGGTCTCTGGCGCGAGGCCCGTCGCCAGCGCACGGTGCAGAAATCGGTCGGGCGCGAGCTGGGTCGTGGACGCGGTGACCAGGTTCTCCACCGGGCTCGACGCTCCCCACTCGAGCCGGTTCTGCGACCCCGCCGGGTTCGCGTCGCTCTCCCACTGCACGCGCAGCTCGGTCCCGTGGTAGCTCTGCAGCATCGGCAGCTTCGTGATCGTCTGCCCGGCGGCGGCGCTGGGCAGGATCCACAGTGCCAGCCACAGCGCCCGCGACACCGACATGTGTCGGCCTACGCGCTCTTGCCCGGCGGCGGCGCCATCAGGGTCAGCACGACCAGCCGGGCGCCCGATTCGTTCTCGATGCCGTGCACCTCGCCCGAGCCGGCCATCACCGCTTCGCCGGCGCCGAGCTCGCGCTCGACCTCGCCGATGCGGAACCGGCCGCGGCCCTCGACCACGAGATACACTTTGTCACAGCCGGCGTGCGCGTGCGGCTTCTGGCTCTGACCCGGCTCGAGACAGTACAGGTCGAGGAAGAAGCGCTCCGACTCGAACAGCGGGACCTTCGAGAGCTTCTCGCTCGAGAACGACCAGGCGGACTCGCCCCAGTTCCGCACCCGCATCAGGGCGTGTTCACCCACTCGATGTTGGCGCCGATCACGGGCGGCGTTTCGGCGTTCAGCATCGAGAGCTTGCGCGCGATCAGGCCCGCGATCGCGCGGAACTCGAGCGCCGCGGGGGAGTCCGGCGCGCCGACGATCGTGGGCTTGCCGGAGTCGCCGGCGGCCACGACGTCGGGCTGCAGCGGCACGTGGCCGAGCACGACGGTGTCGAGCTCCTGGGCGGCCCGCTCCGCGCCCCCTTCCCCGAACAGTTCATGGCGCTTCCCGCAGCCGTCGCAGGTGAAGAAGCTCATGTTCTCGACGATGCCGAGCACCGGCACGTTCACGCGCCGGAACATCTGCAGGCCCTTGCGCGCGTCGATCAGCGCGACCTCTTGTGGCGTCGTCACGATGACCGCGCCCGCGAGCGGCGCCGTCTGACAGATGGTCAGCGCCGCGTCGCCGGTCCCCGGCGGCAGGTCGAGCAGCAGATAGTCGAGCTCGCCCCACTTCACGTCGGAGAGGAACTGCTTGATCACCCCGTGCACCATCGGCCCGCGCCAGATCACGGGCGCGTTCTCGCCCGCCAGGAAGCCGATCGACATCAGCTTCAAGCCGAAGCTCATGAGCGGGTGGATCTTCTTGTCGGGCGTGACCTGGGGCCGACCCGAGATGTGCAGCATGAGCGGGATCGACGGCCCGTAGACGTCGCAGTCGAGGAGTCCCACCTTCGCGCCCTTCTCGGCCAGCGCGAGCGCGAGATTCACGGCGACCGTCGACTTCCCCACGCCGCCCTTGCCGCTCGCGACCGCGACGACGTTCTTCACGTCCTCGAGCCCCTCGGGGCGCGAGGCGTGCGTCGAGCCGCGGGTCTGCGAGGTCATCGCGACGTCGACCGACGTCACGCCGGGCAGCTTCTCGACCGCGGCGCGCGCCTCGCCCTCGAAGCGCTCCTTCACCGGGCACGCGGGCGTGGTCAGCTCGATCGTGAACGCGACCTTGCCGCCCTCGATACGCAGGTTCTTCACGAACCCGAGATCGACGATCGAGCGCTTGAAATCCGGGTCTTGGATCGGGCGGAGCGCGTCGAGCACGGCGCGCTCGGTGAGCTGGCTCATCGAGCCTCCTAGGGGCCGCCTGGGGTGGCCGGCGTTCGAGCTTATGAGAGCATACCCACGTGCCGAAATCTCGGGTGGGCCCGCGCGGGAAGTCGACGTCGTACGAGCGGATTTGGACCGTCGTGCGCCGGATTCCAGCGGGCCGCGTGGCGACGTACGGACAAGTCGCACGCGTTGCAGGTCTTGGAGGCGCAGCGCGCCTGGTGGGTTACGCGCTGCACGCGCTCCCCGAGAAGGGACACGAAGTGCCGTGGCAGCGGGTCATCAACGCGCAGGGTCGAATCTCGCAGCGCGGGTTCGATGGGGTCGAGCGCATCCAGCGCCGGCTGCTCGAGCGCGAGGGGATTCGCTTCGACGCCCGCGAGAAGGTCGATCTCGCGCGCTTCGGCTGGCGCGGGGGGCGTTAGCGATGGGTGCACTCGAAGGCCGCGAGTCCTCGTACCTCTCGTCCGTGGTCCGCCGCCAGCGCCCGATCGCGATCGCGGGCGCGGTGATCGCACTGCTGGGCGCCGGCTATCTCACCTGGGCGATCGCCCGCTACGACCAGCACGCGGATCCGCGCGACAGCCCCGGCTGGGACCGTCCGATCGCCGACCTGGCGTTCGTCTTCCAGCGCGGCCAGCTGCGCGTCGAGAAGGCGGAGGCGCAGACGCCCTCCGAAGCGCGGCTCCTGCGCGCGCTGTCGCGCAACATGCAGTTCTCGGCGGGCATCATGGTGCTGCAGGTGCGCATGTTCGTCGGCACGCTGGCGCTGCTGGGTGGGTGCATCATGATGACGGTCGTCCTCGAGCGGTCGCGGCTGCTCCGCCTGATCAAGCGCCTGCAGGAATAGCTCGGAGGGAGTGACTCGTGAATCGGTACCCCCGATGACTCGCTTCGGTCTCTGGTACGACTTCCGCAACCCGCCGCAGTGGCGGCAGGACCCGGCGAAGCTGTACGAGGGAATCGTGGCGCAGATCGAGCGCGCGGAGGCGCTCGGCTGGGACGACGTGTGGCTCTCCGAGCACCACTTCATCGCCGACGGCTACACGCCGTCGATGCTGCCGTTGGCCTGCGCGATCGCCGCGCGAACGAAGCGGATCCAGATCGGCACGAGCGTGCTGCTCCTGCCGCTCCACGATCCGCTGCGGGTTGCCGAGGACGCGGCCACGGTCGACGTGATGTCGAACGGGCGCTTCCAGCTCGGCGTCGCCGGCGGCTATCGCAAGGGTGAGTTCACCGGCTTCGGCATCCCTGCAAGCGAACGCGCCGCGCGCATGAACGAGGCGCTGCCGATCCTGCGCCGGCTGTTCGCGGGCGAGCGAGTCACGACGCGGGATGCGCGCTTCTATCGCTACACGGACGTCGAGCTGACGCCGCTGCCCGTGCAGCAGAAGATGAAGCTCTGGGTCGGCGGCTTCTCCGAGCCCGCGGTGCGCCGCGCGGCGCGGCTCGGCGACGCCTACATCTCCACGGGGCCGATCCTGCCGCTCGCGACCCTGTACCGCGACGAGCTGCGCCGGCTCGGAAAGAACCCCGACGAGCACGAGATCGCCGCCGGAGTCACTTGGCTCCTGGTCTCACGCGACCCGGAGAAGCGCTGGCGCGAGGCCGAGGAGCACTTCCTGTACCAGATCAACCTGTACGCGCGGTGGTTCGGGGAAGCCGGCATGCAGATCGCCGCGGTCGCCAAGAGCCGCGCCGACCTGGCGAGCCGCGGCGCGATGATCGTCTCTCCCGAGCAGGCGATCGAGACGATCCGGAGCTACCTCGCCGAGCAGCCGATCACGCGCTTCTACGGCTGGACGCTCCCGCCCGGCCTGCCGCCCGAGTGGGCCGACGAGCACCTCGGGCTCATGGCGCGCGAGGTCATCCCCGCCTTCCGCCGCTAGCGCAGCAAGCTTGTTCAGGGGACCTCGGATTTGAAGAACGCCGAGAGGTCCTTGCCGGAGACTTGCTCGCTGGCTCGCTGGACGCGCTCGGTGCTGAGGACGCCGCCTTGGGCGACGAGGATCCGAACGACGTCGTCGAGGCTCTTGGTCTCCTGGGTGGCGTTGCGGATCGAGAGGTCGAGCGCGCGCAGCACGGTCACCGCGCGGGCGGTGCCCGCGCCCGAGATGGTCTTGCTGCGCAGGTGCGCGGCTTCCTTGCCGCGCTCCGCCTGTAGCTCGAGCGCGCGAGTCAGTCGCTCGGGCGAGATCGTGCCCGAGCGGCCGAGGAGCTGGAGCGCGTAGTACTGCGCGAGGCCCTCGATCGCCCAGTCACCGTCGTTTCCGGGCCGGAGCCCGAGCGCCGTGTGCATGACTTCGTGCAAGAGCGGGCTCGGCCCGTCCTCGGTGATCAGCGGCCGGTGCGCGTGCAGGAAGAGCGAGTTCGGGCCTGAGAGACCGCCGTGCCACATCGGATCGGCCGCGCTCACGATCAGCAGCCGTTCCGGAAGCCCGCCGAGAATCCGCTGCAGGGTCGGCAGGGTCCAGTGCAGCATCGCGAGCATGTCCTGGCGGCGCACGCCCATGGTGCGCGGGCCCGCGATCGCGACGCGCATGCCCGCGACGTCCTCGCGCACGACCCCGAGGTCGCCGGCGACCATCCAGCCGGTGGGCCGCATGAAGCCGCGGCGCCGATGCTCGACCTTGAACTCGCCGCCCCGCAATTTTGCGTAGGGCGTCGCGATCGCCCAGCCCTCCGGCAGCCGCACCGCCAGCCGCGTGCGCGAGCGCGCGCCGTCGCTGACGCGGGCGCGGGCGGGCGGCACGAGATCCTCGCCGCGGAAGATCGCCCAGGTCTTGGCGCAGCGCGCGTCGTAGCGGCGCGC
>WNFL01416104.1_pt1 | contig 17862 bp, 25 predicted proteins | sample 5400361 | NCBI WGS metagenome assembly WNFL01 (sample SAMN13153351, study PRJNA577476) | soil metagenome | isolation source: 40 cm soil on Douglas fir-dominated hillslope | place: USA:California | collected 2013-09-17 | reverse complement strand
CAAGCTCACGCGCGACCTTTGCTCGAACCTCGAGATCAACGCCCGAAACAAACAGGCATCCTCCACGATCCAGCAGGCCCGCAATATTCCGCAAACAGCTCTCTGCCGCCGGCGGCTCCATATGGCAAAGGAAATTGTTGGCCACCACGATGTCCTGAGGCCCCAAAGTGCGGATCAGCTCTGGCGAAGAAGCATCGCCAAGCTGCCATGTAATCCCCTCTCGGAGCCAGGGCTTTACACTGGCCGCATCGCCTTTCCAATCGAACATATGCTCCATTTCGTGCGCGGTCAGACGCTCGAAGATCGAGGAGCCGACCAGTCCGAAGGTATCAGAAGCGTACACGCCATTTTCAGCAAAGTTCAAAATCTTCTGCGAAATGTCCACGGCGCGCACGGAAGCCTTGAGGTCAGGTCGTGCCGAACGAATTGTCCAAAGGATCGAGTAGACCTCGGCGCCAGCACTGCACGCGAGTACGACAATTCTCAAGGTTGCGCCCTTTGGCTTCTTGTCGGCAATACGGCGCATCAGTTCCAGCGCTGGACGGTTCCGGAGAAAGAACGTTCCGAAATACTGTTCTCGCGTGGCGCTGAGGCGAACCAGGCTCTGAAGCCAGGTTCCGTACGCGTGAACAGGATTGGAATTCTGGAGGCCACGCGGAATGATTTCCCAGACCGGCTTGTTAAGCCGCAAATAGACCTTGGCAGGAGACTTTCCAAACAATCTCAATCTTGCCGCTCGCGCGAAGATCGACTGAGACGCGTCATAGACGGGTTCACTGACTTTCATGAGAACTTCCTTGTTTGGTAACCAATCCACCATCGTCGCGAAGTATCCGCAGCCGGTTTATCAATTACGAGAAGAGAGATTAATTCGAGAATGTATTATACAGTTATTTTTCGGATGAGCGAAGGCGATTAATAACGGCATGGTTGACAGCGTAGCGGGTTATTTTGAGGACCACAGTGACTCGAAAGATCTGGGGCGCCGCGCTTTGCGCGGTGGCTTCGTCTCCGTCGCGATGCAATTCGGAAACGGTGCTCTCCAGATCGTTTCCGCGGTCATCCTGGCCCGACTCTTGGCGCCGGAGGATTTTGGATTGGTCGCGATCGTCACGGTTCTGACGAGCTTTGCGCCAATGCTCATCGATTTTGGCCTCGGAGACGCTACAGTACAAAGAAGCAAGATAACGCGAGGGCAGGTCAACTGCCTTTTTTGGCTCAGTAGCGGCATTGGGTTGGCTGTTGCGGTGATAGTGGCTGCCTCCAGCCCGCTGATTGCATGGATATATGGCGAGCCCCGGCTGGAGCCGATCGCGCTGTGTACTGCGATCACTTTCGTGCTAGGAGGAGCGTCAAACCAGCACTTGGCGCTCTTACGACGTTCGATGCAGTTCGGTAGGATCGCCAACATACAGGTTCTCAGCACACTGGCAGGAATTGTCGTTGCCGTCGTTATCGCAATTTGCGGATCTGGTTATTGGGCGCTGGTGCTGCGTCCGATCGTAAGCACGTTCTGTGTTGCCGTTGGGGCGTGGTTTGTATGCCGATGGAGACCTGGATTTCCGGCCTTTGACAGTGACGTGACGCCGATGATCCGGTTTGGCCAGCACGTGGTAGGTTTTTCGGTCATTTATACCATGGCCAAATCAGTGGACCGGATTGCGCTGGGCTTGTTCTATCGGCCTGACCAAGTTGGATATTATCAAAACGCCACTGCGCTGTATGAGAACTCGATCTTCTCGGCACTTATTCAGCTACACATGGTCGCAAGCGCGGCCCTCAGCAAACTTCAATCCGATCCGGCCGCTCTTCGGCAAAAATACGAAGCGGCGTTGTCAGCATTGGCGTTCTTCTTCATGCCTGCGGCATCGATCCTGTCCGTGGTCGCTGAAGACCTGACAGTCATATTGTTGGGAGAGAAGTGGCGGATGGCCGGCTCGCTCCTGAGTATTATTGCCCTGCGGGGCATTTTCCAGGTTGTTGAGGGCTCGCAAGGCTGGCTGCATCTTTCGGTCGGGAGAGCGGACCGCTGGCGCAACTGGGGAATTCTTACAGCTGCTGTGCAAGTCATGGCGGTTCTCGGAGGCCTGCCCTTTGGCGCCAAGGGAGTCGCCATGGCAATGGTCATGACAAGCTTGCTCATGGCCCTACCCTCGATAATCTATGCCGGCCGCCCGATAGGCATTGGCGCTGAACTCGTGATCCGTGCCGTGGGCGTACAACTGATCGGTGCTGTCAGTGCGGTGGCGGGAGGCTGGTGGCTGCAAACGGAGGCCCTTGCCGATTATTCCAGCTTCGTGCGCATCTTGTTGCTGGGTGGTTTCTGTACTTGCATTTACCTCGTTATGGTTGTGGGACTGTTCCGGCTTGTTGAGCCGATCAAGGTTGCCGGCTCGATCGTGCACGATCTACTGAGGAATCGATAGCGGCTGGTCGAGGCGTCGCACGACGGTCGAGCCGCTTTGCGCTGTGAATTCGATTGCGCAGTCATAAAAGCGTTTGATGCGTTGCGCTAAGATGGTGTCTTGTGCGCGAGAGGCCGCGCTGGCAGATGGGGCAACAAGCTTCTAGCGACGCACGCAAGCGGGAGATGTCCCTTGTCATTGTTGCGGCGAAGAGCGGTATCTTGACCGTTGTTCCTTACGACGACACCGGAATTTGCCGTCACCAAGTCTCTGGGCCCTCCGAGATCGAGGCAGACAACTGGCAAGCCGTGAGATAGCGCTTCGAGTACCACGAAGCCGCCGCTGTCATGCAGACTTGGAAAAAGAAAGAGATCGTGACTTCTGTATAGCTCGAACAGGGCGTTCTGTGGCAGTTGACGAATGAATTCTACGCTGCCAAGCAGGTCATTTTGCTTTACTTCGTCTTCGAGCTTCGAGCCTGGATCGTTCCGGGCCGCTCCCACGATAGTGAAGCGGGCGTTAGGGATTTGCCTCACTATCTCGGCAAAAGCCCGGATGGCTATATGAACGCCTTTCCAGTAGAGCAGGCGACCGGCGTAGAGAAATCGCGGCGACCCTGACGGTGAGCGCGGCAAGCGGCCGCTGGGGAGTTTTGGAGGACCGAGTTGCGTAAAAACCAACGCCTTGTCTCGCAGGGCGCCATTAAAGAGATTTTGAGCGTCTGTTGTAGAGACAAATATAACCGAAGTGCGACGAACGACTGGATCGTGCCCCTGTGCGTGGTGTAGCTGGCGATGGGACGCCGCGTTCGCCGGCAAGGGCCGGATAGGTCAGCTGGCGATTGCCGGGAAGCTCACGGCGGGATCATCGCTCAAGGGCGCGATGGTTTCCAGTGTCATGTAACGGGCGCGCTGGACCGCCCGTTCATCGTTCTGTTCGAGCAGGATCGCGCCGATCAGGCGGACGATGGCGTCTTCATTGGGGAAGATGCCGACCACCTCGGTGCGCCGTTTGATCTCGCCGTTGAGACGCTCAATCGGGTTGGTCGAGTGCTGCTTGGTCCGATGCTGCGGCGGGAAGGTCATATAGGCGAGCACGTCGGTCTCGGCGTCGTCGAGGAAGCCCGCAAGCTTGGGCAGCTTGGGGCGGAGCTGGTCGGCAACGCGGCGCCACTGGGCCTTTGCCGCCTCGGCGTCGTCCTGGGCGAAGGCAGTGGCGATGAAGGCGGACACGACGCGCCGCGCACTCTTGCCGGCATGCGCCAGCGCGTTGCGCATGAAGTGCACGCGGCAGCGCTGCCAGGTGGCGTTGAGCACCTTGCTGATGGCGGCCTTGATGCCCTCATGGGCGTCGGAGACGACCAGCTTGACGCCGCGTAGCCCGCGGCGGGCGAAAATATCATACCAATGTTGCAACCACGCGACGAGGGGCCGGAGCAAATGAAATAATCTTTTCTAGCACGGTCACCGCAGCTTTTCGGTTCCCAGCGTTTTCGGCGCAGACGTGTCAACGACGCGCTGCCATCCTTAGTATAAGTAACGGCTCGCCCACCATCTTCGATGTTATTTTATCTGTTTGATGTCCGAGCGATCGAATTAAGACCGCGACGACTATTGGGAATATGCTACTATGTAAAAACTACTCACCTGGAGCTATAAGGAAGACGTCTTATTCCGACAGCAATGGGTTGCTAGCCAGACGATACGCGTCAACAAGAGGGCCGACATCGGACAACGCCTCAAAACAGAATGCCGATCGAGCTGGTGCAGGTGAACGCCGACAAGCCACAGTTTTGTTTGCCGACCTTGCGGGCTTCACGGCGTTCTCGGAAAGCCAAGGGGCGTTGGCTCAACCTGGTACGAGGGCGTCCCGCGCGAGCCGGCCTGTGGACATGTGAACAACGCAGGAGGCGTTGCCTACATGCCCACAGTAGAGCAACAGAAGCAGGCTGTATCAATTGTGACCTGCCACTGAGTTTGCATCCAGCGGCGGTTAGAGTCTCGGAGTTTTGTACGCCAAGTGGCGCAGGTGGAGCAACGGACGATCGGCGGAGCTGGTCGGGGTTGCGTAGCCGATCGTCCGTTGCTCCACCTGCGCCGAGACTCTAGCCGCTGTTGGATGAAAACTCAGTGGCAGGTCAGCACCTGCGAGTTATTCGGCTTCGTTGATAATACACGTGCGACATTCAGGAGGAGGACGATCTTCGCAGAATGGCAACATTTATCTCGTTCTTGTTTGCGGACTTGGCGCTTCTGCAGCCGCGGCCGTGGTCCTCTATTTCCTGGCGCACGGCTTCGCTGTCGTAGCCTTTGTCGCCGAGCAACTGCTCAGGATCGCAATGGAATGCGGTGACATCGTGAGCCTGTCCCGGCGTAATGACGAGGCCCGATCGGCAGGCCTTCCGCGTTGGTGCGTGCGTTGATCTTGGTCGAGTCGCCGCCGCGCGAACGGCCGAGCACGCTCGCTCGGCTCCCTTTCCGCGGCCAGCATAGTGTCTGGATAATCGTCGCATCGGCCATCTGCAGCGCGGCATCGCATGCGCCGCTGCTGGCGAGCGCCTCCAGGATGACATCCGAGGCGAGGCGACGGTGTTGCAGGAAGGCGTAGGCAATCATGGTCATCAGTGCGTGACGATGAAGACCTTGCCAGGATCGCGCCTCGATGTACCATGGTCTAGCGGCTGGCCCCTCGTTCACCAATTTCTACTTCACATTAAACGGGACATATTCGACCCATCATGAGCTCAATTAGAAGATCCGGAACTTATGTGTTCCGATGCAATTATTTAGATCTAGCATCTGCCTTCTTCGTGCTGCACACGGTTGGCGTGTTTGGCATTTTATCTCGGCTGTATTATGGCGAGTCTCAAGACGGGTCCGCGACCACGACGGCATTGGCAGCGGCCTTGAATCTTGGATTTGTGTTGGCTTGTCTTGCGCTGTTTTTGGGCAGATTCCGTACGACCATGAGCATTAGCACTGGGAACCTCCTTGCTATTTCCTTGGCATTGCTTTTCTTGCTCTCAATCGCTTGGTCAGTCGACCCGTGGACCACATCGCGACGGGGGGGATTATATGTGTTCTTTGTTCTTGGCGTGATCGGCATGGCGGCCCGTCTGACTGATCGTGAGTTCACGGGTTTGATGAGCACGGTCTGCTTGCTATCGGCCGTTGCTTCGCTCGCGTTGCTCGCCTTTGATCCGAGCAGCGCGCTCGCGCTCCCCGATTCGTTCGATCCTTTCGTGGCCTCACCCGAGGTCACGCTCGCGTTACGAGGAATCTTCAGTCATAAAAATGTCCTTGGTCAAGTGATGGCCGCAGGTGTACTTGCTAGCATGCATATCCTGCGGGCCGCGGCGAGCAGGCAGGCGCGATTTTGGAGCGTTGTTAGGTCGATAGTGTTCCTAGTGGTGGTGCTTGCCAGCAAATCGTCAACTGCGATCTTGGTAACCCTATATTTGTGTCTGATGACTTTTTTCATCTGTCTCTACAGAAGGGGCGGACTTACACGGGTTCTGGGTACATCTTTAGCAGTTCTTTCGGGAGCGATCGTCCTGGCTTTGACTCTGTTCCCGGATCTCCTACTAGAAATACTCGGAAAAGACGCAACGCTAACAGGTCGTACAGAACTGTGGCCTATGGTGGTAGATAACATCTATGAACGGCCAATCGCGGGCTGGGGTTATAACGCATTCTGGGGGCCGGCCAATCCAGCTGCAAACGCGATTTCTGCCAAGTTGGGCCGTGTTGTGGAGGCCCACAATGGATTATTGGAGATGTTGTTGGAGGTAGGCGTGATAGGCACGATATTGATTTCCGTCATCTTCTTAAGAAGCGTATGGCTGGCGTACCGCTGCTTGCGAACGTCAGCCAGGGAACTCGGAACATCATCATTGCTGTGCAGCGGTGCTATCGTAATCACTGGAGTGACAGAGTTGGTTTTGATGGACTTTTTTAGCGCTTTGACGATGCTCTTCTTCGTATTCTGGCTCATGTGCGAAAGAACAATGAGAGCAGTGCGGCGGCAGAATTATCTGACGCAGCGACGGCTTGGGCGGTCGCAGGCTCACGATCCGGCAGCAGTGTTAGCGCGGCAATCTAGTCGTCGAAACTCGACCGGCGCCGACGTTCAACGCCTAAAACCTTGACCTGCATTCACTGCGTCCAGGCGTTCACCGACTTCGGTATCGAAAACCTGATCGAGCTCGTCCGGACCGACCTGCCACTGCATATTTCCTCCAGGAGGAGTTAGGGTCCGGCCCGAGCCGGCACCCGACGCGCACACCTTCCTCTCGATGCCGGAAGTGCATCGCATCATCGATACCCGCTAAAGTGGGAATGTGACCAACATGACAGTCATTCACGAGGACCTTGGGGCGTCGGGATCGGTCGCGGTTCAGGCAAAGGCACAGAACCTCGCCCATGCGGGTCAAATGGCAATACTATGCGCACGGGATAAAGATGAAGTTATTGTGGTAGGGGACCGAGGGCGACTTGCCTTGAGCGAGCTCCATGATTGCGCGTTCGGACTGATGCTTGTGGAGGTCGAATTCGGATATTGATTTGAGAACGCCGTCGTCCAGAAAGAAGCCATTGTAACCCAAGCTTTCAAGGCGACGCGTTATCTTATCAACTGCGCCATCTCGATGTCTATTTTCCGCTTCGATCAAAAGAACCGGACGGCAGCGTCGAATGGTTTGCTCGGCTCCAATAATGACACTCTCTTCGTGTCCCTCGACATCAATCTTCATGAAGCCAACATTATCTATCGAAAGACTGTCTAGCCGGCGCATGGGAACATGAACTCGCGTGCAGTCATAGGCTGCCAGCGAATTCTGCTTTTCGATCGTCCCCATGCCGGCATCATCTCCGTCGTGCGTGGTAGGCACAACCAATTCCGCCGTTCCTTCCGTATCGGATAGAGCAGCAGGAATTAATCGTACCCTGGAGCCAAAAATCCGGGCGAGTTTTTTGACATAGACTGGATTTGGTTCGATGGCGACGACCTGCGCTGTGATTTCGAGTAGCTTAGAGGTGTAGATGCCGATGTTGGCTCCAACATCGATTGCGCAACGATCGTGGGGCACTAAGAAGCGAAGCATCCCGATTTCGGCCTCATCCTTGCCTGCGATTGTACGCCACCACGCGCGCGCCTTAGACCAGAGCGGAGGCGAAATTATGAGAATCACTTTTTTCAAGCGCTCTAAGTGCATATCGAAAGTTCCTCCGTCCTGACGGTCGCGTAGTTAAGAAAACTCAGCTGCATTATTCCGCGGTGCTACCATCTGCGACGCCACAGCAACGCCGACCTCACCTGGGTGCCTGGAAGGTTTATCGCTGAGGGGTTCTTAACCTCCGGAGGCCCATCTGCAAATTATTTTTGTCGAGACCCCGATGGGCTCGTCCCCGGAATCCGGCTAGGCCTCTGACCAGTAAGCAGGGCCTGGCGGATGAAGAGTCGAAGTTCACCGAGCAGCAGATCGCCTTGCGCCTTCGTCTTCAGGCACTACCTCATTAACTGCTCGGCGAACGCCGGGCCAGGCAATCGTATCATGCAGGGCCAGACAACCATGTGGCGCGAGTCGACCTGAATAAATTGCGATTTCTCTAACCGTGTCCTCGTATGCATGCGATGCATCGATAAACACCAGGTCAAGATGGTAGCTTCGTTAACACTTGCTCGTCTGTAGAGAGACCACAATGGAATTCCACTTGCGATTCAAAAACACGCTGAACAAGGTTCGAGCGCGCAATCTCAAGAAACCGAGCGTCACATTCTACACAATGCAGCCTACCTCTAGTCTCGTGAAGCGCGAGAGCGAGATGCGCAGAAGTCCAGCCAAGAAAACTGCCCACCTCAACGATACTGCGTGCACGCATTCGCAGAGCGAGCTCAGCCAAAAATACGGCGACCATTGGCTCCGCACTCCATGGTGGAACGTCAGGCCGCGAAAACGAGGCCGCGCTGCCTAGTTGAATTTTGAAGTCAGGGACTATCACCCCCAAGGGCGGCAAAGTTCGGAAGAACGAGAAGGGGTCGATGTTGCCTTTAAGCCGTGGTGGGAAATAAGCGTGAAGGCCAGCCTGCGCGTTGCGCTGAGTGACGGAGATATAGATTATAAGTAACCGGTTTCTGAGTTTCTCGATCAGCTTCGGTCCGTGGGGTGCCACAGCGAATGCGGGTTCAAGGCTCAATTTATTGCCCCAGCTTTGTTTAAATTCGCCAAGATAGGCCCGGTTCGGCCAACGTCTCGCTTTCACGCGCTAGTTAGCTGCTAATTTAAGCCAATCTCCGAAAAAGGGAAGACATAGATTTCCAGACTGCGGGCGCGGGTTGCGCTGCCGGGCGAGCCATAGGGAAGGCCGCCAGCGCCTGAGGGTCCCACCACCCGTTAGCGATAGTCGCGAACACCTTCCGCGCAGCTCCTTCGCCGCCGCGCACAATGATGCGCGTCCGAAATCCGGTCTTTTCGTCCTTGTTGGTTTTGTGCGCCGCGATATCGCGGGCCAGTTGCTCAACGTCCTTCGGCCGAAGATCGCCGATCCTCTTGCGACCAATTAGGGGGACAACATGGTTCCGCAGGCGTTTGAGGGTCTGCCGCTGATCTGAGGCCGGCAAACTGGATCGTTTTTGGTTAGAGTTTTTCGCACCGATTCCCTGGCTGGGAGGAGCGAAGGACGATGAAGGCCTCGAGGTTTTCGGACGCCCAAAAGGCGTTCATTTTGAAGCAGGGCAAGGATGGGATGCCGGTGGCGGATATTTGCCGCAAGGCCGGGATTAGCCAGGCAACTACTTCAATTGGAAGAAGAAGTACGACGGACTGTTGCCGACCGAGATGCGCCGGCTGAAGCAGCTCGAGGATGAGAACGCGAAGCTGCGGAAGGTAGTCGCCGATCTCAGCCTGGACAAGGAGATGCTGCAGGACGCCATCCGCCGAAAGCTCTGAAGCCTGCTCGGAAGCGCAAGCTGGTTGACGAGATGCGTGGAGAGTGGGGTGTTTCGATCCGGCGAAGCTGCCGGGTATTCGAGGTCGATACATCCACCTACCACTACAAGTCCCGTCGCCCCGGACAGGCAGCACTCGAAGGTCGGATCAAGGAGATTTGCCAGACGCGGGTTCGCTTTGGCTATCGGCGAATCCATGTCCTGCTTCGACGCGAAGGCTGGCAGCATGGCCAGAACAAGACGCGGCGTATCTATCGCGAGTTGGGCCTGCAATTGCGCAATAAAACGCCCAAGCGACGGGTCAAGGCCAAACGGCGGGATGACCGCAGGCCAGCGACGCGATCGAACGAGACCTGGGCGATGGACTTTGTCCATGACCAGTTGACAACAGGCCGCAAGCTGCGTGTGCTGACGATTGTCGATACGTTCTCGCGCTTCTCACCTGCGCTGGAGCCACGGTTCACCTTCCGCGGCACTGACGTCGTGGAGATACTGGAAGGAGTCTGCAAGGAAGTGGGCTTCCCGGCGACGATCCGGGTCGATCAGGGGAGCGAGTTTGTGTCGCGAGATCTGGACCTCTGGGCCTACCAGCGAGGCGTCACGCTGGACTTCTCCCGGCCCGGCAAGCCAACTGACAACGCCTTCATCGAAGCGTTCAACGGACGCTTAATCGTCGTCACGGTCTGCGTGGCCAGTTGGACCAAGGCGAATATGACTACCTCTTTCAGACCAACAAGGAGTTTCTTCCGGAGGTCATGGGTTTGAAGTAATGAAAGGAGCTCGACGACTGATTGCCGTCGATCGGCCACGGGCCTACATGACCACTCCGAAGTATGGCGCATTTGAAAGCAACCCCGCGCGCTTCACCGACTACGAGGAGCGGGTGTATCAGCACGATAACGTCTGGCGCGAGATGAACGTGGCCGAGTGCTGCACCACGCCGGTCTCATGACCGAGGACGAGTACCGGAACGTCTTCAGCGCGGTGCCAGCTCTGCCGACGAGGGCGTTCCAGTCCGGCGACATGCCATGGAACGCCTCAGCCGGCTGAAGGGCTTCCAAGAGCCGGGGGGCGGCTCGAAAAAAGGTAGTCCCCGAAATTTCCGAGCGCGGCGGCGCTCCAATTTTAGCGGCCGCAGGTTAGACAGGAATTTTCCGCAACGTCCGCTTGGCATCCGAGAGCTGAAGTGATTGCTGTAATTGGGAACCCGTGTGGACATTTGTCGTCCACTCTTAAACACCAACCAGCCGAGGTGTGCTATTGTCGTTAACTTTTTTCCAGTGCGCGGCTCCGGCCAGAGCCGGGGAAAAGTCATTTCATCACCCTGGATATTGAGCCGCGCCATGTCCTTTTGTATTAGTTGTCACGCAAGCGCGAGAGAAAAACGCTTTCCGCATTCGGTAGCTCGTCGAGTGCTGTTGGGGGTAGCCCTATTCATCGCGCCGATGCCTCGCGTGCTGGCGGAACAAGCTCCGACACACGTTGCAATACCTGGATCTCCTGCCCCCGTCTATCCACTCAAGGCAAGCGGCAACAACCGCCATCTCGTCGACCAAAACAATACTCCATTCCTGATGGTCGGAGACTCTCCGCAATTTTTAATCACCAATTTGTCGCAGAAAGAAGCGGCGGTATTTGTGGCCAATCGTCGGAGCTATGGCATCAACACGCTTTGGATCAACCTGCTTTGCATTTTCACTGAACCGAGTTGCAATAAGGAAGCAAAGACTTTTGATGGAATTGTGCCGTTTCTTGTTCCGGCGACATTGCAACACCCAACACTGCGTATTTTCAGCGTGTAGACGATATGCTGCGCATTGCGGCGGATAACGGCATGCTCGTACTCCTGGATCCCATCGAGACCATCAGTTGGCTAGATATCCTCCGGAAAAACGGTACGTCCAAAGCGTTCGGGTACGGGCGATATCTCGGAAATCGCTACAAGGACTTTTCCAACATTATCTGGATGCATGGCAACGATTTCAATTCCTGGCGAAACAGCGATGACGATGCACTGGTGCAGGCTGTCGCACGGGGAATTCGGGACGCCGATCCGAACCACCTCCACACGGTGGAGTGAATGTCCAGACGAGCGGTTCGCTCGACGACCCAACCTGGCACCCATTGATAGATCTCACTGCCGCATACACGTACTTCCCCACCTACGCTCAGGTATTGACCGAATACAGTCGCCCCCACCACAAACCAGTCTTCATGGTGGAAGCCAATTACGAGTTCGAACACAATCCGGAGACGGATGGAGGTACGACACAGAACTTGCGGCGACAGGAGTATTGGACGATGCTTAGCGGCGCCGCGGGACAACTTTACGGCAGCGCCCACTCCTGGCAGCTTCGGAAGGGATGGGAAGCCAACCTGGATACGCCTGGTGTGATCCAGCTGAGCTACATGAAAATGTCTTCGTCTCTCGAAAGTGGTACGAGCTGGCTCCCGACCAAAATCATACAGTGGTGACTGCCGGTTATGACTACTTTTCGTGCATTGTCGGAGAATTCGTGGCCTACTCCAGCAAGGACGCAGACTCCCTCATGTCGAGTGCGCTCCGTCGTATCCGAAAGCTTTCGGGCATTGGGTCAATAACAAGCAATACCTGCGCGACGGCTGCCCGAACTTCCGACGGGTCGCTCGTAATTGTTTACATGCCGACCATCCGCGCCACCACGGTTGATATGTCAAAGCTTGCGGGCACGACGACAGCTCGCTGGTACGATCCCACGAGCGGCGAGTACGCGGACGTGCAAGGTTCCCCGTTCGCCAATGAGGGGAGCAGACAGTTTATTCCTTCCTTCCGGAGCCAACAAATCTGGCGACGGCGACTGGGTCTTGGTCCTCGAAGCGTCACCCCCGCGCTGAAGGGCAATCATCGAGCCTTCTTATTGTGGCTGCCGACGACTTGCGGTTTTTTGAGCCGCCATCATTGGCCGCGCACGGCAACGTCGCCTATGGGTCATTCGCGACCGATCCAGCCGGTCATGCCTGCCATTTGATGTCTGCTTTGATTTAATTTTATGTCTCTGAGCTCAATTATCAAATTAAGTTTCAGCTTTTTATCCGCAATTACTTTTGGTCTCCGCTCTGGCGCGGCATTAGCCGAAAATGGCCAACGGCAAAACGGAAAGGCTACAGAGGAACTCCTGGGCCAACAGTTGATGCCGATATTCCGGGTCTCATGGCGTCTACTGGCTGAGTAGGCGTCGCAGGAGCATCGGCTGGCGCAGCCAGCCCGCCCTCGTGATTAGAGTCGTAAAACTCTAGCTTTGGGTGGTCCAAAGTTCGGTCTCACTGCATTCAGGGGCCAGACTCCAGTTCAGCCTGGATAAAACCGTGGGGGCAACGTCACAGGTTCTCCCATCATCTGCTTCTACGAAGCTCTTCAATCAGATTGCGTGCGAGAAGAGATAATAATTTGTGTTGCGACGCATCAGTGGCCGCAAATTGACCTTGCATAATCGGAAAAACGAGCGAGCGAACTCCGGAATGCTCAGTGTGTTAACCGGCACCGACGCCCGTCTGATGGTACTAATTACCCTTAACTTATTTTCCTTCGCGAGATGTGCCATCACTGAAGGAGAATAGGCATTCAAGTGCTCAAGAGGAAGAATACAAGTGTAATCCTCAGACCGGGCGAAAACCTTCTTTGATTGAGTGGGGCTCCATGACTGATCTGGCTCCCACAAGTGAGCTAACGGCGACCGGTCGATCATTCCCTGCGCTTTCAAGAGGCTTTTGATTTTTCCGAGCGGCGGGACACCAACTTTCATAACTCCAGTATCAGTCAGGGCGGACGCAAGGCGGCGAAAATCCTGTCTGGGCTCAGTCAGATGTTCAAACACCTGTTCAGTGTGGATGATATCGAAGCGCATGTTGGCCAAGTCACGCTCGGATACAATTTCGACTCCAATATTGCGCGCGTTAGCAATCTTTTCCGGAGAAATCTCAGTACCGAAGACCTTTGCACCCATCGCAACCGCAACGCGTGCCCACCTGCCGTATCCGCAGCCATAATCTAATACTCGAATCTTGCTAGGATGCTTTCCTATAATTCCGAACAACACTTCCCACTCACCCGCTATTGCGTTGAAATTTTCGACAGTCAGTCTGCGTAATTCCAGCTCTGACTCAAAAGCTGGCGAAATCATCTGATTATAAATCTTATCGAGCATTTCGCCATTTGGAACGTGCTTCTGATAAATCAACCCACAATTTCCACAACCGCAAAGCACATAATCCGTCCCCTCCAAACATTGCCAATCGATGCGGCCCAGATGTTTATAGTGATCATGGATTAAGCTGCGCAATGGATCCTGTGTGAAGGCGCATTCAAAGAGAAGCTGGGTCTGATGCGACCCGCATATCGGACAGTTCGTCCGTGACCAAAAACAAAGTTCATTACAACTTGACATTACCGCCTCCTCCTCCTCACCGTGCGATCGGCGCTTCGTAGATGAAAAGAACATCGTTTCCGGAAGAGCACGCCACCACCGACGCCATTCTGCGCCCACCCGACCACATGTCGAGATCGACGATCGGCTTGAGCCCGAAGCTGACGGCAGATTGATTGACGCGAGCGCAATGCGGTCGAGGTCGGGCGTAACGGCTTCGAAGGCGCGTGCGCGATCGAAAACGGTCGAGCCAAGCCAGAGCATGAGTGCGTGGCCCCATGATCGGCACATAGCCCTCGTGCCACTGGCCTTGGAAGAATGTCCATGTCCGCGAATGGCTGATGGACTTGCTGTTGGGTATCATGACGGCCCTCCATACGGGGCGACTGCGTTACGGTCCGTAGATCACCAGCTCAGTATCCGATAGATCCGCAAGCCGGGGGCGTTGCGGACCCTTGAAGTATTTGCGGCGTTGCCTGTAGAGGTAAACGCCGACCAGGTCATTCATGCGGCCGTTGGCGTCGAGAGCGACCGCGATCGTTCCCCGCCTGAGCAGGAAGCGGCCAATGGCACCGGCGCAGGCGACATAATCGCCCACGTCGCGGCAGTACACCAGCTGCATTACCATGGGCGAGATCTGACCTCAGATGCGCATCTGTTGCAGGACGAAGGGGAAGCCGCGATCGTCGGCCGCGCGGCACACGATACCCAGACAGCCGTAGGCTGCAAGCCGCGTCAAAATCGCGACGTCGGCTTCGGACAAGCCGTCGACCGCCTTTGAATCCCCCCGAGACGATTTCGACCCGCATGCCTTTGGCCGGGTGCGACAGTGCTGGGAAGGACAAAAAAAGCCGCTGCAGTAGGCGCGGAAACCCTGGGCCTCGATGGTTCGCCAGGTCCAGGGTGCCGGGCTAATGTTGACGTAGGCAACGTGCTCGTGGCGCTGCGCGACCTTGGTCAGCATCGGCGCGTAGCTGCGGAAGGCAGGTTCCACATACCAGCTGGAGACATTACAGCGGATGGACTTCCCGCTGCCATCCTCCCGTGCGGTGTAGATCAATTGCAGAGCGCCGACAGGTGTCCCCTCATTATCTAGCATGTAACCGAAGCGCGGGTAACCTTCGGGCATGTCGCGCACGGACAGCCGCCGGAGCCCGGTCATCCAGTAGTCGCGCGAGCTCCGCTGAAAGCCACGCGTCAGAAGGTCCGCAACAGCGTCGAGATCGGTAATTCCGATCTCGCGGCATTTGATCATGGTCCGAACTCCATCATCGGATCTGATCCCGCTTCTTGCGGCAGATCGCGGCCCAGTCTCGGCCAGCACGGAGCCGACCGCGAAGCATGGATCGCGTCTGCTTGGGTGGGAACCGCGGTCCAAATCCGGCGTCGGCCGAGCTCTACGGCCAATGGCCTTGAGCGTCTGAGGCGGTGCGATGCCATGTATAGCGGCCCCTTGGGCATTGCGGCTTAGCCGGCAGATGCCAGACGTTTCTTGAATCCTTCTCCGCCTGATCGGCCGGAAATCGGCGAAAAGCGCTGGGCGTCTGTCCCAAAAGGCTTTCCGCCGGAAGGCGTGGCAGACGAAATCTTTCACAATAGCTGTTTCACAAAGAAGGACCAACACGGAGTGTGCAGTTTCGAGGCGCACCACGACCAGCATTGATCAGCGTAGCATCTCCTCAGCCCGGCTGCCATCGTTCGAACGGTTGTACCAGCGATACCCATTTGGGGATACTCCAACGGGAATGTTTGGCACGTCCGCCGAGAGTAACGCCTTTTAGCACAGTTCCAGCATCATGAAGTTTGTCAGCAAAATGTCAAGCTTCGCCGGATTCGCTCGCGCTCCTCCTGACTTTCCTGGCCGGTGTAGCGGGTTGGCCGCATACCACATCTGCTCAATGGCGTTGCTCCGCAACAATCGCGTCACGGTCAGACGTGTGTAGAGCGCGACGAGGGCCTTGTTCTAGCGGAATGCCGCCGGGAGCGGCGGCAAACAGGGATCGGCGAAGGCGTGCTCGACCGCCGGCGATACGACGTTGACATCGCGCTGGCTGTTGGCGAGCGAGTTCATTGGATAGATGACGATAGCGCGTGTCCGCTGCGGTTCCCCGGCAGGCCGAGCTCGGATCGCTGGCATCGATGATGGGAATGAAGAAGCATAGCGATTTGCCCGAACCTGTACCCGTAGCAACCATTAAGTCGCGGACGGGCTGTTCGAGCCAAGGCGTTCCGCGCAAATCCGGCCCGCCGGATCGCGCCACGGGCGGTTCACGTCCAAGAACACGGATCTGCGAGATCATCCATGGCGAATGGGAAATGCAGCGACTTCGGGAATTCAAGGATCTGATCATTACTTCCGCCCGCGGTCCGGCACTGAAAAACCTGTTGAGCATCGCGCTGGACGCCAGCGGCGCTGCTGACATCGATGATTTGGCCGAGCGGTTCTTTACCAACAAAGGGGTACGCAAGAAGGTCGGAGACATCTTACGCAAATACGGGATGACGGAGGCCAGTATCGATGCGGAGGCCTTCCGCCACTGCTTGGTTGAGCTGGGCGAGATCAATCGCCGGTTGGCTGAACTGAGTTCGCGCCGCGACAAGAACCTGCAGCAGCTTGAGGACTATCGGGCCGGCTTGGCGAGCCCGACGCATTGGCGAGAAGGCGGCGCTGTCATGATCGGGGGTGACGATGGCGACTGAACGTCAGATCGCGGCCAACAGGAGGAACGCGCAGAAGAGCACGGGGCCGCGAACGGCGGCGGGTAAGCGGCGCGCGGCGCGCAATGCCTACCGCCACGGCCTCAGCATTGTCACCGGCAGCGCCGCGGATGATGAAGCGGTGGAATCGTTAGCGCTAGCTATCGTTGCGGGCAGCAGCGATCCGGAGCATCTGGAATCGGCCCGCAGCGCGGCGCGCGCTTACCTCGAGCTTGCCCATATCCGCCAGATCAAAGCCGACATCATCCAGCGCATGCTGGACTTCGGCGCCGGTGAGCCGGAGGAGCTCATGCGCGCGCGCCTGGCCGAGTCGCGCTACATGAAAGCGCTGTTGCGCCGACAATTCCAGAAACCAGAGCGGCTCAAGCCGGTATCCGTGCCCTCGGAAGCTGAGCGCGAGGCCGAGGCCGTGCGTCGGCTGCTGCCGGAGCTACGCAAGCTCAACCGCTACGAGGCTCGAACCTATGCGACGCTGGATCGGACGCTGTCCGAAGTCGCGGCGCTGAACACGGTACTGGAGCATCCTGCACCATGAAGCCACATGCTTTCGCAGAACGAAGCCAATTCTGGCGGAGATTCAACGACCTTTGCCGCGACCCGCCGGTGCTCGTCTTTCGGCCTGAGAAATACTTGCTCGTGCTGTTTCTCGCCGCTGCTGGAGACATAAAGGGGATGCTTCGGCTCGAGAAACCGGAATGGCTCGGGAAGAAAATCGAAATCGAACCGCGACCAAAGCCTTGATGAACCGGATCGATTGGATGCACGAGATCTACCTGTTCGCCCGCGGCGAGGTTGCCTGCTGCAAGACGTCGATCGGCTTCGTTGACTCCGTCTGGGAAATGCTTGGACCGTTACTGGCGGGCGTACCGATCGTGATCATCCCAGATAAGCTCGATCCGGAGGCATTCATTTCGCTGTTCGAGCAGCATGGGGTCACCCGAATTGTGCTGGTGCCAACGCTGCTGCGCGTGCTGCTGGACTACGCACCCGATCTGGGAAGGCGTCTGCCGGCTGGTCGATAAGCGGTGAAGTGCTCGCGCCGGATCTCGTGAAGCGTTTCAGCCTAGCTTGCCCCGACGGAAAGCTCATCAATCTTTATGGATCCTCGGAGGTGACGGCCGACGTTCTTGTCCATGAGGTTCAGGAGGCAGACGTCGATGGGCTTGTGCCGATCGGCAAACCCATTGCCAATACGCAGGTCTACATTCTCGACCACCAGTCGAGCGCGATTTTTTAGCGCGGAGGTCCGGAAGATGAGCACGCCGGACCGTCGAGGAATGCTCGATCGCGCTGACAAGGCGCTGTCGATCCGCCGGCAATGCATGTTGCTTGGCATCGCGCGCTCTGGGGTCTACCGGCCGCCACGGCCGGCCAACGACAACGACCTTGCC